>JADMIO012770946.1_pt1 | contig 61038 bp, 36 predicted proteins | sample 8958161 | NCBI WGS metagenome assembly JADMIO01 (sample SAMN16585339, study PRJNA669376) | soil metagenome | isolation source: Crop rotation soil | place: USA: Cullars Rotation, Alabama | collected 2011
CGCGACAACTTGTCCACGTGGAATTCTAAGCTTAGGATCCCAATGTGCTGGAAAGGGCGCGCGGCATCGTTGCGGGCACCCAGATTATCCAGAACACCAGCTCGGCGAATCTTTTCGCCGACTATACTTTCCGCGAAGGGCGATTGAAGGGCGTGCGTTTCGGACTTGGTGGCCGTTATCGCGGGCGGCTCGTGATCGGCAATCGCGCCGCCGACACGATCGTCAACCCCGCCAACCCGAGCACCGCGATCGATAATCCAAACGTGGATGCCTATACGCCGGTTTACGCCCCGGGATACTTCGTCGCGACGGCGACGCTCGGCTACACCTGGCATGTGAGCCACGATCGTACGATCGATTTCAACCTGCGCGTCGACAACCTGCTCGACGACGACAAACCGCATTACAGCAGTACCATCCTTCGGCCGCCGGGTGGGGACATTACGAACCCGGCGCGGGTTTCAGTCGGCCGCTTCTTCTGGTATCAGGTTCCGCGCAGCTACAGCCTGACGGCGCGAGTGGCTTTTTGAAGAGATTGTACCTGCGAGGGTGCGGCATGCCGGCCGCACTTGGGGCTATGCGCTTTACCTTTTTGTCGTGGTCCGCGCCGCAGAACCTGCCCGCCAATTTCCCACCGCCTCCGACGTCATCAGATGGCGCTGGTAAATGCGTACGGCGGCTAATTCACCGTGCAGCGCGGGCGCCAGCACCAGTTCCTTCGCCGTCGGTACCGTTCGGATCTCGCGCGAGAACCGGGCCCAGCCATAGGGGCGCGCGGCGCCGCCATCCCCAAGCTGACCGTCGACGACGAAGCTGATGATCTTTGCCCCGCCATCGACGATGGCGACCACATGGTGCCACGCTCCGGGTTGCAGAATTCCGGGATCGCAATCCCAGCTGGTCTCCGCCTCGACGGGATTTTCGCGGCCCGGACCACCGTATCCGGCCCGGAAAGACAGCGCAATCGTCCCGCGCGCCGTCGTCTCCAGGGCGAATCCGCCCCCCATCGGGTCGCGCGACTCGAGCAGCGTCTGTCCCTTGGCTAAATCGGTGAACTTCACCCACGCTTCAATCGTCAGGCCCCCGTCGGCCGGCGGAGTTTCCAGGTCGAAGGCGGCGGGCAGTTTCGCTTTCGCGCCCGCCGCGCACGCGGGGCCGGTGACTTCGAGGGCAAGTCCGCGGGTTGCGAGCGTGCGGTGGTCGAACTGGGCCCAGAGCGTTTCGAAGAAGGCCGCCGGCACTTCGTGCACCCGGGCAATAGTCTTTTGGGTTTCGGTGACGAAATAGCGTCCGTCCTCTTCAATTAGATCGGGATAACTCATGCGCGTGTCGGCCCCGGGCGCGTAAAGCATGATTTCGGGCTGGGACCATTCGATCATGCGACCGCGGGGCGTTTCGATTTCGCGACCACCGGAAATCCAGGCGGGATTCCTCTGGCCGGTGAAATTGCCCACTTCGTTGTTGTGATACCAGTAGAGGTAGCGGCCATTGCCGGTGTGCCACACAAAGTTCGCGGCACGCGGATGCTTCACGCTCCGGCCACCCGGCGTGTAGCTCATGAACGCCGGCGGCGTCCACGTTCGTCCCTCGTCCCGGGAGTACGCAATCGCCGAGCGGCCGACCGCGGTTCGATAGGTACAGCACAGCGAGCCATCCGAGAGCGCGACTACACTTGGTTCCTCCGCGATGATGCCGCCCGGTGCCGTCAGCCCCGAGTCTCCGTCGGGCAGGGTGGTCCAACGAATCTTTGCCGGGTCTCGTTCCGTGAGGAGATTGTCACTCCGCAGGAAATAAGCTTCCGAGCGCGAAAGGTTCGAGATGCCGACCATCTTCGAGAAGGGCACGTAGACCGCGCCGCGATGCACGAGCGGGCGGCCGACGTGCCAGAAAAATCGTATCTTCCCGCGAGTGAGGTTTTCGCGGTCGATCCGAGTCTCGCGCATGGGAATTTCGTAGCGATCGGCTGACCACGAGCGGCCGCCGTCGTCGGTGAACTTGAGGACAAAATGGCCGAGAGAATCGACGCGCGTGACCGGCTTCGTGCCGGTCTGCGGAGGCACTTCGCGAACATTGTCGGTATTGTGATTGTAGAAGGCGTAAATGCGCCCCGCCGGCGTCTTCACCAGCGTCGCGTAAGCCGACTCCGGCGGCGTCTGCGGCTCAAGCGCGAGGAGTGGCGACCACGTTTGGCCGTGATCAGTGCTGCGCGTCGAGAGCACATGCGAGCTGGTCGCGCCTTCGCCGCCCCTTGAAGTCGTGAGCACGCAGAGCCAGGCGCCGTCTGCCGCCACGATGTAGGGTTGGTCCACATATTCCTCGTCTGGAATGGCCGCGCCGTTCCCGATGTCGCGCCAGTCGGCCGTGGGCGGGGTGGCCGGCGGCGTCGTCGAAAGGATTTGGGCGGGCAGTGAAACGGCGGCGAGGAATGCCCCGGTAACCGCGGCCCCACGCGGCGAAATCAAAACCATGCGCGGATATTGACGGGCGCCGCGAGCGCGACCAATCGATAAATGGTTTACCGTAAAATGCCCACCAACCTCCGTGAGATTGCCGCCCGGGCGGGCGTATCGCACACCACCGTTTCACTCGCGTTGCGCGGTGACGCCCGGCTGCCCGCGGCCACACGACGACGGATCGAAGCGATCGCAGAAAGGCTGGGTTACCGCCGTGACGCGACGCTCGGTGAGCTGATGGCGCGGCTGCGCAACATCCGGGCGCGTCCCGCACATGCAACGCTGGGTTTCGTGACGGCGTGGCCGACCCGCCACGGCTGGAGCGAAGCCCCGAACCACCGGCGGTTTCACGCGGGCGCGCTGGAACGGTCGCGCGAACTCGGATACGCCTTGGACGAATTCTGGCTGGCCGAACCCGGCATGAGATCGGAACGCATGACCCGCATCCTCCTCGCGCGCGGCATCCGCGGACTCATCCTCCATTCGCTGCCACATCCGGCGGGCGAGCTCTCGCTCGGATGGAACCATTTTGCCGCGGTCACCAAGGGCGTGACGATCGTGCGGCCGGCGCTCCACCGGGTCATCTCCTCCCATTACGACGATATCCGGCTGGTGGCGGCCGAACTCGCGTCGCGTCAGTACCGCCGGCTCGGTCTCGTGCTCGGCGAGGAACTCAACCACCGCGTCGATTGCGCCTGGCTCGCGGGCTTGCACGTTTATCAACGCGCGTTGCGCCGTGCCGACCGGGTGCCTCCTCTGATTCTCTCCCGGCGGAACGAAACGGCGAAGTTCGCGTCGTGGTTTGCGAAACATCGTCCCGACGCGCTGCTCTTTTCGGATCAGCCGGTGCCCGCGTGGGTGGCGGCCCGCGGGTTGAAAGTGCCCCACGATATTGGGCTCGTGCATCTCGACTGGTCACCCGAGCTCTCGCCACTGGCCGGGCTGGATTCGGATCCGGAGGCGCTTGGTCGCGCGGCCGTTGATCTCCTGGTCGGCCAGCTGCACGCCCACGAACGCGGCGTGCCGCGCCACGAAAAGATTGTCACGATCAAGGGAGTTTGGCGGGAGGGCACGAGTGTTCGCCCCCGGTCGCGCCACCGCTAGGGTTTACGGGAAAACACCTCGGGTTTTGCCGTGTAATAGTGACGGGCTTTGTTCGTCGCGTGACCGCAGCAAAGACTCCGCTCCAGCGTTCGACCGTCGAACAAAGCATTGCGATTGCGGGCGAGGTATTCGCCCATTTTGGCATTTCGCTGCCGGGATATTCTCGTTGGACCGTGGGGGACTGGCAGGTGGCGGGGCCGGAATACGACGAAGTCCGCGAGTGTATGCTCGGCTGGGACGTCACGGACTTTGGCGGCGGCGAATTTGCCCGCATCGGCCGCACCCTTTTCACGCTGCGCAACGGCCACTGCAACTCGCCGCGGTATCCGAAAAGTTATGCCGAGAAACTCATCCTCGACCCGGAGGGACAGCGGGCCCCCGCCCATTTCCACCGGACGAAACGGGAGGACATCATCAATCGGGCCGGAGGGAATATCATCGTGCAACTCACCGCCGTGGACGCCGAGAACCGGCCGGCGAAAGGCCGGCTGACCCTGGCCGTGGATGGCTGCGCGAAAACGATCACGAGCGGCGAAAGCATCCGGCTGCGGCCAGGAGAAAGCGTCTGCATCCCGCCGCGCACGATTCACCAATTCTGGGGCGAGGAAGGTCACGGGTATCGGATTGATGGCGTCGGTTACACCGTGAGTGGCGAGGTCTCGAGTGTCTGTGACGACCACAACGATAATTTCTTCCTCGCCGACATGACCCGGTTCCCGGCATTGAACGAAGATGTCCCGCGCCGGCACTACTTGTGTCACGAATACCCGCGAGCGGCCATCGGGCTCTTCGGGACAAAGGACACATGAGAATTGCCCGATGACGTTCTGCGTTGCCGTGGCCGCGCTGCTCTTCGCGGTTCCGCTGGCGCGGGCCGGCGACGACGCCCCGAGCCCTCCGTTGCGCTGGATCGATGCGACGACGCTGCGGATCGACGGCAAGGGGTGGACCAACACGGCTCATCCGTTCGATCGCCTGCCGGCCGCGGCGGAGCACGTCGTCCGTGGCCCCGTGTTCAGCTTGAGCCATGACGCCGCGGGCCTGCTCATCCATTTCGTGACGGACACGACCTCGTTGAGCGTGCGCTGGACCCTGCGACGCGCGCAGATCGCCATGAACCATTTCGCCGCGACGGGGGTCAGCGGACTCGACCTGTATCTGAAGACCCGTGACGGCTGGCGATGGGCGGGCATTGCGCGGCCGGAGAAGAAGGACAACGAGTGGGTCTTCTTCGCGAAACAGGCGGCGATCTCGCGCGAACTGGTCCTTTACCTGCCGTTGTACAATGGGGTCGAGCGACTCGAACTGGGCATCGATCCCAAGGCGCGGCTCGAAAACGGTGCGCCTGACCCGGGAGAGCCGATCGTATTCTATGGCACGTCAGTCGTGCAGGGCGGCTGCGCGTCACGCCCGGGCATGGCTTATCCGGCAATTGTCGGTCGGCGCCTGGGACGGCCCACGATCAATCTCGGCTTTTCCGGCAACGGGAAGGCGGAGCCTGAAATGGCCGATTTGCTGGCGACATTGAACCCCGCCGCGTTCGTCATCGATACCATGGGCAATCTCGCGCCAGAAGAGTTCGGTCGCATCGAACCCTTCCTCGCGAAGCTGCGCGCGAAACATCCGACCATCCCCATTCTCTTGGTCGAAAATGCCGAGTATCCCGACGCGATCCTCGTGGCGGAGCGCGGCGCAGCATTCACGGCGGCAAACCGGGCGTTGGAAGACGTGTACACTCGCCGGGCGGCGACCGATCCGAACCTCCATCGGATCCAGGCGAAAGACCTGCTCGGCACGGACCACGAAGCGACGGTCGACGGCAGCCATCCCACTGATCTTGGATTTATGCGCATGGCCGACGCGATTTCACCGGTGCTCCACGAGATCATTCGGGACCACCCTTTGCGGTAAGCCTCAATATTTTTGATCCCGCGAGAGCAGGAGCGGCGGTCACCGGCTCGATCGCAAGATAGTGCCGCGATCGTGCGCGGCTCATTGATGCGCGGCCCAAGTCAGCGCGCGTCAGGAACTCCGGCATTGGCAGATTTTTCGTCTGGCCACGGATTTTACCTCTTGGGACCTTAGCGACCGGCGATGTCCAGCCCGTCCCCAGCTACCCCGGCGGCGGTATTCTTGAGCTACGCCTGCGAGGATGCCGAGGCCGCTCGGCGCATCGCGGTCGCGTTGCGTGCCTTTGGCGTGGAAGTGTGGGCGCGCTGCGCCCGAACGCTGAACGTTAAACGCGTAACGCGGAACCTTGAAGTAACCAAACCGCGCTTGTCGACCAGGAGGACTGTCGGTTGAGAGGTGAGCGTTCAGAGTCCAGCGATGAGCGTTCAGCTAGGGCCGGCCGCGCCGTGTTTCTCAGCTACGCGTCGCAAGACGCGGAGGCCGCGCGGCGCATCTGCGAAGCGCTGCGCGCCGCCGGCATCGAAGTGTGGTTCGATCAAAGCGAACTCCGCGGCGGCGATGCGTGGGACGCGAAGATTCGGAAGCAGATCAAGGAGTGCGCCCTGTTTGTGCCCGTGATCTCCGCCAACACCCAAGCACGGCTCGAGGGATATTTCCGGCTGGAGTGGAAGCTCGCCGCGCAACGCACGCATACGATGGCCGAAGCGAAACCGTTTCTCGTGCCGGTGTGTATCGACGACACGCCGGACGCGAACGCGCACGTGCCGGACGAATTTCGTGCGGTGCAGTGGACGCGGATCACTCGGCCGTCCGATTCCGTCGCGTTTGGTCAGCAGGTAACGCGGCTTCTCACGGGTTCCCGGGACGTGCTGGCGCGCACCACGGCCAATCAGAGGCGGGTACCGGGTAACGTGCCGGCGCGCCGGCGATGGATTCAAGTGACTGTTTTCCTCGCGCTGTTGAGCGGAACGCTGGCGGCGTTTTGGTCAGTGGCACGACGAAACTCCGCTGAGTTGGCTCCTATCACCGGAAAAGCGATCGGCTCGACCGCGCCCACCGAAGCACAAAAGTTGGTTGCACGTGCACAAGAGGTTTTGGCGAGCGGGGACGAGCTGAACCGCGAAAACTATTATCTCGCCGAGGATCTGGTGAAACGGGCGGTTGACCTCGATCCCGCGGAGCCAACGGCTTGGGCGCTGCACGCGCGGCTGTCGTATTTACTTATCTGGCACAACATCGACGTCGCGGAAACGCGCCGCGATGCCATGCGCCGTCAGGCCGGCCGCGCCCATGCCCTCGCACCGAACTCCCGCGACGTCCAGATTACCATCGCCGATGTGAAGATCCAGCTACGCGAAGAGCTGGTAGAGGTGGAACGCGACCTGTTGGTGCTGGCGACCATGGCGCCGCCGGACTGGCGCGTGTTCCGGTCACTTGGCACGTTGTATCGATTCACCGGACGGTCGGCCGAAGCGATTCAGGCCTACGAGCGCGCGGATGAATTATCCGGCGGCTCGGCCATCGCGGACGCCGATTTGGCGAATGCGTTCATGCGCAGCGGCCATCAATCCGAGGCCGAAGCGCTAATCGCACGCGCGCTCACCCGACACCGCACCGGACGGCTGTTGTGTTTCTCGCAGTTTTTGCAGTCGCAATGGCGCGGGAATCTCGCGGCGGCTCGCGCGGAACTCCTGACTTGGCCGGACTGGCTGCGAGTCGAGGACCGCGGTGCGATCCTTTCGTGGCGAACGTTCCTTTGGAGTCAGCACTACAGCGATGCGCTCACCGTCACCCAGCGGCTGCAGCGAGACTATCTGCGCGACACCTACTTTATTGGTCCGCGCGCGGTGCTGTCAGCCATCACGCACGAGGGCGCAGGGCACCGCGAAGCGGCGCAGGCCGACTGGAAGATCGCGCTGATGGCGGCCGACCGCGAACTTGCCAGTTCGCCCACGGACATCGCCGCGTCGTTCTGGAAAGCGTGGGCGCTCGCACGACTGGGCGATCTCACTGCTGCCCAAGCGATTTGTGCGCAGCTGCAACAGCGTAACCAGCTCGCGTTGCCCGAGGGGTCGCGCGCCGCCGCAAATCGTCCCCGGACCGCAATTTATTTCGGCTCACCCGCCGCGCCGGCCTTGTGGGCCGTAGTCGGTCGGCGGGATCTCGCGCTTGCCGAATTACAAAAAATGAAGGCCGCCGATTTCTTCTCCGCCGATTACTTTCCGTTATCCCGCGCGATGCTGGAACTTGACCCCGCGTTCCAGTCGCTGCGGTCCGAGCCCGAATTCAAAGAAATCCTGGCCGCCGCGCCGGCGCCGCGAAAGTAAGTAACACTTGGGAAGCCCACTACCTGATCCATCGCCCGATCGCTCAGAGGTTCAGCGTGGTGCTGAGAACAAATTTGCGCGGCTCAATATAGTAGAATCCGTCCCGAAAGTTGCGGCCGTTCAAGGTCCGAATCCCGGTGTAGTAGGGGTCGTCGTAGTCGAAGAGGTTGTTGACGTTGAGCTGCACGCGGAGCGTGCGGTTTCGCAGCTTGAAGTTGTAGCCGGCCGTCGCCGTCGCGGTGTAGTAAGCCGGGGCCTTGATGTAATCGAAAGCGTTGGTGACCTGATTGCCGATGATTCTCCGGCCGACGACCGACGCGCCGCCGCCGAGGCTCAGCCCCGACCAGCGTCCGCTCGCGAACGAGTAATTTCCAAAAATATTGGCGGTGTAATCGGCCTGATTGTTGAGCGCGCGACCTTCGTTTCCGCTCTGGATCCGGGTGCGAATGGCGGCGATGTCCGAATTGATCTGCGCGACGTTCGTGGTGGTCGGGGACGTGAGCGCCGCCTGCCAGATCGGCAGGTTCTCCTCGAGATAGCGAATCGTGTCCGGCAGCGCGTTGGACTGCTTTGTATCCGGGGTGCCGAACCCGCCGCGGAGACGAAAGTTCTTCGTGAGATTCGCGACGATATCCAGTTCGTAGCCCTTCGATGATATGTCCGACGTGTCGCGATAGGAGGTGGGAAACGTTTTGTCGGTTCGCTGGATGTTCGTCCAAATCCGGTTGATCTCGGTCACGCCGTAACCAGTCACACGATTCTTCTCGGTCGTGTCGTAATAACCCAGCGAGCCCACAACGGTCCCCCCGAAGAAACGAAAACGAATACCGCCGGAATAGCCGAGCCCGCTCGTCTGGTCGAACTGCTTCAGGAACAGGCTGGGGTCGCCCGCGCCGATGGGATTGAAGGTCTCGGAGACGTTCGCGTAGACACCAAAGGCGGGCACGGGGAAATAAGTCAGCCCGGCGGAGAACACATCGGTGGCCAGCTGTTTTTCCAGGATCGCAGTGGTCGCGGGCCTTCCCGTCACGGTGCTGAAGCTCCCGATGGCGTATTCACGGCTCCGATATTTGTCGCGCCGGATCCCGCCCACCACGGTGATGCGCTCGTCCCAAATCCGGGCGACGGTCGCCAACTGGAGCGTGTCGAGCTGCTGGCGCTGGCTGCGGTAGCGGGTGGGAACATTTTCCCAGGTGTAGGTAGCGTCGTCGACCGGCCGCTGGGGTACCAGGCGCAGATCGTCCACATACTCGCGGAAGAAATACTGGTTGGCGCCGTTGGTGAGGAGCGGGACGGCGGCGTTGTTGTTGCGCATCCAACGGCGGTCGAGCGCCCAGAAATACTCGACGCGGCGGCTCGCCATGGCGTTGAGCGTCTGTTTCCACCAGGAGATGGGCAGCTCGTACGCTGTCACGAGCCGATTGTCGTAATGGCGATTGTCCTGATCACCCGTGGTCGGGCCGACGTCCGCATAGAGTTTCCCGAAGTTGGGGTTAATCGCTCCGCCGGGGAGGGTGGAGTTGATATCGCGTTGCAGCGTGCCGAAGCTGGGCGCGAACGTGAATCGCTTGTAGGTGGCGAACTGGGACGCGAACTCCGAATACAAGCCAGGCGCCCATTGGTGCTGATAAAAGCCGGCGAAAAGGTGACGACGCGTGTCACCGTAGGCATTCGAAGGCTGCAGGCTCAGGTCGCGCGGAATGACCGGCAGATTGGTGACGTAGTCAGCCTTGCGCGGATCGATCGTAAAGCTGCTGCCCTGCGTCTGGCCGAAATTCAGCAGATTAACCAAACCGACGCCGGGAAGATTGGTCAGTCGATCGGTCGTGAAGCGGCTCACCCCTGCGGCGCCAACGGGGTTGGTGGTCTGGGCGCCGGGCCAGGGGACGCCATTCCAGAGGGAAAGGCTGTCGACGAAGTTCTGGCGCGCGTAGTTTTGCTTGAGGTCTCCGGTCTCGATTTCGATGCGGAGCTCGCCGCTTTTCCAGGGGCGGTACGTGCCCGCGAGGGTGGCGCCAACCAGGTTCCGGAAGGACGTGCTGATCCAAGTGCGGTCGCCCGACTTCACGAGGTTCAGGCGCAGGGCGGCGTCGCGACCCAACGCATAGTTGGCATCCACGGTGCCACGAAGGGATCCCTCCGAGTCGCCGCGGAGACCGAGTTCCAGAAAACTCCGGCCCGTCTTCGCCTGTTTGGTCACGGTATTGATCACGCCGCCGACAATACCGTCGCCGAACAGTAGCGCGTTGGGTCCGCGGGCGCTTTCGACTCGCTCCACGTTGTAGAAGTCCAGCGTGTTGTTGTGCTTGAAATAATTGCGGGTGGGGAAGCCGCCGCCCAGGCCGCGAAAGTTGTTTTGTGACCCGAAATCCTGGCCCGAAGGCTGCGTGGCGTACGTGTTCGTCAGATACGCGGAGGCTTCCACATAGTCCGTCGCGCCGATGTCATTGAGGAAGTCGCGGGTGAGCACCGTGATGTCGCTGGGGGTCTTGATCAGCTCGGTGCTGAGCCGACCCGCGAGGAGCGAATCGGCGGCGATGTAACCGTTGTCCTTGGCGGTATTGACGGTGAAGGGGGAAAGGACGACCGCGTCTTCCCGCGCGGGCGGGGCGGACTCGGCGCTGGCGACGAACGGCAGTGCGATCATCGCGGACGAAAAGAATAAAGCGCGCCGCAGGGCGGAGGGAACAAGTCGGTTCATTGGGTGGGAAGGTTTTTGGGGCCGCGCGATGGTGGCACGCACGGAAGAGGTCAGGACAGGGCTGCTAGACGACGGCGGTTGACAGGGAAAGGGCCCTGAAATTCACATCGTTCGATGAAAGCGGCCCCAGCGACGATGCGCGATGTAGCGAGACTCGCCCGCGTGTCGGTTTCGACGGTCTCGCTCGCGCTACGGAACAGTGCGCTGGTGGCCGACGAGACCCGCGATGCCATCCGCGCCGTCGTCGCGGCCGTCGGCTACCGGGTGAACCCGTATGTCGCGGCGCACATGCGGAGCCGACGGCGGCCGCATGCCGGCGTGGCCGCTCCCGTACTCGCGATTGTCGACACGCAAAGGCGGCGTCACGGCTGGCGCGACAATCGCACAACGATGGTGCGTCAAATGCTCGCCGGCGCGAAAGCGCACGCGGCTGCGCGCGGTTACGAAACCCGCGAGTTCTGGCTGCACGAGCCCGGTCTCTCGCACGCCCGTTTCAGTGCAATGCTCCATGCCCGCGGGATTCATGGCATACTCCTGGGACCGAGCAGTGATTTGCACCTCGAGCTGGAGCTCAGGTGGGAATGGTTTGCCGTGGTGAGGCTGGGTTCAGCCCGAGTCACGCCCCCGGTCAATCGCGTCGTCACCGATCACTACGAAGTCGGGATGCGCGCGGCGCAACACGCCTACGAACTCGGGTATCGCCGCCCCTTGTTACCGGCGCGTGAGCCATTTTTCAAAGCCCACGACCGGCGATTGGAGGGCGGCTTCCAGACCGCGTGGTCCCATTTTCCGGGGATGCGAAATGTTCCCGCCCCGAAAACCGACGGCCTGCCGGACCTCGTGACGTTGGAGAGTTGGATTCGAAAATATCGCCCCGATGTCATCGTCGATAACGAAGAACGGCACGTCTTGGATCTCCTGACCGCCGCCGGCTGGCGGGTACCGGAAGAGATTGGCGTCTTGTCGCTGTGTGCGCCCACGGGGAACGCGCTGCTCAGCGGTTGCGCGCAGGATGGGAACGCCATGGCGGTGGCCGGCGTGGATCTGTTGATCGCAATGATGGAACGAAATGAAAAGGGCGTGCCCGCCGCGCCGCTGACGTTGGCGCTCACCTCCCGTTGGAATGCGGGTGGAACCCTTCGGTCGCCCGCGGCGGGTGACGAACATTGCCGTCCGGCCCGTAAACTGAATCGCCCAAGGCAAGACGCACCGTCGCGCTCACGACCTTGATGTAGTCGAAGGCGATGAGACGAATGCGATCGCTGGCCTCGCCGGTTGGGCGATCAACACATCAAGGCGCTCGCAAATCGAAGCCGCTTGCGCCGCTGTGCGGTACGAGTTTTCGCGATGAGACTCGCTTGGTTTGCTCAACTCTCTTGAAACGGATTACGGCCTGACCCTCTTTGGACTTCGTAGTGTTTCTCACGCCGGCCGAGATAAGTCGCCAAGGTCGGCCAATCGTTCAAACCGCGGAGACGCAACGGTAGATGCTCGAGCGTTATGATCCCGGCTTCGGTCGTCGCGCTCAACTGCGACACGACTTGCTGCAGTTCTGCCACATTCCCCGACCAGCGATGCCTGCCCATTGCCGCCAGAGCGTCCGCGGAAAATTCGACGCGACCGGCGGGGCAGGTCGCATTTGCCGCCTGCGCCGCGAAATATTCCACAAGGGGAACGATGTCTTCGATCCGGTCCCGCAAGGCGGGCATCCGCAAGGGCAGGGATGCGATTCGATAAAAAAGGTCCGAGTCAAACTTGCCTTGCTCGACGAGTGCCTCGAGGTCCTCGCTGGTGGTGGAGACGAGGCGGAAATCTTGCGACTTGGCGCGAAGCAGGCCGGCCAGTTGTATTTGCGCCTCGAGGCTGAGGGCATCGATCCGGCGCAGAACGAGCGTGCCGCCCATAGCCCGGGCGGCCCACGACCCGACTTGGCCGCCTCGCCCGAATAGGCCGGCGAGAAAACTCGCATCGGACACCAGCGCGCAGTCGATCCGGACGATGTTTTCCGCCATGCCACCGCTCGCCTCGTGGAGCACGTCAGCGAGCAGGCATTTGCCGGTGCCTTTTTCGCCGATGACGAGGACGGGCGTCCGACCGGTTGCAAGTTTCCGGACATGGGAAATCATCGCGGTCATCGCGGCCGAGCGTCCGATCAGGCGGGCATCGATTTCCGCGCCGACGCGGGTAGGGGGCTTAACCCCCGCCGCCCGGTCTGTGGTGCCTTGGCGAACTTCGAAACCGCGGTGAAGCGTCGCAATCAGGTCTTCAATGCGGAACGGTTTTTGCAAATACGCGAAGGCGCCCAGCCGCAACGCTGCCACCGCGGTCTCGGCCGACGGGTGGCCCGTCATGATGATGACGACGGCGTGCGGATCATGTTGCTTCAGCTGCCCGAGCAGCGCGATGCCATTCACGGGTTTCATATCGATGTCCGTCAGCACGACATCAAACGCCTCCTTGCGATAAAGCGTCAGCGCCGTGCCGGCATGCGTTGCAAACGCCGTCGAAAACCCGATCGCTTGCGTGATCGTGCCCAGCATCTCGTGGATCGAGGCCAGATCATCAACGATGAGGACCGAAGGCATCAGGGTGGGATCTTAAGCAGACGGCTCCGGGGCGGGCGCGGTGCCGGGCAAACTCGCCGCGCCTTCCGCCAGGACGCTCTCGACTGCGGCGAGCAGCGCCTCGCGGGAAAACGGTTTCGGCAACACCCGGTCGGCGCCAAGGAGCGTCGCCACGTGAAGGTAATCGTCGGGCGACTGACGGCCGCCGCCGGACATCGCGATGATTTTGACCGCGCCACGCACTTTCCGCATTTCCATCAACACCGCGGTGCCGTCTTTCTCGGGCATCACGATGTCGGTGACCAACACCTCGGGCCGAAACCGTCCCAGCAGCGCCAGGCCTTGTTCGCCATCTCCCGCCGCCATGACGGTATGCCCGGCTTGGATCAAAATGAGGCTGAGTGCCGGCCTCAGGGACTCGTCGTCCTCGAGCAAGAGGATGCGCGCCATGCTAGGGAGCAACGCCGTGGATTGCCGCGTGCACGGCGGTACCCAGCGTGTGGAGGGTTTGCGGCTTCAGCAGCAGTTGGCGAATACCGACCGCCCTGATCCGTTCCGTCGTCAAGGACAGACCGTTGCCCGTCATGATAATGATGGGCAGACCGGCGCGAGTTTGCAGAAGCTGTTGCGCCAGATCCATGCCCGTCATGCCCGGCATCGTTTGATCGGTGATCACCACCGCGAAGCGTTCCGGATCAGCGCGCACGAGCGCGAGCGCGGCGGCGGGCTTGGTCGTGGCCTCGACGAGGTAACCGAGCGACGTAAGACTCCGCTTATTCATTTCGACGAGCACTTCCTCGTCGTCGACAAACAAGACGCGCTCGCCATTGCCACGGCGAACCGCGCCCACCTCGAGCAACGGCGAAACCGCACCGGCGAATGCTGGAAAGTAGAGATGAAACACCGTGCCTTCGCCGGGCTGGCTGTAGACGGTGACCGCGCCATCGTGCGTGGCCATGATCCCGTGAACGACTGCCAGCCCCAGGCCCGTGCCTTCCCCGGCCGGTTTGGTGGTGAAGAACGGTTCGAAAATGCGCTTCAGCGTTTCTTCGTCCATCCCGCGACCACTGTCGGTGACGGATAGCCGTGAATACTCCCCTGGGTTCAGCCGCGTCTGGGGTGAGGCGAAGCTCGAGTCGATCAAGCAGCGCTCGAGTTTTACCTGGAGATTTCCCGGTCGGTCGCCGATCGCGTGCCACGCGTTCGTGCCAAGGTTCATCAGCACTTGGTGAATCTGGGTCGCGTCGGCCAGCACCACGGGCGCGTCCTTGAGCGAGATCTCGAACTCAATCGTCGACGGGATCGAGGCGCGCAGCAGCTTGCACGCTTCGGCCACGACCGAGTGCAGTTCGATCGGCCGGCGCTCGAGCTTTTGCTGACGGCTGAAGGTGAGAATTTGCCGCACGAGGTCGATGGCCCGACCCGATGCTTTCAGCACCGCCCCGAGGTAGTCACGCACCTGCGGGTTCTCGCCCATCTGCATTAGCGAGAGTTCGGTATAACCATTGATCGCCGCGAGGATGTTATTGAAATCGTGGGCGATGCCTCCGGCGAGCGTGCCGATCGCGTCCATTTTCTGCGACTGGCGGAACTGCTCTTCCAGTTTCTTCCCCGCGGTCACGTCCTGCAGCACCGCGATCAAGTAATCCGGTTTATCGCCCACGACCCACATCGCGGAAATGGTCGCGTTCGCCCACACCACGGCGCCGTCTTTCCGCAGATACCGCTTTTCTGTCGTGAACTCGCGGAGGGTGCCCTGTCTCATCTGCTGCACATTCACCTGGCTCAGCGCCAAATCCTGCGGATGCGTGACGTCGACAAACGTGAGTTGCAGCAGCTCCTCGCGTGAGCGCCCCAAAATCTCACACATGCGCTGATTAACCTGGAGGAAGCGCCCCGTCGTCGCATCGGCCTGCGATACCCCGACGGCCGCCTGCTCGAACAACGTCTTGAACCGCGTTTCACTGAGGCGCAGCTCATCGGCGGTGCGCTTCCGCTCAGTGATATCCTGCGTCATGAGCACGAGGCCGACCATGTTGCCGTCTCTTTCATACACCGGCACCTTGTCGACTTGATGCCAGACCTCCCGGCCGGCGGCGTCTCGGCTGCTCTTGATCAAGCCAATTTCCGGCAGACCGGAAGTCGTCACTGCCAGATCGGCCGCGTCGCTGACGGCCGCATTGTCCCGGAAAACATCGCTCGACGATTTGCCTTCGATTTCCGCCACGGACTTTCCGACGGAATCGGCGAACCGCTGGTTAACGCGGCGGAAAATATTGTCGGTGCCCTTGAAGGAGATCGCGGCGGGCATCAAATCGATCAGCTGCCGCAACTCGTACTGCTGCTGCTCGAGGGCCCGGTTGGCCCGCGCGATTTCGAGTCCGGCCAGCTTCAGGTCATGAATATCGGTGCAGGTGCCAAACCATTTCACGATCGTGCCGGTCGCGTCTCGCTGCGGCACGCCGCGCACGAGCCACCAGCGGTACTCGCCATCGACACGGCGGAGCCGCGCTTCAATCGAGTAGGCGCCCGCGGCGGTCGTCGCGCGCCGCCAGGCATTTTGCGCCTGCTCGCGGTCTTCGGGGTGGAACGGCCTGATCCATCCGTCACCCAGGCTCTCCTCGAGCGTGAGGCCGGTATAGTCCATCCATTGCTGACTGAAATAGACGTTCTGGCCCGCACCGGTTGTAATCCACACGATCTGCGGCATCGACTCCGCCAACGTACGAAATTCGGCGAGGCTCGTGCGCAGTTCCGTGGCGGTCCGGCGGCGGTCGGTAACATCGCGCGTGGACCCGACCACGAACTCCACCGTGCCGTCTGGTCCGTGCGCGGCGGAAAAAATGTACTCAAAGCAACGTTCCGCGTCTCCGGGGATGGTCAGGCGCATTTCACCCGTAATGCTGCGTCCGTTTTCGAACACCTCCTGCACCTGCTGCTGCAGCCGGCCGGCGAGTTCCGGCGGATAGCCAAGTTCAAAATGGTCTTTGCCGACCACCTCATCAAACGCGCGGCCCCAAAGCCGCAGCAGCGGTTCGTTCGCAAACAGGAAGCGGCCGGCGCGGTCATAGATGTAAGCCGAGTCGTGGAGCGATGAAAGGAGTTTGGTGAGCATTCGCTCCCGTCGCGCGGTTTGCTGTGACAGCGCCTCGAACGCTTTCGCCGCCCGTTCACGTTCCGTTATATCCACGTGCATCACCACCGCGCCGCCGATCTTGGCGTTGGCCAGCGGGGTAACCGACATCTGGAACCACCGCCGTGCCGCGCCAAGGCCGGTGGAGTATTCGAAAGCATAATTCGGGGCCGTGCCCGCCAGGACGGCCCGCACGGCAGCGGCGACCTTTTGCGACTGGCCGGGGTCGTCACCCACGACGCGATCACAGATGGCAGCGTAATTGAGGCCGACGCCATAGGCGGGCGCGGGCGTGGTGCTGCCGTCCGAGAAACGGCGCCACGTTTCGTTCACCGAGACAATCGTGCCTTGATGGTCGAGCAATGCGACGCGGGCGGGCAGCGCGTCCAGAATCCCCGCCTGCTTTGCGATTTCATTTTGCCGTCGTTCACCTTGCGCGCGACGCAACAAGAACGGCCCGCCCGACCCGGTTGAGACCGTGTCGATTTCGCCATGCGTGAGCACCTCCAGGCGGCGCTCCGTTTCGTGCAGCGTCGCGATCAGGGCGGCCACCTCAGCCTCGACGCCCTCGAGCGGAGGCCGGCTTTCGCTGCTCACGACGTCGCTCCATCCAAGCCCAACGCTCCGACAAATTTTTCTGGAGCACTGAGTGTTCCCACGATTCGGCGGACTGGAGCCGGGGCGAGCCGGATCAAGACCGGAGTCATGAAGACGTGATCGGCCAGCGCGCGGTTCGGCTCCTTGAACACGTTGACGACTTCAATCTGGTAGCGCCCTTCCAGATACCGCTGGCAAAGCGAGGTAAGATTGGAAATCGCCAGCTGCGAGTTGCAGGTTTCGTCACCGACGTAGAGGAGAAATTTATTCTTGGGCGCGGTCTTGGCGGGGGAGTTCATTTTCTCCCCCGTTTGGCGGCGTCGGCGCCGCGGAGCTCGCGCATTCTCACTCTTCCACGGCTCAATGAACTCCGGCGACTCTCGGTCGCCCGCTGCAGGAGCGTTTTCTCCACCTTCTTCGCGACGAGCTCCGTCTGTAACGACTTCGCCCGGACCTCGAGGACGGCCTGTTCGGCATCGAGACTCACGCGTTTGAGTCGCGCCGCGACGTCGGCGACGTCGCTGGCCACTCGTTCCGCACTTTCCCGCTCCCACCGCATTGTCCCCATGAGGACTTCGCCACCGGCGGTATAGATGTCCGACAACGTGACGCCATTATCCGTCAGAATCAGTTCCCGCACTTGATTCGAATGCGACATGCCGCGCGACTTGATGATGGCGAGGCCGCGATTGCGTTCGCCGGCTTGGACCAGGTAGTTCAGGTGGATCCAAGTATCCGCGAGCGTCGAGATCTGCAGCGAAGTGCTGCCATCCCGCTGACCGTCGGTTTCGTTAAGGAGGCTCGTGCACACCAGCGTGATCCCCGCTGATTTCGACCAATCGATCAGACGCTCCACCACGCCATGCGCTGTAAGTTCATTGCCGGCTTTGGAAAGCGTGGAAACCGGATCGATCACCAGGCAGCGCGCTCGATGCTCCATCGCCAGGCTCTTGATGCGCACCAGCAGGGTTTCCGCGCTGCCGGTTATCGTGCGCGCGGAGATCATCCCCAAAAGGCCGTTCCGCACGAAACGGTTCAGCCGGATGTTGACCGAGGCGAGATTGCGAATGACCTCGCTGCCATCCGAGTCGAATCCCACGAACATCGTTCGCTCGCCCCGTTTGCACGCGGCCTCGGCAAACGCGCCACTCAAGGTCGTCTTGGCCGTGCCGGGCACCCCGGTGATCAGCACACTGGAGGCGCGATAGTAACCCCCACCCAGCATCGTATCCAGCCGTCGGACGCCGCTGGTCACGCGCTCACTGGTCACTTTGGCATCGCGGCCGCCCAGGACGCGCGCGATGGCGACATCGAAGCCCTCCTTGCCGATGACGAAGGGTGACTCGTTTTCGTTGAACGTCGCGCCGCGAAACTTTTGCACCCGCAGATTGCGCTGCGAAACGCCATATTCCACCCGGTGATTGAGCACGACCGCGCAATCCACCATGAACGCCAGCGAGCTGACGGGATGGGCGCCGGTTCGGGTGATTTCATCCCCGCCCATTTTGGACGTGATCAGGCCGGTGAGTGAATTCGCGAGCAGCCATTCATGGAGGCGGTAGACCTCGAGGCTGCGGGCCGCCACGTCCGGGAGCAGGGCCAGCACAATATCCAACGCATCGAAAACGATCCGCCGCGCACCCATCGCTTTGATCTGTGCGCCCAACGCGGCGAGCAGGCCGCTCAAATCGAACGTGCCGGATTGGATCAAATCAGGGGTGGGCTGGGCGTCGACGAAATGAAGTATGTTCTTCCGCCGCATCTGGGGGATCTGCCAACCGAAGGCCTCGGCGTTGGCGGCGAGACGGCCGGAGGTTTCCTCGAACGCCACAAAGATGCCCGGCTCGTGGCATGCGTTTGCGCCGTGCACCAGGTAGTGCAGTGCAAATATGGTTTTTCCCGATCCCGGCCCACCCGAGAGGAGCGTCGTTCGACCGCGGGGCAGACCTCCGTAAGTAATCTCGTCGAATCCCTTGATTCCGGTAGGTGCCTTGGTTGAACGCGACGCGGATAGTTTAGGGGGGATCATCGAAGGCACGGATTGTATATGAACGAACTGTCTCGTGGCGTTCGTTGCTCCGCTGGAGATTCACGGCGCCCGACACGGGGGACTGATATGACCCTATAGCACGGCAATGCGATAGCGATAGGCTTCGCTACTAACCCGAGCATCAGCGATCTGTGAATGCGGGACCAAGCACTTGCGCGTTTCTTGGCGATTCAGTTTCGAGCACGTATTGAAAAATCCGCCACGCCTTTTGTGGCGTGAATCCGCGGACATTTGGCCGCACGGGCGAAAAGGCTCTTCACCGCGTGACGCCTTGATTGGCGCCGAACAGCCGACGCGCCGCTAGAGCTGCTCCCGGTTGCTGATGCCACGCATGACACCGGCATTCCTGCCGATGGTTTCGATTTTAAATTCCGCGCGGACGGAGAGTCGTGCGTCGCGTACGATTCTCGTTCGGTAGCGTCACAGACAGGAATGTCTGTGCCACGCAACTTATCGTCCTGGAGCCAGTGATACGTGCTTCAGCGGATGGCGGCCGAGTGGGTTGTCGTACCACCCCAAAACCATCGGCTGCCTGAGCTCGCGCTGCGGTCGGTAGAAAAGGGGAATGACGGGCGTCGCCTCGAGCAGCAGGGTCTCGGCCTTTTGCAGCAAAGGAAAGCGCCCGGCGGCTGGCGCCGTCGCGGCATCTTTTAGTAGCCGGTCGTAGTCAGGACTGGACCACCCGGCGTGATTGTTGCCATTGCGGGTTTCAAGGAGATCCAGGAACGTCGTGGGATCGGGGTAGTCGCCAATCCAACCATCAAAGAGCAGCTGGTAGGTTCGATGCTGCTCCATGTCCTGCAGGATTTTTCCCTCCACCTGCTGCAACGAAATCGTGATGCCCAAAGCTTGCCGCCACATTTCCTGGAGAACCTCCACCGTGGCTCGGTTTGAATCGGTGCCGATGGAGAAGGTACACACCAACGCCGGAAGTCCTTTGCCGCCGGGATAGCCGGCGGCAGCGAGCAACCGACGCGCTTCCGCGACATCGGTTTTCAGGTCGGTGTTCGGGCGATAATCGCCCGCCCCGGGTGCGGTCAGCGAGGACGCAGCGAGGTTGCTCTGCAACACGGTGCGGGTCAGGGCGACCCGATCGATCGCGAGCGATAATGCGCGGCGGACGCGTTCGTCATCGAGAGGGGCCTTCGTACAGTTTACCCACAGGAAATCCGTGCTGAGCATGGGCGACTCATGCAGCATCGGCGCACGCTTCGGGTCGGACCGCCATGCGACCACCCGCGAAGTCGGAAGAAAAGGGCTCGTCACATGCAGCTGGCCGCTCCGGAAGGCTGCCTCCTCCGCCAACGTCTCCATCGGTGAAAACGCGACTTCTTCCAGCCGAACATTCTCCCGATCCCAGTACGTCGCAGACCGCTTCACACGGATCACCTGATTCTGCCGCCATTCTTTCAAGTCGAACGCTCCGTTACCGACATAATTGCCGGCCCGCGTCCACGCCGTGGAACGCGCGTCGATCGCGCCGTATTTCTCGATGGTTGCCCGATGCACCGGGTACCATGCCGGCATTGAGACCAACGCCGGCAGATATGGCGTTGGCGTCTTCAAGGTGAGCACCACGGTGTGGTCGTTCGGGGCGGCGCAGCCGACGGCTCCAAAATCGGCGACCTTACCGGTGTTGAAGGCTTCGCCCTCCTTCAGACAAAACAGGAACGAAGCGTACTCGGCCGCGAGCGCGGGCGAGAGCACGCGGCGGAAGCCGTAGAGGAAATCCGCGGCCGTGACGGGGTCACCATTGGACCACCGGGCGTTGGCCCGCAAATGAAACGTCCAGGTCAAACCGTCCGCCGAGCACTCCCACTTCTCCGCGACGCCCGGCACCGGCGTCCCATCGCGGGGATCGGTGCTGGTCAGGCCTTCCATCAGCGCCGTCACGATGTTCATGTCGGCATACGCCGTAATGATGTGCGGATCGAGGTCGCGCGGTTCGTAGCGATTGCCGACCTGCAGGATTCCCAGGCGGTGACCAGCCTCGACGCCGGTCTCGTGGCGGCTACACGCCGCCAGCGTCAGCACGCTCAGGACGACGAACCAGGCATCGATTCTCCACGCCACGGCACGGCGCACGGCTGCCGCAACACCCAGAGACGACCAAGCAGGAGAGGATATCACGGACCGGAAATTAAAAAATGGATACTGGCGATGCGCCAGGGCTGGATGCGAACGGAAGGCGTTCGCGACGCGGACGAAAGCGAGAGCGATACGGTGGCACAATGCTTAATTGGATACCCGACGACCTCGGCGCCGAGCCATTGCAGGGTGGGGCGCGTCTCTGTCCGATTTGAACCAGCATGATATCACGCGCCTGGTGTCCCCGCTCCAGCCCTGCGAAATAAATCCGGCAGTCCGCGTCTCGCGAAATTGCCGCGGTCCGAACGGGGTGGTTTTGGCCGGCAAACCTGCTCACGCCTCGAGACGATTTGGCCCGCCGTTGGGATCGGCGTTGCGCTGGCGACGCTGCCGCTTTCCAGTGCGACCATGATCCCGTTTCACCGCGTGGCCGCGGTTTTTTGCCCGCTTGCATTACTCTCCGCGCTCGCCGTGGGCGCCGATGCGCGTGGACCGTGGTGGGCTTATGGCGAGAGCGGACCACCGGCGCCGGGTGAGACGGCGACGTTGACTCCACCGCCGACCGTGGGCCTGCGCTCCGACCTCGACACCGCCGAGCAGACTCGGCCGAGAAAAGTTCCGGGCAGCGATCGCGCGTTTTCTCTCGTGGAAATCCGCAACCGCCGGGACGTCGTCGATTGGTTTCCCGGCGACCATCCGCCGATGCCGGATGTCATCCGTCGCGGCCCCGTCGCGCTCGGCGAAAACACCTACGGATGCGCGCTCTGCCACATGCCGACGGGAAAAGGTCGCCCCGAAAATGCGCCCGTGAACGCGCTGCCGGTCGCGTATTTCCTCCGGCAACTCGAGGATTTTCGCAGCGGCGCGCGCAACTCGTGCGATCCGCGCAAGTCGAACACACTGCGGATGATTGAGCTCGCGCGCGCGATGACGCCGGAGGAGATGCAGGCCGCGGCCGAATATTATGGCGCGATGCCGGCCACGCCTTGGGTCCGGGTGATCGAAACCGATCGGGTGCCGAAGACGCGTGTCACCGCGGCGAAGCTGTTCGTCGCAATCGAGACCGCGCGCACCGAGCCGATCGGAGAACGCATCATCGAAGTGCCCGACGACCCCGAGCAATTTGAGAATTCGAACCCGCGATCCGGGCTCGTCGCCTATGTTCCGCCGGGCAGCCTTCAACGCGGTGAGGTGCTGGCCAAGACCGGCGGACCCACGCTCGTCGCCGGAAAAACGGTCCCGGCGAAGACAGTCGCGTGTATCACCTGCCACGGACCGGATCTGCGCGGAGTCGCCGACATTCCGGGCCTCGCCGGCCGTTCGACAAGTTACCTCGCCCGTCAGCTCTACGATTTTCAACAAGGCGCCCGTAAAGGTCCGCTCGCGGTCCTGATGCAGCCGGTGGTCGTTAACCTGACCAATGACGACATCATCGCGCTCGTGGCCTACGCGAGCTCGCTCCCGCCTGGCCCCGCCGCGGTGAAGTAAAGGGTGCTTTGGCCAGAGCGGGTTTGAATGACCTTCCCCGTCGCCGCCGGACGGTTGGGTCGATCTGAATCTATCTGAATCCGACGCGATGTTTTACCACAGAACGACCATGATGAACCGTTCGGGCAAGGTAGGCATCAGCGTTTATTCGGGGGGCTTCGTATTTAGGTCGCCGAAAGATCGGTATCAAAGCCAAACAATTTCGCGACACGCTCCGCTCGAGATCCACCACTTGCCGGCGAGCTTAACTTCGCTTTGGACGGAGCAGCGGCTCCAGGAGTCCCATTTTGGCCAGCGTTTGATACGCCGAGGCGGCGAAGGCGCTTAGACATTCCAGGACTCGCAGGTCTTCCTCGTCGAACTCCCGCCCGACCGTGTGACTCACGGCCCAAATGGTGCCCACCGCTTTTCCTCCCATGTAGAACGGAATCAGCAAAACTTCCTCCAGTGGCGGGGTGATCGTTCCAAGGTAGCCGAAATGGCGTTCGGGATGCACCATCAGGAGCGCCATGTTGCGGTCGAGCACGGTGCCGCACGGGCCGAAGTCGGCCGGAGTGCCATCGCCGATGAACCGTCCCAACGGGCCTGCCACCGCCGGCCAGACGAAACATTTGGCCGACTCGTTGAGCAGACTGATGCCGCTGGAATCAGCGTGCGAAAGGACCAACGCGGTCTCGACCAACCTTTGGAAAAACTCCTGCGGGGCCCTGGCCAGGTCAAAGTGGAGTTTTAGCAGAAAAGCCGTTTCGCGCTCTGTGTTCGCACGCCGCGGGGAGCGGAGCCTCAGCTGAGGGGTCGCGATTACCGACTCCAAGCTGGTGGGCCCGGTTCGTCTGGCTTCGAATGTAGGCATTATTCCCCGCTTCACGATTAAACGCTCAGGCCGCTGGCGTCGGATTCATTACGGAAGCGAGAGCCGTCGTCGTCAGGGGCTTCAAAATCACACCCATGGCACCCCGCGCCAGCATCGCCACTTTGGTTGATTCCTGGGTGTCTCCCGTCACGACAAAGATGGGGCAGGCGCGGTCGATGGCCACGAGCGTATCCAACGTTTCCTGACCGTTCATCCCGCCCCCCAGCATCATATCGAGCAGGACGATGTCCGGGACATTGGTGCCAAAAAGGGTGACGGCATTCTCGCCGCTGATCGCCTCCACGACCGCAAAGCCCGCGGCTTCGAGCAGTCGGCGGGAGTGGCGGCGCGCGAGCGCAGAATCGTCGACAATCAAGGCCGTTTTCCTCGCCACGAGTTTCACGGGGTTGCTCATGTGCGGTTAAATCCCGGTGCGGACGTGTCTCGTGACTTTTTTTGGCCATCCTCGGGAGTGCGGAAGGCCGAAATTTCCCGAAACGCTTTCCGTTCAGAAAACCTGTCCAGCCACTGCTCCTTGAGCGCGCGGATGACTTCAGCGAGCTCATCCGGGTCATTCGGCTTCACGAAAAATCCGCTCGCTCCGACAAGATAAGAGCGGTGGATGTCGGTCTTTTGATTCGAAGCCGTGAGCACGACAATGGGAATATCCACCAGCGAGGGCTGCCCGCGAATCCATTGGATCACGTCGATCTCTTTTTGGTCCTGCAATCGCAGGTCGAGCAGCACGAGACAGGGTGTCGGGTTCGCGATCGCGTCGGAGAAGCTGCCGGTCCGCGCGAGATAGGCGATCGCCGTTTTGCCGTCGGGAACGATGCGCAACGGGTTTTGGACGCCGACATCTGCAAACACGCATTGCATCAGCGTTGCATCGCTCTCGTCGTCTTCTACGTATAAAACAGGTTTCATTGGCTCACCAAGGTGGATTGACCATCACTGCGCCGGGCTGGGGCCGCGGCTTGGAACGCGGCGGAGGCTAGCGCGGCTGTGCGGTAGCGCCTGCTGGGGGAGAGCGATAGGCGGCGAGGTCATGGAATTTTGCATTGACGGGACCATCGCCCAGCCAGCACGCCTGCACGGCGCGCATGATCTCCAGAAGTTCGTCCGGATCGCCGGGCTTGACGAAGAATCCGCTGGCGCCGAGGAGATACGCGCGATGGATGTCCGTATGCTGGCTGGAGGAGGTGAGCACGATCACCGGCAGCCCCATCAGTTTTGGCTGAGTGCGAATCCATTGCAGCACCTCAATGCCCTTTCGTCCAGGCATGCTGAGGTCCAGGATCACCAGGCACGGCAGCGGATTAGACACGCCGGCCGAGGGGTCATCCACATCGGCAAGGTAGGCGATGACCATTTTTCCGTCGGTCACGATTTTCAACGGCTGTCGAATACCGAGGACCTCGCACGCGCGAGTCATGAGGTAGACGTCATTGTCGTCGTCCTCCGCGTAAAGGATGGGCTTCACGAAGAACCCCCCGGTGCATGCGACGATCCGGCAATAAGCATCTCCAGCCGGAACGTACTGCCTTGGCCGAGCTTCGATTCCACGCTGACGCTTCCGCCCGTGCGTTCCATGCCTTTCTTCACGATCGAAAGACCGATGCCGGTGCCCTCGTATTCCTTGTTCACGCGTTCGAAGATACCGAAGATCCGTTCCTGCGCCTCCGGTTCGATGCCGAGGCCGTTGTCCTGGAAACACAGCCGCACCTTGGCGCCTTGCGGCTCCGCCCAAATGCGGAGGTACGGGGTGACGCCGGCGGAGACGAACTTGATCCCGTTGCCCATCAAGTTGGAGATGCATTGCGTGAGCACGGCGGGGATGGACATCACGGACGGAAATTCGCCCACGATCTCAATCTTTGCGGCCGGCTCGTGGAACGAGGGATAGCTCTCGATGATTTCCTCGAGGAGCTTCTTCACATCCACCGGCTGGAGCGGCAAGTCCGTGCGGGCGACCCGGCTGTACGTGAGCACATCCTGGATGAGCGCGTCCATGCGCGCCGCCCCGGCGTTGATGCGTCGTATGTACTCTTTGCCCTTGGTGCCGACCTGCGGCCCGCAATCGCGGTCGAGCAGCTTCGAAAAGCTCTGCATCGCGCGCAACGGGGCGCGCATGTCGTGGGACACGCTGTAGGAGAACGCCTCCAGTTCGCCGATCGTCTCGCGGAGGGTGAAGCTGCGTTGCTCCAGCGTGCCGGCGTGTTTTTGCAGATCACTCTGCGCGCGTTGCAGCGCCTCTTCGGCTTCCTTGCGCTCGGTGATGTCGGCGCGAATGGCGATGTACTGCTCCGGCTTTCCGTTCTCGCCGAGATACGGGACGATGGTGGTGTCGACCCAGTAGTAGCTGCCGTCTTTGGCCCGATTCTTGATCTCCCCTTTCCACACTCGGCCGTGACCAATCGTCTGCCAGAGATTGCGGATGAATTCGGTGGAATGATAGCCGGAGTTGATGATGCGGTGATCCTGGCCGAGCAGTTCATCGCGCGTGTATTTGGAGATCGCGCAGAATTTTTCGTTCACATAGGTGATCCGGCCCCGCTGGTCGGTGATCGCGACGATGGCGTGTTCGTCCAGCGCGGCCTTCACGTCGTTCAACTCCCGCAGGACGCGTGCGGTTTCCTCGTCGGCCCGTTTGCGGGCCGTGATGTCCGCGCGAATCGCGATATACTGCTGCGGCTTTCCGTTTTCGCCGAGGTACGGTACGATGGTCGTGTCGACCCAGTAGAAGGTCCCGTCCTTCGCCTTGTTTTTGATTTCACCCTTCCACACCTTGCCGTTGCCGATCGTCTGCCAGATGCTCCGGATGAATTGCTTCGGGTGGAAGCCGGAGTTGATGACACGGTGGTCATGCCCGATGAGCTCCTCGCGCGAGAATTGGGAGATGGCGCAGAACTTGTCGTTCACGTAGGTGATCTTCCCCTGCTGATCGGTGATGGCGACGATCGCGTGTTCGTCCAGCGCCGCGCGCACGTCGTTTAATTCCTGGAGGGCCCGCGCGGTTTGCTCCTCGGCGTGTTTGCGCTGCGTAATCTCGGCGCGAATCGCGATGTATTGGAGGGGTTTTCCATCCTCGCCCAAGTACGGTACGATGGTCGTCTCAACCCAGTAATAACTGCCGTCCTTCGCCTTGTTTTTGATCTCACCCTTCCAGACGCGGCCATTCGCGATCGTCTGCCAGATGGTGCGGATGAATTCCTTCGAGTGGAAACCCGAGTTGATGATGCGGTGATCCTCGCCGATCAACTCCTCGCGGGAAAATTGGGAAATCGCGCAGAACTTGTCGTTCACGTGCGTAATCCGGCCGCGCTGATCGGTGATCGCGACAATCGCATGCTGGTCCAGCGCCGCCGTCACATCGTTCAAACCCCGGAGCGCGTGGGCGGTCTTTTCGTCGGCGAGTTTGCGCGAGGTGATATCGGCCCGGATCGCCACATATTGCACCGGCTTCCCATCATCGCCGAGATACGGGACGATGGTGGTATCGACCCAATAGAAGGTACCGTCCTTCGCCTTGTTCTTGATCTCACCTTTCCACACCCGGCCGCGACCGATCGTCTGCCAGATATTCCGGATGAACTCCTTCGGGTGAAAGCCGGAGTTGATGATCCGGTGGTCCTGGCCGAGGAGGTCCTCGCGTGCATACTGCGAGATCGCGCAAAACTTGTCGTTGACGTAGGTGATCTTGCCGGCGCGGTCGGTGATGGCGACGATCGCATGCTCGTCCAGCGCCGCCTTGACGTCGTTCAATTCGCGCAGGGCCCGTTCGGTCTGATCGTTCGATTTTTTCCGGTCGGTGATGTCGGCCCGAATCGCGATATACTGCACGGGCTTCCCGTCGGGGCCGAGATAGGGGACGATGGTCGTGTCGACCCAGTAGAAGCTGCCGTCTTTCGCCTTGTTCTTGATCTCACCTTTCCACACGCGGCCCGCGGAGATCGTGTCCCAGATGCTGCGGATGAATTGTTTCGGATGATACTTCGAATTGATGATGCGGTGGTCCTGCCCGAGCAGTTCCTCGCGTGAGTATTGGGAAATGGCACAGAACTTCTCGTTGACGTAAGTGATCCTTCCCCGCGCATCGGTGACCGCGACAATGGCGTGCTCATCGATCGCAGCCTTGAGGTCATTCAGTTCGCGGAGGGCGTTGGCGGTGTGAGCGTCGGACAGCTTCTTCTCGGTGATGTCGGTGTGCACCAGCACCCATTCTTCGATCGTCTCACTACCGAGAGGAATGCTCCGCGCGTCGCAGGCAAAGGTGCGATACTCGCCGTCCTTTCGGCGCAGCCGGAATTCCAGATGGAATGGAACCGCGGTCCGGCATGAAGTGGCCAACTTCACGGCGACGGAGTCGCGCTCGACGGGATGGAGAGCATCGAGCCAGCCGAGGCCCAGCGCGGCGGCCGGCGACTGGCCGGTGAAATCGAACCATGGGTCCTGCCGCTCGACCACTTCGCCCTGCGGGCTCGTAATCAATACGATTTGCCCAGCGCTCTGCGCCACCGCGCGGTAGCGCTGCTCGCTCCCGGCGAGAGCGCGCTGATCTAAAAGCGATGATGGATCGGACATGAGGCGCTGCGCAGGCGCGACGACGCGACCGCAGCGACACTCTTTGAGGCGAAATGAGCGCGACGCAAAGGGCGTTGGCGGGGCGAAGTCGGACGTGATGCGCCGTCTGGTGCGCCGCACTCGTTTTTCCCGGCGTGCTGTCAGAGGTGGCCATGATTACGACGTCGCCCACGACAGGTTTTTCCCGTCTGGGATACTCCTCGCACGGTCAGGTGCCGAGAAGGGTGAAGTGATGGGCATCGCGCGCACCAATCCGTAGTCACCAATTTCAGATTCGCGCGTTCTGCGCTCGCGCCCGGCGCATTCCGGTGACAGGTTACGCAATGCCCGACGCCGCCTCTGCGCCTCTCGTGCCGGCGGCGACGCAGGTGCCCCCGCTGGATCCGTTTCTGTTGCCGGTTCCGCCCGATCCGACGGAGATCGAGGCCGCCGACACACTCGACGAGGTCATCCCGAGTGCCAGCTACCACAGTCTCCCGATCGTGGGTCTGGGCGGTTCCGCGGGCAGTCTCGCGCCCCTGCAGGAATTTTTCCGCCGCGTGCCGCCCGAGCCGGGCCTCGCCTTCGTGGTGGTGCTACACCTCTCTCCGGATCACGAGAGTTCGCTCGCGGAAATCCTGCAACGATGCACGTCGATGCCCGTGCTGCAGGTCTCGGGCCGGACCAAGCTGGCGCTGAACCGGGTGTATGTGATTCCGCCCGCCAAACAGCTCCTGATGGACGACGGTCATGTGATCCTCGAGGAATTCGAACGCGACCGCGGCAAGCGCACGACAATCGATTTGTTCTTTCGTACACTCGCGGAAACCCATGGCGCCAGCGCCGTCGCGATCGTGCTCTCGGGCGCCGATGCCGACGGCAGCATCGGGATCAAGCGCATCAAGGAGCGGGGCGGCCTGACGATCGCGCAAGCGCCAGACGAATGCGAACAGGCGTCGATGCCACGCGCCGCCATTGCGACGGGCATGATCGACTGGGTGCTGTCCGCCGCGGAGATGCCGTCGCGCTTGATGGAGTTCCGCTCCAACGGCCAGCGGCTGAATGTCGCGAAGTTGGTCGAGCGGACTCTTGATGTATCCACGGAAAGCACGACAGGCGAATCAGCGCTCAAGGATATCCTCGGCGCACTGCGCGCGCACACCGGACGGGATTTCACCGGCTACAAGCGCGGTACGATCCTGCGCCGCATCGCGCGCCGGATGCAGGTGAACGGGGCATCCGATCTGCCCGCCTATCACACCTTGGTGCGCACCAGTCCGGCCGAACGAAAGGCGCTGCTCCAGGACCTACTGATCAGTGTCACGAATTTCTTCCGCGACGCCGCCGTCTTTGAATCGCTGTGGACGTCATTGCCGGAGCTTTTCAAGGACAAGGGCCCGTCTCACACCGTGCGGGTCTGGGTGCCAGGCTGCGCGACGGGCGAAGAAGCGTATTCGATTGCCATGCTCCTCTGCGAGTATGCCGCCCAACTCGAAACGCCGCCCCAACTCCAGGTGTTCGCGACCGATCTCGACGAACAAGCGGTCGCCGTGGGAAGGCTCGGCCAGTATCCGGAATCCATCAGTGCCGATATTTCCGAAGAACGGCTCCGGCATTTTTTCGTCAAGACGAAGGACCACTACCGGGTCACACAGCGCGTGCGGGAAATGGTGCTCTTCGCGGTGCAGGATTTGCTGCGCGATGCTCCGTTTTCGCGGATCGATCTGGTGAGCTGCCGCAATCTGCTCATTTATTTCACCCGCGAGTCGCAACGGCGGGTGTTCGAGATTTTTCACTTCGCGCTGCGCCCTGACGGTCAGTTGCTGCTGGGCACTTCGGAATCCGCCGATGATTCCGGCCCGCTTTTCGAGCCGGTCCACAAGAAGTATCGCCTTTACCGCCGGCGCATCGCCGATCGCGCGGGTCGACTCCCCAACTTCGCCGGTCCCGTGTCGCTCACGCTGGCGTTGCAGGCCCTGGAGAAAAAGACCGAGAAGATCATGCTGCCCCTGCCCGTTGGCCGACCACCGCCGAGCCTGGCGGCCGCGGATGGAGCGGGGGCCGAGTCGCGCGCAGTTTCGCCCCACGAACTGCATCTCAAGCTCGTCGAGCGTTTCGCCCCGCCGTCGCTGGTCGTGAACCACGACAACCAGGTCGTTCATCTGTCGGGCAAGGTGGGACGCTTTCTGCAGTTTCCAGACGGGGAACTGCAACGCGATGTGCTCCAATTGGTGCATCCGATGCTCCGGCTCGAACTTCGTACCGCGCTGTTTCGAGCCGCGGAGGTGGCAGGGGAAGTCGAGATTCCGGATGTGCCCGTGGACTTCGAAGGGCTGCGGCGGCTCGTGGATATTTCCGTGCGTTCGGCGCCGGAAATGGCGCCGGAATACCTGCTGGTCGAATTTCAAGAGCATGAGTCGATTCCGTCGCCCGCCCCCATCCCGCCTAGGGCGGTGGGCAGCGATGACATCGTCCGCAGCCTCGAGCGGGAGCTGACGTCGGTGAAGCAGCATCTCCAGGTTTCACGCGAGGAGCACGGTTCCACGACGGAGGAGATGCGGGCGGCCAACGAGGAACTGCACGCGATGAACGAGGAACTTCGTTCCGCCTCGGAGGAACTCGAAACGAGTCGCGAAGAATTGCAGTCGATCAACGAAGAGTTGGTCACCGTGAATCAGGATTTGAAGATCAAGGTCGATGAACTGGCGCGGGCCAACAGCGACACGGTCAACCTGATGGTGGCGACGAACGTCGCGACCGTCTTCCTCGACCACCAACTGTGTGTCGTGCGTTACACGCCGTCCGCGGTCGGCTTGTTCCATCTCATTGCCAGCGATGTCGGGCGCCCGCTCGCCGATCTCCGACACCGGCTCGAATTCGACACGGTGATCACGGACGCGGAAGACGTCCTGAAACTGTTGAAGCCGGTCGAACGCGAAACACGTGCGGCGGATGGCCGCTGGTTCCTCGCGCGCACGACTGCCTATCGCACCGCGGACGATCACGTCGAGGGAGTCGTGTTGACGTTCGTCGACATCTCACGCGTCAAGGCGGCGGAGGATGCGCTGCGGACGTCCGAAGCGCGCTTTCGCGGAATTGTGGACCAGACCGCCGCCGGCGTCTGCCTGGCGGACCTGGCCGGCACGGTCAGTTTTGCGAACCCTAAACTCGGTATCATGCTCGGACGTTCCGCGGAAGATTTAGTGGGATGCCGGATTGCCAGTTTCTTCGAGCCGGCGGGCCCCGACATCACCGGCGACTTCGCCCGCCTGGCGTCGCACGGGGCCGGCTTTGACTTCGAGCGGCAGCTCATCCGGGTCGATGGCCAGCCTCTCTGGGCGAATATCAATGTGGCAGCGATCCGCGATCGCGCCGGTCAGCAACTCTCGTGCGTCGCCGTGTTCGTGGACGTTTCCCAGCGCAAGCAAGCCGAAGATTCGCTGCGGCGATCCAAGGACGAGCTGGAACTCCGCGTGCAGGAACGCACCGCCGAACTCAAAACCTCCAATGTCTCCCTGCGGCTCGAGATGGACCATCGGAAAACGGCCGAGGCCAAACGCGAGGAAATGATGCGCACGCTGGTCGCTTCGCAGGAGGTGGAACGCGGCCGCATCTCGCGGGAGTTGCACGACGAGATCGGCCAGCATGTCACGGCGCTGCTTTTTGGACTGACGTCGCTGCGCCGTGAGGTGGCGGACCGGCCCGCAGCGATCACGACCCTGCAATCACTCCAGGCGATCACCGAAAGTGTCGGTCGCGACCTTCATCAAGTCGCGTTGGAGCTGCGGCCGACGGCGCTGGATGACTTGGGGCTGGTGCGCGCGCTGTCCGCTTTTCTTGAAGACTGGGCCCGGCGCTCCCAGCTCGAGGTGGAGTATGATCACCAGGAACTCGGCACCGACCGTCTGCCGGGGTATTTGGAGACGACGCTCTATCGCGTGGTTTGCGAGGCCGTGCACAACGTCATCAAGCACGCGAAGTCGACGTGGGTGAGCGTGCTTCTTCAGCGGAAGGATGCGCGCATCATAGCGGTCGTGGAGGACGACGGAGTGGGCTTCGACGTGAACGCGGCTCTTCCCGCCCTGGCGCGGCCGCCCTTGGGCATCATCGGCATGACAGAACGCGTGGTGCTGGTGGACGGAGAACTAACCATCGAATCGGTGCCCGGACGAGGTACCACCGTGATTGTGAAGCTGCCGCTACCGCATGATGAAAACCGAAAGTAGAAAAAGTAAGATCAAGATCCTCCTCGTCGACGATCACGCCATCCTGCGCCAAGGCATGCGGCACATGATCGGTGAGCAGATCGACATGGAGGTGATCGGCGAAGCGGAAGACGGTGCGTCGGCCGTGCGACTCGCCGACTCCCTGAAACCGGACGTTGTCGTCATGGATCTTTCCATGCCGGGGATGGGAGGCGCCGAAGCCACGCGGCGACTCAAGGCCACCCATCCCGGGTGCAAGGTGCTCGTGCTGACGGTGCACGAAGACCGCGGTTACTTGAAGGAACTATTGGAGGCGGGAGCGATTGGCTACATGCTGAAACGCGCCGCGCCGGACGAGTTGACGCAGGCCTTGCGGGGCATCGCGGCCGGCGTCGTTTACCTGGATTCGCGCATTGCGGAGAAACTGGTGACCAGCCTCTCCGGCCGCCGCGCCGAAATGCCCGACAACACGCCTCAGCTCACGTCGCGCGAGGAAGCGGTCTTGACCGCGATTGCCGAGGGTTATTCGAACAAGGAAATCGCCGGCACGCTGGAAATCAGCGTGAAGACGGTCGAGTCCTACAAGACGCGCGCCATGGAAAAGCTCGGGCTGCGGGGCCGGGTCGACATTGTGCGCGTCGCCCGCGAGCGAGGCTGGAAGAGCGCAAGGTAAGGGGGCGTTCTTTTTCCCGTCGGATATTTCCTGTGGGGCGGGGAGAGATTCCCGGGCGCGTCTCGTGCCCGTTTATGGGACCATGGCGCATGGAAACGAAGTCCAACGCCCTGAGCGAATACATGTCGCCATCCGCAGAGGCCGCCATGATTGACGCCGAATACGAGCAACTGCTCGCGGCCTTGATGGAAGCGGCGGCGGTTTTCGCCCGCCACGATGGCGGTTTCAGTTCGGCTGATTTGCGCATCCGTTCCCTCGTGCGCCTCGCGTCACGGGAGGTCTCGCTCGCGCACCTCCAAACCAATTCACGGACCCACCGGTTGGCCGTCGCGGCCAGGATGCCCCCGCGTCCGGATTCGCGCGGAATCGAAGTAGCTCGCGCGCCGCACTCGCCCCCAAATGCCCATGTCGCCTGACTCCACTACTCCGGCCATTCTTCTCGTGGATGACGACGAGGATCAGCTTTTCCTTTCGCGCCGTTTGATCGAGAAGGTGGCGACGGGAGAATTCATCGGGGTGGCGACCAGCGGTGTTGCGGCGCTCAAGACGCTGTCGGAACTGGTGAGCGCCGGTTCCGTCGGCAACCTCAAGGCGATCTTCCTCGACATCAACATGCCTGAATTGCACGGCTTCGAGGTTCTACGTTGGATCCGAGCGCACGAAAAACTCGTGCACGTTAAAACGATCATGCTCTCGAGTTCGGATGATCCGAAGGATGTGAAGGAGAGCCTGTCGCAAGGCGCGCATTGCTATCTCATCAAGCTACCCTCGGTCCGGGCTATGAGTGTGATTGTCCGAGAGATTCTTGATCTGGCCGGCGAGTCGGTGGACCCGGTTTCAAGTCAGAAGCCTCTCAGTCCGATCTAGGGTGGGTGCTGCGAATACTCCGGCGCACCTTGCCGCGGTGCCGACTGTAATTCTCAGCAAAGACTCTGTGGTTCTCGCAGCGCGACGTTTCCATAAAGTGTCAGCGACGGCCGGTAAGCGCTGAAGCTGACGCGCGACCGAGGGTAGTCATGCCACGTACCTCATAAAGCCGGACGCGTCAGGAAGTCCGGCGTTGTTGGATTTTTCGTCTGGCCACCGATTTTGCCTCTTGGGAGCTTAGCGACCGGCGATGTCCAGCCCGTCCCCAGCTACCCCGGCGGCGGTATTCTTGAGCTACGCCCGCGAGGATGCCGAGGCTGCTCGGCGCATCGCGGACGCGTTGCGTGCCTTTGGCGTGGAGGTGTGGTTCGACCAACATGAGTTACGGGGCGGGGATCAGTGGGATCAGAAGATCCGTAGCCAGATTAAGGGGTGCGCGCTGTTCGTGCCAATCGTGTCGGCCACCACCGAAGCGCGGCCCGAAGGCTATTTTCGCCGCGAATGGAAACTGGCCGCGGAGCGCACGGCCGATATGGGCAGGCGCGCGGTGTTTCTGGTGCCGGTCGTCGTCGACGGCACGCCCGAGTCCTCGGCCGATGTGCCCGAGGAATTCCTGCGCGTCCAGTGGACGCGGCTGCCCAACGGCGTGCCCTCGCCGCAGTTCGTCGAGCAGGTGAAGCGGTTGCTCGAACCACCGCGGGTTTCGGCGGGGCTGCGGCCGTCTCCGGCCGATGTACCGGCGGACCCCGTTCTTTCCGGCTCAACGAGCCCGGTTAGCGGAATCTGGCGCAAACTGCCCTTGGTCGTAGCCATTGCTGTCATTGTCGCCATCGGCTTCGGGGTGGCGTGGTGGACACGCCGTCCGCCCGCGGATTCCGCGCATCGTGGCGTGGCCGAGGTCACCGCGGTCGCCGTGGTGCCGTTCGCCAATCTCAGCGGCGATCCGTCGCAGGAGTATTTTTCGGACGGGCTCACTGAGGAAATTCTCAATGCCCTAGCGCGCGAGCCGGACCTCCGAGTGCCCGGCCGCGCATCCGCGTTCTCCTTCAAGAATAAATCCACGCCGGCGACGGAAATAGCGCGGGCGCTCAACGTGACGCGCATCGTCGAAGGTAGCGTGCGCCGCGAGAGGAACCGGGTTCGCATTACCATTCAACTCACGCGAGCGTCGGACGGTTTCACCGAACAGCTCGGCTCGTTTACCGAGGAGTTCACGGATGTGTGGGCGTTGCAGGACAAGGTCGCGCGCGAGGTCGTGCGTAAGTTGACCAACCGTGCCGCCACCGTCGGCAAAGTCGTGTTGACCAAAAACACGGAGGCCTACGAAGCGTATTTGCGCGGCCGCGCCCTCCAGTTGCGCGCTAGCCGGGATGCCGCAAAAGAATACGAGCGCGCCGTGGCGATCGATCCGGCGTTCGCCCTGGCATGGACGCGCTTGGCTGAAACTCGTTTTCGTCCCTTTTGGAGCGGGTATGACACGAGCCCCGGGTTAATCGACAGCACGAAGGACGCTATCGACCGCGCCTTGGCCATTCAGCCCGATCTGCCGGATGCGTTGATCATGCGGGCCCATTGGGTGTCAGAGGCTAAAGGAGACTTTGCCGCCGCGAAAAGCGATTTGGAGCACGCCGATTCTCTCCAGCCACCGACCGCGGAATTGCGGTTTGCGCAGGCTATTTTGGCGTTTGATTTAGGAGATGTCGCGGAAGGAATCCGCCTGGGTCGTGAATGCCTTTCGCTCGATCCGCAAAACGGGGATTACACTAATGCCGTGGGAATCCGGCATTCGCGGATGGGCGACTTCGTCGAAGCGGACCGGCTGTATTCGCGGGCGATGATGATTCAAGGGCCGTCCGGCGCAGCGCCTTTTTCAAATCGTATTTTCGTCCGACTGCGTTGGCGTGGGCCGGAAGCGGCGCTCCGGTTGCTTGAGCGCGCATCGCCCGAGCAGGCCAGCTTGGAGCAGACTCGCGCCGAGGTCCTTTGTTATTTGGGACGGATGCCGGAAGCGACGGTGCTGGCCGAAGCGGTGTTGCGGAAAAAAGACGACGAACCGGGAATCGTGCAGTGGGCGGCGTCGCGCTCCTTCGGTCTGCTCGACCTCTTGACGCCCAACTCTCGGCAGGACCTTGCGCAGCGCTTGCACGAAGGTGCGGTCGAGGAATTCAGGCGGGGCAATCGAGCGCCGCGGGTTCGGTTCATGTCGGCGCTGGCCGAGATTGTCCTCGGCAATCGCGCCGAAGCGCTGCGGCAGATGAAAGAATGGCACCAGGACATGAGGTCATTGCCGCGCAGCCGGCGCGTGGACTATTTTAGCCGGTTTGCCGCGCGTCCTTATGGCATGCTCGGGATGGCCGATGAGGCGGTCGACTGCCTCGTGGATGAATTGGGCAAGGGGCGTCAACCCGGTTTCGCTTTGCGGTACGACCCCGCCTACGCGTCAATCCGCACGCATCCGCGGTTTGTCGCTCTAATGCATGATGCGGAAGCTTGGGCGCGGGCGCAGCCAGATCCGGTTGACCCATGAGCGCCGCGACCAACAAAGCCGTTTTTCTGAGCTACGCCTCGCAAGACGCCGCCGCCGCGCTGCGCATCTGCGAAGCCCTCCGCACCGCGGGCATCGAGGTGTGGTTCGACCAGAGCGAACTCCGCGGCGGTGATGCGTGGGATGCGAAGATCCGGAAGCAGATCAAGGAATGCGCGCTGTTCGTGCCGATTATTTCCGCGAACACGCAGGCGCGGGCGGAAGGGTACTTCCGGCTTGAGTGGAAACTGGCCGATCGCCGCATGGATCTTATTGGGAAATCGAAAGCATTCTTATTGCCACTCTGCATCGACGACACGCCGGAGGATGCGGCGGACGTGCCCGACTCATTCCTCGCGGTGCAGTGGATGCGGCTGCGAAACGACGACGCGGTTGGGCCTTTTTGCGCGCGCGTGCACACGCTGCTGGACGGAGAGCATGTCGACGTGGGACCGGCGGCAATGCTCCCGCAGCTTTCCGCTGCGCCACTCCGCGCAAAAGACAGAAGGTTGCCGGTGCTTTGGGCCGCCTTGGTTTGTCTGGGCGTCACCGCGGGGCTGGGGTGGTGGCGCCCGTGGAAGAGGGAAGTTCGGCCCGTGCCTGCCCAGGCCAGCCCGATGGTGCCCGTGCCGACGGAAGCCCAAAAACTAATTCAGCAAGCTTGGAAGCTTCTCTACAAACCCGAGTTCGCACGGGCCGAACTCGGGGTCGCCGAGGCATTGTGTAAGCAGGCGGCGGCATTGAGCCCCAACGACCCCGAAGTCTGGGCGGCGTGGACTTATGCCGACACGTGGCTCCTGTTTTTCCAACTGGATGACACCCCGCAGCGGCGCGCGCTCGCCGAGGAACACGCGGCCCGCGGGGTTAAGCTCGATCCGCAGTCGGTTTCAGCCCGGGTGACGCAGGCGTTTTATTGGAATCGCGGCAGCAAGTCCGCCGGGCGCCGCGATGAGGCTGAGCGAGTGCTGCGCGATGTGTTGAAGGAATACCCCGATGAGCCGAGGGCACTCTTTGCGTTGGGATGTCTCGTGGGGCTGAGTGGCGGCGGCGAGGCCCTGTTCGAGCGCCTCGCCGTTAATCCCCGGTTCACAGCGCTGGCCTTGAATGAGCTAGCCTGGTATCGACATAACGTAGGGGACTTCGACGCGAGTGAGCAGGCGGTCGACCGCTCGATCACGGCGTACCCTTATTGGCACAACCTTTCATTGAAGGCATGGCTCGCCGCAAACTGGCATGGCGACACTGCGACGGCGAAGGCGCTGCTCGAGCGCGTGCCCGCGAATCGTTCCCATGAGGACTGGATGGCGCTGTTTGCAGTGTGGGTGCATTTTTGGCGACGTGATCCGCAGTCGGTGCTTATGGCGATGCAAACGTTTCCGCGTGACTGGATCGATTGCCATCCGTTCCACGGGCCGAAGGCTTTCATGACGGCGCGGGCCCGGGCCGCACTGGGACAGAAGGAGCCGGCGCAGCGGGAAGCCCGGTATGGCATCGCGCAGATCGACAAACGGCTACTGGATGCCCCCAACGACGAGAACCTGCTCGCGCAGAAAGCGCTGCTCCTCGACTTGGCGGGCGACCGGGCTGACGCCGAGAAAACGTATCGTCTCGTCCGGGAAATAGGGGGTTCCCCGAAATCGACGAGTTGGGGCCACAAGTCCCAATACGAGCTGGTGCTGCGGTTCGAACCCGCGGACGTCGTGCTGACGGATATCGAGCGCGGTCTCTCGCGCCGGTTTTCGATGAATACGATGAACCTCACCGCGGCGTCGTTGCGCACCAATCCGGTATTCGACTCGTTGCGTGACCACCCGCGATTCAAAGCCGCGCTCGCTTCCGCCGAGGCAGACCCGCGGTGGTCTCCCCGCGCCGGCACTACGTCTCCCGGTCGCAGCCCGAAGCCATAATCCAATGGCCGAACCCGCCGTCTTCCTTTCCTACGCCTCGCAAGACGCCAATGCCGCGCGGCGCATCTGCGAAGCCCTGCGCACCGCTGGCGTCGAGGTGTGGTTCGATCAGAGTGAGCTCCGCGGCGGCGATGCGTGGGATGCGAAGATCCGGAAGCAGATCAAGGAGTGCGCGTTGTTCGTGCCGGTGATTTCGGCGAATACGCAGGCGCGGCTCGAAGGGTATTTCCGCCTCGAATGGAAGCTGGCAGAGGATCGCTCGCACCTCATGGCCCGGGGGAAGCCGTTCATCGTGCCCGTTGCGATCGATGAGACATCCAATTACGACGCGCATGTCCCGGATTCATTCCTGGCGGTGCAGTGGACCCGCCTGCGCAGCGATGAGCCCATGGGTGATTTCGCGCGGCAGATTAACCGGCTGTTGGAAACGCCCGGCAGTCGACCGCGTACCGGGCGCGGTGCGGAAGCCCAGCACACGGCGATGAGCCGGAAGGGGGCAAACCCCCGTCGCACCTGGGTCGCCATTGCGGCGGTGAGTGCCGTGCTGCTCCTCGGCGGGGCGATCTGGCGTCTCCGACCACTGGGGACGGCCGCGACGGTCGCGGCGCCGACCACGCTGCCCGGGAGGGTAGACAGCGCGCGGATTACCGAGGCGCGAGGACTGATTCAGCAAGCGCGGGACTTGGAGAGGGGACGGGGCACATTGAATAACGAGCGCGACAAGCTCGCCGCGGCGGACAAACTGCTGGCGAAGGCAAGCGAACTCGATCCCGGCAATGGCGAAATCTGGGGGCTGTGGGCAGTCGTGGACGCGCAACTCCACTACGCCATCCCGAGCGGCTCCAAGGAGCGGCAGGCTTCGGCGCGTCTGAAAGCCAAACGTGCGATGAGCCTGGCGCCGGAATCTTTCGACGCGCGCTTCGGCGAAGCGGCCTCCCTCGTCGCGACGGGCGGAAAAGTCGCGCTCGCCGCCGCTGAAAGGGAATTGCGCGGGCTGCAAGAGGAGCAACCCGATCATGTGCCGGTGAACGAGTGGCTGCAGCGGGCGCTGTCGCTGCAGGGTCGCAAAGAGGAGGCGGAGCGCCTGCGCGATGAATTGGAGAAAGTGAATCCCGCGGCGGCCTTGGGCGGCCGGCTGTGGAGCGTGTATTTTAAAAGGGATTACGAGGAAGCCGAGGCGATTGCGGATCAAATCCTGTCCCTGACGCCGAGCGATCGTGCGGCGTGGATGGTGAAGCTCTGGCTGACCTTGCGCTGGCACGGCGATCTCGACCGCGCGCTGGCCCTCTTTGAGCAGGCGCCGCCCGAGTTCGCCACCGGGGACGAGGGCGTGGTTTTCGGCGCGGAGCTGTTTCGTTATCGGCGGGAAGCGGGGCGGTCGCTGACCGTGCTGCGTCAGCATCCCGGTGATTGGCTGGAGTCCCGGTATTTCGCCGGCCCGAAGGCGATCCTGATGGGGAAGGCGTATCGAATCGACCAACGTCACGACGCCGCCCGCAACGCCTTTCATAGCGCGATAAAAATGCTCGAGGAGAAACTCTCGGCGGACCCGGACAACATCCTCTGGCTGCGCGCAAAGGCCGAATGCCTGGAATGGGCGGGCGACGACGCGACAGCCGCGTGGAAACTGCACGACCAGGTGACGGGACGTGGGATGACTGATCGTTCGATCGAGGGGCGCATGCGCGGGTTGGAACGGGAAGCTGCGCGGGCGACAGCCTTCCTGACGCCCGCCCGTTTGCGGCTTGATCCCGCCCATGACGAATTGCGTTCTCATCCGCGGTTTCCTGCCCTGCTCGCAAAGCTGGAAGCGGATCCGCGGCGCAACCCGAAGCTGAACTCGTCGGCGAAGCCGGCTTTGGCCCCACCCCCCGCCCCGGCCGAAAAATCTATCGCCGTGCTCGCGTTTCGGCAGTTCGGGGCCGAGCCGGACAACGAATACCTGTGCGAGGCGATCCCGGATGAACTCTGCAACGTCCTCGGAAAGCTGGGGGGCCTGAAAGTTGCCGCTAGCGCGTCGGCTTTCTCGTTCAAGGGGCCCAAGCGCGAACGGCCGAGCGAGATGGCCCGGCAACTTGGCGTCACGTATCTGGTCGACGGCAGCGTGCAGAAAGTCGGCACCCGCGTGCGCGTGCGAGCGGAGCTGCTGAAGGGGTCCGACGAGAGCGTGGTGTGGAAGTCGGACACGCTCGAGCCCGAGGCCAAGGATATGTTCGCTCTCCAAGACCAGGTGGTGGCTGCGATCGCGAAGAATCTCCAACTGCAACTCGGCGGCCAGCCGGCGGCGCCTGTGACGATCAATCCGGAGGCGTTCCGACTTTATTATGAGGGGCGCCGTGCGTGGACGATGCGGGGCGAGGATGAGTATGTCGCGCAGGCGGAGCAGTTCTTCCGTCGCGCGATCGCGGCGGATGCTAAGCTCGGACGCGCGTATGCGGGACTGGCGGACACGCTGCTCAACGGCAGCTTAACGTTCGCGGAGCGCGATTCGGAGCGCGTGCGGGAGATTCGTGCATTGGTGGACTCAGCCTTGCGTCTCGAACCGGAATCGCCCGAGGCCTATACTGCGCGCGGCGCGTTGGGCTGGAAAACCTGGAGTTTTCGCGAAGCCGAGCAGGATCTGCGCACCGCGATCCGCCTCAACCCCAGTTATGCGCATGCTCATCACGTCCTCGGGCGCGTGCTCGGCGCCGACGGCCGCATGGACGAATCTCTCAGCGAGCTGAAGACAGCGTGTGACCTGGATCCATTGTCCTCGCGGATTTTCGATAACTATGGCGGAACCTTGCGGGAAGCCGGACGATATACCGAGGCCCTCAGTCAAGCCGAACGCGCCCTCGCGCTGCAGCCAAACAATTCGCAGGCGCTGAGCACGAAGATGCAGGCGCTCTCGCACCTTGGTCGGCACGACGAGGCGCTGGCCCTGTGCCGCACTCTGGCGGAGCAGAACCAGGCCGGGATTCGCGGCGTTGCGATCCTCGTCCGCGCGGGTCGGCTGGCGGAGGCACAGAAACTTTACGAGGGCGCGAGCACAGCTCCGGGGCGACGTCCAACCTTGCTGGCGTTGCTCGGGCGCAAGGAAGAGGCGTTGAATACCCTCCGCGCCGAGGACGCGGAGGTGATCACGATGACTGGCGTTTATTACAACGATTCGTTCGAGCAGGTGAGAGACGACCCGCGCTTCGTTCGCTTCCTGACGGCATTGGGGGTGAAGGCAGCGCATGACCGGGCGCAGGCGTGGCGCGCGGCGCATCCACCGGAAAAGCCGGGAAAGGCCCAGAGCAAATGAGCGAGGCCGAAAACAAAGCCGTCTTCCTCAGCTACGCGTCCCAAGACGCCGCCGCCGCGCGGCGCATCTGCGAAGCTCTGCGCACCGCCGGCGTCGAAGTGTGGTTCGATCAATCAGAACTCCGCGGCGGCGACGCGTGGGATGCGAAGATTCGGAAGCAGATCAAGGAGTGTGCTCTGTTCGTGCCGGTCATCTCGTCGACGACCGAGAGCCGCCAAGAAGGCTACTTCCGCCGTGAATGGAAAATGGCCGTCGAGCGCACGCACGACATGGCGCAGGGCATCGCGTTCATCGTGCCCGTGGTCATCGACGGGACGGGTGAATCCGATGCGCTGGTCCCCGAGGAATTCCTGCGGGTGCAATGGACGCGGCTTGAGCAAGGCGTGCCTTCGCCGGAATTAGTCGGTCAGGTGAAGCGGTTGCTGGAAGCGCCGCGTGTCCGTGCAAAGCCGGGGGCGGCACGTCCTCGTCCCGCGCAACGCGACGAAGGCGTCGCCTCCGCACCTCTAACCGCGGCCGCTAACTACGGTCGGCCGCGCTCAGCGAGCTCGGCTCCAGGGCGGCTTCGAATCCGCTGGATAGCTTTCGCAGTAAGCGTCGTCGCCGTCGCGGTGGGTGCCGCGCTGTGGCTGCGGCGTCCGCTCGCAGAATTTCCGGCGGGCCTGCCCACGGCGGCCACCGCGAAGCCCGTTGAACCAGCTTCCGTGCCGGGCGCTGCCAGCGACAAGTCGATCGCAGTGATTCCGTTTGTGAACCTGAGCGACGACAAGGACGCCAACGCGTTCTTTTCGGATGGAGTGCACGAGGACATCCTCACGAATCTGGCCCTCATCCGCGAACTGCGCGTCGTATCGCGGACGAGCGTGGAGCAATACCGGGGCACGAAGAAGACGATGCCGCAGATCGGCCGCGAGCTGGGCGTAAGTTTCATCCTCGAAGGCAGCGTGCGCCGCTCTGGCGCTACCGTCCGTTTTACGGGACAGTTGATCAACGCGCGGACCGACGAGCACGTCTGGGCCAAGAGCTACAATCGCGAGTTGAAAGATGTTTTTGCGATCCAAGCCGAACTGGCGAACGAGATCGCGAATGCACTCCGGGCCGTGCTGTCGCCGGAGGAGAAGAAATTGATCGAACGTCGTCCGACGGAGAATGCCGCGGCGTATGATCTGTACCTGAAAGCGAAGGAATTTCGCCGAATGGCACGGCCCCCGGATGAGAAGCGGGTGGCACTGCTGCAGGCGGCCGTGACGATGGATCCAGAATTCGCGGCGGCGTGGGCTGACCTGTGCTACGCCCACGCCATCCAGGTCATGAACGAGCAGGACACGCGGCCCGACCGTGCGGCGAAAGCCAAGGCAGCATTGGAAGCCACCCTGCGGCTCAGCCCTGACTCCCCCGAGGCATTGCGGGCCTCCGGGCAGTATAGCTACTACTGTTTGCGCGACTACGAAGGCGCAGCGGCACAATTTAATCGGCTGATTGCGCTGCAGCCTAATGCGCCGGAGGGGTACTTCTCCCTAGGCGCGGTTCGTCGGCGGCAAGGCCGGTGGACGGAATGCCTGTCCGCCTGGCGGAAGGGGCTCCAACTCGATCCGCATGACAATTTGTTCAATTTCGACGTGACGCAGACCTTGCTCGCGGGGCGTCGATATGCCGAAGCTCGCGTCCTTCTGTCGCAGCGCTCCTCGTGGAGCACCCCATTCGGGCGCGCCCGCGGTGATGCTCTCGTGGCATTTCAGGCGACGGGTTCGGCTCGCGAATGGGAAAGTTTTTTGAAATCCGTTCCCGCCGAGCAGCTGAACAGCCAAGCCGTCATGGGCTGGCAAGCGGATTGGGCGTTCAAGAATGGAAGGCTCGCCGAGTTTCTTGATCTCGATGACCCGGCGATGACCACGACAATCGACCCGATTGTCGGCGAAGAATTCACCGGGCGGGAGGCCGCCTTGCGGCGCGCAATTGTTCTTGCTGCGCTGGGGCGAAAGGACGCGGCCAACGAGGTCGCACGGGCGGCGGAAACGGCATTGGATGATCGAGGACCCAACAACGCAGGCAGTCTATCGATGCTGGGACGGCTACACGCCGTGCAGGGCCGCAAAGATGAAGCGCTCAAGCACGCGCTTCGCGCCGTCGAGGTGTGCCCGGAATCGGTGGATGCATTTCGTGGTCCAGGGTTCTCACGATATCTCGCCTTCGTTTATGCGTGGACCGGCAACAAGGAACTGGCGATTGCGGAGTATGCCCGCTTGTTGCGCGTGCCCTTCAGCGGGCTGAACATCCATGAGATGAAGTCCGATCCGACGTTTCAACCCCTCCGCGGCGACCCGCGCTTCGAGGCACTGCTGAACGATCCGAAGAACAACGCCCCGCTGTTCTAATGAGCAACGGAGTAAACAAATTCGGACTCCTTTCCTCCGGCCGAAACGGAGTCTTCGCTCGGCAACCAGTGCGCCTCTTGGGTGAATTCCTGATGCCATCCTCATCTGGCCAAAATCGCTGGTGGGCGACCGTCGTTAGCGGCCTGCGGTACGCTGCCGCCGCCACGATCGTTGTCTTCTCGCTCGTTTCCTTGGCGCGGGCGGCCTCGGACGCACGCCGACCGAATATCGTCTTCATCCTCGCTGACGACTTGGGGTTCGGCGATGTCTCGTGTTACGGGCGGCCGGATTTCAAAACGCCGGCGATTGACCGGCTAGCAGCCCAGGGCCTCCGGTTTCAACAGGCTTACGCGAATGCCGCTGTATGCACCGCGTCGCGCGTCGCGCTGATCACCGGCCGGTATCAATACCGGCTTCGCATCGGGCTGGAAGAGCCGCTGGCATACGTGACTTCACGGGAGGGGTTGCCGTCCGATCACCCAACGCTGCCGTCGCTGCTGAAGCGCGTTGGCTACCGCACGATGCTCATCGGCAAATGGCATCTGGGATTTCCGCCGAATTATGGCCCGCTGAAAAGCGGTTACGATCACTTCTACGGCTTTCACGGCGGAGCGACGGATTATTTCCGTCACGGCGTCGGTACACGCGACGACTTCTGGGCTGATGACACGCCCATCCACCAAGACGGATACTTCACAGATCTACTCGGCCAGCGTGCGGTGGACGCGATTGCGGAGTATGCGCGGACGCCTGCGCCCTTTCTAATCAGTCTGCATTTCAACGCGCCTCATTGGCCGTGGGAGGGCCCCGGCGACGAGAAGGAGTCGAAGCGATTGCGCGACGGTAAACATCCCCTCGCGCACTGGGAGGGCGGCTCGCAGAAAACGTACCGTGAAATCATCGAAGCGATGGATCGTCAGATCGGGCGCGTGGTGGCGGCGCTCGATCAGCATCACCTGCGGGAGAACACGATCGTGATTTTTACCAGCGACAACGGGGGCGAGCGCTTTTCCTACACGTGGCCGTTTACCGGCCGGAAGACCGAGCTGCTCGAGGGCGGTCTGCGTATCCCGGCCATTGTTTCATGGCCGGCCAGAATCCAGCCGGGACAGGTGAGTCAACAGGTCATGGTCACGATGGACTGGCTGCCTACGCTGCTCGCCGCAGCGGGTACAACGCCGGATCCGAACTATCCATCGGATGGGATCAATCTGCTGCCGCTGCTGACGGCTGTGGCGCCGGTGCCGCGCCAGTTGTTCTGGCGCTACAAGGCCAACGCGCAGCAAGCGGTGCGCGACGGTGATTTGAAATACCTCAAGGTGAACGAAAACACCTTCCTGTTCGATGTCGTCGCCGATCCTTTGGAGCGAGCAAATCTGAAGACGCTAAGGAAAGACGATTATCTGCGAATGAGCCGCGCTTGGTTCGATTGGCAGGCAACGATGCTGCCGCTGCGCGATGAAAGTTATACCGACGCGTTCGCCGGCGATGAACTGGCCGATCACATCGGGGCCAAGACGCCGGATCAGAAAGCCGTGCAGCCGACCCCACCCGAAGACAAATGACGAGCAGCGCTGAAAACAAAGCAGTCTTCTTGTCCTACGCGTCGCAAGACGCCGAGGCCGCGCGGCGGATCTGCGACGCCCTGCGCGCCGCTGGCGTCGAAGTCTGGTTCGACCAGAGCGAGCTGCGCGGCGGCGATGCGTGGGATCAGAAGATCCGCAAGCAGATCAAGGAGTGCGCACTGTTCGTGCCGGTGATTTCAGCAAACACGCAGGCGCGCCGCGAGGGCTATTTTCGCATCGAGTGGAAGCTTGCGGCGCAGCGCACGCATGCGATTGCGGAAGGTACGCCGTTTCTGTTGCCGATTTTATTGGGTGACGTGGGGGAAACCGATGCGCTCGTGCCAACGGAATTTCGCGAGGTGCAGTGGATGCGGATCGCCGGCGGCGAGGACGGTGAGGCGTTTTGCGCCCGCGTGAAGAGCTTGGTCGCGGAAACGTCCGCGTCCGTCTTTTCAACCCAAGCTCGCGAGGCGTCTGCTCTACGGAAGCCTGCGCATCGTATTCCTGCGCTGGCGTGGATTGCTGCGGTGGCTGCGGTCATAGCGATCGCGGCGTTCATCACGTTTAAGCCGAAGCCGAATGCTGGCGCGGAGACGCGTCGGCCTGCCTCCGCGCAAGCCACGGCGAAATCTCCGACCGCTCCGCGGCTCGGCCCGAAATCCATCGCGGTGTTGCCGTTCGAAAACCGGAGCGACGATAAGGACACAAATGCCTTCTTCGCCGACGGCGTGCACGAGGACGTGATCACGAATCTGCTCCTTATTCGAGAGCTGCGCTGCGTGCCGCGCACCACCGTCATGAGCTATCGCGATGCGAAAAAAAGCCCTCGCCAAATCGCGGAGGAGCTCGGTGTGGCCTACGTGCTTACCGGCACGGTGCGCCGGGCGGACAAGAAAGTCCGTATCACCAGCACACTGCTCGACGCGCGCACCGACGAGCCGGTTTGGAGCAAGCCCTACGACAAGGATCTCAGCGATCAATTCGCGATTCAGTCGGAACTGGCGCAGGCGATCGCCGGCGAGTTGAAAGCGGCGCTTTCGCCCAACGAGAAAAAGCTGGTCGAGCGCCGTCCGACGGAGAATGCGGCGGCTTACGATCTCTTTCTCAAGGCGCGCGAGCTTCGCAATAGCGGCAACAGTGAAATCTCCAACATGCAGAAACGGGAAGATCTACTGCAGGCGGCCGTCGTGCTCGATCCGGGATTCGCGGTGGCGTGGGGCGAATTGGCGCGAGTGCACAGCCAGGCTTACGGCAACAATGTGGATCGGACGGAGGCGAGGCTCGCAAAAGCAAAAACAGCCGTGAGTGCTGCGCAACACCTCGCGCCCGACTCACCGGAGGTGATGATCAATGTCGGTTACTACTATTATTTTTGTTTTCGCGACTATCCCCGCGCGATCGAACAGATGGAAAAGGCTGCGCGCCTTCAGCCTCACGACCCGGCGCCGCGTTACGCACTCGCGAACGTGTACACCCGGCAGGGGCGATGGGCGGAAGCCCTCGAGGGATTCCGCGTGGCTGCGCAGGTCGATCCCGCCAACCTTGAATATGCGGCCCGACTCGCCGTTAACGCCAAAGCGGTTCGGCGCTGGGATGAAGCGCTGGCCGAACATCGCCGAATCTCAGTCCTGCGATCGCCCGCTACTGAGCGGCCGGGATTTCTCGCCCATTTTCCATTCTGGGCCCGCGGCTCAACCTCCGAACTGGAAGCGGTGATCGCCGGGCAGTCGGAAACGGAAAGACGCTCTCCCGCCGGAATCGCCGATGCCCGCGCCTTGGCGCTCATGCGCGGCAATCTCGCCGAGTTCGTTCGGCTTAGCTCCGCCGTCCCGACCGCGCGGCTGACCAGCGAGCTAATAATCGCCACCGCGCTCGTTGCCCTCGGTGATCGCGCCGGTGGTCGCGCGCGGCTGGAGCCGTTGAATGCGGGCTTGAGAAGAAGGACTGAACTGGAACCGGAGAATGCGGTTGCGTGGTCCGATGTCGCCGTGGTCGAAGCGGTGCTTGGGAATAACGCCAACGCGCTCGCGGCGGCGCAGAAAGCGGTCGAGCTACTTCCGGCGACAGACGATGCCCGAGAAGCTCCCCGGTCTCGCGCCGACCTTGCGTTCGTGCTGGCCTGGACCGGTGACGCGGCGGTCGCCTTGTCCGAATACGCGCGGGTGCTTCGCACGCCGCTCCCGTCAGGCGGGCGCATCGATACGGTGAACGTCCATGTCATGAGGCACCATCCGTTCTTCTTCCCGCTGCAGCACGATCCCCGTTTTCAAGCGCTGCTCAACGATCCAAAGAACAACGCGCCGCTGTTCTGATGCCCGACGCCACGAACAAAGCCGTCTTTCTCAGCTATGCGTCGCAGGACGCCGTTGCGGCGCGGAGCATTTGCGACTCGCTGCGCGCCGCTGGCGTCGAGGTGTGGTTCGACCAGAGCGAGCTGCGCGGCGGCGATGCGTGGGATGCGAAGATCCGGAAGCAGATCAAGGAATGCGCGCTCTTCGTGCCGCTGATTTCAGCGAATACGCAGGCGCGACTCGAGGGATATTTTCGATTGGAGTGGAAACTTGCGGCGCAGCGGACGCATACGATGGCTGACGCCAAGCCGTTCCTCCTGCCGGTGTGCATCGACGATATACGCGACGCCGACGCGCACGTGCCGGAGGAATTTCGCGCGGTGCAATGGACCCGATTGCGTAGCGGCGAAATGTCCGCGGAATTTTGTGCGCGGGTGAAGATGTTGCTGGACGGTAGCGGAACGCGTGAGCGTTTCGCAGCGACGCACGCGGCTAGCGAAACGCTCACGCGTTCCAGTACGAGTAAAGGAGTCCGCCTCCGCTCGAGATGGGTAGTTGCTCTGGTCTTCGGTGCCGCCGCGATTGGCGTGATTTTCTGGCAACCATGGCGGAAACCGATTGGCACCAGACGAACGGAGTCGGCTGCGGCCGCGCCATCGACAACCGCCGACGACGTTGCCCGGTTGCGCGCGCAGTTGATTCCCCATACGTGGAAAAAGGAGGACTTCGAGCCGTTTTCCGCCGCGCTCGATCGGATTATCTCCGCCGACGAACAGAACGCCGACGCTTGGGCGCTGCGCAGCATCATCAACAGCCTGCAGGTCATCCGGAACTACGAAGCCGGCACGAAGCCTTTAGACGCGGGCCGCCTGGCCGCGAATCGCGCGCTGCACCTTGCACCCGACTCTGGCCTGGCCGAGCTCGCGCTCGGTATGCACCTGACGGCGATGAACAACCGCGGCGGCGATTCGCGGATCGCGCGACCACACCTGCTCAAAGCGTTTGCCGTCCTGCCGCGCGACGCACTGACGCGATTTGCCGATGTGGCGTGGGGCATGAACACCTTCGAATTCGATGAAATGAAGCGCGCGGCGGACGAGTGGCTGCGCGTTGAACCGACCGCCAATCATCCCGCGTTCATCCTCGCGATGATGCACGAAGCGTATCGCCAGCCTTTGGCGGCGCTGCAATGGGCTGAGCGCGGCGAGTCCGTACTGAACATCAGCGGCGCGCGATCATTCGTGGTTGCTTTTGAGGTACATTATTATCTACGCGCTGATCTTAAGGCAGCACGAGCCACGCTGGAGCGCGTGCCAGCCGGCGCACCGGTCGTTCATCGAATGTTGCATGCGAGATGGTTGCTGGCGATGGCCGAGCGCCGCTTCGATGTCGCCTTGCAGGAGTTGGCGCGGACGCCTGAAACCCTTTTATACGACCGTTCCTATCGCGGCCCGAAAGCGCTGCTCGCGGGATTGGCACATCAAGCGCTCGGTAACGCCGACACGGCTCAGGTCCATTTCCGCGAAGCTGAGCGTATTTTGCACGAGCAACTCGCGGCGGACGGGCAGGATCAAGACCTTCATGCGGTCGCCGCCCTGACGCTCGCATGCCTGGACCAGCCCGCGGCAGCACGGCGCGAGCTAGCTTGGGTCGAGCCTCTGGTTCGGGGACGGAACCGGAATGTGGCTACCGGTAATCTCATGATACATCTTGCGCAGACCTACGCGGTGCTTGGTCAGACCGAGTCGCTCTGCTATTGGCTGCGGGAGCTGATGTCGGGGCCGCTCATCCCGCCGTTCACTCCCGCGAGCTTGCGGATCGATCCGCGTTTCCAAAACACCATCGGCAAACCCGAAGTGCAGAAACTCCTCTCGGAGTTTGCGCACCTGGATGCAGCGAAAGATCAGGCACCCAATATCGCGACAAGTTCATTCGGATCCGATGCCAAATCCGTCGCCGTCCTGGCGTTCGACAATCTGAGTGACGACAAAGCGAACGAATACTTTTCGGATGGGATCAGCGAGGAGTTGATCAATGTGCTGGGCCGCGTGCCAGGTCTCACGGTAAAGGGCCGCACGTCGGCGTTTTTTTTCAAGGGCAATACCAAGGTCTCGAGCGCCGAGATTGCGCAGCAACTGGGCGTCACCTACCTCGTGCGCGGCAGCGTGCGCAAATCGGGCAACAAGGTCCGCATTACCGCCCAACTCACGCGCGCCGCGAACGACGAGGTGATTTGGTCCTCGCAGCCGATCACGAAGGAGGTCGCGGATGCGTTCACGGCTCAGGAGGAGATTGCCGCGCTCGTGGCGCAGAGCCTACAGCTCAAACTTGGAATTCAGCCCGCGGCTAGCAGCTCCCCAAGCGCGGAAGCGCTGCGACTTTATCTGGAAGGGCGGCAGATTTGGAATCTGCGCACGCGCCAGGCTCTCGATCGCGCCGAGGCGCTGTTCAATCAGGCCCTCGCGCTCGATCCGAAATTCGCGCGCGCGCGCGTGGGCCGTGCCGATGTCTGGATGCAGCGTTACGCCGAATTCAGCGCAACCGGAGAAGATCTCGCGCGATTTGCCAATCGGCGCTCGCCCCTCGTCGCGAAAATCACCGCGGAAGCCGAAGCCGCCCTCACGGAGGATCCGACCCTCGCCGAAGCGCACACCACGATCGGGAATGTCCTGGGGTTAACGTGGCAGGATGCGGCGGCGGAAGAACATTTCCGCCGCGCGTTGAGCCTCAATCCGAACTACGCCACAACGCATCATTGGCTTGGGCGTCTGCTCCTGCGCGAAGGACGGATGGATGAAGCGCGGACCGAATTAGCGAAGGCTGCCGACCTCGATCCGCTGTCGCCCATCATTCTGGATAACTACGCCATGGTTTTGCTGTTTTCCGGCGACGCAGCGACGGCCCTACCAGTCATCGAACGCGCCCTCTTGTTTCGTCCTGATTCAGTACAGACGCTTTCCTGGCAGGCTTGGGCCTTCACGGACCTCGGCCGCGTCGACGACGCAGTCGCGGTGGCCCGTCGATTGGCGCAGAATCCAAATGGCATCGATGAGGCAGTCGCGGTCACGCGTCGGGGCGGTCAAATCGGAGGAAATCAGGCTGCCCAGAGGCCCAACGCGGCATTTGCGGCCTCGCGAACGTTTCTGCGCGCCGGCCTGAAGGAGGAGGCCGAAGCATTTATCCGGCGGCCGGACCTTGCGACGGACAACCTGCGGTTGTTCGCGCAGCTCGGGATCGGCCGGCCGGCGGAGGCACTGACCTATCTGCAACCAGCGGCCGTCAGCAGCAGGGAAATCCACTATCTGCTGTTTCTGCCCGAGTTCGATTCCGTGCGGGACGATCCGCGGTTTCAGCAAGTGTTAAAAATCCTTGGACTAGGTGACGCCCACGCTCGCGCCCAAGCTTGGCGCGCGGCGCATCCATCCGGGAGGACGGAGATGAAGCCATGAGCAGTGCGGAAAACAGAGCGGTCTTTCCCAGCTACGCGCCGTCGCCAAGCCTATGGCGCGGCAAGCGCTAACCATGTCGCACGGTTCAAAAGCAGTCTTCCTTTCCTACGCGTCGCAAGACGCCGAGGCCGCGCGGCGGATCTGCGACGCCCTGCGCACCGCTGGCGTAGAGGTGTGGTTCGATCAAAGCGAGTTGCGCGGCGGCGATGCGTGGGATGCAAAAATTCGGAAGGAGATCAAGGAGTGCGCGCTCTTCGTGCCGATTATTTCGGCGCGCACTGAGGCTCGAGGCGAAGGGTATTTTCGCCTCGAATGGAAACTGGCCGACGAGCGCACAGCGCTGATCGCAAAAGGGCTGCCGTTCCTCTTGCCGCTGGCGATCGACGACACGATCGAGACGGATGCGCTGGTGCCGGATAGCTTTCGAGCGGTGCAGTGGATGCGAATGCGCGGGAGCGCATCGGCGGAATCCGACCATGCCGCGTTCATCGCCCAGGTGCGGCGCCTGCTGTCGTCCCGCGCCGCAAGTTCTCGCGCGCGTAGCGGACCGGCTGCGCGCTCCGAGGTGAAGCCAATCGGAGCCGTCGCCGCCCCGCGAGGAACGCGCAAGGTAGCTGCCATTCTGCTTGGGGGCGCACTCCTTGTGTTACTGGGTGGTGCCATCGCTTTCTTCGCCCTGAGGAACTTCGCTTCGCCGGCGACGATTTCAAGATCGACCACCGCCGCGACGCCGGTCGGTGCGACGCCACCTGCTGTTCCGTCGAACAAATCCATCGCCATCCTTCCTTTCACCAACCTTAGCCCGAATCGCGAAAACGAATTCTTCGCGGATGGAGTGCTTGAGGAGATCATTGGCAATCTGCAAAGCATCCGGGCTCTGCGCGTCGTTTCCCGCACTTCGGTGATGGAGTATCGCGACTCCTCCAAAAAAGCCGGGGTTATTTCGCGCGAACTGGGTGCCACGTATTTGTTGCGAGGCAGTGTCCGTCGCGAAGGAAATCGCGTGCGGGTGAATGCGCAGCTCATCGATGCACGCAGCGATGAGAACGTCTGGTCCTCGAAGCCTTACGACCGCGAGCTGAGCGACATTTTCGCTATCCAATCGGAAATCGCGGAGGCAATCGTCACGGCGTTGCGCGCGGTGCTTTCTCCGCAGGAAAAATCCATCCTGGAGCGCCGGCCGACCACCAACCTCGCCGCCTACGATCTTTATCTCAAGGCGCGGGCGCTGCGATTTCAGAACCTCGGGAACGGGCTGCCGGCCCGCACCTTCCGCCAAGTCGAGCCTATGTTGCAGCGTGCAGTCGAACTCGACCCCGGATTTGCTCCCGCGTGGGCGGAATTGGCGTACGCGTACACCTCCGGCGCGCTCCGCGACCCGGAAAAATCCAAAGCGGCGCTTGAAGTTGCGCAGCGGCTCGCCCCTGAAACTCGCGAGACTCTCTTCGCGCAAGCCGCCTACTTTTATCACGGTTTGCAGGATTACGAGCGCGCTGCCGAAGCCTATACTCGGCTGACCCAGGAGCGACCCGGCGATGCGGAGGCCTTCAATCGACTCGGCGCGGTTCGACGGCGCCAGGCGCGCTGGTCGGAGGCCCTGCCAAATCTCCGGCAGGCCGTTGACCTCGATCCACGCAACGATGGCTTTCTGCGCATCCTGGCCGATGTGCTCACGGGGGGGAGGCGCTATGACGAGGCCGCCGCCCATCAGCTACGTGTGGTGGGGTTGTTACCCGGGTCCTTGAATGATGGATTCACCTTGGCCCAGCTTTCCTTCTTCGCGCGGGGGTCAACCCGAGAGATGGAGGAATGGTTGGCACAGGCACCCGCAGCCCAATCCGACTTAGAACAGTGGAACGTCATGCGCGGCCGGTGGCTCATGTTGCGCGGCGATTTCGCCGGGCGAATCCAACTTGCGGAGACGAATCCTGATGACGCGGTGAGCCTCGATGTTGCCATCGCGCTGGCCGCCGTCGGGAAACGAGAGGCCGCACGGATCCTCGCCTTGGCCCAAGCGGAGCAAATCCAAGTGCAGGTTGCCGCGAATCCGAAAAGCCCCCAGGCCTTGCGTCAGTTGGCGGTGGCCTTGGCCGTTGCAAACGAAAGAGAGGCGGCGCTGGCGGCACGCGAACAAGCGCTAAAGCTGCAGCCAGAATCAACGGACCGGATGACCGGAGCGCGTGCGCGGGAGTCGATGATTTTCGTCCTTGCGTGGGTGGGTGAGACCGATCGCGCGATCGCCGAGCTCGCTCTATCGTTGCGCACCCCATTCGGTGCCAAGGTCCAGGCTTGGCGTCACGGTGCGGGGGGCGTGCCGCTGCGCGGCGACCCGCGCTTCGAGGCACTGCTCAACGATCCGAAGAACAACGCACCGCTGTTCTGATGTCCGACGCGACGAACAAAGCGGTCTTCCTCAGCTACGCGTCGCAAGACGCCGCGGCCGCGCGGCGGATCTGCGACGCGTTGCGCGCCGCCGGGGTCGAGGTTTGGTTCGATCAGAACGAACTTGTCGGTGGCGATGTTTGGGATGGAAAAATTCGCCGCCAGATCGCGGAGTGCGCGCTGTTCATCCCGATAATCTCCGCGAACACCCAAGCGCGGCTGGAAGGTTATTTTCGTCTGGAGTGGAAGCTCGCGGCCCAGCGCACGCACACCATGGCCGAGGAGAAGGCGTTTCTGCTGCCTGTGGTGATCGACGACACGCGCGATGCGGACGCGAAAGTGCCGGGGGAATTTCGCGCGGTGCAGTGGACGCGGTTGAGGAACGGCGAGACTCTCACGCGGTTTTGCGAGCGGGTCAAAGCGCTGGTCGGGGAAGAACTGGCACCCCAGGTGTCCTGGCCCGCGCCGTCGGCGCCACCGAGGGCGGCCGCGGTCCAAGGAAAAACGCGTTCGGCTCGCGGATGGGTGGTGGCGTCCATCGTTGGCATCGCGCTCGTGGCCGCGCTCGCTCTTTGGCGAAACGGGAAACAGTCAGAACCGCTACCCGCTGTGGCTGTGGCCGACAAGTCCGTCGCCGTTCTGCCTTTCGTCAACGTGAGCGGCGATCCAGAGCAGGAGTATTTTTCCGACGGTTTGACCGAGGAGATTCTCAACGCGCTCGCGCGCGAAAGCGACCTCCGGGTCCCGGGCCGGGCGTCCGTGTTTTCATTCAAGGGTTCCAAGATAGCACCCGCGGAAATCGCGCGCGCGTTGAATGTCACGCGCCTCGTAGAAGGCAGCGTGCGGCGTGACGGCAAGCGGGTGAAGATTACCTTTCAACTCATTCGCGCCGCCGATGGTTTCAGTGAAGACACCGGCAACTTTACCGAGGAGGTGACGGATGTTTTTGCCCTGCAAGAGCGGGTGGCCGGTGCCGTGGTCGAAAAGCTAACGCGGCGAAAGTCCGCCACGGCGAAGCCGGGACTGACGAGAAATCCAGAGGCGTATGAGGAATATCTCCGTGGTCGGGCGGCGCAGATGCTGGCGGCGAACCAAAGCTGGAGAGCCTCCCAGCATTACGAACGCGCGGTGGCAATCGATCCAGGGTTCGCCCTGGCGTGGACGCGGCTGGGGGAAGTGCGGCTGGCTCCTTTTCGCGCCGGCGTAGATGACAGCGCGAGCATCCCCCCGCACGCGCGGGAGGCCATCGAGCAGGCGCTGCGAGTGCAACCCGACCTGCCCGAGGCATTGATCGTTCGGGCCAACTGGCTTCGCTTGGTCGAATCCGATATCGTCGGGGCGCGTCGGGATCTGGCAAAGGCCGCCGCCCTGCAACCGATCACCGCGGATTTGCGTCGGGAACAGGCGGAACTCGCGGCCGAGGCGGGAGATTGGAGAGACGCATTGAGGCTCGATCGCGAGGGTTTCGCGCTCGACCCCCAAAATGGGGAATACGCGCACAGTTGCGCAATCCGCGCGGGCACCCACGGAGATTATGCGCGCGCTGATTCATACTATGCGCGCGCTATGTTAATCCAAGGCCCCCAAAGCCCGAACGCATTTCAGGGGCGAGTTGCCTTGCGCGTTCGCTGGCGAGGACCCGAAGCGGCGCTGCGATTGGTCGATCGAGTGCCCACCGACCAGTCACGGATCGCTCTCGCTCGGGCAGGTCTCCTCGCGATGCTGGGCCGCCTCGATGAGGCGCGGCAAATCGCAGCCCCGCTTAAAGATTCGCCCCGGCAATGGTTCGAGGGCGGTCTGACGCTGTTGCTCATGCAGCTCGGGTTCGTCGAAGAAGCACGTCACCGCGCGGAAGAGAGACGCACGAACGCCCTAAGCGAGATGGAACGCGGCAATCGGGCGTCATCGATTTGGTCGCGGTGGGTGGAGGCAGAAATCGTGCTGGGTCATCCCGATGCTGCGGTCGCCGCGTTGGGGAAATGGCAACAGGAAATTCGGCGTCAACCCGCCAGCCGCCGCCGTGCGGAAACTCGTGCCAGCGGCGATCTATACAGCTTGTTGGGGCTGGCGGACGAGGCCACCGCAGTTCTCCGCGAACAGGTGGCTGGAGGCGTCCAGTTCGGAATGTCTCTGCGATACGATTTGAAATACGCGCGAATCCGTTCGGATCCGCGGTTTCAATTACTGATGAACCAGGCGGAGGCATGGGCCAGGTCGCAACCCGATCCATCAGAACCATGAGCGGGGCGGAAAACAGAGCCGTCTTCCTCAGCTACGCTTCACAAGACGCCGACGCCGCGCGGCGGATCTGCGAAGCTCTGCGCACCGCCGGTGTCGAGGTGTGGTTCGATCAAAGCGAGTTGCGCGGCGGCGATGCGTGGGATGCGAAGATCCGGAAGCAGATCAAGGAGTGCGCGTTGTTCGTGCCGGTGATTTCGGCGAACACGCAGGCGCGGCTCGAAGGGTATTTTCGCTTGGAGTGGCGGCTGGCGGATCAGCGCTCGCATCTCATGGCGAAAGGGAAGGCGTTTTTGCTGCCCGTCGTTATCGATGACACGCGCGACAGTGCCGCGCACGTGCCGGATTCGTTCCTGGAGGTGCAATGGACGCGGCTGCCCCGCGGCGAAATGGATCCCGCATTTTCCGCGAGAGTGAAACAGTTGCTGGGAGGCGCGCAGATGTCTTCGTCTACGGACCGCGCGGGAACGGCGGAATTACCTGAATTACGGAAAGCCGGTGAGCGCAAACCGGCGAAGGCGAGGATGGGTGCGATTGCGATAACTGCCGTAGCTATTATCACGCTCGGGGCGCTTGCCTGGTGGCAGCCGTGGAACCCGAGAACATCCTCCGTTCCAATACCCACTGCCGCCGACAAATCGATCGCGGTCCTGCCTTTTGCGAACCTGAGCGACGATAAGGAGAGCGGGTTCTTCGCCGATGGTGTACAGGAAGACATTCTCACGAATCTCGCATTGATTCGCGAATTGCGGGTCGTGTCGCGCACGTCCGTGGGGCAATACCGCGATACTCGAAAAAAAATGCCCGAGATCGCGCGGGAACTCGGCGTGACCTACCTCGTCGAGGGCAGCGTACGCCGCGCGGGAGGCAGTGTTCGCATTTCAGCTCAACTCATCCGGGCGGGCGCGGACGAACACCTGTGGGCGAAGGGGTTTGACGGCGAGTTGAAGGATGTCTTCGCCCTGCAGAGCGCCCTTGCGACCGAGATTGCCGGCGCGCTCCACGCCGCCATCACTCCACAGGAACAGAAACTTATCGCTCGGCGACCCACGCAGAATTCGGCCGCTTACGATTTGTATCTGAAGGCGCGTCGGATCCGCGATGGCGGCATGAATTTCGCTCCGATGGTGCAGGATCAGATTAAATTATTGGAGGCTGCCGTGGTCCTCGATCCGGGTTTTGCGCTGGCCTGGGGAGATCTCGCGTGGTGTCACGGCTGGTTTTACGGCGTTCGCGGCATTGCCGCTCGCGAACGGACACCCAGTCGCTTGGAAAAGGCCAAGGCTGCAATGGCGAGCGCGGTTCGGCTGGCGCCCGACGCACCGGAAACGACGATCAACCTGGGCTATCATTATTATTTTGTCTTCGACGATTATGCGCGTTCCGCCGAGCAATTTGAAAAACTGCTCGCGCTACAGCCAAATAATACGGCGGCGCGGTTTGGGCTTAGCATGGTTCAGCGCGCTCTCGGCAGGTATTCCGAGGATCTCGCCAACAAGCTCCTCGTGGCTCGGCAGGATCCTGGCAACGGGGACTATGTAGAACTGGCGGCTGAGAGGGCGCACGATGCCCATCGATACGACGAAGCCGCGGCGCTTACCCGCCGCCTGGTCGAACTGCATCCGGACGATCCCTGGCAGAGACTTGTCCTGGCCTACGTCGAATTCGCCTGGCACGGCTCGACCCGAGCGGTGGATGAGTTTTTCGAATCCCTGCCTCCGGCGGAGCTCAATTCGCCGCGAGGCATCTTAGAGCAGAGAAATTGGGCGCTGACGCAGGGCAAGGTCACCGCGGCTCTGCGTTTCGAAAACCTCCGGGCAGTCGATGGTGGAAAGGTCAGCTGGTCGGATGCAGTCCGGATCGCTGCGGCGATGATGGCCAACGGTGATCGCGCGTCCGCGCGAGCGCGCTTGGCCCACGCCCCGGAGGATCTGCACGTCAGAATCAAAGCCGATCCGTCGAATGCAGCGGCGCTTTGGGCACAGCTCGGAATGGTTGAAGCCCTGCTCGGAAACAAAGCTGAAGCGCTGCGCTGCGTCGGTCAGGCCACCGAAATGCTCTCGGGGCAAAGGTCCGCTGCGGCGGGCACAGCTCCGAGCTCGAGCACTGCCTTTGTGCTGGCGTGGACGGGAGATAAGGAGGGCGCCATCGCCGAGTATGCCCGGTTGCTTTTATTCGGGACCAGAAGTGTCAACGTGCATGCGATGAAGAGTGATCCGCGTTATCACCCCCTCCGCGGCGACCCGCGATTTGAAGCCCTGCTCAACGATCCGAAGAACAACGCACCGCTGTTCTGATGAGTGATTCTCCGAACAAGGCCGTCTTTCTTTCCTACGCCTCACAAGACGCAGATGCCGCGCGGCGCATCTGCGAGGCGCTACGCACCGCGGGCATCGAGGTGTGGTTCGACCAGAGCGAACTGCGCGGCGGCGATGCGTGGGATGCGAAGATCCGGAAGCAGATCAAGGAATGCGCGCTGTTCGTGCCGATCATTTCGGCGAATACGCAGGCGCGGACGGAGGGGTATTTTCGGCTCGAATGGCGGCTGGCGGATCAACGGACACATTTGATGTCTCACGATCGCGCGTTCCTGCTGCCCGTCACAATTGACGCCACAAATGAGCAAAATGCGCGGGTGCCGGATTCGTTTCTCGCCGTGCAATGGACGCGCCTGACTGACGACGAGGGGTCACGTGCGTTCGGCGAAACAGTAAGGAAATTGTTGGAGCCCTCGCGCCAGCTGGAATCGAAATTGGCACCGCGGGGAGCCAACCGCTTCCCCCCGGACGAGACGAACCGTCCACAGGTGGGCCGTGCATTTCGTGCGCGACCGGTCTGGCCGTTTGCGATGGCCCTTGGGATGTTCCTGATCGGTTTGGTTTGGGTCTTTCTGCGCTCAAAACCGGGCCTGGAAACAACGCCGCAAGCGGCGGCTCAGCGGAGCACCCCGCCCATTGCGGAGAAAGCTCCGCCGTTAGCTTCCGCCAAATCCATCGCTGTTCTGCCATTCGAGAACGTAAGCCCGGACCCCGCCAATGAATTTTTCGCCGACGGGATGCACGACGAAGTCATCACCTCGCTGGTCAAGATTCGCGATCTGAAGGTCATTTCACGGGCGTCGGTCATGGCCTATCGCAAGATCGAAGGCCGCAATCTCAAGGCCATCGCCGCCGAGCTGGGCGTCGCGAATGTGCTCGAAGGTCGCGTGCGACGTTCGGGTAACCAAGTCAAAGTGACCGTCGAGCTGATTGATGGCACCACGGGCCAGCTTCTTTGGGCTGCGCCCTACACGAAGGATCTCACCGACGCGTTCGCGATCCAAGCCGAACTCGCCACGGCCATCACGTCGGCGCTCAAGGCCACACTGTCACCGGAAGAAAAGACTCTCCTCGCGCGACGGCCGACCGAAAATGAGGAGGCGTATGACCTGTACCTGCGTGCTCGGGCGCTTGGCGACACCCAGGGAGACGTTCGTTCGCGGGCTACGGTCGAGCGGGTAATCGATTTATATGAGCAGGCGACGCGAAAGGATGCCGACTTCGCCTTGGCCCATGTCCAACTTTGTTTCGCGCACGGCATCCTGTATTGGTTCGGCAATCTCGATCCGACGCCCGCGCGAAAGGCTCGGGCGAAAGCAGCGCGCGATGCCGCCGTCCGCATTTCGCCGGATGCGCCCGAGACGCACCTTGCGGCAGGGTTGTATGCCTACCTTTGCCAGAATGATTGGGCGGGCGCGCTCGCCGAATTCCGTACCGCCTCAGCCGGTTTGCCGAACGACCCGCAAGTCGTCGCCTACACGGGGTTTGCCCTGCGGCGGCTGGGCCGGTTGGCTGAAGCCGTGCCGTACCTTTCCCGGGCGGTGGAATTAAACCCGCGCGAAGTGAGCACGCCCAGCAACGAAACGGGCACGTTGCTCGCGCTGCGCCGATATGCGGCGTCGAGGGACCTCGCGGAACGTTACTGGCGGATGCATCCCACCGATTCGAGCATCGTCCTGAACCTGATTTCGGCTCGATTCGCCCTCGATGGAGATGTCGCCAATTTTCTCCGCGGTCGCGAAGCGGCGCCGCCGAGCTCCAGCGACGAGCATGGGCTGGAAAAGGCCTATGTGGTGGCCCTGCTGCGCGGGCAGTTGGCTGAGGCAGATCGAATCCTTAGTGACTCCCGGCTCAAGTCCATCGACAACGTCAACGGCGTGATCAGGGAGCCGGTGTCGTTGCACCGCGCCCTCGTCGCATTCCTGCAAGGGGAGCAAGACAAGGCCCGGGGTTTTGCGGAGACGGCTCTGACGCAGTTGCAAAGCCAGGAATGGAATTCGCGACAAAAGCCCCAGGCGATGGTGACAACCGCCATGGCCCATGCCCTGGCCGGTCATGCCGAACTCGCCGCCAATCTCGCGCGAGCTTTCCAGCACAGTGGGATCCGAAGCTTGGAATTCACGTGACTTGAAGTCGCGGCCGCACTGACCCTATAGTGAGTCGTATTAATTTAAATCATACCAACATGGTCAAATAAAACGAAAGGCTCAGTCGAAAGACTGGGCCTTTCGTTTTAATCTGATCGGCACGTAAGAGGTTCCAACTTTCACCATAATGAAATAAGATCACTACCGGGCGTATTTTTTGAGTTATCGAGATTTTCAGGAGCTAAGGAAGCTAAAATGGAGAAAAAAATCACTGGATATACCACCGTTGATATATCCCAATGGCATCGTAAAGAACATTTTGAGGCATTTCAGTCAGTTGCTCAATGTACCTATAACCAGACCGTTCAGCTGGATATTACGGCCTTTTTAAAGACCGTAAAGAAAAATAAGCACAAGTTTTATCCGGCCTTTATTCACATTCTTGCCCGCCTGATGAATGCTCATCCGGAATTTCGTATGGCAATGAAAGACGGTGAGCTGGTGATATGGGATAGTGTTCACCCTTGTTACACCGTTTTCCATGAGCAAACTGAAACGTTTTCATCGCTCTGGAGTGAATACCACGACGATTTCCGGCAGTTTCTACACATATATTCGCAAGATGTGGCGTGTTACGGTGAAAACCTGGCCTATTTCCCTAAAGGGTTTATTGAGAATATGTTTTTCGTCTCAGCCAATCCCTGGGTGAGTTTCACCAGTTTTGATTTAAACGTGGCCAATATGGACAACTTCTTCGCCCCCGTTTTCACCATGGGCAAATATTATACGCAAGGCGACAAGGTGCTGATGCCGCTGGCGATTCAGGTTCATCATGCCGTTTGTGATGGCTTCCATGTCGGCAGAATGCTTAATGAATTACAACAGTACTGCGATGAGTGGCAGGGCGGGGCGTAACCTAGGTGACAGAAGTTAAAAGCCTCCGGTCGGAGGCTTTTGACTTTCTGCTAGATCGGCCGCATCGAATATAACTTCGTATAATGTATAATGTATATTGATTTAAATTGCAATAATAAAT
>JADMIO010703186.1_pt1 | contig 61037 bp, 59 predicted proteins | sample 8958161 | NCBI WGS metagenome assembly JADMIO01 (sample SAMN16585339, study PRJNA669376) | soil metagenome | isolation source: Crop rotation soil | place: USA: Cullars Rotation, Alabama | collected 2011
CGCGACAACTTGTCCACGTGGAATTCTAAGCTTAGGATCCCAATGTGCTGGAAAGCTTTCCAGCAGGCCGAAGCCGGCGCCGCCGCCGATCACCTGCAAGCGCAGCCAGCGATTGAACGGGCGCTGCGGCATCGACGGCGGATCGATCACCTTGAAGGTCTCGCCGATCTGACGGCGCTCCAGGTTCGCCGCGAGCTTCGAATCCTCGCGCTTCCTCAGCAGGTCCGTATACGTCGTCTGCAGCGTGTTGTAGTCGCGCGTCAGCTCGATGAGCTCTGATTCGCGCGTCGGCACAACGCTGATGCGCGCCTGCAGATCGCCGATCGTGTGCTTCAGCTGATTCGCTTCGGTCTCGCCGGCCACAATCTGGCGATCGATCGAGTCGAGGTCCGCCTGCAGATCGCGCAGGCGCTTCTGTTTGGCGGCCTCGGCGACCGATACCGGTTTCGCCGAGCTGTTCTGCGGATCGGCACCTTCCTTGTCCCGCTTCGCCTGCAGATCGCGAATCGTGCGCTCGAGGGCGCGGATGTCGGGATGGTCGGGCTTGTATCGCAACTTGTATGCGGCCAGCCGCGCCTCCGCAGACTCGAGCTGCTGCGCGGTGGTCATCACCGGCGCGCCGTCGGGACCGGCCGCCGCCGGATCCGCCGCGACCGGAATCGGCGTCGACTCGATGTCGAGCTTCTGGCGCTCGACGAGCAGGCGCCGCTCGCGGGCGCGGCTCATCGCGTCGTTGACCGCCTGCAGCTGCATCTGCGCGTTCTGAATCGCCTGCTGATTGGTCTCGAGCTGCGACGGCAGCTGCCCTGCGTACGTCTTGCGATAGGCCTCGAGCTTCTTCTCCTGCTCGCGAAGCCGCCGCTGCGCGTCGGCGAGCTGCGACTCGAGAAACTGATCCGTGCTCTCCGCCAGATTCTCTTTGTCGCGGAGGTTTTCTTCGATGTAGAGCGAGGCGAGACGCTCGGTCACGCGATGCGCGGTGGCGGCCTCGGCGCTGTCGTACGAGAGTCGGAACGAGTCCTTCCCCTTCCCCTCGATGAGGACGGTGATGTCGCGGCGCATCATCAGCACGACGTCTTCCATGATCATCCCGCGGTCACGCTTGTCCTTGTAGAGGTCGAAGTCGGTGATGATCCGTTCGAGGCGCGCGCGGCTCTGAATCTGGTCGCTGATCGAGAGCAGCCGCTCTTCCATGTTCGGGTCGCTGATGGCCGGCCGCACCAGGTCGGCGGAAACCCGCTGCGGCACGACCATGATCAGCGTCTCGGAGCGATACCGCTGCGGCAGTTTGGATGCAACCGCGATCGCGCCGATCAGGCACACCACGAACGGCACGACGACCAGCCACTTGTGGTTCAGCAGGATCCGAAGAATGTCTTCGGGTGTGTACTTCCGGCCGGGCAACATCGCTATCTCCGTATCAACGGCAGCCACACTGTGAGGCCGGCGCGCACTCCGTTGCGTTCGACTGACGAGGGGAGGCCGGCCCGCACCTGGGCGGCTCCGAAATCGTAGAAGTAGTAGAGGTACTCTCCGTACAACGCCCAGGCTTTCCCAATCACTCGGCTGACACGCGTGCTGACCGTGTAGGTGCTGAACTGAGCGGCGCGCGTGAACACCGCCGAATCCCCCTTCGAGTAGGCGACGGCCGCCGAGAAGCTCACCTGCCGCGAGAGCATGCCGTTGAGCGCCGCCGACACCGCGTCGCTGTAAACGGGGCCCGAGAGCTCCGCGACGTAGCCCAACCCGCGGCGATAGGTCGCACGCGTTTCCCACGTCCGTTGGAACTGATAGCTCGCGTACATGTTCCCCGACATCCGATACTGACGTCCGTCGACAGTTCCCAGGTCAGTACCAAACGGCGCGTCGGCGGCCGAGGAACCGACGTCGAAGCCGAACACGAACCGGCGCGTCGGCGAGAGCGGACGCGTATAGTCCATGCCGACGTCGATGCCATGCTCGGTCGTTTTCGACGTGACACTCGCGAGGCCGTACCCGAAGTCCCCGGCGCGATAGTGATACCCGATGCGGAACGACGCGTTCCGGCTCACGCCGTGGGAATACTGGACGCGTCCCTGGTAGTACGCGAGGTCGCGCTGGCTCGCGATCTCCTCGATGAAGTCCGAGTACTGGTAATCCATCGAGCCCGTGAGCGAGCCACGGCGCGACACGCCTTGGGTGAGCGAGACCGTCGTGCCGTAGTGATACGACGCCGAGTTGTTGACCGAGTAATCCGGCGCCACCGGCACCGTCTCCCCAGGTCCTGGCGTATCGAGGCTCGGAAACAATCCGTACAGATACGAGGGCGAGTAGGCGACCGTCTGATTCGCGAACAGGGTCGTCCGTCTCGCGAGCTCGGTCGAAAAGCCGACCCCGGCGGAGGCGCCCGGCGTGAACGTCTGCTCCTCGTTGTAATAGCGCAGAACCGTTCCGCCCGTCGCGCCGAACTGCGTCTTCTTCCCACGCTTGTTGTACGACGCGTCCGCCGAGATCATCGTGTAGAAGCCGCTGACGGTCGGTGATTCGGGCGTGATGCTGATCGTTTCCGCGAGCAGGTTGTCGTCGTACGCTTCGGTCACCCCCAACGTGAGGTCGAGCGTCTGGCCTGGCGCGGTCGACGAGCTGGACGAGCCTCGGAACGGCTTCTGCGACGCGGACTGCGCCGCCGCGATGGTCGCGGTGACGCAGATCACGGCCGAGGCCGCACTGGCCACGATGACGGTGCGAATGTAAGGCTTCACGGTCGTGCCTGTTGTCGATCGACCACCTATGGAACGATCACGGTGTCGCCGGGCTTGAGCGCGATGTTCTGCTTCACGTCCTTGCCCTTCACGACGTCCTTGTAATTGAAGTGCAGCCGCTGCGCCTGGCCGTTCTCGTTGCGCAGCACGACGATGTGCTGGGAGTCGGCGTATTCCTGGAGCCCGCCCGCCATCGCAATCAGCTGCATCACGTTCATGTCGCCGACGAGCGGAAACGGCCCGCCCTTGACCACCATGCCGGTGATGAATACCTTCCGGCTGCGAATCTCTTTCACGACCACGGTCGCGTTCGGCTCCTCGAGATACTTCGAAGCCGCCTTCGTCAGCTGATCGCGCAGCTGGTCGGGCGTGAGGCCCGCGGCGTCGACGTCGTTCAGGAGCGGCAGCGAAATCTTGCCGTCCGGTCTGACCACGACTTCCGCCGACATGTCCTTGTCACGCCAGAACACGATCGACAGGAGATCGTCAGGACCGATCGTGTAGCCCGCCGGCAGAACGACTGACGTGGCGACGGCGTTCATCGGCGCGTCGGCTGGCGGCGTCGCCTTGGCCACCGCTTGCTGCGCGCCTACTGGAACAACGACGGCGGCAGCCAGAGCGAACGCCGCAGCCGCAAGTTTGTGCAAGTGCATGGTGCTTACCCCCACACGGCTTTCATCTTCACTGCCGATACTCCTTGAACGGCAGCTGACAATCGTGCTTGCGCAGAAAGTTCAGGAACCGTTTGTAGTCCCGGGATTCCATGTTGAACAGCTTCGCGACGATCTTGTAATTGCCGCGCGCGTCCTCGAGGCCCTTGCGCACCAGGTCGCGCACGTTCCCACGCGTGATCTCGCGCTGCATGTAGAGCGGATAAACGACCGTCCAGAACGATTCGCGCTCCTCCACCAGCTTCTTATACAGATCGTCGGCGACGGTCCGGCGACGTTCGCGTTTCGGACGCAGACCGATCATCTGCTGCATCCGGATCTCCATCGGGAGATCGTCGGGCACGACCGATTCGTTGCGGCCGGTGACGACCAGCCGCTCGATCACGTTTTCGAGCTCGCGCACGTTGCCGGGCCACGAGTAGTCGCAGAGCAGCTTCTTCGCTTCGTCGGAGATGTGCTTCACCGGGTGACCGTTGGTGCGGGTGAAGCGGGCGAGGAAGAAGTCGATCAGCGCCGGGATGTCCTCGCGGCGCTCGCGCAGCGGCGGGACCGTGAGGTGGATGACGTTCAAGCGATAGAAGAGGTCCTCGCGGAACGTCCCTTCCGTGATCATGTCGCGCAGGTTGCGGTTGGTCGCCGCAATCACGCGGACGTTCACGCGGCCCATCGATCGATCGGCGCCGACCTTCTGCAGCTCGCCGGTCTCCATGAAGCGCAGGAGCAGACCCTGCATGCGCAGCGTCATCTCGCCGATTTCGTCGAGGAAGATGCTGCCGCCATCAGCCATCTCGAGCTTGCCCTGCTTGTCGCGGTAGGCACCTGTGAAGCTGCCCTTCACATGCCCGAACAGCTCGGATTCGAGGAGCGTCTCCGGCAGGCCCGCACAGTTGACGGCCACCATCGCGCGGTTCGCCCGAGCGCTGCGCTGATGGATGGCGTGCGCGACGAGCTCCTTGCCGACGCCGCTTTCGCCGGTGATGAGCACCTTCGCGTCGGATCGCGCGATCCTGTCGATTTCCTGCGACAGCTCGACGATCACCGCACTGGTGCCGATGAGTTGTTCCGTTCCCTCGCGTCTCATGTGCATATGCCTTGCTTTCATTTCCGGGGGCTTCGCCCCGCCGGCCCCCCTACACGCTCTCTCGCTCGCCGCTTCGCCGGCTCGCTCCGTTCGCGTGGCTCCGATCGACGCGCTCGGTCGCTGGCTACTCCTACGTGTTCGCCTTCTTCAGGAAATCCTCGAGACTCCGCCGGCTCCGCTCGTCCATCGTCGTGAACACGGCGCCGAGCCCGACCACGCTGTTGCGCGAGGCGGCGTCGGCGTGGCGGCACACCTGGACGTCAGGCGAGAACGCCGTCGCGGTGATGGCCGACCGCAGATGCGCGCGGGTGCCGACCGGCAGCCGCACCTCTGCGCCGAGCAGCGCGCCGCTCACGCTGATGTCGAGCAGGCGCACGCGGCTCCGCAGCTCGAGCCGACACTCGACGAGATCGTCGATCACGACCCGGGGACCTTGCCGACGCTCGTTCCGCTCGCTTGCGCTCATACGCTGACGACGCCTCCCTCCGCTGCCTGGCCCTCACTCGAATCCAGCCAGCGTTCGATCTGCTGGCCGAGCACGGGAGGGACCATCACGAATTCCACGCCGATGAGATACGTACGTTCTCCGTCCAACGAAAGCTCCGTCTCGACGTGCCGCACGCGAACGTCCGCCGAGACATCCTGCCCGTCCGATTGAAACGTGAGCCGATGCACCGACTCGAGCGGCAGCGGCACGTGCGACTGAATCAGCGCTCCCTGGCGTCCGACGTTGCGGACCGGAAGACGCAACACCGTTTCGAGCGTGCCGAACAGATCACCGACGATGTCGAATCGAGGGCGAATCCGTCTGTCTCCGAGTTTGCGTCGCATACAGCTCTCAGCTTTCAGCTCTCGGGTCTCAGCTGACGGCTGTGAGCTGTCAGCTGAAAGCTCCCACTCACATCACGACAACGGGTTCCGCATCACGCACTGCCTGCGACACCAGCGCTTCTGCGGTACGGCAGTCGGGCGAGAACACCGCGTGCCCGACCATGACGCGGACGAGACCGAGCTTGCTGGCCGCATCCGCGAGCCGGCGGCGAAGCCGTCCGACGACGCGGTGCGATCCGGGCGCATCGGTGTGCGTCAGCAGCGCGACGACGCGCTGGCCGTTCATCTTTCCGAGCACATCCGACCCGCGCAGCTCGCGGCGAACCGTTTCCTGCAGGTGCGACATCGCGTCCTGCGCGCTGGGCGGCTGACGCGGCACGTCGATCAACACCAGCGACAAGCGGAGATCGAAGCGCTTGGCGCGTTCGAGCTCTTCTTCGATCCGTCGAAGGAACGCGGAGACGGCCGGCTGCGGAGCGTCGAGTACGATGGTCTGGTCGGCAAACGTCCCCGCCGCTCCCACCAGCCAGGTCTGGAGCACGCGCGCCGCTTCGCGCGTGACGAGCGCCGAGTCAGGCGAGAAGAACTCGCCGTTGACCGGCCGCATTTCGAGTGTCGCGGTGACGCCGGGCGCGAGCGGCAGGGCGCAGACGAACTGATCGGCTGCAAACAGCGACTCCCCTTCGGCGGCGGTCAGCGCGACGGGCTCCGGCGCGAACCCGCCGATGCACACCAGGCGGCGCAGCCGGCCGCGACGGTTCATCGTCAGCGCCGCGCTGCCTGCGCTGGTCAGCGCGACCAGCTCCCGGACGATGTGCACGACCTGAAGGTCGGGGGTGATGTCGGTCTGGCGCACGAGCGATTCGAATCGCTCGCGGGTCCGCTCGGCACGGCGCGCGCGCACCGCCTCGAGCTGGAGACCGGCGACGCGGCCGAGAATCGGAAACAGGGACTCGGCGTCTTCGCTCACCGCGCCGACGAGCGCGAGAATCCAGTCCGACGGCCCGGCGCCGGTCAGCGGAACGAGAATCACGTCGTGCCCGGCGGGTCCATGCGCCCACTCGGGTACCGTTCCGAGACGCCGCATTTCACCGGCGCCGTTGATCCAGAGCGAGTTGAGCCGCCGCGCCGCGTCGTCGATCTGGGCGCCGGGCAGCGACGTATGAAGAAGGAAGTCGCCGGCGAGGTCGCGCTGATAGATGCGGGCGTCGACGTCGAACCACACCGCGGCCGCTTGTACGAGCGCCTGCGCGAGCTCACCTTCCCCGTCGGTTTCGACGAGATGCCGAAGGAATCGGAGCGTCGCCAACAAACGGCGCGAGCGCTGCCGCTCGTCGCTGAGAACTTCCGCCGCCGCAAAATCGGCCTCGACGATCGCTCGCGCGAGCTCCGACCACGGCTCGGCATCCGCCGCCGTCCCCCCCGACCGCCGCACGGCGAGCAGACCCGGCGTATGGCGGGTCCTCGCGGACCGGCGGAGCGGAAACACCTGATACGCCAGCCCTCCGCGGTCGAGCTGATCGGGCCGGCCCGCCGCGAGCGCGTCGAGCAGCGTCCGGCGAACTGCCGGGGACTCCTCGATGAGCCGCCCGAGCTCTGTCGCGGTTTCTGGATACACGTGGGTCAACGTGGCGTCGAGAATCTCGACTTCCAGACCAAACCGGGTTCGGGCCCGCTCGAGCAGTTGCGAGAGCGCAGTTGACAACATCAATACCTGGGAAGACGGCTGAGTCTGGCGGCCGAAACTGCAAAGCTACCGCCATGGTTCAGCAGAATTTTGTCAGCGGCTAGAATGTCTTTGTTCACAGCGTTTAGGCCCTATTCCCGGCTCCAGGAGCGCTCTTCCCGCGACTCGATCCCAGTGGCACTCTTTGATTCTGATGACTTAAGTCATCGCTTTAGATGACTTTTATCCTCCGCATCCAGGTCTATGGATGGGATTTCGTCGAGGGGGAACGCCCTAGGGCGGCGTGGCCAGCCGGACTCCCTGAAAGGCCAAGTGAAGGTTTAACCTATTGATGGTCTGTAACATAGGTCTACCCGCCTATCGCGGTTTGAGCACGACTTGAACGACTTTCTCCGACGGCACCGCGACGCCATTGGTCCGCGCCGGCTGGTAGGCCCAGTCCCTGGCCGCCTGCAGCAGGAGGCCGTCATAAAGCGGATGAATCGGCGCGATCATCTCCGCGTCGAGAACCCGCCCGTCCGCGTCGATCCGGACGCGGATGGCTCCACGGAACTCCCCAAACCGGCTGGCCGAGTCCGTCGGCAACCAGCGCGGCAGCGTCTCGCTGATCGCGACCGGCGGGCTGACCGCCGGCCGGGCCGCGAGGGGGACGACCGTCGCAGAGTGCTCCGGAGCAGAGGCAGAAGAGAGTGGTGCCGGGACTGGCTTGGGCGCGAGCGCCCGGCTCAAATCCAGGAATCCGGCACCCAGGAACCGCAGCTCGCTGATGCCGGGCTCGTCTTTCACGTCGGGATCGTCGGCGAGCCGCAGCATCGCCTCGAACCGATCGATCGCACCCTCGGGATCCTTGCGATCGAGCGCTCCCTTCGCGTCGAGGTACATCGATTTCACGAGCGTCGGGCCGATGCGCCGCCGGACCTTCGAGAAGAGATCCCGGATGCGCGGCGAGACGTCCGCCGCGTCGGGGCGATACTCCGGGCGTGCCTTGAGGACGTCTTCGACCGCCCGCTCGGCATCCTCTGATCGGCCAAGCGCCACCAGGCAGAAGACGCGGTATTGGTCGACCCGCGGATCAGTCTCGACGGTGTCCAGGCGCGTGACCACCGCGAGCGCGTCTTCGTAGGCCGCCGACGCGTAGAGGTCTTTGAGATGCTGCAGCGTGTCCTGTGCGGCGGCGGGACTCGCGAACGCGAGAACGCCAGCCAGAAAGCCGAGACCGAGCGCGGACCGCAGCCGGGACATGAGTTACGGCTTTCCGAGATCGACGCCGAGACGCGTCGTGCCCTGGACCGTCACGACCACGGTCTCATGACGTTCGCCGAACTGGGGATGACGGAAGACCACTTCATGCCGGCCGATCGGCCGCGTGAGGTTGCCGATCGGCGTCTCCCCCACTCGCTCGCCGTCGACGAAGACTTCGGCCCACGGCGACGCGTTGACGCTCAGTGTCCCGTTCGGCACGTCAATGTGTACCCCGGCCGTCTTGCCGGCGGTGACGTGGACGCGGCGATTCGCGGTGAACCCGAGGGCTTCGTTGACGAGGTCGAGATCGTGATCGCCGGCGGGCAGCATCAGGCGATCCGATTCGGTCGTGCCGATGATCTTTCCGCCCTCCCGGATCAGGAGCAGCACCGGGGACGACAGGCTGAGCCAACCGGCCGACACCGCGCTCTCGGCCGGCACCGGCGTCGACGAGACGATCAGCGACAGCGTCTCGCGCGGTTGTACCGTGACGCTTCGCTTGATGGGCCCGGTCGCGCTCTTGACGATGATCTCGTGCGCGCCCGCCTGGATGGCGTCGACGGTGAGCGGGGACGCGCCGCGCTCGACGCCATCGATGATTACGGGAAGCTTCGACGGCTCCGTCTGGATCCGCAGCGCGCCGGTGGCGGCCGCAGCTGGCGCGGCGGGCATCTCGACGTGCTGCACCACCGACGATCCCGCCGCCAGGTCCACGCTCAAGCGGCGCGCGTCGGCCGACCGTCCGAGCTGGACCTCGTATCCGCCCGCGGGCAGCGACAGCGTCACCGGGGAGACGCCGATCACCTTGCCGCCGATCAGAAGTTCGATCCCCGCGGGAACCGTTTCGATCCGCAGCGATCCGGTGGCGGCGGGACGTACCGCGCGTCGCTGATATTCGATGAAGCCCACGGCGGTGAGCCCGGCGGTGATCAGCACGACGGCGGCCCACTTCCCAACGGTGAGGAGGTGTCGAGTGAAGGAAGGCGCTGGTACGGGGGGCGAAGGCGCCGGCCGATGAGCCACGGGCCGGAGCCGCGAGTCCGCGACGGATCCCAGCTCGGAGCCGAACGCCTCGAGACCGTCGGCCGGTGCGGCGACAGCCGCGGTCGCGGGCTCCGTGACGCGCTGCAGCGACGGCCAGAAACGAGCAATTCTGAGAATCGCCACGGGTGGTGTTCTCCCAACCCGCCCGCCGGCCCGGCGAGGCGAGGTCAATGAGCGGCTGGCTGACGACGTGCGCTCGGCGTCCGATGCCGGGGGCGAGACGGGCTCGCCCGCAAGCGCGTGGCCCACAAGACCCATGCCCTGCGCTCCCTGACCTAACGTTGTGTGAGAAGTTCCGCCGGGCGGCGGCATAGGCCAATGGCGTACCAGGATGGTAATGAGGGATTTTCGGAGCGAATCTGGCGAAAACCCAAAAAATGCCGGCGCCTAAAGTCGCCCGTGAGGCAGACTTTGTTCCGCGATCTGCGCGAAGTCTGAGCCGGACGGTATCTCCTCGTTCACCAAGTCTTCTGCACGACGACGGACGAAAGGTGCCAAAGCGTGCGCTCGCGATGAGCTCGTGAAGTTCCGCGTGGGAAGAGAGAATTGTCTTCTGCCCTGAGACCCTTACGGGCGACATCGGTGGCTCGGCGTCGACAGCTCATCAACCGTATCTGCTTGCGCATGAAGGGCGAAAACGGTTCGCGTCGCGCTCGAGCCGCACCCTGGTATACCCGTTGCTAGACCGCCCCCCGGCAAATTACCAAATCGTCGTTCGGTACCGGCTGGTCGGTGCCGCCTTCCGGGCAGCTGCGAATTGTCCGGGTCTCGAGGATCGGTTGTGACGGAGGCAACAGGTCGGTCTCTGGCGTTTCGCGAGCCGTCGCGGCACGGCGCCCTGGTGGTCGGCGCGAGCCGGGCCATGCGGCAGGTGCACGTGCTCGCCACGCGCGCCGCGGCGTGCGACGCCAAAGTCCTGATCACCGGCGAGAGCGGGGTCGGCAAGGATCTGATCGCGCAATTCATCCATTCGCATTCCGCGCGGGCGCAGCGCCGCTTCGTCGCGGTGAACTGCGGCGCGATCGCGGAGTCGCTGCTCGAGACCGAGCTTTTCGGCCACGCCAAGGGCAGCTTTACCGGTGCGTATCGCGACCGCATCGGGCGTCTCGAGCTCGCACACCAGGGGACGATCTTCCTGGACGAGGTCGGCGAGATGAGCCTGCAGATGCAGGCCCACTTGCTCCGGTTTCTCGAGAACGGTGAGATTCAGCGGGTCGGCCTCGAGCGCGGCAACCCCCGCATCGACGCCCGCGTGATCGCGGCCACCAACCGCAATCTCGGCGAGCTGGTCGCGAGCGGGCAGTTCCGCAGCGACCTCCTCTATCGATTGCAAGTCATCCATATCGACGTTCCGCCTCTGCGGGAACGCAAGGAAGATCTGCCGGCGCTCATCGACCAGGCTGCCGCCCGTACCGGCCGCTCGATTGAGTTCACCGAGCGCGCCGTGAACGCGATGCAGCGCTATCGCTGGCCGGGAAACGTCCGCGAGCTGCAGAACGTGATCGAACAGGCGGCGTGGCTGTCCGACAGCTCGCAGATCGATGTAGCCGATCTCCCGGAGCCCATTCGCCTGGCCGCGACGCATGGCTTGATGCCGAAGCGCGAGCGGCGTCGTCAACTCGCCGACGATCTCTACGCCACGCTCGTCGACGGGCACTACACGTTCTGGGGACACATTCATCCCCTGCTGTTGAAGCGGGACATCACGCGCCACGATCTGCGGCAGCTCGTGCGGCGCGGCCTCGCGACGACACGCGGCAACTACCGCGCGATCCTGAAGCTGTTCGGGATGCCGGAGTCGGACTACAAGCGATTCATGAACTTCCTGGCGGCGCACGAGTGCACCGTCGACTTCCGCGAGTTCAGGACGCTGCCGGGTGAAACGGCCTCGTCCGCGCACGAAGCGCGCCTGCCGTTCGAGCAGCTGCAGTTCCGCCCGCGGTCCGCGGATCGAGTGGAGACCTAATCGGGTCCTTTCTCGATCCGCTATTGAAGCGGCCGCAGGATCGCTGGATCCTGCGCAACGAGCGCACCAGCCTGATCGTCGCGTCGTCGCTCGAATGCGCGTTCGAGTCGGCGACGCGCCGCAAAGGACTGCTCGGCCGAACCTCGCTGCCGGGCGGCGCGGCGCTCATCATCGCGCCCTGCAACAGCATCCACACCTTCTTCATGCGCTTCGCGATCGACGTCGCCTTCGTCGCTCGCGACGGACGCGTCGTGCGCGTCAGCCGCGCCGTACCTGCGTGGCGCATTCGACTCGCGCTGCGCGCATTCGCCGTTGTCGAGCTCGCCGCAGGCGCGCTCGAACACTCACAGACGCGCGACGGCGATCCCATTTCACTCGTGCAGCCGTGACGATCGCTCCTCGGTCATCGGTCCTCGACATTCATCCTTCCTCAGCGCGATTAACTTCTGGTCCCAACCAGATTGCCCAACCCTTCCATATGGGACTCGCTCAGTTAAGTAGCGCAATCCGTGGTTGTTAGCCGTCCCGCACACCGCGGTACACGCGTTGCTCAATCCTGCCCCGATAAGCGCTCACGAATCTACTGAGTTTCTCCCGATGCGCAGACGGCGTCGCGACCCGAGGTATCTGTTGGCATCTCCCTGGGAGGGCACGTTCCGCATCCCCGGGGAGGTCGTAATCGAACGTCGCGATGACGAGCGCGCCGAGCTCTGGGTGTTGAGCGGAGTGCCAGCGCATCGCGAAGAGTTGCTGACGCTCGACGTGGCCGGCCCGAAGACCTTGACGGTGCGAGTGGTCGAGAGCCGTCCTGTCCTGATCGACGGCGGCGTGCGGCATCGGCTTCGACTCGCAATCGTGCCATGAGACAAGAAGGCGACCGAGCGCAGCGCGGGAGCTCCGGAATGAAAGAGCGGCGATCGAGTGTGGCGTGCGAGATGGAAATCGTGGGCGTCCTCGCCCGGCAGGTGCCGACGAGGCTGCTCGAGATCAGCGTGTCGGGATGCCTGCTCGAGAGCGGACTCCGGATCGAGGAAGGCACCGTCGGCGCGCTGCGGCTCCAGGTGCAGGGGCGGGAGTACTCCGAGGACGTGCGGGCGACGCGGTGCGTCGCAATCGAGGGATCGGGATCGAGGTATCTGGTGGGCGTGGAGTTCCTGCGGACTGGACGCAGCGACGACACGTCCATCCGTCGTGCGATGGCGAGCGCGTTGAACGGTCACGCGCCTGGATCGTTGTCATTGTGAGTGAAAAGCAAATGCAGGAGGCAATGTCATGAAAGGACTGCTGGTTCGGCTCGTTCGTGAGGACGATGGCCAGGATTTGATCGAGTACGGACTCCTGGTGGGGTTGATCACCATCGGCGCGATCGTCGCGATCAACGCGATCGGCCCGAAGGTGAAGACCTACTTCACCAACCTCAACGCTGCCATGCCATAGACCTGAGTTTCTGGCGGATCCGCGGAGGTTGGAGGGGACATCCATGAAGGAGCGCGTGGCTCGACTGGCGTTGAACGACGAGGGACAGGACCTCGTGGAGTACGGACTTCTGATCGGTATCGTCACGCTCGCGAGCGTGCTGGCGATAACGGCCATTGGCAGCAAGGTGAAGGCGTACTTCACGAACCTCGAGGCCGCCATTCCCTAGGCGACGCATAGGGAGGATCGAGTGGCAATGGTGCGCAGAGTGACTCGCGTGCTGGTAAGGCTGTGGTCGGAGCAGGATGGCCAGGATCTGATCGAGTACGCGCTGCTGACAGCGCTGATCGCTGTCGGCGGCGCACTGGTCTTTCCATCCATCCGCACGAAGATGGGCGCCGCGTATCAATCGTGGCTATCGGGAGCCCAGGATCTCTGGGAACCCTCGCTGCCGACGGGCTCTTAACAGAAGTGGCAGGACGTCTGATGGACATCAGTCATCTCGCATGTGTGGGACTCGCGCTCGTCGCATGCGTCTGCGATGTGCGGACGCGACGGATCCCGCAGGTACTGACGATCGGCGGCGCCGCGGCAGCGATCGTGTACCACACGGTGACCGGCGGCTGGATGGCTGGCGCGACGAGTCTGGGGGGATGGGGCGTCGGGATTCTGATTTTCCTCGTGCCGTTCGCGCTCGGCGGCCTCGGCGCCGGCGACGTGAAGTTGCTCGGCGCGCTCGGGGCGTGGCTCGGACCGACGGATGCCGTGTGGCTCGCGATCTACACGGGCGTTGCCGGCGGGGTGATCGCCCTGCTGTGGTCGGTCCTCAACGGCTATCTCACACAAGCCATACGAAACGTGTATCTGTTGCTGATGTTCTGGCGTGTCGGCGGGGTCAGGCCGCTGCCGGAATTGACGCTCGAGCAAGGACGCGGACCTCGGCTCGCCTACGCCGTCCCGATTCTCGCGGGAATGATGGTGACGCTATGGCTCCGCTGAACGGACCGCTCGGGAGTTCGCGGCGGACGCGCGTCCTGCGGTCTGAGCGCGGCGCCGAGCTCATCGAGTTCGCGCTGGTGTTTCCGACCTTACTGCTCGTCATGCTGGGCATCTGCGATTTCGGATTCCTGTTCCAGCGATATGAAGTTGTCACCAACGCCGCACGTGAAGGCGCGCGCGTCGCGATTCTTCCCGGCTATGGCGACGGCGACGTGACGACGCGTGTGAACCAGTACATCACCGCGAGCGGGATCCCAGGAACCGCGACCACGACGGTCGGTGCGCCGCAGACGATTGCCGTCGGCGGCCAGTGCATCACGGTGCGGCCGGTGACCGTCGCCTACAACCATCAGTTCATTTTCCTGGGCCCCATCATCGGATTGATGGGCGGCAGCGGGTTCAGCAACAAAACCCTCACGGCCACGTCCAGCATGCGCAGCGAGATCGCTGCCGAGTCGTGCCCGTAGCTTTCGGTCAGGAGCCGTTATGAACCGCCAGAAGCGTCATCTCGTGGTGCTCGTCGTCGCGGTGGCTACGGCCACGCTTGCCAGCGTCGGCGTCTACCGCGCGGTGGATCGCATGCCCGTTCGCGAGGTCCCGTTGGCCCACCAGTCCGTCGTCGTCGCCGCACATGCGTTGCCGATGGGCACGCAGTTGACCGAGCGCGACGTGAAGGTGGTGGCGTGGCCGGCCTCGAGTCCGCTGGCGGGCGCGTACAGCCGTGTCGACGAAGTCGTGAACCGGCCGCTGGTCGCCGCGGTCCTTGAAAACGAGCCCCTCGTGCCGGCAAAGCTCGCATCGCGTGAAGCCGGCAGCGGCTTGTCCTCCGCGATTCCGCGCGGCATGCGCGCCATCTCCGTGAAGGTGAACGACGTCATTGGTGTGGCCGGCTTCATTCAGCCCGGCAGCCGCGTGGATCTGATGGCGACTATCCGGCGCTCCGCGGACAGCGTGACGCGCACCGTCGCGAGCAACGTCCAGGTGATGAGCGCCGGCACGAAGCAGGAGCAGCAACCGAAGTCGCCGCTGGACGCCAAGAACGCGCCGACGGCAACGGTGGTCACGCTCATGGTCACGCCCGCCGACGCCGAGCGGATCGCACTCGCGCAGACGGAAGGACAGATCATGCTCGTCCTGCGAAACCCGCTCGACAACGAGACCGCCGCCACTAGTGGCGTGCAGACCGCGGCGCTCCTCGGTCAGCCCGAGTCCACGCCGGCGCCGGCCAAGACCAGCGCGCCGAAACGTCCGGTAGCCGAAAAACTCACGTCGGAGACGCCGGCGGCGATTCAGCTCGAGCGAAGAATCGAAACCATCAAGGCCGCGAAGCGCACCGAAGAGGTGATCCGTTGATCACTGTCGCGCACGTGCGTCGCGTCCCCGCGTTCACACTGCTCGCGATCGGCCTGACCGCCGGATCGCGGCGGTGCGGGCGCAGGCGCCGGCGACGCCGCCGCCGACGCAAGCTCCTCGTCCACCGGCGCCCTTATCATCGACGCTTCCGGGCATCGAGCGTGTGCCGCTCACGGCCGGACGCTCGACCGTGCTCCACGTCGATTTCGAAGTCGTGCGCATTGCCGTGACGAACCCGGCCGTCGCCGACGCCACGGTCGTGCAGCCGCACGAGGTGCTGGTCGACGGCAAGACACCAGGGACCGTCAGCCTCATCGTCTGGAGCAGCACCGATCGGAAGCAGTACGATCTCGTGGTCGAACCGGCCATTACGACGCTGCAGCAGCAGCTCGCTCGCCTGTTCCCGGGCGAAGACATCACGGTCAGCGCAACCGACGAAGCGATCATCCTGTCGGGCGCGGTCTCGAGCAATGCGGTATCACTCCGCGCCGCCGAAATCGCACAGGCCAGTTCCTCGAAGATGAAAGTGATCAACATGCTGCAGCTCCCTGGTGGCCAGGAGAGTCAGCAGGTCATGTTGCAGGTTCGCTTCGCCGAGGTGAACCGCCGCGCGCTGACGCAGCTGGGCGTCAACTTTTTCACGGGCCCGAACGGTTATAAGGACTGGATCGGGCGATCGACGACGCAGCAGTTCGCCGCGCCGAACTTCGATACCGACAATGCGGCCGGCGGGGTGAGCGACAAGCTGACGTTCAGCGATTTCCTCAACCTGTTCCTGTTCAACACCAAGTACAACGTCGGCGCCGTCATCACCGCGTTGAAGTCGACCGGCTTCTTCCAGAGCCTGGCCGAGCCCAATCTGATCGCGTACAACAACCAGGAAGCGAGCTTTCTCGCGGGCGGTGAGGTACCCGTTCCGGTGGCCCAGGGCGGGTCAGCCGTCGGCACCGTCACCGTGACCTACAAGGAGTTCGGCATCCGGCTCACGTTCAAGCCGACGATCGCCGGCGACGTCATCCGGTTGATGGTCAAACCCGAGGTCAGCTCGCTCGATTTCGGCAACGGCGTCACGCTCGCAGGATTCCGGATCCCCGCGCTGACCACTCGACGTGCGGAAACGAACGTCGAGCTGCGCGACGGCCAGTCATTCGCGATTGCCGGCCTGCTCGACAACGTGACGCAGGACAACGGCGCTGCCATACCTTTTCTCAGCAAGCTGCCCATCATCGGCGCGCTGTTCAAGAGCAAATCCGATTCGACCGAACGCACCGAGCTGATGGTGCTGATCACGCCACGCCTCGTGCGGCCGCTGGATCCCGACGAGGTTCCGCCGCTGCCGACCCTGCCGAAGCGGTTCCTGGGTGCGCCCGGAGGCGGCGGTGTGGGCGAGCAGATTGAAGGCGGCGCAGGCATGGTCGACGCGCCTGCCGGGAAGGCTGCCGGCAAAGAGAAAAAGCCGGCGGGAACCAAGCAGGATCGCTGAGGACGTCATGCCGTCAGCCCAACGCCTCGGGTCGGAACGCGGCGCGATCTTCGTGCAGGTCGGCATTGCCATGTTCGTCCTCGTCGCGTTCAACGTGTTCGTGCTCGATTACGGCGTGATGTGGATCGCCCGCCGGCAGGCGCAGAACGCGGCGGATGCGGGAGCGCTGGCAGGCGCGGTCGCCCGCAGTTACGACAACTTCGATCCCTCGCCAAGCACGTCTGGAGAAGTGGCCCAGCTTGCCAAGGCTGCCGCCGCGGCAAACATGGTGTGGAACCAGCCCGCGACTGCGGACGTCCCCTCGTTCGCCTGCCCTCCTGGCGTGAACGGGAGGTGCGTACGTGTCGACGTCTACCGGGACGGTACCCACGGCAGCAGCACCCTGCCGACTGTTTTCGGACCGCTCCTGGGCGTCGCGTCGCAGGGCATGAAGGCGATGGCGATCGGGTTGTCCGGCAACGGCAACGCGACGAACTGCCTGCGGCCAATCGCGTTTGCCGACGACTGGATCGAGAATCGCAATCCGAATAACGCGTTCAACGCCTGGGCCGAAGGCGGTCCTGGTGCGGGGACACCATTGGGAACGCCCGATACCTACGCTCAGCCTGCCGAGAACGCAGTCATCGATTTCGGTCAGCGAATCGACTTCAACTTAAATTCCAACGCCCTGACCGACCCCATCACGCACGGTCTGTTCGTTCCGCTCGACTTTCATGGAGGAGCGACGCCAACCGACTACGAGGCCGACATCGAGGGCTGTAACGGCCAGCCGCACCGGATCGGCGAGCAGATCCCTTTGATGCCGTCCCCTGTGTCTTTGGGCGCGACCAACACGGCCGCCATCAATGATCTGATTGGTCAAGATAGCGGGGCGGATTGGGACTACACGAGGAATAGGGTCGTGAGCAGCTGTGCTCCATCGTGCGGACCAGTGAGTCCCCGACTGATTCCAGTGGTTCTGTACAACCCGAACGAGTATCAACGTCAGCGTGCTCAGAACAACTGGTCGGGGTGTCCAGGCGGTACGCCGTGCGTCACCGTCTCGAACATCATCGGCATGTTCATTCACGACAACCCAGCGACTACACCCAGAATCCACGGACACATGGTGCGGTATCCCGGCCTGGTCAGCGCCACCGCGCCAACGTACGACGACAACGCGTCGTGGCTCACCACCACGTCGCTCATCAGGTAATGGACGTGACAGGGACAATCACCGTCGCAATCGTAGGGTCACACGATCGTCATCTCGACGAGCTCGTCGAAGCGGCCGGACTCCGGCCGTCGCCGATGCGCATCGAGGAACTGGCCGCGCTGACCCAGCCCGGAGCCTCCCAACCGGCCGTTGTCATCCTCGACCTGCGGGAGCGCCCGGTGCTTCCGCCGGTGGTCGCCGCGCTGCGGCGGCAGCACCCAACGACCGGCGTCATCATCATCGCGGCCACGCTCGAACCTGCGCTCATGCTCGAAGCCATGCGCGCCGGCGTGACCGAGCTCGTGACCGCGCCATTGGTCGCACCGGAAGTGCACGCGGCACTCGCCCGCGTGGTCTCTTCCGGGGCGCCAAGCACTGCCGGTCAGGTCTTCGCGCTGCTCGGCGCCAAAGGCGGCGTCGGCACGACGACGATTGCGGTCAACGTGGCAACCTCGCTGGCGCAGATCGAGCCGGGGTCGACGATCCTGATCGACCTGCATCTCGCGTACGGCGACGCGGCCATTTTCCTCGGAACCGAGCCGCGCTACTCCGTCCTCGACGCGCTCGAGAACGTTCACCGTCTGGACAAGTCGTTCCTGCGCGGGCTGGTCGGCCAGACCAAGGGCGGCCTCGCGTTTCTCGGCTCGTCCGATCGCGCGAGCTCGCGGCCGGTCGACCCGGCAACCGTGCGGGCCCTGATCGAGGCCGCCGCGAAGTACTACCGCTACGTCGTCCTCGACGTCCCGCGATCGGATGGCGTGATGCTCGACGTGCTCGAGCCGGCGTCGCGGATCGTGATCGTCGCGAACCAGGAGCTGGCCACCGTGCGCGCGGCGACGCGGGTATCGGCGACGCTGCGTCAGCGCTACGGCAAGAACCGCGTCTCCCTCGTCGTCAGCCGCTTCGACAAGCTCGCCGACATCGGAGAGGACGATGTGGCGCGCGTGCTGGGAAGCCGCGTCGAGCACACGTTCCCGAGCAACTACCGTCTGGCGCTCGACGCGCTGAACGCCGGCCGTCCTGTGGTGCTCGACAACCACAACAAGCTGGCCGCCGCGCTCTCCGGCTTCGCGCGCAGCCTCATCGCCGCGCCGGTGGAAGCATCGGTGGAACAGCGCTCGACCGGACTCTTTGGAAGGCTGACCGGAAGGCGAAGCTAGGCTTTGGGCTTTGGAAGTTGGAAGTTGGGCTTTGGACTTTGTAACCGGCACCTGGTAGTTGGGAGCTGATTGATGAATCCCGTCACACTCGTACCGAGCGCATCGGCTGATCCGCGGCTGCGGGCGTATCAGGACGTCAAAACCCGGATCCACAACGATCTGCTCAACCGGTTGAACCTCGAGCGGCTGACCCAGGTTGGTCAGGCCGATGCGGAACCGGAGATTCGCCGGCTGATTCTCGACCTGATCGAGCGCGGCAGCGACACCACGCCGCTCAGCCTGGCCGAACGTGAAACGCTCGTCATCGACGTCCTCAACGAGCTGTTCGGCCTGGGCCCGCTCGAGGCGCTGCTGCGCGACGGGGCGATCTCCGACATCCTCGTAAACCGGTTCGACCAGGTGTACATCGAGCGCGATGGCCGCCTCGAGCTGACCGACATCATGTTCAAGGACGATCGGCACCTGATGCAGATCATCGAGCGCATCGTCAGCACGGTCGGCCGCCGCATCGACGAGTCGAGCCCGATGGTGGATGCGCGTCTGCGCGACGGCTCGCGCGTCAACGCGATCATCCCGCCGCTGGCCGTCGACGGTCCGTCGCTCTCGATCCGCCGTTTCCGCACCGGGCGGCTGGGCGCCGACGATCTCGTCGAGCGGGAGTCGATGACTCAACCGATGCTCGACTTCTTGCGCGCCGCGGTCGCCTGCCGTCTGAACATCATCGTCTCGGGCGGCACCGGCGCCGGCAAGACGACGCTCCTCAACGTGCTCTCGAGCTTTGTCTCGAATGCCGAGCGAATCGTCACCATCGAGGATGCGGCCGAATTGATGCTCCGCCAGCGGCACGTCGTCCGGCTCGAGACGCGTCCGCCCAACATCGAAGGCAAGGGTGCGGTGCGGCAGCGCGATCTGGTCGTCAACGCGCTGCGTATGCGTCCCGACCGCATCATCGTCGGTGAGGTCCGGAGCGACGAAGCGCTCGACATGCTGCAGGCCATGAACACCGGCCACGACGGTGGTTTGACGACGGTGCATGCGAACAGCTCGCGCGATGCGTTGTACCGCCTGGACACCATGGTCGCGATGGCGAACCTGAACATTCCAGAGCGCGCGGTACGGCAGCAGATTGCGTCAGCGCTGAACCTGATCATCCAGGTTACTCGCCTCTCGGATGGCACCCGCAAGGTCACGGCGGTCACCGAGGTCACGGGCATGGAGGGCGATCTGGTCAGCCTTCAGGACATCTTCGTGTTCGAGCGCACCGGATTGCGACGTGACGGCAAGGTCTGCGGACGGTTCCGCGCCACCGGCATCCGTCCACGCTGCAGCGAACGGCTGCAGTCGTTCGGCATCCAACTCCCGGTCGAAATGTTCGAGCACGTCACGCTCGTGGCGTAGCCCGGAGCGAGGACCAGTCATGACGTCAGCCGTCATCACCTTCGTTTTGAGCTTGGCCATCGTGCTCGGCGCATACGCCGCGTTCGTGATTCTGCCCGAACACCGCGTGTCGCGACGCCTGCGCAGCCGGCTGCGTCCGGAGACGCGTGAGGTTCGGAGCCTGGCGGGCCTGACCAAAGCGGCGCAGCCGTTGAGCGCGGTGAAGCAGCTGGACGCGATGCTCACGCGGTCCGGCGGACTGATTGCGCCGCTGCGCCGCACCGTCGAGCATTCGGGCCTGTCGGTGACGATCGGTCTGGTCGTGCTCGCCACCGTGTTCGCGTGGCTGCTCGGCGCGGCCGTCCTCCAGCTGACCGTCGGCATCGGCTGGGTCAGCGTGATCGCGGGCTGTTTCACCGCCGCGGTTCCGTACGGCTGGGTCAAGTTCTCGGCGGCGAGACGGATCAATCAGTTCGAGGAACAGTTCCCGCAGGCCATGGACCTCATCGCCGGCGCGCTGCGTGCCGGCCACGCGTTCACCACCGCGGTGTCGATGGTCGCAGACGAAGTGCAGGATCCGACCGGCGCCGAGTTCCGGCTGCTCTACGACCAGCAGAACTACGGCAAGCCGCTCCCCGACGCGTTGAAGGCCTTCGCGCAGCGCGTGCCGCTGCTCGACGCGCGGTTCTTCATCACCGCGGTGCTGACGCAGCGCGAGGCCGGCGGCAACCTTGCCGAAGTGCTCGACAATCTCGCCGCACTTATTCGCGAGCGTGCGCGCGTCCGCCGCCAGGTTCGTGTCGCCAGCGCGCATGGGCGCGTCACCGGCTGGGTGCTGTCGATGATGCCACCCGCCCTCGCCGCCATCATGGTCGTGGTTGCCCCCGAGCACATGAAAGCGTTCATCGACGACCCGCTTGGCGTGCGCATGGTGATTGCCGCCATCGTGCTACAGGTCGTGGGCACGCTGGCGATTCGCCGCATCGTGAACGTGGAGTTCTAAGTATGGACCCCAATCTGCTGTTGCCGCTGGCATTCACGTTCGTCGCCGTCGCGCTGGCGTCGGGATCGCTGACCTCGATGCTGCTCGCGCGGAACGCCCCCGAGCGTCGTCGACTGATGCCGTCACGAACCGACAAGCCGCACATGACCCTGACCGCGCGCCTCCTCGCGGCGTTTCGACCGCCGGCGCCGCCCGCCCACCAGCTGGCGAAGCGATCGACGGCGCAGTCGCTGAAGTTGACGCGGCTCGAGCGCCGACTCGAAGCGGCCGGCTGGCGGGATCCCGAAGCGGCGAGCTATTTCACGACCGCGACGATCGGTCTGCCGATCCTCTTCGGCTTCACCGCGCTCGTCTTCGGCGGACCGCAGGCGTGGCTCCTCATCGTGATGGTCGCGGTCATCGGCTACCTGCTGCCCGATTTGATCCTCGCTCGCGCAACGCGCGCCTATCAGAAGTCGATCCAGAACGGGCTGCCCGACGCGCTGGACCTGATCGTTGTTTGCGTCGAAGCCGGCTCGAGCCTCGACCAGGCCATCGTGCGGGCCAGCGAAGAGCTCGAGATTGCGCTGCCGGCACTCGCGCAGGAATTGCGCACCGTGACCGGTGAGATCCGCGCGGGCAAGCCGCGGGTCGAAGCCTTCCATGACTTCGCGCGCCGCACGCAGCTCGAAGACGTCCGAGCCCTGGTCGCGATGCTGACGCAGACCGATCGCTTCGGCACGAGCATCGCGCAGGCGCTGCGCACCCACGCCGCGACGTCGCGCACCAAGCGCCGGCAGCGCGCGGAAGAGCGCGCCAGCAAGGTCGGCGTGAAGCTGGTGTTCCCACTCGCGCTGTGTCTGGTGCCGGCGCTCTACGTGGTTTGCCTTGGACCGGTCGTCGTACGGATTCTGCGGACATTGTTGTAGGTAGTTGAGGCTCAGGAGGCCAGATCGTGGACAACATGACCATCACCCTGCTCGTCGTCTTCGCCGTGCTGCTCGTCGCTTACATGATGAAGCGGAGAAGCCGTCTGCGTAGCCAGGACTAACGGTCGCCGCGCGTCGTAGGCCCTCAGGGACATGACTCGGTGGCCGCGTGCGGGAGCCGTCGGGCTCCTCGCCTGCGCGCTGATGGCGGGTCCGGGGTGTGCGTCCGCACGCGCGACACGCGCGAAGCGGATGCCGATTGCCGCCGGACACGGCACAGCACCGACGGTCGAGTCGCAGGACAAGGCGCTCGCGAGTGCACTGCTGCGTCTCGCCGCGGATCCGTCGGCGGAAGCGCACAACGCCGTCAGCGATGAGTATCGGCGGCTCGGGCTGCTCGAACAGGCCTACGCTCACGCGAGCGCAGCGGCTGCGAAGAAGCGGAGCGACGCGGGCGCCTACGAACGGCGGGCGCGGATCTGGCGCGACTGGGGCTTTCCGTCACACGGCATGGCGGACGCGGCGCGCGCGGTCTTCTTCGCGCCAACGTCGGCGTCTGCGCACAACACCTGGGGCACGCTGCTGGCCGCGACTGGTTCACTCGACGCCGCTCGACAGGAGTTCGAGCGCGCGCGGACGCTCGATCCCAGCGCCAGCTACGCGTCGACCAATTTGTGCTACGTGGCGTTCGTTGCCGGCGATACACAGGCGGCCGTCACGGAATGCCGCCGGGCGCTTGCTCTCGACGAGCAGTCGCGCGTCGCGCGTAACAACCTGGCGCTGAGCCTCGCGGCCGCAGGCGACTACTCCGCCGCTGAACGGGAATTTCTGGCTACCGCGGACATCATGACGGGATACTACAACGCCGGCGTCGCCTATCTCGCGGCGGGCCGCTACGGCGACGCTCGGAGCTCGTTCGAGGCCGTCAGCCTGGCGCACCCGCTCGGCCGCCTCGCTCGCGCGCGCGCCGGACAGGCCCGCACGCTGGCGAACAGCACGATCGCGCTCGGGCCAAGCCCTGGCGCGGCGGAGCGGAGACCATGACGCGCCTCTCTCGAGCCATCCGTCTGGCGCTCGTTGCGCTGGTGGTGTGCTCGGGCCGCGTGTCGACGTTCGGCAGCGACGAGGTCCACGTCCGAATCACGTCGCCGCTCGGCCGCACCGGCGCCGTCGGCACGGTGCGCATCGTCGCGCAGATCGACGCGCCCTCGGGCAACCCGATCGCAGCGGTCCGCTTCTACGTCGACGGCACCCTCCTGCGCACGATCACGTCGGGCCCGCCGTATGCCGTCGAGTGGCTCGACGCGAATCCCTTCGACAAATGCGAACTGGCCGTCGAAGTCGACGATGCCGGGGGCCACAAAGGACGCGCGACCGTGGTGCTCCCGCCGTACGAGGTGTCCGAGGCCTCGGAAGTGAACAGCGTGCTGCTCGAGGCCGGCGTCTACGACAAGAAAGGGCAATTCGTCGGAGGCTTGAAGGCTGCCGACTTTGCGCTCAAAGAGGACGGCGTGCCGCAGACGCTCGACCTCGTGGATCACGAGCGCGTGCCTGCGACCTTCGCGCTGCTCATTGACAGCAGCCAGAGCATGTCGCGGCGGTTCGATTTCGTGAAGGATGCCGCCGGACGCCTGACTCAGTATCTGCGACCCAAGGATCGCGTGCTGGTCGCGCCGTTCTCGAAACATCTGGAGGCGATTACCGGGCCGACGGCCGATCGACGCACGGTCGTCGAAGCCATCGACGCGATTCGGCCGGCCGGCGGGACCTCGATCCTCGACTCGCTCGTCGAGCTGTGCGAGCGGCTGCCCGTCAGTGAGGACCGGCGGGCGGTGATTCTCATCAGCGACGGCTACGACGAAAACAGCGTCTCGAACATCGACCAGGCGCTGGCCGCCGCGAAGAGCGCGCGTGTCACCGTCTACGTGATTGGCATCGGCGGCGTCGCCGGCATCTCCTTGCGCGGCGAGCGCGCGCTCCGACGGCTCGCCTCCGAAACCGGCGGGCGTGTCTTTTTCCCGCCGCGTGACGCCGAGCTGCTCGGTGCGTACGACCAGCTGGCGGCCGACGCTCAGAATCGCTATCTCGTTACCTACACGCCGGCCAACACGAAAGCCGACGGCAAGTGGCGCAGCGTCAACCTGGCCACGACAGCCGGCGACTACACCGTGCGCACGCGGGCCGGCTATCGAGCGCCGGCGCCCCCGCCGATCCGGCCGACGCTGGAGTTCACGGTCATGGATCCGAACGGGCGCTACGTCGATGTCAGCGCTTCCGATTTGGTCGTGCTCGAGAACGGTGACGAGCAGAAGATCGAGACCTTCCAGGACGCGGTGGCGCCGGTGTCGATCGTCCTCGCGCTCGACGCCAGCGGCAGCATGCGCAAGGCGAGCGACGAGCTGCGGGCGGCGGCGCGGGAATTCGTCGAGTCGCTGCGACCGGAGGATCAGCTCGCGATTCTCTTCTTCGCGGACGGCATCGTCGTCTCGCACGACTTCGCGAAGAACCGGCAGGAAGCGCTCGACGCGATCGACGCATACAAGAGCTCCGGCGGGACCGCGCTCTACGACGCGCTGGCCAGCTCGCTGAACATGCTGAAGCGTCAGGATGGCCGCCGCGCCGTCGTCGTCATGACCGACGGCCGCGACGAGAACAACGCCGGCAATGCGCCCGGCAGCCGCCAGACGCTCTCGGACGTCATCACCATCGCCAAGTCGGTCGACGCCGCGATCTTCCCCATCGGCCTGGGATCGAACGTCGATCGCGTCGGGCTCGAGCAGTTCGTCGGCATCTCCGGCGGGCACGCGTACTTTCCCTCCGACGCGACGCTGCTGAAGGACGAGTTCCAGCAGACGATCGAGAACCTGCGGCGCCGCTACGTCATCGGCTACACCTCGACTCACACGGAACGCGACGGCTCGTGGCGTGACGTGGTCATTCGCTCGCGCGAAGACAACCTGACGGTTCACAGCCGCAGCGGGTACTTCGCCCCGGATAGATAACGACGATGGCGAATCCCGATCTGCCGCGATCTCGTGTCACGCCGAAGGAGGCGACCGCCCGGGTGCCGCCCCCGGAAATCGTCGACATGCCGACGTCGTTCGACATGGACCTCTTTCCGTCGGAGCTGCCGGCCGCCGCGCCTGCGCCGCCGCCGGCCGTCGAGGCGCCGGCCCAAGAGGCGTCGAACGAGCACGAACAGGCTGCGGTGCTCAACTTCGCGTCACGGGCGAACGCGGCCGCAACGCCTGTTTTCGATCAGCCGTCGACCGAACCTGGCGAATCGCTCACGCTCCTGCAGCTCCTCGAAAACGACCCGCACGTCAGTTGGCAGGAAGCTGTCGCGATCGTCCAGCAGTTGTGCTTGAAGTTGAAGGACGTACCGTCGCACGCGCCGGTGTTGATCGAGCCGGGCGCGATCCAGATCACGTCATCGGGGCATCTCAATCTGCTCTCCAGTCAGCAGGGCGGCGACCCCCTCGTCATTCAACTCGGACGGCTGCTGCGGTCGCTGGTCGGAACGGAAACGATTCCGTCCGAGCTCAGGCTGCTCATCTCGCAGGCCACGTTCGAGCTCGCGATTTTCGAATCGGTCGAACACTTCCGCAAAGCGCTCGACGCACTGCTCGGACCGCCGGATACGACTGAGGTCAAAACCGCCTTTCGCAAGGCGGCGTATCATCATCCCGAGAGAAACGATTCGCCGCCGCTCGAGCCGATCGTTCTGGCGCCACCGCCTCGGCAGCCTCCGCCGTCGCTGCTACCCGAGCCGACCCCAAAGCGAAAGGTGAAGCCCTATCGCGAACGGCGGTTCGACAACTCGGGATTGCTGCCGCGCGTCGCTGCCGCCATCGTCGTCATCGCGGCGGCCGTCGCCGTGTATATGCTGTCGAAAGACCTTCGCGCCCCATCGTCGCAACCGGTGCCGCAGCAGTATGCCGCTCCGGCTGTTCCGACAGCCCAGACCGCGGAGACGCCCGTTTCGGCACCGACGACCGGCAGGCGTGACGCTGCTCCGAAACCGTCCGCGAAAACCAGTCAACCCGACGTCGCCAGCCGGCTCACGACGCGCGTCGCCGAACGCGTGCCGCGAAGCGTGCCGCGCGCCAACGGCCGGAGCATGCCGGGCTCGCCGGGCGTGGATGGTCAAAATAGCTTTACGAGCGTCGCAACCCCAACGCCGGCGCCGACGCCGTCTTCCACGAACGAATCCCCCGTCGAGCTGATTCGTCGCGCGAGCACGCTCTTCGGCGAGGGCAAGTCGGCAGACGCCGGCATCGTGCTCGACCTGCTCGTGATGACGGCCCCGCTCTACGATCCGGGCCCTAACGACCTTACGGCAATCGGTTTCGACGCCTTTCGTTCGAGCCAGCGGCAGCTGCTGCCCAACATCGCGGCGCGCGAGCTCGATCGGGCCATCGCGGCGCTGAACTCAGGTGATATCGATCGCGCGGTCATGCTCGGCGCCAGCGTCTCGGCGATGCTGGACCGATTCGACTCGGACTCCGCCTACCCGCTTCGCTCGAAGCTGCAGCAGCTCCTGCGTCGTACCGAGGCGGCGAGAAACGCCACAGAGAACGCGGTGTACGGGGCCGCCGACAGCGACGTGATCCCGCCGCTGCCTTTGAGCCGGCAATTTCCGGAAGGGGTCCCGGTTGGAGTTCCCGCCGCTCGGATCGGAACGCTCGACTTGATCGTCGGGAAGACGGGAGACGTCGAATTCGTGAAGCTGCACACGCCGATGAACCGCTATCACGAACGCATGATCGTCAGCGCCGTGAAGGCGTGGCGCTACACTCCGGCGCTGCGGGCAGGGAAACCCGTTCGGTTCAAGCTGACGATTTCAGTCAACCTGCCGGAAGCAGGCAATGGAAGTTCTCAGTAGTGACGAATGCTAAATGCACGATCTCACGTTGCATTAGGCCTTCTCCATTACAAGCTGCTTAGCCCGCCGCTCAGCGCGATCCAGGCTCTCCTTCAGCGCGGCTCCAGCGGAGGCCAGGACGTCGTCCGCCGTGCTCTCCACGTAAATCGGCGATTCCATCGCCATGCTGACCTGAGCGAAGGGCTTCGGCACTTGCGTTCGGTCCCAGCTCTTCATCGTCCACGCGCGGCTCGCTTCGAGATGTATCGGTAGCAAGGGATGCCCGGTCGCGCCGGCGAGCCAGACGGCGCCGGGCTGCGCGACGCGGGCGGGGCCGCGCGGACCGTCGAGCGGGAACGCGACGGCACGCCCGTCGCCGAGGTCGCGCCGCAGCTGAACGAGCGCGCGGGCACCGCCGCGCGAGCTCGATCCGCGCGCGGTCCCGTAGCCGAACCGGTGGATGATGCGTGCGATCCACTCGCCGTCGAAGTTCTGGCTGGTGATGACGACGATGCCGCGATCGCGGAAGCAGAGAGTACCGGGAAGAATCCGTCCATGCCAGAAGGCGATGATCGGCTGCCGGCCGCTGGCGGTGACCGCGTCGTAGTGGTTCAGCCCATCGATACGCCAGCGCCATGTCGCGCCGAGCGCGCCAATCAGCGGCGATGCCACGCCGGCGATGAGCGCCGCCTTGCGGCGCTGCGCCGGCGTCAGGCTACATTCCTTCGTACTGTGGCCCTCCGCCGCCTTCCGGCGGCACCCAGTCGATGATCTGGTAGGGGTCCATGATGTCGCAGGTCTTGCAGTGCACGCAGTTCGAGGCGTTGATCTGCAGGCGCTTGGTGCCATCGCCGGCGTCGACCATCTCGTAGACGTTGGCCGGGCAGAAGCGGATACATGGGTTCCCATATTCAGCGCGGCAACGCGTCCGGCAGACGTCGGCGTCGTGGACGACCAGATGGGAAGGCTGGTCTTCGTCGTGACGCGTGCCCGAGAAGTGGACGTTCGTGAGCCGATCGAACGTCAGGCGGCGATCGATCTTTGCCGGATTGACCGTGGATTCCGGATCCGGCGCGCCGTCCTTGTAGAAGTCCGAGACCTTCTGCATGCGCGCGTACCCGGCATGCGCGGGCATCGGATCGCGGTACCACCAGCCCTTGGTGACGAGCGACAGTCCCGAGTAGGCAACGCCTGCGAGCAGGCCGTAGCTGAAGCTCTGATGGACGTTCCTGACGGGATACAGCTCGCGCCGTACGGCGCTGCCGTTGACGCGATTCTCGTACGCCTTGAGCGCGGCCGCGCTCGCGTCGCCCGCGCGCACCGCATCGAACGCGGTCTCGGCCGCAAGCATGCCGGTCCGCATCGCCAGATGCACGCCCTTGAGGCGAATCGAGTTCAGGAAGCCGGCGGCGTCGCCGGCAATCATGACGCCGCCTGCATAAATCTTCGGGATCGTGTGCCAGCCGCCCTCCGGAACCGCCTTGGCGCCGTAGCGCACCATCTGACCACCTTCGAGGATCGGCGCGACGAGCGGGTGGCGCTTGAAGTGCTGGAACACGACGTGCGGATCGAACATCGGGTCGCGGTAGTCGAGCCCGGCGATGAAGCCGACCGAGAGCACGCCGTCGGGCATCGCGTAGATGAAGCCGCCGCCGAATTCGTCCATGCGCAGCGGAAAGCCCATCGTGTGCACGACGCTGCCCGGCGCCAGACGATCCTTCGGAACCTCCCACAGCTCCTTGATCCCCAGCGCGTACAACTGCGGGCTCCGCCCCCCGTCGAGCGCCAGTTGCCGGACGAGCGACTTCGTCAGATTGCCGCGTACGCCGTCGGTAAGGATCGTCACCTTGGCCCGGATGTCGACGCCTGGTTCGAACGTCGATTTCCGCTCGCCGTGCTTGCCGATTCCGCGATCGCCGGTCCGAACGCCCACCACCGCGTCGCCCTCGAAGATCAGCTCCGCGCCGGGAAAGCCGGTGAACAGATCGATGCCTTCGGCTTCGACCAGTCCAGCCAGCCACTTCGTGAAGCGGTTCAACGAGATGATGTAGTTGCCGTGATTGAGCAGCGGCGGCGGCGTGATCGGGAACTTGAACTTGCCGGTGCGCGTGAGGAAGTAGACGGCCTCGTGATGAATCTCCGACGCGAGGGGGGCGCCACGCTCCTTGAAGTCCGGTAGCAGGTCGCGGAGGCTCGACGGATCGAGGATCGCGCCCGAGAGCATGTGGGCACCGGCCTCGCGGCCCTTTTCGAGCACCGCGATCGCCAGCGGCTCGCCGCCCTTGCTCTTCTGCAGCTGCGCGAGGCGCAACGCCGCCGACAGCCCCGCGGGCCCGGCGCCAACGATCAGAACGTCGACTTCGAGGGTCTCGGACATGAGTTAACTGTCGATGTCGTGCTGAGGTGCTGGCAGTGCTAAGAGTGCTATGGGTGCGGTGCCAGCAGTGCTCACAGTGCTACGGGTGCAGGTGCAGGCACGTCTAGCACGAGCACCTGAGCACGCTTAGCACCCTCAGCACTCGCACCCTAGCACCTCCAGCACCATCAGCACCTGTAGCACCAACACCGATCACTTATTCAGCTCCGCGACCATTGCCGGCACGATCTCGAACAGGTCGCCGACGATGCCGTAGTCGGCGATCTCGAAGATGGGCGCCTCGCCATCCTTGTTGATCGCGACGATGGTGCGCGAGCCCTTCATCCCGACGAGATGCTGGATCGCACCGGAGATCCCGAGCGCGACGTAGAGCTTCGGCGCAACAGTCTGGCCCGAGCTGCCGATCTGACGGTCCATCGGCAACCAGCCGGCGTCGCAGATCGGCCGCGACGCCGCAAGCTCGGCTCCCATCGCCTGCGCCAGCTGTTGCGCAAGCTGCAGGTGTTCCTGTCCCTTGATGCCGCGGCCGACGGCGACGATGCGCTCGGCCTGCGACAGATCGACCGCCTGCTTGGCTTCCTTGAACGGCGCCTCGGGCTTCTGACGGATGGCGCCGGCGTCGATCGCGACGCTCGCCTTCGCGGTTGCTGCGGGCGATACGCCTTTCTTCACGGCGTCCGCGCGAAACGCGCCGATCTGGAACGTGACGAAGTGCGGGGCGTCCCCCTCGACGGCAACGTCGGACTGCAGCTTGCCCTGAAACACCGGCCGGACGTAAGCCGCCGATCCGCCGCTTTCCTTGATCGCGACGCAGTCGGTGACCAGCGGCCGCTGCATGGCTGCCGCGAGCGCCGGCGCGAAATCGCGAGTCTGATACGTGTGCGGCAGGAACACCCGCTCCGGCTTCTCCTGCTCGATCACCTTCCGCAGCGCCTGTACGAAGCCGTCGGCCGTGTATTCCGCGAGCGCCGGATCGTCGACAACCAGCACGCGCGCGACGTCCGCGGCGGCGAGGGTGCTGGCGACCCCGTCCACACCGCTCCCGAGCACGACGATGGTGACTGGCTGCGCGGTCTCCTGCGCGGCGGCAACGGTTTCCCAGGTCGCGCGATTGAGGGCGCCCCCACGCTGTTCGGCGACGACGAGGATCATGACTGGAGCACCCTGGCTTCGTCGCGAAGCTTGGCGACGAGGGTCTTGGCTGCCTCGGCGGCGCTGCCGGGAATCATCTGGGTCTTCTTCGCCTTCTCGGGGAAGTAGATCGACGTGATGCGCTGCGTCGCAGCCACCCCTGCCGGCGGCGCCACCTTCTTAATCTCTTTCTTCTTGGCGGCCATGATGCCCTTCAGCGTCGCGTAACGCAGCTGGTTGATGCCGCTCTGGATCGTCAACAGCGCCGGCATCGGCAGCGACATCCACTGGAACCATCCGCCTTCGAGCTCGCGCTTCACGCGCAGCCCGCCGCCGTCCGCCTGGACCTCCATGATGATCGTGGCGTGCGGCATCCCGAGCAGCGTCGCGAGCACCACACCGACCTGGCCGAAGCCCTGGTCGTCGGACTGCAGACCGGTGAGCACGAGATCGACGTTCTCGTCCTTGATGGCGGCGGCGAGCGCCGCCGCGACCACGGGCGCGTCGGCCGACGCGAGCGCGTCCGACTCGACGTGCACCGCACGATCCGCGCCGCGCGCCAGCGCTTCGCGAATCACCTGCGTCGCGCGCGCCGGTCCCGCCGAGCAGACGATCACTTCCCCGCCGTGCTTCTCCTTGAGACGCAGCGCTTCTTCGAGCGCGTAGGCATCGGGCTCGTTCAGCTCGAAGCTGGCGTCCTGGTCACGAATCCAGGTCTTCGCGTCGTTGACCCGCAGCTGCCATTCGCGCGTCACGACCTGTTTGATGCAGACAGCAATCTTCATATCAGCTACCAGCTACCAGTTTCCAGCTACCCGCCTCGGTTCCAGCTAATGCTGGCAGCTGGTAGCTGGTGACTGGCAACTCTATTCAGCATACTGCTTGAGCAACAGGGTTCCGTTGGTGCCGCCGAACCCGAACGAGTTGGAGAGTGCGAACTCGATCGTCATCGGCCGCGCTGTGTGCGGCACGTAGTCGAGATCGCAGGCGGGATCGGGGTGGTCGAGATTGATGGTCGGCGGCGCGATCTGATTCTTGACCGCCAGCGCGGTGATGCCGGCCTCGAGACCGCCGGCGGCGCCGAGGAGATGCCCGGTCATCGACTTGGTCGACGACATCGCGAGCTTGTAGGCGTGCTCGCCGAACAGCTTCTTCACGCCGAGCGTCTCGGTCGGATCGTTGATTGGCGTCGACGTGCCGTGGGCGTTGATGTAATCCACCTGGGTCGGCTGGATGGCCGCCTTTCGCAGCGCCATCGTCATCGACCGTACGGCGCCGTGCGCGTCTTCGGGCTGTCCCGTCAGGTGGTAGGCATCGGAGGTCAGACCGTAGCCGACGATCTCCGCGTAGATGCACGCGCCGCGCCGGCGCGCGGCCTCGAGCTCCTCGAGGATGACGATCCCGGCGCCTTCACCCATGACGAAGCCGTCGCGCTCGGTATCGAACGGGCGGCTGGCCTTGGACGGCTCGTCGTTGCGCGTCGAGAGGGCACGCATCGCCGCGAATCCGCCGACGCCCATCGGCGTGATCGCCGCTTCCGATCCGCCCGCGATCATCACGTCGGCATCGTCGCGGCGGATGATCTCGAACGCCTCGCCGATCGCGTGCGCCGATGCCGTGCAGGCGGTGCAGGTGGCGAGGTTCGGCCCCCGCGCGTTGAAGCGGATCGAGACCTGGCCTGCCGCGAGATTGATGATGGATGCCGGAATGAAGAACGGGGAGATGCGCCGCGGACCGCCCTTGATCAGCTGCTTGTGTTCTTCTTCGATCGTCTGGAACCCGCCGATCCCGGACGCGATGTAGACGCCGACCCGATCCGCGACCTCAGGCGTCACGGACAAGCGCGCGTCGTCGACGGCAAACTGCGCGGCCGCGAGCGCGTACTGGATGAAGACGTCCATCTTCTTGACGTCTTTCTTGTCGACGAACTGGAGCGGGTCGAACCCCTTGACCTCGCCGGCGATGCGCGCCGAATGCTGCGACGCGTCGAAGCGGGTGATCGTACCGATCCCGCTCCGTCCCGCGCACAACGCTTCCCAGTTTGCCTGCGTTCCGATGCCGAGCGGCGAAACCAGCCCGACGCCCGTCACCACGACTCGCCTGCTCAATCCGCCTCCGGTTCTGAACTACTTCTTGGTCTTCGCGTGAGAATCGATGTACTCGATCGCCTCTTTGACACGGGTGATCTTCTCGGCATCCTCGTCGGGAATCTCGATGCCGAACTCCTCTTCGAACGCCATCACCAGCTCGACGGTGTCCAGCGAGTCGGCGCCGAGGTCGTCGACGAACGAGGCGTCCGGCGTGACCTCTTCCTCGTCGACTCCGAGTTGTTCCACGATGATGCTCTTCACCTTGTCTGCGACGGCCATTCAGCCCTCCATTAATCAGCCGGGGGGCTTCGCCCCGCCGGGTCCGACAGCGCTTGCGGCGCGGTCGAATCCTTACATATACATCCCGCCGTTGACGGCCAGCACCTGACCGGTAATATACGACGCCTCGTCGGATGCGAGGAAACAGACCGCCGCCGCGACGTCCTCGGGGCTCCCGAGCCGCCGGAGCGGAATCCGCGTTTCCCAGGCCCCGCGAGCGTCTTCCGTGATCCCCCGCGTCATATCGGTCTCGATCAAGCCCGGCGCCACCACATTGACGGTGATGTTTCGCGACGCCACCTCGAGCGCGACCGCTTTGGCAAAGCCGATGAGGCCTGCCTTCGATGCGGCGTAGTTCGCCTGTCCCGCGTTGCCGCTCTGCCCCACCACCGAGCTGATGCAGATGATGCGGCCACCCTTCTGCCGGATCATCGGCTTGAGCACCGCCTGCGTCAGCGCGAACGCGGCCGTCAGGTTCGTCGCAACGACGGCGTCCCAGTCGTCGCGCTTCATGCGCAGCATCAATTGATCGCGCGCGATCCCCGCGTTGTTGACCAGGATGTCGATCCGCCCGTGACGCTCCAGCGTGCCAGCGATCAGCGCATCGATCGCGCCGCTGTCGCCGACGTCGAGCGCTGCGGTCTCGGCCGCACCGTTCGCGTCGACAATCTCCTGCACCGTGCCCGCTGCGTTGTCGCCGCGTGCCGCAGCCACCACGTGCGCCCCTTGTCCGGCCAGCCGTTTGGCGATCGCTCGCCCGATGCCGCGCGACGCGCCCGTGACGAGCGCGATGCGCCCCTTCAGATCGATCATACGCTCGAGGTGCGGCTCGACGCGTCCGCCGCGCTCATGCTCGACATGGCCGACCCCAGGCCGGCCTCGTCTTCAACGCTGTACACCGTCACGCTCCGATCGATCTTCTTGATCAATCCCGCCAGCACCGTTCCCGGTCCCAGCTCCACGAACGTCGTTGCGCCGTCGGCGATCAGTCGGCGCACGACATCCTCCCATCGTACGGGAGATGAGATCTGACGCACGAGCGCCTCGATCGACTCGGCCGTCGTCCGCTTGGGCTCCGCGTCGACGTTCGCCACCACCGGCACCAACGGCGCCGACGCCGTCAGCGCCCGCAGCTCCGGCGCCAGACGATCTTCCGCCGGCTTCATGAGCGCACAGTGAAACGGCGCGCTCACCGCGAGCGGGATCACCCGCTTCGCGCCAAGCGCCTTCGCCCGCTCTCCCGCGCGCGCCACGGCCGCGGTGTGCCCGGCGATCACGACCTGCCCCGGCGCGTTCAGATTCGCCGGCGTCACTACCTGATCGCCCGCTGCCTCGGCGCACGCGCGGCCGACGCCGTCGGCATCCAGTCCCAAAATCGCCGCCATCGCGCCTTCGCCGACGGGAACCGCTTCCTGCATGTATCGCCCCCGGCGCCTCACCGTGCGCAAGGCATCCGCGAAGGATAGCGTACCGGCCGCCACGTGCGCCGAATACTCGCCCAGGCTGTGACCGGCGGTCACCGCGGGGGCCAAGCCCTGCGCTCGCGCCAACCGCGCCACGGCGGTACTCATCGCGAGAATCGCCGGCTGCGCGTTTTCGGTGAGGGTGAGCGTGTCGTCGGGGCCGGTGAAGCAGATGTCGCTGAGGGATTCACCGAGCGCGGCATCCGCTTCCTCGAACGTCTCGCGGCAGATCGACGACGAGCCGGCGAGCGCCTTGCCCATGCCGACCTTCTGCGCACCCTGACCTGGAAAAACGAAAGCAATCATTGTTTCTCGACGCTTGATAGTTCGGGGTTCGGGGTCCGAAGTTCGGAGTCGGTTTCGACGTTCGGAGTCCGTTTCGACGTTCGAAGTCCCTTTCGACGTTCGGAGTCCGTTTCGACGTTCGGAGTCGGTTTCGACGTTCGGAGTCGGTTTCGACGTTCGGCGTCGGTTTCGACGTTCGGCGTCGGTTTCGAAGTTCGGCGTTAGTTCGAGTTCGGCATCGTTTCGGCGTACCGATTTCGACTCCGCCCTTCGAACTCGACCGCAATCTTCGAATCCGCCCTTCGAACCCGATCGCGAACCTCGAACCCCGAACCCCGAACCTTCGAACTTCGAACCCCGAAACTTCGAACGTCGAACCCCGAACTTCGAACTATGCCAGCAACTCTCTCCCAATTCTGCCAACCAGATCCTCCTGCACCGCCCGCACCGCCATCGTGACGGCGTTGGCGACGGCCTTCGACGACGAGCGTCCGTGACCGACGATGCAGAGACCGGCGAGACCGACGAGCGGCGCGCCGCCGTATTCGGAATAGTCCACGCGGCGACGGAAGCGGCGAAACGCCTGCAGCGACAACGCCAGTCCGACCCGACCGCTGAACGTCGACGACAGCTCGTCGCGCAGCAGCGATTCCACCGTCTCCACCAGACCTTCACTCACCTTCAACGTCACGTTGCCGGTGAACCCGTCGCAGACGATGACGTCGGCGCCGCCGGCGAAGACCTCGCGTCCCTCGATGTTGCCGACGAAGTGGACCGGCGAGTCCTTGAGCAGCCGGTGCGCTTCGCGCGTGAGGTCGTTTCCCTTGGTCTCTTCCTCGCCCACCGACAGCAGCCCGACGCGCGGCTTCTCGCGATCGAGCGCGATCCGCGCGTACGCGGATCCCATCACCGCGAACTGCACGAGGTGCGACGCGCGGCAGCCGACGCTCGCACCGGCATCGAGGAGCACGGCCGGCGATTGCCGGGTCGGGATGATCGTCGCGAGCGCCGGCCGATCGAGACCCGGCAGCAGGCCGAACGCCGCATGGCTCGCCATCACGGACGCGCCGGTATGACCGGCGCTGAAGAGCGCGTCCGCTGTGCGGTCGCGCACCGCTTCCGCGGCGACCCGAATCGACGCCCGCGGTTTGCGCCGCAGCGCCGCGACCGGCGGCTCCGACATTTCGATCCGTTCAGGGGTGTCGACGATCTGCAGGTCGAGACCACCGGCCGCGGGATGCCGCGACAGCTCGGCGTCGATCGCGGCCGCGTCTCCCACGAGCAGGAGGCCGACCTGATGGTGACGCGCCGCCACGAGCGCACCGTCGATGACCGCCGCCGGTCCCGCGTCGTGACCCATGGCGTCGATGGCGATGCGCATCAATCTGTTGCCAGTTGCCAGCTACCAGCTACTGGTTGCCAGCTGCCAGTCATTACCTGGAAGCTGGAGGCTGGCAGCTGCAAGCTGTTCTACGCCTCGTCAACCGCCTTGACCTGGCGTCCGCGGTAGTACCCGCAATGCGGGCAGACGCGGTGCGGCGGCTTGGCTTCGTGACACTGCGGACACTCGCTGCGGCCAACCGGCTGCAACGCGTCGTGCGTCCGGCGCTTGGCCGTTCTGGTCTTCGAGTGTCGTCGTTTGGGATTCGGCACTTATCGGTCTCCTTTGCGATCCAGCAGACCCTTGAGCGCAGACAGCCGCGGGTCTTCCCAGTGCGGCGCGCAGTCGCAGGTCGTCGTATTCAGATTGGCGCCGCAGTCCGGGCACAGCCCCTTGCACAGATCCGAGCACAGCGGCTTCATCGGCAGCGCGAGCTGGAACTGCTCGCGCATCAACGCCTCGAGATCGAGCACGTGATCCGCGTAGTACGCGGTCGTCAAATCGTCTTCGACGACCTCGCGCTCCCCTTCACCGACGTTCTGCTCGCGCGGCACGTAGCGAAGCTCGAACGTGCTGTCGACCGGGAACTCGAACGGCTCGAGACAGCGGCTGCACTCCAGCGCCAGCCGCGTCACCACCCGGCCCGTCACCAGGTAGACATCGGCGCTTTCCCGGTGCACGTCCAGATGGAGCTGCACCGGGGCCACGATCCGAAACTCGTCGGCGGCCTCGGGCGGGCCGAACGCCGACGGTTCGTACGTCCGGTCCAGGTGTTCGGTTCCCCGGCCATGCTGGCCGAGGCGGGTCAGGTCAAACTGCATCGACACGGGCGCTTCTCCCGACTCAGCGGGAACCCCCAATTATAGCGTGAATTGTCCTAAAACTGCTCCAGCGAGACCCAGGGCTTGGGGACGAACAGCTGTTCGTAGAGGTTGACGGCGTAGCGATCCGTCATGCCGGCGATGAAGTCCCGTGCGGCGGCGTCGAGCCCTTCGTCGTCGATCGTCCGGCGATCGAGGAACTCGGCCGGTCGCTCCCGCACTTTTTCCCAGAGGCCGCCAAGGACGCCGGCGGCTTTCTTGAACTCCGCGGTCGCGGTGTCGTTTTCGTAGACGGCATCGAACAGGAAGCCGCGCAGCCCGACGGTCGCGTCGAGCACGGCGTCGCTCATGCGGACCTCGCTCAGATCGGCGGCCAGCGTCTGCATCACGACATCGGTGACCATGGTGCCGATGCGCTCCGACGAGCTGCGGCCGAGGACCGCCGTCCGATCCTGCGGAAGATCCTCCGACCGCAGCAACCCGGCCCTGATCGCATCGTCGATATCGTGATTGACGTAGGCGATGATGTCGGCGACGCGCGCGATCTGTCCTTCGATCGTGCTCGCGCGATGCGCGGCGTCGGCGCCGACCGGTACGCCGTGCTTCCCCTTCGAGTGGCGCGCGATGCCGTCGCGTACTTCCCACGTCAGGTTCAGCCCTTGACCGTCGTTCTCGAGGACGTCGACGATCCGAAGGCTCTGCTCGTAGTGCTCGAAGCCGCCAGGCACGAGCGACTTGAGCACGCGTTCCCCGGCGTGGCCGAACGGCGTGTGGCCCAGGTCGTGCCCGAGCGCGATCGCTTCGGTCAGCTCCTCATTCAGCCTGAGCACCTTCGCGATGCTCCGCGCGATCTGCGAGACCTCGAGCGTGTGGGTGAGACGCGTGCGGTAGTGATCCCCGGTCGGCGCGAAGAACACCTGCGTCTTGTGCTTCAGACGCCGGAACGCCTTGCAGTGAATCACGCGATCGCGGTCCCGTTGGAACGATGGCCGGATCGGATCCTCGGGCTCGAACCGCAACCGCCCGCGCGTGCTGCCGCTCTTGGCCGCCTGCGGCGCCAGGATCTGATGTTCCCGCGCCTCGAGATCCTCACGAATCGACATATGTGCCTGACGCCCGTCTCCGCCGCTCGCCCCTTGCCTGCCGGCCACGGTCGCTCCTCGGCCGTCCAATCATCATACTTGGCGTATCGTGGTCCGCACGATCGCACCTGACCAATTGCCATGCTCAACGAGCTCACAACCGCTGCACGCCGTCTGGTCGAGGATTGCTGGTTCGCCGCCGCCGCGGTACTCGTCGCCGCGCTGGGAACCGGCCTGAACACCGCCGTGTTCACGATCGCGTACGGGGTTCTGGTGAGGCCCCTTCCGTATCGCGATCCGGGACGCCTGGTCGTCACCGAGCATTCCGTCGGAATCGCGCAACTGAACGACTGGCGCGCGCAGCTCGCCACATTCGACGGGCTCTCGGGCTATATCCGTCTTGGCTTCACGGTGCGCGGGCTCGGCGAGCCCCGGCTCGAACCGATCGCGGTGGTCGATGACGCGTTCTTCGAGACGCTGGGGGGCGCGACTCTCGCTGGCCGGACGTTCGGATCGGACGACACCGCGCCGGTCGGGCTCATCACCGCCCGCTTCGCACGGCTGGCCGGCCTCTCGCCCTCGGAGGCGATCGGCAAGACCATCACCGTCGGGGATCGGCCGCTGACGGTGATTGGCGTCATGCCGCCGGCGTTCGCGTTTCCCTCGGACGCCATCGAGGCCTGGATTCCGGCTCGTGTGGCGCCCACCATCGCCTTCGATCGATCGAGCGACCAGCGCCGCTTCCGTCTGCTCGGCCGCCTGAAGCCGGGGGTGCCGACCGCCGCGGCGCATGACGATCTGGCGCGCGTCGCCCGGCAACTCGAGCCTGGCAGCGAGCCGGCGACCGACTCGCTTCGCGTCGAGCCGTTGTACGAGACGCTGGTCGGCGAGACGCGTCCCGTCGTGCTGGCGTTCATCGGCGCGGCGGTGCTGGTGCTGCTCGTGGCGTGCGCGAACATCGCGACGATTCTGATCGGCCGCACGGTGGCGCGGCGACGCGAGCTCGCCATCAGAGCGGCGCTTGGCGCCAGCCGCTCTCGCCTCTTCGCGACGATATTTGCCGAATCGATCCTGATCGCCGTAGGCGGCGCGATCCTCGGCGTGTCGCTGGCCGTGCTGGCGGTTCGGCTGTTCGTGAACTGGGCCGACGGCATCCTGCCGCGCCTCGCCGACGTCAGCATCGACTCGCGGGTGCTCGCCTGCGCGATCGCCGTGGCGGCATTCTCCGCGCTGGCCGCGGCAACGCCGGCCCTGCGCTTCTTCCGCGCGGAATCGCTCGGCGTACGGCCTGGCGCCGGCGGCACGCCAGGCCGGGTTCGCGTGCGCGCGATTCTGGCGGTCTCGCAAATCGCGCTGGCGGTGCTCCTGCTCAGCGCCGGCGCCCTGCTCACGAGGACGATCGTTCAGCTGCTGCGCGCCGACAGTGGCGTCGAACCGCGCGGCGTGATCGTCTCGCAGTGGATTCTCACCAACGCGATCAGCTTCGATGCGCTCGGCCGCCAACTGGCGCTCGACCGTGCGCTCGATCGGCTGCGCGGCATTCCCGGCGTCGTCGCCGCGGGCGCCGGCAGCAGCCTGCCGCCCGACAACGCCATCATCACGATGCGCGCGCGCATCGTGAATCCGACGCGGACCGTTAACACGCCCGAGATGTCGCTGACGTCGGTGACGCCCGGGTATCTGGAGGCGCTCGGCGTCCGGCTCCTGAAGGGACGTTCGTTCCAGGACACCGATAACCGGCGGAGCGATCTGACGACGGTCCTGAGCGAGTCTGCGGCGCGAGCCCTGATGCTCGACGCGGATCCCATCGGTCAGCCGCTGCCAATCGATCTGCCGGGCGGCATGCGCAGGCGCGGACGCGCGACGGTCATCGGCATCGTTTCAGACGTGAAGTACGTCGGCCTCGAGTCGATGGCCGGTCCCAGCGTCTACGTCTTGTGGAAAGAGCTGCCGGCAGGCCACGTCTACCTGGCAGCCCGCTCGCGCGGCAACGCGCTGGCCGCCGCCCCGATGCTGCGCTCCGCCTTGCACGATGTCGATCCCGACAGCCCCCTGATGCCGATCCGCCGCCTCGACGAGGTGATGCAGCGGTCGGTCGCCGACCGTCGCCTTCGCGCGCTGCTGGGCGGAAGCGTCGGGCTGCTGGCAGTCGCCATCGCGCTGGTTGGCGTCGCCGGCGGTCTCGCCCGGATGGTGACGGAGAGACGACACGAGCTCGCGATTCGCGCAGCGTTGGGCGCAACGCCCGGGCGCGCGCTCCGATCGGTCTTGAGCGACGGCGCGATCGTGACCGCTGCGGGCATCGCCGCCGGCGTGCTGATGACGCTCGCCGCCGGCCGCATGATCCAGTCGCTCCTGTTCGGCGTCAGCCCGCACGATCCCGCGACGTTGACCGCGGTCGCGTTCGCGGTCGGTGCGGGAGCGCTGCTGGCGTGCTACCTGCCGGCCCGCCGCGCGGCCGCGACGAATCCGATGGAATTGATGCGGGACGAGTAGGGCCGCGGATTTCACCAGGCCGCGGGAGACGGGGAACGCGGAATCACACACTAGCGCTTTAACAAGAGGTCAGAAGATCAGGAGAACACTTCTAGCCTTCTGAGCTCGCGTCCTCTGCGGCCGATCGACACTCCGCGGCCATCCGCGGGCAAAGGAGCTAGTCGCCGATCAGCTGGCCCAGGAAGCTCGTTCCGTTGGCCAGCGGCCCCACGCCGAACACGGCCGCAATCGTTTGGCCGAGGTCCGCGAAACTCGACCTGGTTCCCAGATCGATGCCCGGTGTGACGCTCGGTCCTACCGCAAACACCGGTACGTATTCGCGTGCGTGATCCGTGCTCGCCGTGGTGGGATCGTTGCCGTGATCGGCTGTGATCACGAGCAGGTCCTGCGGCCTGAGCTCGGGCAGCAGCGTCGCCAGCCGTGCGTCGAATCGCTCCAGGTTCGCCGCGTAGCCGGCCGGATCGTTGCGGTGACCGTACACCGTGTCGAAGTCGACGAGGTTGGCGAAGATGAGACCGCGGTCGATTGTGGCCATCGCCTTTTCGATCTCGTCGACCCCGTGATCGTCGCTGCGCGTGTGGACCGCTGACGTGATCCCGCGGTCGGCGAAGAGGTCCTGAATCTTTCCGATCGCGTGGACGGTGTGTCTGCCCGCTGTCAGAACGTCGAGAAGCGTGGTGCCCGCCGGCGGCAGCGCGTAGTCGTGGCGATTGGCGGTTCGCGTGAACGCGCCCGGCGAGCCGATGAACGGACGCGCGATCACGCGACCGATGCCGATGCCCTCGGCGGCCAGCTCGTACGCGATCTCGCAGATCCGATACAGCTCCGGCACGGGAATGACGTCTTCGTGGGCGGCGATCTGAAAGACGCTGTCGGCGGAGGTGTAGACGATCGGACATCCGGTCCGAATGTGCTCAGGACCGAGCTCGTCGATGATCACGGTTCCCGACGCCGCCTTGTTGCCCAGGGTGCGGCGCCCGATCCGCTTCTCGAACGCGTCGATCAGCTCGCGTGGAAAGCCGGCCGGGAACGTTGGAAACGGACGCGAAAGCACGATCCCCGTGAGCTCCCAGTGGCCGGTGACGGAATCCTTGCCCGCGGATCGTTCCGCCATGCGCCCGAAAGCGCCGGCCGGCCGATCGACGTCCGCCATGCCCTCCACCCGCGCCACGCGCGGCAAGCCGAGACGTCGCAACGTGGGCAGACGGAGTGGCACCACACGAGAGATATTGCCGACCGTGTCGCTGCCGCGATCGCCGTACGCGTCCGCATCGGGCAGCTCGCCGATGCCGACGCTGTCGAGCACGATCAGGATGACGCGAGTGATGGTCGAGGTCACAACTCGAAGGAGGGCTCGGCGAGGAAGCGCGCCACACGGTCCTGCGTGTCCGGCGCATCACCCGCGGCGGAAATCCACCGTAGATTAGGCTCTTTGCGAAACCAGATCAACTGACGCTTCGCGTAGTGCCGGTTCTCGCGCACGATGAGCGCGCGCGTGTCGGCCTCGCCGCGGATGCCGTGCAGGAGCTCCAGGATCTGGCGATACACGAGGCCGCCGAACGGCAGAGCGGTCTCCGGAATGCCGCGCGCGAGGAGCTGCTTGACCTCCTCGACGACCCCTTCCCGGAACTGCGCGTCGACGCGCCGGCTCACGCGCGCCGCGGTTTCTTCTCTGGGTATCCGCAGCGCGATCGAAGTGATGTCGTATTCGGGCAGCGGCGGCGCCGTCGCCGCGAAATGCTCGGTCAGCGGCCGCCGCGTGAGCAGCCAGACTTCGAGGGCGCGCACGAGGCGTTTGACGTCTCGTGGCTGGATGCGAACGGCCGAGGGCGGATCGACCCGCTCGAGCCATCGATGCAGCGCCTGCGGTCCTCGCTGTGCGGCAACGCGCTCCAGTCGCCGTCGCAGCGGCTCGTCCCTGCTCGGCCCGTCGAACAACCCTCGCGTCACCGCGCGGTAGTAGAAGCCGGTGCCCCCAACCAGAATCGGCATCCGGCCGCGCGACGTGATGTCGCGGATCACGATCGCGGCGTCACGCGCGTATCTGGCCGCGGAATACTCTTCGGTGGGATGGACGACGTCGACGAGATGATGCGGGATGCCACGCTGCTCCGCCGCCGGCACCTTATCGGTGCCGATATCGAACCCGCGGTAGACGGCCGTCGAATCACAACTGACGATCTCGCCGCCGAAGCGTTCGGCAAGCGCAATCCCGAGTGCGCTCTTTCCGGTTGCGGTGGGTCCGACGATCGCGACGAGACGCGGATTCACTCGGCCTTCGGTCCTCGGTATTCGGCTTTCGGTCTTCGGTCCTCGGCCTTCGCTACCCCGCCCAGACGGCGCGCGCGACCGCATAGACGGCAAGCGCGGTCAGCACGAGAAACAAGCCGACCTGCTGCACGCGCGTCGGACCGGTCATTGCGACGGCGGGTATTCGTTGAAGTAGAACGTGACCGTGAACTGTGCCTTCTCGTCCGGATACTCCGGCGGCAGCGGCATCGTCGGATTGCAGCCACGGATCGCGTTGACGGCCGAATTGGTGAACGCCTCGACCGAGGATGGTCTCAACACCTGCAGGTCGGTGATCGTGCCGTCCTTGTGGACGAAGAACGTCAACACGACGTGGCCACGCAGCGACATCGCCGCGTACGGCACGAACCAGTTGCGGTAGATCTGTGCCTGGAAGCGGCGAAGCCACGGACCGAACTCGACGCCCTTGCTGTCGAACTGAATGGACGGTCCGAAATCACCGTTGTTCGCCTGCACGTTCTGCAGCGAGTCGCTCTTCGCGTAGCGCTGCACGTTCTTGATCGCCTCCGAGAGCACACCGGTCGGGACCCCGCGCGTCGTGCTCTTCGGGTCCTCCTTTCTCGTGATGCTCGAGGTGGGACTGTCCGGCAGCGTAATCGTGTCGGGAGTGGTCGGGGACGGCGTCGGCGTGGCGTTGGACTCGCCTCGCGCCGGCGGCGACGGCTGTTCCTCGACAGGCTTCGGACCGTGAGCGCCGTCGACGCGCTCGGGCGTATTGCCGCGCGAGAACGGCAGGTTGTTCTTCGGGTTCGGGACGCGCTCCGTGGTCTGCGCGCGACGGTTCAAGTCGGAGAGATCGGCGGTCTTTGGCGGCACCTTCACGGGTCGATCGATCTTCGGGGCGATGAACACGAACTGCGCCCGATCGCGGAGCTCCTGCTGCTTGCGGAGTTCGGCCTCCTGCAGCGCCTCCTGTTGACGCAACTGCATCGCCTTCACGAACGGGAGATGCGGCCACACCAGGATCAGGATCAGCACCACGAGGTGCGTGACGACCGCGAGGAGCACCTTCTCCAGCCGGGTCAGCGGACTTCCTAACCGCGGAGTATCCGGGTGCAGGTCGTCGAAATCGAAGTACATGAGGGACTTAGAACATTATAGCAACGTTGCCGCGGGCCTCAGCCCGACCGTGTGGCCGTATAGAGATAGACGACGCCGAAGGTGAGAGGGACGGCTGAGACAGAATTGAAGCCGTGTGAAGAAATCGTGGCAGCAAACTCGGCCGGCGGTGGAAAGGTACCGACCGAGGCCGGCAGGTACGAATAGGCGCTCTGGTGTTTCGAGACCAGGCGTCCGAGCCGCGGCAGGACCGCGCGGAAATACCAGTTGTAGATTTCGCGCAGCCCGGGGAAGCGCGGCTCACCGAACTCCAGAATCGCCAGACGCGCGCCCGGCCGCAGAACGCGCGCGAGCTCGCCAAGCGCGGCACCTGGACGATCGACGTTGCGAATCCCAAACCCGATGGTCGCCGCGTCCGCCCATTCGTCACGTACGGGGATCGCGGTGGCATCGCCGCGGATCAACGTGACGGCGTGGTCGAGCGATCGCGCTCGCAGCTTCTCGGACCCCAGACGCAGCATCGCGCCAGCGAAGTCCACGCCGACGATCCGCACATCGCTCACCGCGGTCGCGGCCGCGATCGCGAGGTCGGCTGTCCCGGTACACACGTCCACGACGTGGGCGCCGGGCCGAAGCCGGAGCTCCCTGACCGCGCGCGCCCGCCAGCGGTTGTCGAAGCCCGCGCTCAGCGCATGATTGAGGAAGTCGTATCGGCCGGCGATCGCGTCGAACATCGCTGCGATGCGCGCGGGTGACTTGTCCGGAGCGTCGGCCACTACCCTTCCCACTTCGGGTAAAGATCGTGGCTGACGCCGAGGGCACCGAGGATCTTGCCGGCCATGAAGTCGGCCAGGTGCGCGAGCGTCGTCGGCATCTGGTAGAAGGCCGGCATCGCCGGCATCACCATCGCGCCTGCTTCGGCGCACCGCACCATGTTCTTCAACTGCGGCAGGCTCATCGGCGTCTCGCGCGGCACGATGATCAGGCGCCGATGTTCTTTCAACATCACGTCGGCGGCGCGCTCGATCAGGTTCCGCGACAGCCCGTGCGCGACGCCTGCCAGCGTCTTCATCGAGCACGGAACGATGACCATGCCCTCGCACGCGTGGCTGCCGCTCGCGATCGTGGCGCCAAGGTCCTTGTTGCTGAGAAGTTCGAACGTGCCGCGGCGAGCATTGTCGCCGTAGGTGGCGACGAGATAGTCCCGCAGTTTGTCGACCGACGCCCCGTCACCGAGCTCGTCGCGCAGCAGTCGGCGTCCGTAGTCCGAGATCACGACCTCGAGGTGGCAGCCGCGTTCGAGCAGCGCCGCCAAGGTGCGCGTCGCGTACATCGCGCCGCTCGCCCCGGTGATCGCGAGCGCGAACGTCCGGCCGGCCGGCGAGTCAGCGCACATAGATCGACGCCGCCGTCGACACGAGGTACAGGATGCCGACGTAGCCGTTCAGATCGAACGCACGCTTCACCTGCGACAGATCGTGTTCGCTGACGAGCGACTGCTCATAAACGAGCAGGACGGCGACCAGCGCGACGCCAACCAGATAGAGACCGCCGAGATCCGCCACGGCCGCGAGCGCCGCCAGGCACGCGACCGCGACCACGTGCAGCGCGCGCGACATCAACAACGATCGCCGCACGCCAAACCGGACGGGAATCGAGCGCAGCCCGTGCGCGCGATCGAAGTCGAGGTCCTGACACGCGTACAGAATGTCGAACCCGCCCACCCACGCGCCAATCGCGGCACCGAGCAGCCACGGCTCGAACGCGCCGGCCGGGCCGCCGGCGGCGAGCCACCCGCCCACGGGAGCGACGGCCATTGCCAGCGCCAGGAACAATTGGGTATAAGCGGTGACGCGCTTTGCCAGCGAATACCAGAACACAATCGCGAGCGCCAGCGGCGACAGGAGGAGGCAGGTTCGACCGAGCTTCCAGGCGGTGAAGACGAACAGGGCCGAGGCAATCGCGACGAACAGCGACGCCTCTCGTGTGGACATCGCCCCGCGTGGCAGCTCGCGCATTGCGGTGCGTGGATTGAGCGCGTCGAACCGCGCGTCGACGAGTCGATTGAAACCCATCGCCGCGCTCCGCGCCGCGACCATCGCCGCCACGATCCAGCCAAGCCGCCGTCCGGCCTCACTTGCCGACAGGCTCGCGCCGCCCGAATGCAGCGCGAGCAGCGCACCGGTCAACGCGAACGGCAGCGCGAAGACCGTATGGCTGAAGCGGACGAAAGAGAAATAGGTCTTTAGGCGATTCATGTCGTTCGGCTCATATCCAGCGCAGATCGCCCGGCTGAATGCCGCCGAGCAGATATTCTTCCACATCCGGTGTGGCCGGCGGGATCCGCACCGCGAGGAGCCGTGCCTGCTTGCCCGTGTCGAAGGACCCGAGATCGGCGCCAAATCCAAGCGCCTCCGCACCAGCGAGCGTCGCGCTTCGCAGCAGCGCCGATGCCGGAACTGACGGAGCGAGGCGCCGCATCTCCGCCAGCTCCTCGAACAGGTTCAGGTTCTGCACGCTCGCCAGACTGTCGGTGCCTAGTGCAACCTTGACGCCCGACTGGTAGAACCGCGCAATCGGCGGAACGCCAGCACCGGTCCATTGGTTGCTGCGCGGGCAGGCCACGAGCGTCGCACCGGCTGCGGCAAGCCTCGACAGCGCAGCGTCGGTGAGCTGTACGCCATGCACGGCGAGCAGGTTGCGATCGACGATACCGAGACGATCCAGATACGCGACCGGGTCGCACGACGGCACCGTCCAATCCGGTGTCCAGGCGCCAAGCCTGTCGAGCAGCGCGCGCCAGGCGCCGGTTCCGTCACGCAGGAACTGCACCTCATCATCCGATTCTGCCAGGTGCACGCTGATCGCCCCGCCGTGAGAGTGCCGCGCGATAGCGCGGAAGAGCGCCGGCGACACGGAGTACGGCGCGTGCGGCGCAATCGCCCGTTGCACACGCGAGCACTCCGGCAGCGCGTTCAGCCGCTGCGCCGCCGATGACACCATTCCGTCCGGATCCGCAGACGAGAACCCGAGCAGCTCGTAGAAGATCGTCGCAAAGAGATCGCTTTCTGCTAGCGGAGCGTACGAGGCGAGGCTGTTGGTGATGTCGCCCACGAGGCACGTGCCTGACGCCTTCGCTTCACCGATCGCATCGACAATCGGCTCGGTTGGATCGGGTCCGGCCGAACGCCGAGTCGCGATCAGCGACGAGGCCCAGGCCGGCATCGAGGCCGCCGGCGGCACGCGGTTTCGCATCCACGAAAGCTCGAGATGCGTGTGGGCGTTGACCAGGCCCGGCAGGATGGCCACGCTCCCGAGATCGTCGACCGGACCAGACGCTGACGTGTCGACGCCGATAATGCGCCCGTCGTCCACGGCGACGACACCGCCGGGAATGGGCAAACGGCTGATCGGAAGCACCCAGGCGGCGCGATAGCGAACCAAACTTAAGTCCCTGGTCCTTAGTCCCTGGTCCTTAGTCCCGGGTCCCTAGTCGCGCCTTCTTCTCGGCGGCGCTGCGTGCCGGATAGCGATCGACCTCGGGTGCGCGAGACATGTCGCCGTCGGCGCGGGCCACGGCCAGCTCCAGCACCCGCGGAATCGCGCGTTCGCGGAAGATGGGGTCGCCGAGGATCTCGTAATGCATGTTGCGGCGCTTCGCGACGAAACCCGCGTTCTCGATGTTGCGGACGATCTCGACTTCGTCCATGCAGTAGCTCGCGCCGGCGGCGCGGACGACGTTCTCTTCGATCATCACGCTGCCCATATCGTTGGCGCCGAACGCCAGGCTCAGCTGACCGACTTTTCCGCCCTGCGTCACCCAGGAAGCTTGGAGGCTCGGAAAGTTGTCGAGCACGATGCGCGCGAGCGCGAGCATGCGCAGATACTCGAGTCCCGTCGCTTCGAAGCCGCCGAGCTCGGTGTGCTCGGGCTGATAGCTCCACGTGATGAATGCCGTGAAGCCGCCGGTCTCGTCCTGGAGTGAGCGCAGGCGCAACAGATGCTCGAGGCGCTCTTCGACGGTCTCCACGTGACCGTACATCATCGTCGCGGTCGTCCTTAGACCGGCACGGTGCGCCTGGCGCATGACCTCGAGCCATTCGTCGGCGGTCGCCTTGCCGTAACAGTTGAGGAGCTTGCGCACGCGATCGACCAGGATTTCGGCGCCCCCGCCTGGCACGCTGTCGAGCCCAGCCGCGACGAGCCGCTCGATCACCTGGGGCACCGTCAACCGCGACAGCCGCGAGATGTGGATCACCTCGGGTGGCGACAGCGCATGCAGCCTGAACGTCGGATACCGCTGCTTGACGGCCCTGAAGAGATCTTCGTACCACTCGATTGGCAGATCCGGATTGTGTCCGCCCTGCAGCAGCAGCTGCACGCCGCCGAGCGCGATCGTCTCGTCGATCTTGCGGAAGATCTCCTCGAAACCCAGGACGTAGCCGTCGCCGGAGCCGACCGGCCGGTAGAACGCGCAGAAGTTGCAGCGGGCGACGCAGATGTTCGTGTAGTTGACGTTGCGATCGATGATGTACGTGACGACGCCTTCGGGATGGAGACGCGCGCGAACTCCATCCGCCAGCCGTCCGAGCAGCGAGAGCGGCGCCTCGTGGTACAGCGTCAGCGCGTCGGATGCGTCGATCCGTTCACCGTCGCGGATCCGTTCAGCAATCACGTCAATCGACATCGTCAACAGTCGAAGAACCGCACCGGGCCGGATCGATCGACCAGCCGGTGCGCCGCGGCCAACTCATAGTAGCGCTGGACACCGGCAATCTCCCGCGGCCCCAGCGTGTACTTGATATTCTCCCTCAGATACGCCCGGCAGAGCGCCGCACGCTCGGGGCCGTACTGGTCCGCGATCTCGTCCGAATGCGCGACGCCTTCGTCACGCGCCGTCGCCAGCGCGGCCAGGTGTGGAGCGTGGAGCGCATCGGGACGGGCCGCCCAGAACGCCCACACGAACGGCAGTCCGGTCGTCCGCGTCCACTCCGACCCCAGATCGATTTTCGTGAAACCTGCGGAGGCGCCATCGAGGAAAAGCGCCGGATCGCCAATCACCAGCGCGGCGTCACAGCCTTCGACCCGAACCGCGGATCCCGGCGAGATCGGCGTGAACGAGGGATCGATGTGCCACGCTTCTCTGCACAGTACGCGCGTGAGGCCGGCCGACGTGCGCGAGCTGGTGTCGAGACCGATCCGTCGCACCTGCTCGATCGGCACGCGCGAGAACAACGCGACCGATGCGACGGGGCCATCGGAGGTGACCGCCATCCCCGGCACGATTCGGTATTCCGACGGCCCGCAGAGATACTCGATCGAGGGAATCATCCCCACGTCGACGTCGCCCGCGTGCAGCAGCGCCGCGCAGGTCGATGGCACGTCGAAACGAACCTCGAACAGATCCGGTTTCCGATCCAGTCCGTATACAAGCGGGCGAGCGTTGAGATACCCCACCGCCCCCACAGACACCCTCTCAGCCAGCGTCACCATCGCTCACGAGCGGGCTGCGAACAGCGCATCCCGCTCCGCGGGATCGAGTCCTGCCGTACGAATGTTGCCGCGGATTTCCTCGATCGAGCTCCGGCGGCGGCCCAGTTCACCTTCGAATGCCGACACACCGTCCACATCGTCGGCGCCCATCGTCAGCGCGACCTGCGCAAGCTTGGGACCGTACAGCGCCCAGTCGACCTGGATCGATTCGATGTTGTCGAGGAGCAGCCGCGCCATCGCCACCTGACGAACATCGTCGTACCCGGTCGACGGCTGCGCCGTGACGATGTGTCGCGGCAGCGGCGCGAACGTCCTGACGCCGCCGACCGCGGCTTGAATGGCACGAGCGCGCTCCACGGTCTCGATACGCATTTCTTCTGCGAGCGTGTGCACTGTTAGACGCGGCACCTCGAGACCGGCTTCGCGCGCGATCTTGACGATGGCTGCCGGTTCCGCGAGCAGGTCGACCGGCACTTCGGCAATCGTCTGAAGACCCGCGGCTTTGATGGCGCCGAGCACTTCGCGCAGGCCCTCGATTGCCCCGCCCGACAACGCCGCGAGATCCGCCAGGGAAAACCCGGTCAGCGGAATCGACGTGGCAAGCGCCTTCGCTCGAGCCACCGCGGACGCCGCGTCTTCGAGCGACTTCGGGGCGCCGGTCAGACGGATTTCACCGGCGCTGACCGCTGCCGGCAGTTCGCCAGGCACGGCGTCGACGTGGATCTCGAGGACCCGCACGAACGTCGTGCGCGTGCCGTGGCGGCGACGACGTTCGTCGTCGGCGCGGACGCTGACAGCAATCAGATCGTGATTGCCGAGAATGCCGCGGGCCTCCTCCACCGAAATCGCGCTCATGCCTGCCATCCCTGACGGATGCGTCCCCAGATCTCCTCGGCTCGCCGCTGCGCTTCCGGACTCGTTCTGATACGCGCCGGCCACGGGCGCGTGAAGCCTTCGGACGGCCACTTGCGGGTCGCGTCGATGCCCATCTTGCTGCCGTAGGCGGGCAGATTGCTCGCGTCTTCGAGATCGTCCATCGGGCCGCGCGTGAACTGAATATCGCGCTCGGGGTCGATGTGCGTGCCGACGATCCAGGCGACTTCCGCCTCGTTCTGGACATCGACGTCTCGGTCGACCACCACGATCGTCTTCGAGAACATCAGCTGACCCAGCCCCCAGAACGCATTCATGATCTTGCGGGCGTGACCCGGGTAGCGTTTGTCGATCGAGACGATGACGAGATTGTGGAAGATTCCGGCCGCCGGAAAATGCATGTCGACGATCTCGGGCAGCGTCTTCCGAATCAGCGGCAGAAAGATGCGGGCGCTCGCCTGTCCGAGGTAGTAATCCTCCATCGGCGGGACGCCGACCACCGTCGTGAGATAGATCGGGCTCTTGCGTTGCGTGATGCAGGTGAGGTGGAACACCGGATAGTCATCTGGGTGCGAGTAGAAGCCGGTGTGATCGCCGAAGGGACCTTCGCGCCGCCGCTCTCCCGGCTCGACGTAGCCCTCGAGCACGATCTGCGCGTTCGCCGGCACCTCGAGATCTACGGTCACGCACTTGACGAGGTCGACGCGCTCGCGGCGCAGGAAGCCGGCCAGCATGAGCTCGTCGAGACCCTCGGGCATGGGCGCGGTTGCCGCGTAGGCCAGCACTGGATCCGGCCCGAGGGCCACGGCCACCGGCATCCGCTGACCGAGCCGCTCGGCGACGCGATAGTGCTGAGCGCCTCCTTTGTGGCGCTGCCAGTGCATGCCCGTCGTCCGGCCGTCGAACACCTGCATGCGATACGTGCCGATGTTGCGCGTGCCGGTTTCGGGATCCTTGGTGAAGACCAGCGGCAGTGTGATGTAGCGCCCGCCATCCTCCGGCCAGCACGTGAGGATGGGAATCTCGTCGAGGGTTCCGTTCTTGCGAACGACTTCCTGACAGGGAGCGCTGGTGACGGTGCGCGGCATCAGGTCGCGCAGGCGATTCACCGTCGGCAGCATCTTCAGCGCGTCGATCATGCCGGAGGGAATCTTGGGCGTTGCCAGCGTCTCGATCTCGGCAGCCAGATCGTCGAGCCTCGAGACGCCCAGCGCCATGCACATGCGCTTCATCGACCCGAACAGGTTGATGGCGACCGGCATATCGAAGCCCGCCGGCCGCTCGAAGAGCAATGCCGGGCCGCCGCCCGGCGATTTCGACACCCGGTCAGTGACCGCGCAGATCTCGAGGTCCGGACTGACCGGCTCCCCGATGCGCGCCAGCTCGCGCTCGCTGTCGAGGGCGGCGATGAATGCGTTCAGATCAGCGAACATGAAAATGTCATGTCAATTTACGGACAAGTGATCTTGGTGCAGTCACCGTGAGCGTCTCCGAAGTCCTTCATACGCTCTCCATTTTGTCCGCTATCGCCTGCGCCAGGGCGAGCGCGCGGCGGCCGTCTTCGGCGGTCACCAGCGGCGGACGGCGATCGCGGACGGCTGCGACGAAGTCGGCCAGCTCGCGGCGCAGCGGTTCATCGCGGGCAATCGGCAGCTGTCCGCCCTGGATGTCCGGACGCTCGCCGTCGCGACGCACCAGGCGATAGCCTTCGACTTCCTGCGCCGCGTAGTCGATCGAGATGTAGGCGTCCGACTGGAACACTCGGATTTTGCGCACGCGATCGCGGCTGATGCGGCTCGCAGTGATATTGGCGATGCAGCCGTCGGCAAATCGCAGGCGCGCGTTGGCGATGTCGTAGCGCGGCGTCAGCACCGGCACGCCAACCGCCTCGATCCCGGCGACCTCCGACTTGACCATCGACAGAATGACGTCGAGGTCGTGGATCATCAGATCGAACACGACGTCGATGTCGAGGCTGCGATCCGGAAAGGCGCCGAGGCGGTGGACCTCGATGAAGCGCGGCTTCGCGATCAGCGGCAGCACGGTCGAGACCGCCGGGTTGTAGCGCTCGGTGTGACCGACCGCGAGCGTGGCGCCGGACGCTCGCGCGGCCTCGATCAGCGCGTCCGCCTCCGCGATCGACCTCGCCATCGGTTTCTCGACCAGAACCGCGAGGCCCTTCTCGAGAAACGGCATCGCGACGTCCTTGTGCAGTTCGGTGGGTACGGCGACCGTGACAGCGTCGACCTGACCCAATAGGGCGCGCGCATCGGTCAGTGCACGGGCACCGGTCGTCTCGGCGGCCGCGGCTGCCCGCTCGGCGACGGTATCGACCACCGCCGTCAGCGTCACGCCCTCCATCGCGCCCAACAGCCGCGCGTGATGGCGTCCCAGGTGGCCGACGCCGATCACGGCGACGCGCAGTCCGCTGTCAGGCATGCCGCGCGTCCTCGCGTCCCACGACAGTGATCCCCGCTTCGTCGGCCAGCGCGAACACCCGATCACCGTCGACGACGAGCGTGCGTCCCGCGTCGATCGTGATCGCGGTCGCGCCCGCCGCTGTCATCGCCTCGATCGTTGCGACGCCGACGACGGGGACATCGAACCGCATGTCCTGATTCGGTTTCGCCACTTTCACGACGCGCGTGCCGGGGCCGGCAATCTCCCCTGCCCTGCGAATCACCGCGTCGGTGCCCTCCATCGCTTCCACCGCCACCACGGCGCGATCCTTGACGACGATGGTCTGACCGATGTCGAGGCCGGCGATCGCATCGGCCATGCGATACCCGAACGCGAAGTCGTCGGCTTCCTCGTCCGATGGCGCGCGTCGCGTGAGCGTGCCGCTCTTCGCCAGCAGCGGCGCGAGAAACGCCGTCGAATCGAGCAGGTCGATCCCCTCTTTCCTCAAGACATCCGCGACCGCCGAAATCAGCGCGTCGGTGTTACGCGACCGCAGCTTGGTGAGGACCGAGAGCAGCGTCAGGTCCGGCACGATGCCCGAAAAGAGCTTCGCGTGCTTGACCTGACCGGCCATAATCGCCTGCCCTACGCCGGCGCCTTTCAGGACCTTGATACACTTACCCAGATGCCCCAGCGAGACCCAATGCAGGTCCGCGCCCGCCTGACGCGCGGCGGTTTCCAGCTCGGGGAAGGCTTCCTCTTTCACCGCCACGACCGTGACGTCGTGACCGAGCCCACGCGCGCCCTGCAGCGCCAGGAAGGGAAACCGGCCGTTGCCGGCGATGAGACCTATGCGGGCCACCAATCCGTTAGTCTATCAAACGGGCTCCGACTGTCTCCCGCGGGTAGCACCGGTCATCCGAAGATGACAGGGATCGGTCGGCACGCGCACCGCCAGACCAACGCGCCTTCTGGCGCGTCATGTATTTGCCACACGGTTCTGCCCTTGCTTGCACGCGGTGGCGACAACCAGGAGAGTTCATGTCACGACTGAGGAACGGGTCGCGCCTTGCGGCCGCCCTGCTGCTGATGGCCACCGGCCTTGCCGCAGGCTGCGACGATTCGACCACGACGCCGACGACGCCGACCAATCCGGTGACCGAAACGCTCACCGGCACCATCACGCAGAACGGCGTCAGCGTCCAGCCGTTCAACGCAACCGCCGCCGGCAACGTCACCGCGACCGTCACCACCCTGGCGCCGCTGAACACCATCATCGTGGGATTCAGCATGGGCACTTACAGCGGCACGACGTGTCAGGTCGTCCTGGACAATCCGGCCGCGGTGCAGGGATCGATTCTCACCGCCAACGCCGCCACCGCCGGCGCCTTCTGCGTGCGGCTGTACGACGTCGGCAACATCACGGCCGGCAGCACGGTCAACTTCACAGTGACGGTCGTACATAACTGACACTTGTCGGGCTCAGGGCTGAGGGCATGGAAGGGCCCACAGCCCGACAGGCTCGCGCGAAGGGCGAGCTAGTCCTCGAGCACTTCCTCGAGTCGGCGGCTGGGGCGGCGCAAGCCGACGCCGCGCTTCGATGAGCGGATGAAATCGACGACGTAGCGGACCTCGTCGCACTGCAGGGACGGATCGCGCTCGATCTGCGCGAGGGCGCGGCTGGTGTTGGAGTGCAGCAGGTAGCGGTAGGCGCGCCGGAGCTTGGCGATCGTTTCCTGCGAGAAGCCCCGGCGGATCAGACCAATCGTGTTGATCCCGTAAATCCGTGAGCGGTTGCCGACGGTCTTGGCGAACGGCAGCGCGTCCTTCGTCACGACCGAGTAGCCGCCGATGAACGCGTAACGCCCGACGCGACAGAACTGGTGCACGCCGGAATACGCCCCGATGTTGGCGAAGTCCTCGACCAGGACGTGCCCAGCGAGCGTCGCGCCGTTGCCGAAGATCGTCTCGTTGCCGACGTGGCAATCGTGCGCGATGTGCGTGTACGCCATCACCAGGTTGCGCGACCCGATGCTGGTCACGCCGCCGCCGCCGGCCGTGCCGCGATGGATCGTCACGAACTCACGAATCACGTTGCGTTCGCCGATGATGACGCGCGTCAGCTCGCCGCTGAATTTCAGATCCTGCGGCACCAGACCGACGGAGGCCATCGGGAAGATCTCGTTGCCGTCGGCGATCTCGGTCCAGCCGTCGATCACGCACGACGCGCCGATCCGGCAGTCGCGCCCAATCCGCACGTGCTCGCCGATGCAGGCAAACGGACCAACGATCGTCCCGGCGCCGATCTCGGCGGCCGGATGCACGATGGCGGTCGGATGAATCTCCGCGCGAGCCGGGCTCGATCCGCTGCGCACGCGCTCGAGGCCCATCACGAGCTCGGCCTCGGCGACGATTGCGCCGTCGATGCGCGCCAGGGCTCGCGCGCGGGCGATCGCCGATCGCTTCGCACCCAGCGTCACTTCGACCTGCAGCCGATCCCCCGGCACCACCTGCTTCCGGAACTTCGCATCGTCGACGCCGCGCAGCCAGGTGCGCGCGATCGACGCGCTGTCGGGCCCGTGCATGATGAGGACGGTCGCGACCTGCGACAGCGTCTCGATCATGAGCACGGCCGGCATCAGCGGCGCGCCGGGAAAATGTCCCTGGAAGTAGTCCTCGTTGACGGTGACGTTCTTGACCGCCACGAGCCGACGCCCGGGCTCGTGCTCCGTGATGGCATCCACCAGGGGGGATGGATACCGGTAACAGAGCCGATCGAGCGCGTCGGGAATGTTGATGGACACGAGGAGGGATCTTATCTCAGTCGTGCTGAGCGTGCTTGGGTCCTAGGGTGCTCAGGTGCGGTGCTGGGGCGGCACTTTCAGCACCGCACTTCTAGCACCCTAGCACCCAGCACCACTAGCACCTCACGATTACTTCTTGACCGGCACCGCGGTCTTCGCGCTGTCGAGACGCTTGATGATCTCGTCGGAGATATCGAGGCCGGGATCGTAGTAGGCGACGCCGGAGTCGGCGATGCTGAACACCGCGTGCAGGCCCTTCTCTTCGGCCACCTGCTTGACCACCGGGAAGAGCTTCTGCTGGAACTCGCCCTGCAGATCGTTCTGCAGCTCGTTCATCTCGGCCTGCGCGTTCTGCTGTGAGAACTGGATGTCGCGCTGCGCCTTGTCGATGTCCTTTTCGAGCTGCGCGCGCGCGGCTTCGTTCAGCACGGCCGCGCCGTCCTTCAACTTCGCCTGCATCGTCTGCAGCTGCTTGGTCTTGTCGTTGATTTCCGCGACTTTCTTGGCGTTCAGGTCGGCCAGCTTCTTGGACGCATCCCTGCCGGCGGACGAGGCCTGTGCGATCGCCTGAATGTTGACGAACGCGATCTTGGCCCCCTGGGGGAACGGCGCGGGCGGCTGCGGCGTGGGCGCCGGAGCCGGGGTCGGCGTCGTGGGAGCAGCTGGCGGCTGCGTCGCCGGTGGCTTTGCGCCGGGCGGTGGCGTCTGCGCCGGCGGGGTTTGCCCGTAGACCGGCAGTGCCGCGAGCGCGATGGCCGTCGCCATGGTCGTGATCATCAGCTTCAACACGTTCATCGTAAGAATGCCCTTTCGTAAGACAGTTACCCAGCTACCACTACCAGCTTCCAGTTATCAGTTTCCAGCGACCAACCTGGCTGCCATCTAGAAGGTCGTACCCACCGCGAATCTGAACTTGAACTGCTTCTCCGGCTGGAGATTATTATCCAGGACGTTCCCGCGCTGCGGGTTCATCGCGAAGATCAGCCGGAACGGCACGTTGAGCACGGGCATGAAGAACCGGACTTCGGCGCCCGTGGACGTCTTGAACGCGCTGGTCATGCCGATTGTATCGGTCCGGATGGGCAGCGGATCCCGCAGCAGCCCGAGGAGCTGATACGGATCGCCGCTGAACGGAATCAGCCCGCCGACCGTGACCTGCCGCGTGACCGGCTCCTTCCAGGCGAAGGGCTCGCCCTCGTCGCGCACCTGGCCGGCGTCGTAGAACAGCACGAGCCGCACCGGTCCGGCAATGCTGATCAGGTATTCGGCGTTGAACAGCAGGCTCTTGTTGCCGCCGATCACGAGGCCGGTGACCGGGTCGCGTGGGCCGACACTGCGGATGTCGAAGCCGCGGATGCTGTACTCGCCGCCCAGGAACAGCTTTTCGAAGATCGGCAGCTCCCGTGTGCTGCCGTAGGGGGCGATGTACTCGATCGCGCTGCGGAAACCGAACGACGTCCGCGCCGACTGCTTGAGGTACCAGACGCCTTCAGCCTTGGTGCTGTAGAAGTTGCTGTTGCCGCCCAGCCCCGCGAGGTCGAAGTTCATCGAGTAGCGGCGGCCGGTCGTCGGGAAGATCGGATTGTCGACCGTGTTGTAGACGAAGCTCGGTCCAATCTTGCTGATGCGCCGCTCGCCGTTCTGGCCGAGCAGCAGCGAGTCGGCGAGGAACGGATTGTTGCCGATGGCTGCCGCCGTCTTGTACAGCGGGTTGAGGTCCTTCACCCGGACTTTCTGATAGCTGTAGCTGACGAAGAAGCGCGAGAACGGACCGGCCGGGAATCCCCACACCGTGTTCGCGCCGGCCGACGCCTGCGTGTAGGCGCCGAGGTACTGGATTTCCTGATTGAAGACGTCGACGCCGGCGGTGATCGGCCGATCGAAGAGGAACGGCTCGGTGAAGCCGACCTGGTAGTTCTTCGCGCGATTGCCCTGCTGCAGCGACACGCTGAACGTCTCGCCGCGGCCCATGAAGTTCGACGTCTGGAACGCGAGCTGCCCGAAGAAGCCCTCGTACTGCGACACGCCGGCGCCGAACGTGATCTGGTTGCGGTTCTGCTCTTCGACCTTGAGCTTGAGATCGACCTTGTTCTCCGCGCTCGGCGTCTTCTGAACGTCGACCGCTTCCGCCTCCAGCGGCTTGAAGTATCCGAGCTGGTTGATGCGGCGAACGCTGTACTTCAACGCTTCGGTGTTGAAGATGCCGCCTTCGAACATCCGGACCTCGCGGCGGATGACGTTATCGCGCGTCGTCGTGTTGCCGACGAAGGTGATGCGGTTGATGAAGTACTGTTTCCCTTCCTCCATCCGCATCGTCACGTTGACGATCGGCGCGGTTTTCTCGGTCGACGGCTTGGCCGGCGCCGCGGACGGCGGCGGCGGTCCCGCGCTGCCCTTGCCGTCGCCATCGCCGTCGCCATTCTGCGGTTCGTTGGGGAACGAGAGATCGGGATAGCCCGTGAACTCCCAGTAACCGCCGCTGCCGTACAGCTCCTTGGCCTTCTCGAAGCCTTTGTGAATGAGCTTCTCGTTGTAGTAGTCCCCCTTGTTCAACTTGAACAGGGGACGCAGCCCTTCGCTCTTCACGACGCTGTTGCCCGCGAAGTTCAGCTCGCCGACCTTGTAGCGCTGCCCTTCCGTCACCGGAATCTGCAGCTCGATGAAGCGCGTCTTGGCGTCCTTCGCGTCCTCGACGATCTTGAGCTCCGGCTGACCGACCTGCGCTTTCACGTAGCCGTGCTCGCGGTAGTAGTCGATCACTTTCTGCGCGTCTTCCTCGAACTTCGCTTCCTGGTAAGTGCCGCCGCCGGTGATGAAGCCGAAAAAGCCCGGAGCCTTGTTGTCCTTCATCTTGCTGGCGAGCTTGCCGTCGCTGATGTCCTTGTTCCCGATGAAGTCGACCGAACGGATCTTCACTTTCGGACCTTCGGTGATGTTGAAGGTCAGATTGACGGTCTTGGGCCCGCCGGTCACTTCCTTGATCTCCGGCTTCACCTCGGCGAACTCGTAGCCCTTCTCGGCGTACATGTCGCGCACGACGCCGGCGACGCGCCGGACCAGGCCCTGGTCGATGAACGAGTCCAGCCGGATCTGGATGCCCTTCTTCTTCAGCTCCTCGTCGATCTTCGACTGCTCGACCTTCTTCGATCCGACGTAGTCGACGATCTTGACGCGCTGCCGCTCCTCCATGTCGTAGAGCACGATCTTGCCGACGACGCCGTTCGAGAACACGTAGTCGGCGGTCTCGGCGGACAGGTCGTCCAGGAAGTTCGTCGCCCAGAGCGCCTTGAAGTCGCGCTGGATCTGCTGCTCGGACGCGTCGTTGTAGGGAACCCATTTGTCCTGCGACGGGAGGCTCCAGCGCAGGCCGATGTAATAGAGGTAGGTCTGGGGGTCGATGACCGACGTTCCCCCCTGCTTCGCGAAGCACAGGGCGACCTGATAGATGATCGGCGCCGACCCGGCGGGCGGCAGCTTGGCTGGCGGCCCGATCGTATACGCCCCGTTACAGAGCGACAGCGAGGTGGTTGGCTTCCGGGCAGCGCTCGCGGCGGGCGCGGCCGTCGAAGGCACGGGAGCCGGAGCGGGTGCCTGGGTGCCCTGCGTCGGCGCCGGTACGGACGGCGTGGATTCGGGGGCAGTCGGACGTTGCGGGCTGCCGGCAGCCTGCGCCGCGGCAGCCGACGGCACGCAGGCGATGCACGCTGCCAGCAGCAGGACTTGAAACTTCAACATGTCTGCGGACGGGGACGAACCCTTTGGTGACCTTGGCGTTCCCCGGCCCTCGCGGTGCCGGGGACGCCAAGCGTTGATTCTACAGGTTTTTAGACGTGCCGTGCCAGCTGGCGGTCTGGCGTCAGGCCAGCCGCCGGCCTTCTTGTGCCTGACCTGCCGGGCGGTAGGCCAGTGAGCCCGCGTCGAGGTAGACCTCGATCTCGCCCCCCTTCAGGTGCCCGCGAATGAGCTCCTCGGAGAGCGGATCTTCGATGTAGCGCTGGATCGCGCGGCGGAGCGGACGGGCTCCGTACGACCGATCCTTGCACGTCTGCTCGATGATCCAATCCACCACGTCGTCGGCCAGCTGGAGCCGGATCTTGCGGTCGACGAGGTTGTCGTTGAGCTGCTTGACCAGCAGCCGGGTAATCGTGCGCAGATCGTCGTCCGAGAGCGCCTCGAAGACGATGATCTCGTCGATGCGGTTGATGAATTCCGGGTTGAACGTCTTGCGCACCTCGCCGAGCACCATGTCGGTGACGCTGCGCGTGATCGCGCTCGCGTCGGTCGACTGGAACCCGAGCGACGCCTTCTTCTGAATGAAGCGGGCGCCGATGTTCGACGTCATGATGATGATCGTGTTCTTGAAGTTCACCCGGTTGCCGAGGCCGTCGGTCAGGTGACCGTCCTCGAAGACCTGCAGCAGGATGTTGAACAGGTCCGGGTGCGCCTTCTCGATCTCGTCCAGCAGCACGACCGAGTACGGATTGCGCTTCACCTTCTCGGTGAGCTGACCGCCCTCTTCGTGGCCGACGTATCCGGGCGGTGATCCGATCAGCTTGGAGACCGAGTGCTTCTCCATGTATTCGGACATGTCGAAGCGGATGAGCGCGTGGTCGCTGCCAAACAGGAAGTTGGCGAGCGCGCGCGCGAGCTCGGTCTTGCCGACGCCGGTCGGGCCCAGGAACACGAAGCTGCCGACGGGCCGATTGGGATTCTTCAGGCCCGCGCGCGAGCGCCGGATGGCGCGTGACAGCGCGGAGATCGCCTTCTCCTGCGAGATGACGCGCTTGTGCAGCTCGTCCTCCATCCGCAGGAGCTTGTCCCCCTCGTCCTGGTTGATTGACGTGAGCGGCACGCCCGTCCACTTCGAGACCACCTCGTCGATGTCGGTCTTGCCGACGATGACGCGGCGGGCGTTCGACTTGACGTCGAACTTCTCGCGGACGAACTGCAGGTTCTCGCGCGCCTGTACTTCCTGCTCGCGATAGAACTGCGCCTTCTCGAAGTTCTTCTCGTTGACCGCCGTCTCCATCTGCTCGACGGCGACACGGATGCTGCGGTTGATCTCGCCGAACTCCTCGCTGTAGCCGGCCTCGCGCAGCTTGGCGCGGGCGCCCGCCTCGTCGACGAGGTCGATCGCCTTGTCGGGCAGGAACCGGTCGGTGATGTAGCGGTTCGACTGATACACCGCCGCCTCGATCGCGTCCTGCGTGTACTCGACGTGGTGGAACTGCTCGTAGCGATCCTTGACGCCGAGCAGCACCTCGATCGTCTCGCGCTCCGACGGCGGATCGACCTTCACGGCCTGGAAGCGGCGTTCGAGCGACCGATCCTTCTCGATGTACTTCCGGTACTCGGCGGGTGTGGTCGCGCCGATGCAGCGAATCTCGCCGCGCGACAGCGCGGGCTTGAGGATATTCGCGGCGTCGAGCGAGCCTTCGGCCGAGCCGGCGCCGACCAACGTGTGCAGCTCGTCGATAAAGACGATGATATTCGGGTTCTCGGTCAGCTCCTTCATGATCGCCTTGAGGCGCTCTTCGAACTGACCGCGGTACTTCGTGCCCGCGACGATGAGGGAGATATCGAGCGCGAGGAGCCGCTTGTCCGCGAGGAAGTGCGGCTTTCCAGCACAGTGGGATCCGAAGCTTGGAATTCACGTGACTTGAAGTCGCGGC
>JADMIO011167727.1_pt1 | contig 61036 bp, 51 predicted proteins | sample 8958161 | NCBI WGS metagenome assembly JADMIO01 (sample SAMN16585339, study PRJNA669376) | soil metagenome | isolation source: Crop rotation soil | place: USA: Cullars Rotation, Alabama | collected 2011
CGCGACTTCAAGTCACGTGAATTCCAAGCTTCGGATCCCACTGTGCTGGAAAGACGTATGAGTCGGACAGACGTACGCTATCAGGGAACAAATCAACCCATGCTTGATCCGTTTCTGCCATCAAGGCAGTGGGTGCCAAGAACACGTCGTGATAGTCCGTGGCCGCGTGCAACTTGCCGTCAGAACACAGCAACGGAAATGAGTGGAGATCCCCCGGCCCACAATCCGGATTTCCAGCGAACCAAACCAATAGCTTCATCGCCGCTTTCGCCACGACATGAGCCTCAGGACCCTTCGGCTGGCCGGCCAACACGCGACTCTCGATTTTTGTAACCAGACTTCCAATCGCGTTTTCCACCGTGAACATGTTCTCGCCACAAAGCTGAGAAACCAATTTCTGTCCTGCCGAACTGCTCACTCGTGTGTCAACTAGGTGCTCCCTGAAATCGATTCCAAGTTCGCCGGAAATGTCCTTCAATACCGCGTCGATTCCACCATCTAGCCTTAGCGCTCTCCCTTCGCGGAATTTCCCGGTTTGATTCAATAGGATGGGAGCCCTGTTCAATCCATCAGGCGCCCCGATCCGCTGACGCCTGCAATAGTTTGCCGCCACTTGAAACAATTGACACAGATACGCGACAGCGACATCGTCACAGGTGAAAACGACGTGTCGCTTTCGAAGAGCGTGTAGAGATTCCGCATTCTGAACTTCGCTTAGCAGCGCGTCCAACCCCAAGCGGCGTCTCGTGGATATGCCGGCAACCGTTGCCCACTTCGTGAGAATTGATTCCCACTCCTCAACGCTATCGACAGAGGGAACATTGTCGCCTCGCTTTTCAAGCAGGGCTTGTGTTTCGCGAAGAAGGGCAGCATCCGGCGGCACATTCTCAACCCAACTTGCGGCGGGAAACGCCACGTCGTCAGGCCGGAAAAACCCAGTGGAGCATTCCACAATCTTGCACCCAGAAAGCGCTTTTACTGTCTCAGTGATTGACTTCTCCCAAAGACTCGCACTCTGTGGCTCCCTCCGCATTTCTTCCGACGTTCCGAATTCGGCCAACAGATGAACACCATGGATGTGCTCCCGCACCGCCCAGCTTGCTATCGATGGCAGCAGTGCGAGGCTGCTGTGGATCATTCGTTGCGTATCGGCCTTTGTGATGTTAGGTGCTGCGCGATCAGAGTCAACATCGCAAGTGCTTGGTAGGTTCAGAACCACAGGAATATCGAAATCTGCCGTCGCGTACAATGGCAAATCTTGAAACACCCGCGCAACTATTGACGGAGTAATAATACGGTTCTGAGCGCTTAACTCGAACGCCATCTCCGGTGTCGCGACCGAAGAACCACCGCCGACAGCAAAAACCAATACGGTGCGCTCACCTTCAGGCGTGGAGACCGTAATTCTCTTCGCCGTCGCAGGTAATCGGTCGCTGTTTACTGTCGTTCGGTCGATTGTCGAAAAACTCAACTGTTTCTGGCCCAGGAGATCAAATGTAATGTTCTTCAGTTCGGGGATAAATGAGAAGAGGTAGGGCGCATGGTTTCTCAGATTTCTGAGCGCATCGTTTACACATGAGTCCGTATCCTCGTTTGCCTTTAGGTGAAACACAAACTCGGTCGGATACGAGACACCCGAATATGGAGTAACCGCATCAAGTGCGTCTCTGCATTTCTCAATGTTGCGCTTAATCTCGCCTTCCGATCCGTCGCGATGGAGGCGAAATGCAAAAGAGAACGCTCCCCTGTCAGCTGCAGCGAGGATTCCACGCACCTGAACGTCCGGTGAAACTACGTGCGAGACCAGAAACCCCTTGCCGAACTTGCCTGTCGTGTCCTCTGCCCTTCGCTGCTTCGAGGAATCGCCCTCAACGAGCGCAACAATGTCACGCAGCTCGAACGGCCCCGCGTCGTGGTGCACCGTCAGAGTGCTTTCCTTTAGCGTTACGGAAAAAGAAAACGGTTTACCCTTGGCGGCGTCTTTTGCATTTTGAAGCAGTTCCCAGATCCAGCGCTTGCTGGCAATCGCTCTCCTCGTCCCCCGCCAATCTTCGACCTCGTTGAAAATGTTTCGAGCGGCTGCACTTCGGGCTTCATTACGCGCTATGCGGTCGAACTCGCCACTGAAACTCATGCTCGCAGTTCTTCCCTCAGAGAGACATCGGGGGTAAAGCAGCTGGCCCGTCAACCCTAGTCAATCATGCGTAATTTACAAGGTGTCGGATCAATTGCGACGAGAACCGGACGCGCCATACTGGCCATCGAAACAATCGCCTGCCCAGGTGCTAGCGTTATCAATCGATCCCAAAGGCCTTCGTCAATACCGCCAATTGATCGCCTTAGCCTGCTGATCACGTTGGAGTCGCTGATCTTGTGCAGTATGAAATTGTTTATCAGTCCCAGTACTTCATCAGGGAGGTGCTGTGGTAGCTGCGTCACAAACATTAACCCCAACCAGCGCTTGCGGCCCCGACGAGCTATGCGAGCCACTTGTTGGAAAAGGTTCTCCATTTTGGCAATGCGCTCGCGAGATAAGAACTCGTGAGCTTCTTCAATAATGATCATCACTGGCGTCGGGGACTTAGCAACTTTCGCAGCAGCTTCATACGCGATGTCTTGTTGAAGTTGGACGCCACGAAGGATATTGGCGATGACCAAATTGTTGATCAACGTCGAGTCTGTATCACTCAGATCGATGATTGAAACCCTGCCTGCTTTCACCAATTCTGCAAAATTAATTGAATCGGCATTCTTGCGGTCGAATACGCCCGTTCTATTGAGTCGCCAAAGCCTTCCTAGCAGCGCTTTCCAGCTGATCTCATGGTTTGTTTGGACCGCTCCGACGCGTTGTTTGATTTGTGCAGTCTCCTTTGTTCCCTTGAAGTCGGCACTGTACGGCTCGTAATCCGAGCCAGACAATTTGCCGAGGAAGAACCCAGCAATGTCTATCAAATGCAGCAATGTCAGGTTCGGATAGCCAGACTCGAATTCGTCGAGTTCCAAAGCCTCACGCTCTTCATCCGTATTTTTCCGCGGATAGATATTAAGGTCCTTCAGTACGAGCTTTGCGGTGTCATACGCTTTGAAAAAGCGATCCTGCTGCGCTTCCGACAGAACCATTATTTCCGAAGCCGCATACGGCGATATTGTTGAGAAATCAACTTTGAAAGGATGGACCGGCGTAGGCTTGACCGCCGTCGTGTCGCGTCCGACCAGGTGATACACATGAACATTAGAAACCCCCGAGGGAGTCCGCCCTTGCCGTTCCAGCAACTTCTTCATATTTGAATCGATCGTTGCCTCGCCTATATGCGTGTATTCTCCTTCGGTGTCGATGATCACGGTGGCCATGCCGGCAGTCTGAAATTGATGCACTTGACCCGACACAGTCGTTGACTTCCCGCCGCCCGTAGTGCCCATCACGCCGACGTGCCGTGGATACACAGACTTCTTAGTTGAGGGAACCTGAACTTTGAGATTGTTAAATCCAACCGCAAATCCCAGGTTAATATCGCCGCCTAACCCAAGGAGCTTACCGGTCTCTTCCTCCGTCACGGAAAACACAGGACTGTTCGGTCTCGGGCGAAATCGAGGAGGGACCAAGGTATCCTCGACTTCTTCACCAAGAAGTTGCACTTGTACTCGACCGTGATACCGCGGAGTAAAAGAAGCACCCTTAATGGTCGTAGCCACAACGATCGGGGAATCGGCTCGCAATCCATCGGGCTCAGCAAAGGGGCCCTCGATGACAGCTCCAAGATACTGGCGTCCATCTCCTCCGGTATCTTTGCTACGACTCTTGATTCTCACAAGTGATTGCGATGGAAGAGTGCCGATGTTGTCAGATGGAAGCAAGATCGTAATAGTACCGTCTTTGCTGGCCGGCACGTCATACATTGTTCGCCCAATAGAGCCCTGAAACTCCTTCGGCTCATTCCATTCACCGCCAGCCAAGCTAATTTCCTCATCGAGATTGACGGCTCCGGCGAGATCAACAGCAGTGCTACCCTGCTTCCCATTCCCCGACGCGACCTTCTCTTTTTCAGTCATAACAATCCCTCACTTCGTCCGCGTTTCTCGTTCGGCCAAATAACGGAACGGCTTGTCTCCATCTGCGTAAGCCATCTGTACCGACGACATAAAAAAGTCTGTTCCGAACGTGCTGCTGCACACTGTGTCCGCGAGATCGATGAGCATAGGGAAACCACGATGTTCCTGCAACATGCTGTCTGCCATAGCAATTCGCGCAGCTATGTCGGCATAGTCTTTGTGAGCATAAAACATATATGCCGGGGCAGCTTCGCAAACACGATAAAGGCCAATCACGATTTCACCCCCCACCTCGTCCCGGAATCTCTCCATCTCAGGCTTAACCCCACTACCCTCGCGATAGCCGCCAGTGAGTAACATGGCTTCGATTTCCGGTCTCACTGTCTGCACAATCGCGTACTCCATCGGGCGCAGAGCGTTGCCAATCATCAACCAGTGCCGTTTGCGTGGAGCGCTTGGTACGAAAACGAAGCGCTTATGCTGAAGCGCATACCAGCGAATCAGATCCAGGCTGACCGAAATCCTGCTGGCTTGCGAGGCCCATAACCCTGTAATGAGTTCGTACGGAATAGGACTACCATGTCCGAGCCGCCAGCTTGCCTGCGACTTGTCTCTCAATATCGCCCGCTCTGCATACGTCATAATTCCGCGTCTGGCCAGATCGCTTAATGAATCGCCACCGAGACCTTGGCCCTCCCGTTTTTCGCGTCTTTCCAGAACGGTCAGTACCTCGTCAACCGGATTCCCTTGTTTGGCTCTCAAATCGCGCCGAAATAATCTATGTACCCAAGAACCCTGGGCTCCGTTGTAGGAAACCAAGCAAACGCCGATTTGGGTGATTGTCAGCGGCAACGTATCGTGAACGACACTGGTTCCGTCGCACGCTTCAACCCCGCCATTGAAAAGAAGTCCCTTATGGACCTTTTCTAAATCTCCTGAAGGAACCACGTAGACACCAGCATTCGGCGCAGCATCCGGGAGTTTATTAAGCTGCGGAAATACGTTCTTTCGAACTTCACGGCGATAATCGTCCTCCTTCTTGAGGGCTTCGCCAACCTCCTGATCCAATCGAGCATAGGCGGCAAGCAAATCCTCGCCGTGACTCCATGTATCCAAGTCCAGCGTCTTGGAAAATGGCTCGCCATAGGCTTCCTCGAACTCGGAAGATTCAACCGCCGCAAGAGCCCGCGGCTTCTCTTTCTCGATCCCCTTGTTTGCGCTTGTATCGGCCATTTACCCTCACAATATGTACCGGGGAAGTTTGCGGAAGTTCGACAATTCAGATCAAATCGATTGATTCTTGCCTCAATGCAGCGGCCCACGTGACTTGCCGGCCCCAGCGCGCTACCAATTTACGGGCGTAGTCCTCGACGAGCCAGGCCGGCAGGCCAAAGTCACTTCGAAGCAAGGCCGCAACTTCCGGCATGATATTCAACTCGTTCCGCTCCTTTGAAACTCTTGATAGGACGGCCTTCGCCGGCGCCAACAGAGCGAGAGCGACACGGTCTGCACGGCTTTCAGTGCTGCAAAGCTGAACGTCGTCAACACCATCCCTCCGCTCCATAAAATTGAGATTCACGTACAAAGTCGCACTCGCGAACGTGGATTGCACTCTCTCCAAAACGGTGGCGGGCCTCAGCCCGTCAAGAACGTCCGCGACGCCAGCTCCCAGCCTCTTGACTGCGACAATCCGTGGGTACCAGTAATCCGCCAAGAAATGGCCGAGCTCATGTGCAACTGTCATGCGTCGCTCGTCCTCGGGGTCAGAACCATCCACGAATAGGACGCCGTCTCCTCTGTGCGCCACCAGGCAGCCACGTAAGTTGCGGTCGTCGCAGCCGAAGCGAACAGGGACACCCCGTCTCACTAGCCAAGATTCAACACCAGCAATTCTCAGCTTAGGCAATTTGACAATGGTCAGCGGGACCGCCAGCGCAATGTACCGTTCCAGATTTCTCGGGAAAGGTTCTACTTCTCCGCAGAGGCTCCAAAAAAGCGCCGCCAGCCTTTCGTCTTCGTCATCTCTGCGCACGTTTAAGCCTTGTCCTTGTCGTCCTTCTCGGCGTGACCTTCAGGTTCCTGCTTCCCTAAACCACGATCACGAGCTGCGGCCAAGAACGCTTCCTCCTTGGCCGAACCGAGTGAATGGACACTACTCACGCGTCGAATAACATTGGCTAGCACTGCCTCATCGGCAAGGGTGTAATCAGCGATCTCCCGCACACACTTAGCAAAATCGACCGTATCTGGTTCCGGTCTCCTACAAAGTGCCAGACGAGTAACCATTTCGGGCATGATTCCGAGTGCATCCGGTAATTCAAGGACGCTCAGGCCTTCTTGCCTGCAAAGCTGATCCAACACAAAAGCCATGAAATCAGGATTGTCTATCAGCTTCTCGGCAAGTAGCTGCAAACTAGGGTTAACAGTCGGATTCATATTCCAATTGTCCCGATCTCTTCAGTTTTCGTCGAAGCGCCAATTTGATGCGATCCTTGTGTCTCTTTACCACAAGTGCCCGCGTCCCATGGTTGTTATCTAGAATGCCAAGAACCCTGGCGAATTCGTCCGTTTCCCGAACTCCGTCCAGCATCAACTGGGCAACCTCACGATCAACTGGATCAGCCAATACGGACGCAATTTTTTCAGCAACTTTACGTTGCTCTTCCGCAAACGCGTAAAGATCCTCTGGACTATCAGCTCGCGTTTCTAACCTATATTCCGCCTGGCGTGGCCGAAGTTCGACAACTTTTTCTTGCGTATGGCGCTCTTCCCGCGTTTTTGCTTGCTTTAGAAAGTTCAACAAATCGCCTTCAGCGGCCATCCACAAATATCCGATCAAACTGCCGCGTTTTGTGTCGAACTTCTCGGGAGCCTTCAGGTAGGTCAACATCGCATCCGCAACAGCCGTGTCTATCAGATGTTGATCGGGAACAGCGTGATACTTACGACGTAGGCTTTCGACGATCCGAGGCACTACCAACTCAGCGAGCATACTGGGCCCGAGGCTGTCCCCGCTTACGATCTTCTCGTGGAGCGCAAGCGCGACCGCGTCAATATCACCCACATTGCTCATCCGTTCACTTCTTTTGGAAGATCAAGACGTATTCGGTATCCATTCTTTGGCCAAATGACTTTTTGACATACGGGAGGAGACGTCGTCTTTCATTTATGGTGCGGGAGTGTTGACACTTCAACCTTAGGCCCACCCCTTCTCCCAGCTCTGCAATACCTCGTGAGTCGGTATTGCAATTTTTCTGATGTGCGATGGACATACCACCACAATTGCATACTTGTCCCGGCGCAAAACCCGCTGCATCTCGAACAATACCTTTTTCATATCCAAGAAGTAACGGCCTGTGAGACGTGCATGTCTTGGCGACTGTTTCTCAAGCTTGGCAACAACGCTCGATGCCTTTTTATAGCCTTCCAGCGACTTTGGATCGGGTTCCTTGCATGAACCGCGCTCGGTTCCGATGTATCTAGGTGCCTTCGCCAAATACTTCTCTACCGTCAAATTCAAAATGTCGTGCATCCACGGTATTGCCAAAAAGTGTGCTCGTGGATAGTCGAGGGCTGTTGCATAAGGAGGCGATGTGAATACCAGGTCTACCGTTTCGTCCCCGACACCCAACCGCCTAGCATCTCCACCACGCACAGCTACTTCACTTGCATCCGACTCCCCACACCGTCTGCAAAAATCCTCCATTTGCCGCCGCATGATTCGAACGCGAGTTGCAAACCGCGCAACTACATCTGGCATCTCGGAATGCTCGTAATAATGATGACGAGAGTGAATGATGTCTCGTGCATTGGCCACGCTTTTCTTCGCAAGGATAGTTGAAGAAAGTGCCACCCAAAGAAACTTGCGCACGGCCTCGGCCATCTGCGTTACGGATACATGATGGGACAGGATACTCAGGGCAACTGCAACTTTTGGGGAGAACCAATAGTCACAATTCTTAAAGACCGGGACGGTCGCACGCCGCTTCAGCGCCTCTGAAATTTTCCCGGATTTCAATAGGGCAAGATCTTTCTCCACTCGATCAATCACAGACCCGTAACCCCGTTCGATTGCCGAATCCTCTAAAGGCCGACTCTTAACTCCTGCAATGAGTCTTGCGAGTGGATCAATGTCATAGCCGATTGCTCGCCGACCGAGGAGTCTGGCCTCTACAAGGGTTGTACCGCTCCCAGCCATCGGATCAAGAACGGTATCGCCTGGCCTCGAATAGTACCTGATTCCATACCGAACTAATTGGGGAGGACATTTTGCTGCATAGGCATGAAGGCCGTGTGACGCATACAGAGTATTGTGTCCGTCAAAATTGAGTTCGGGCATATTCGATCGGGAACGCCTTTCAGCCCTCTCACACACTCGCGAGAAAGATTACGTCAGCATTGTACCAATAAACACTTTATGTTCAATGAGTTGGATGTATATATTCATGTTAACTCCAAACTCAGAAGCGGTCCCAGTCTCAAACGCTTTGCCCGATACAAACCCTTAGTTGTCGCGTCGCGTCTTTCTTTCACTGCGCTACGCTCGGGTGGTCGCCGTTCGGCCACGGCTCGGACGGTCACGAGGTCTAAGCGCCGCTTTCGCGCCAAAACTAAAAACCAACAGCATTTTGGCACTCACCGCGCCGACTCTCGCGCCCTGCCACCCTTCGCTTCGCTGCGCTTTTCCCCGTGTCCGCCGGTAACTGTTTTTGTCTCGCTGCCGCTCAAGTGAAAGACAAAAACAGCCTACCCGGCGGAACAGGGGATCAAAAATGTTATTGAAGGATACAAGCAGAACAAAAAACAATCAGGAACTCGTTAAGGCCAGCATTGATGCACTGGTCAAGGCTTTGGAGGGTGGACACAGTGACGCACTCTCTGCCTATCTCACGGCCATGTCTCAATTTCACAACTACAGTTTTCAGAACATTCTCTTGATTGCCAGCCAGCGTCCGACAGCAACCAGAGTTGCAGGTATTCGCTCATGGAACGAGTTGGGCCGGAGAGTGAAACGCGGGGAAAAGGGAATCATGATCTTTGCCCCGATGATTGGCTACAGGCGCAATGCGAGCGACAGCGACCAGAGCCAGCAGAGCGACGCCAGAACCGACAAGCCGGAGCCGCGTCTTGTAGGTTTTCGTGCAGTTTATGTGTTCGATGTTGGCCAGACCGAAGGCGCAGAACTGCCGGAACTCGGCAGCACCTTCAAGGGCGAAGTAGGCGACAAACTCGACAAGTTGGCTGACTTCACGACCGCCGAGGGCATCAAGCTGGAGTACTCCGACAAGATTGCACCTGCAAGGGGTATGTCCTACGGCGGTTTGATTCGCATTCTGCCGGACATGGAGCCGTCCGAAACACTCGCAACGTTTGTGCATGAATTGGCGCACGAGATGTTGCACCGGGCCGAGCGCCGCACGCTCACGACCAAGACGGTGCGGGAAACCGAGGCCGAAGCAGTCGCCTTTGTGGTCTGCCATGCTCTTGGACTCGAAACCGGGACAGGTTCCAGTGATTACATCCAGCTCTATCACGGTGACGCTAATCTGCTGAAAGAGAGCCTTGAAGTAGTACAGCGCACGTCCACCATTATCCTTGGGGCGATCAGCCCCAAGGATGCGGTAAGCACCCCAGCGACAACGGAGGTGCTGCAATGAAAACCGTTGCCATGATCTTGGAACTTGCCGCCCCTCTGCAAGCTGGATTTCACATCCGAATCGAAAACGAACCATGGATGACTCTGGTCATCGAAGATACACAGGAACGAGGGCCGAATGGTCTGCCGGCAATCTCCGTAGCTCACTATGGAGAACAGAACGGCGATTTGATGCGCGACCCTGAAATGATCTTTGAGGCGGAGGAATCCGGCGAACAAATGAATCTAGTGCCCTACTATTGGCGGAATGACTACGCAGGAATCGAGCAGTATTCCGCGTTTGTTGAGGAAGGCCGAACCCTCCTGAATGCCAAGCTAAAGCGCGAACACACTGCCTTTGCTCACGTTTGGGACGCCAATCTGAAGGCGCAGGGTTTTCTGGAAGCCTTCGTCCGACAGCAGAAGGGCGACACCTAAGAGCACCCTCACGCAGACTGCTCAACATGCCCGGCCCGACGCCGGGCATGGTTCTTGCCTAAAATTTTCGAGGGGCGCTCTGGCCGCGCCCCTCGTGCTCCCCAGGCCACCGCGAAGAGTCAGTTACGTCGTACGGCGATGCGGCGAGCGGAGACCGGAGACCGGTAGTAAACTAACTCCGCATTATCGAGTCGTGGGGGCGCTAAGTGGCTATCGTTGGCCTTTCCGAGTTTACATTTGGCTTTGGGTTCTTGTACGAGCAAACCGCCGCCAATTGGGCAGGGCTGAAAGCGGCTCCCATTCTCCCCAGCCTCCAGCAAGAGCAAGATGTAGGGTGGGATGCTCGGCTCCCGCTGCAAGGCACGGATTATTATTACCAGTTTAAGCTGAGTGACTACCTGTCTCGGGGAAACGCAAAACACATTCGAGATGGTACCTACGACGGACCGTACTATCGGTTCCACCTACACAAGAAGAACAATAATCGGCAGCATCAGCGCTTGCGTGAGCACTGCGCCGACAACCCGCTTACATACTACGTCGCCCCTGAATTCAATGATTTGGCTGATTTCAATGCGTCATTTATCGCGAAAGAACTGAGAGAGCGTTCCCGAATCATTGCGTTGACGGACTGCGATGACATCGCCGACGGCGACCAACACTACGTTACATTTCGCGAGGGCCAAGAAGGCTTTACCCAACATTCGGTTCACAAGCGGCATGAGCACACATCGTTTGGGAAAGACCTGCCAGAACTCTATAGGCGCACGGAGAAGGCGTGGATTCCTATCGACAAAGGGTTCGCCGAGCGTCTCTTTGAAAAGACTCGCGCAGTTGTGAACCGCAACCTGGAACGAGAGGAGCCAGGGCTCATTCGTCAGGAGCTACAACTTCTCGATTTTGTCCCTCAGCAGGCTAGCCGCCGCGAAGTACTCCTCAGAACCGCCGACGTATTGGCCACATTTCTTGGCGTCACACTCGTGTTGGTCGGTACGAAGTGACGACAAAATCGTTCATGGCTGTCTACTTCCAACTTGGCTTCTTGGTACCAGTTTCAACCATGTCATCCGGCGCAAGTGTCGCTGGCCGCGCTCCACTTTTGTGTTCAAGGTTAAGATAAGCAGCTGGATTCCTTGGAGTGTTCATGAAAACTGTTTGGATCGTTGACGGAGCATATCTCTTTAACTACGGCAAGACTCGCCCCCCCAACGGCATCGACTACTTGAAGCTGAAGAATGAGCTTGTAAAGGCCAACGGCGGCCCGATCTACGAAGGCTACTATCTGAATTCAACTCCAGATCCAGCGACCGACGCCCAGAACGCCTTTCATACGTGGATAAAATCGGCTTCACCCAAAGGGCCTAAGATGCGTGTTCAACTCTACAAGCTAAAAGACATGCGTAATAAGTGCCCGTCGTGTGGCAATCAATTCGATCGACAAGTCCAAAAAGGCGTGGATGTTGGAATTGCAACGCTGATAATCAAACTTGCGGCGCAGGACGTTTATGAGCGTTTGATCCTTTCTGCGGGTGACGGAGATTTTGAGGATGCAATATCGTACATTAAGTCGGAGCTTCACAAGGAATTCTGGCTAAACGGCGCGCAGCCCAGTCTTTCGACCGATCTGCAGTCGTACGCTGACAATGTGCTTTGGTTGGACGACATGCACCCAGCTATCGACAAATGAGCTTCCACGCTTTTCCAATGGAAGCTCCGCCCGCTTCTGATGCGACAATTCAGCGTGACTGTCCCTTTCGTTCCGCTCCCAGCTCGCCTTTCTCACGCACCGGGAAACTCAAAAATCTCGCAATACGCTCCTCAACGCTGAGAGGCGGAATCAGGGTCCAATTGGACCCTGATTTTCCGGGGAAGGGGTTTTCCGCGACGTGTGTTCGCAGTACAGCGGCGAGCACACGCGGTAGAAAATTTGTGAACTGCGCAGCAGGTTTTTGAATTGTCGCCCAAATTTCTGTGCAAAAAAACCTGGGTCCAATCAGGGTCCAATAAGGTTCCAAATCGTTACTTACGGCTCCAAAATGGGCTGTCGGTGCCGTCTAATTTCAATTAGTTACGAGTTGTTGAGCCCCTTTCACGGCGGTAACACGGGTTCAAATCCCGTCGGGGACGCCAATCATCGCTGCTTTCGAGAAATTCGCACCCCTCCGTCTCCCGCTTTCCTGCTCGCTGCCCGACGCATAAGACGTCTGATACAAATGGCGCCTTCCGGCGCCATTGTTCATTGCGGTGTGTCCAGGATGCTAACAATGCCGCGTCCGAAACGGTTTGTCAGATGGAAAGTAGCCGATTAAAAAAGGCTCGATAGCGCTGCAGAGCGAGTCGCAGATCCTCAGTAGAAACGTTATCCCCGCGATCCCACTGGCCTTCCAGCTTGGATCGTTCTTGCGCAAAAATCTCCGCCAGTTTTTTCATGGTGGAAGCTACCAGGCTGTCGGCTTCCTCCACTGCTTTTCGTGGTTCGTCGACGAAACCGCCCTGGATTGCATCCCATCGACTTCTGAGTTGGGGTAGTTCATTGTCGGGGAAAAGGGCTGCGGTCTCCGCGCTCTGGGTAACGCCTCCCGCTCGGCGCGACCCACTTGTGATGTCGACGGGAGTGCGCTCCACCTGCGGTGATTTCGCTTTTAAGGGATCGATTTCGTTCTGTGGTTCCGCTCTTCGCCCTTGCGCGATATCGGCGGTAGTCAATTCTTTCTCATTTTCTTTCCTGAAGGGGGACGTCATCCGTGTGCCTCTTTCCGCTCAGCTAGTGAGTCATTGAGAAGTTCTTCAAACAGGCTGCGATAGTGAACCATGGCTTTGCGCAAATCCTCAGTGCTGGCTTGCCCACGGCTATGACGAAGAGCAATGTCGTGAGCCGCTCGATAGTTCTGGCTAACAACAGGATGGTCTACCGAGATGATGTCGGCTTGCTGGTCAAAATTCGTCGTTGGATAACCGCGGGCATGCATCACGCGGGTCACGAGTTCGTCGGCTTCAGTTACAGCACCCTTGGGGTCATCGACAAACTTTGTCTGGACCTCTCTCCATTGGCGCGTAACCTCAACTTGCTGCGCCGGAGACAGGGGCACGATTTTGAGTTCGTCTCTCCTCTTGGCGCGCCATTCCAGCACGCTTTCGGCACGTCGTGGATCTCCTTCCTTTTTCAGCATCCGGTCATACTCGGGTCCGAACTGCTGTCGGAGGAGTGTCGTGCGGCGCTTGCGCGTATACAACCAACCAAGAACAATGCCCACAACCACGAGCACCGCAACGATCGCGACAATTGTCACAAGGCGTTGATCCATAGGCATACTCCGGAACCTTGGATTCTTCGCCTTCTTGGGTTGTTGTCTGAAGAGTTCAGAATTAAAAGCAGAAGCATTTCATTGGATTTAGGGGATTATGCGTAGCGCAACTCGAACCTAAGGACCAGAATGGAACTCGCGTCAGCATTTAGCGCGTCCTTGAATTCGAAATCGCACGTGAGGGACACAATCTCGCGAGTACAATTCGCTTCGGTAACTCTCGAAAGCGACGCCGCGAGTCATGGCTGCAGTCCATCCCACGACCACCGCGGGATTGTCAGACCATCCGGAACATCATCCGCAGACCCAGGATAGCGGGACATGGTGGTCGTAGTCGTCCAGGCGAAGTAGTCGTGCAGCACTTTTCGCAGAACCTGATCGTTCGCCAGTCCAGTATCGACCAACGCCTGATCGAAGCAGGCAATTGCCCGCCGGTCCATTTCGTCGTGCTCGCCATTCCCGCTGTGCATTTTTACAACAGTCGTCTCGTTGCCATAAGAAACCGAATAAGCCGTCGGGCCACCAAGGGCCTCGGCCCAATAAGCAGCCAACCGCTCCACATGCTCAGGATGGAAGCCGTGGCTGAACGCATGCGCCACCACCTCGTCGGCCAGGACACGTTTATGCCAGGCTTGAGCCAGACGCCGCAGACCCTCGGCTCCGCCCGTGGCTTCAAAAACCGTCTTCATATGTTCATGATGACAATCCCTTTGAGGTGGTGCAAGAGACTGTTTTTTATCTCGGAACTGCAGACGCGGCATTTGGACAATTTCAGCACTGCACTTCCGGTGCTTCTGCTCGGCCGACGCACCAACTAGACTTCGGCATAGCGCGTGCTCTCAAACTTTCGAATGAGCGGCAGGAAGGTTACTAAGGCCCGGATATTGGCAGGGAAGTCTCTGCCTTGGCGGGTCCTCGTGCGCCTGTGTTCTAGCGCTCTGTTTGCCGCAGTCGTGCTGCCACTCTCTGGTGGCGCGTGGGCTCAAATCTCTCCCGGGCCTCTGTCGCGCCCGCATCAATCTTTGAGCGGAGCAACCAACTGCACAAGCTGTCACAAGCTGGCCTCCGGCGAAGCGACTTTCAAGTGTCTTGAGTGCCACAGCGAAATTGCCAGTCGCATAGCGGCGAAACGGGGTTTACACGCCACTTATCACATCTCACCCGGCTCCAGCCAGGAGTGCTCTCGCTGCCACTCTGAGCATAACGGTGAAGATTTCCCGCTTGTAAAATTCGACATCAAGGCATTCGACCACCGCCAGACTGGCTACTCCCTCGAGGGTAAACACGCAGGTCTGGATTGCAACCGCTGCCACAATTCCGACCACATTGTCCCCTCGGACCGCTCGGCTATCCGCATCAAGGATCTCAACCGCACCTTCCTCGGACTGTCGCAAGCCTGCGTCACTTGTCACCAGGACCAGCACAAAGGCAGGCTAGGGGCGAACTGTTTGCAGTGCCACAACTACCAGGATTGGAAGACTGTCAAAGTAGGAGAATTCGATCACTCAAAGACCCGCTATCCCTTGACCGGCCTGCATTCTCAGGTTGCCTGCGCGAAGTGCCACACTCCGGGCGAAGACAACAAGCCGCGATATACGGGAATCCTGTTTAGCAAGTGCTCCGACTGTCACTCTGATCCGCATAAAGGAAGCTTCCCGCAAGGCTGTCAGGCATGTCACTCGACCAGCGGTTGGAAGCGGGTTTCCAGTGAAGCAATCAGCCAGCGTTTCGATCACTCCAAAACCAAATACCCGTTGCTCGGAAAGCATGCCGAAGTTGAATGTGTTCAGTGTCACGCTGGCGGCGATTTCAAAAAGCCACTAGCCTTCCAGAAATGCATGGATTGCCACAAGCCTGATCCTCACAATGGCCAGTTCGCCCAGCGCAAGGACAATGGCGAGTGCTCATCCTGTCACACCGTGGATGGTTTTAAGCCTTCCAAGTTCACCGTCCAGGACCATGCCTCGAGCGCCTATCCGCTTGAAGGCAAGCACGCTACGCTGGAATGCGCCAAGTGCCACGTTCCGCGCGGCAAAGACACGTTGTTCAAGATCAAGTTTCAGCGCTGCACGGATTGCCATACCGACGAGCACGGTGGCCAGTTTGCCGGTGCGCCGTACATGAACCAGTGCGAGCGCTGCCACAACCTGCAAGGCTACCGGCCGTCCACTTTTACCCTCGCCAGGCATAAGGAAACTCACTTCCTGCTGACTGGCGGCCACATCGCAACTCCGTGCATTGATTGCCACAAGCCCAGCCCTGACATTGCTCCGAAGAAGCCCGCGCCCTACCACTGGGACAATCTCTCCTGCACCAGTTGTCATCAGGATCCCCACAACGGTCAGTTCAAAGAGCGCATGCTTCGCGTGCGCGCAAACGGGAAGACTGGCGGATGTGAAGCCTGCCATACCACCAAATCATGGAAAGAACTATCTGGCTTTGACCACGATCAGACGAAATTCCCGCTGTTGGGAGCGCACCGCGGAACTGCCTGCATCGACTGCCACAAGCCGCCGAATCTTGAGACGCGGCTCATCAACGTCGATTTCAAATCGGCTCCCACCAGGTGCGAAGACTGCCACGAAAACATTCACGCAGATCAATTCGCCCAAAATGGGACTACGGCCTGCGCGGATTGCCACAATCCTGCCAAATGGAAGCCGTCACTTTTCGATCACGACAAACGTACGACCTTCCCGCTTCAAGGAGCCCACCGCAACGTGCGTTGCGATGCTTGCCACAAGCTGCAGAAGATGATCCAAGGCAAGCCAGTCCTCTTTTATAAGCCCACGCCTAAAGAATGTGCCGCCTGTCATGGCCCGAAAACTTAGCCGCACTCGTGCGTTCCCGGTTACTTTTGGAACCGGTGACTTCGCCGATTCACCTCTCTGTTGAATTTTTAATCATGAAAAAACTTCGACCTCGATACAGAACTTACACGAGTGAGAAGTGCATACCGCACACGACAGGAATTTGGACAATCGCCTCGTGGCTGCCAGAACACCCAGCTTGCGTAACTTTCCCCGGTCCAATCGGACACTTACTATCAACGGACATCTAATTGCTTAAGTGAAGTCATCATACTTATCCGTAAGCGCTCACTCTTCATAATCATTCTTCCGGAATTGTTTTAGTCGAATCCGATTTTGCAGGTGGAGATTTTGGTTTCGACACACCCATTCAGGAGTCGGGTTGCGTTTGTTGTGTTTTTCATCGCTGCTACCGCTGCGGCTCAACAGTCTCAGCCGTACGTCAGCACGCGCAGCCCGCACGGCAGCCTGAACATTCCTTGCCAGAACTGCCATACGTCGGTTGGTTGGAAGCCAATCCGCGGAGTGCCGGAGTTCGACCACAACCAGACCCGCTTTCCTCTGCGGGGCATGCACCAATCGGTAACCTGCTCCCAATGCCATACCAAGCCGGTTTTTACCAATGTGGGAAATAAGTGCGCCGACTGCCACGCCGACATCCACAAACGGCAGTTCGGGGCGAACTGCGAGCAGTGCCATACCGTGAAAGGTTGGCAGGTTGGTATCCAGGCGATCCAGAACCATCAGAACCGCTTCCCGTTGATTGGCGCACATGCTGCGCTGGACTGCGCTTCCTGCCATACTGGCGCTGCCACGGGGCAGTTCCAGGGACTATCCACGCAGTGCTACTCATGCCACGCCAAGGACTACCAGCAGACCAAGGCGCCCAATCACCTCACCGCCAAGTTCTCCACTACCTGCGAAGAGTGCCATGGGATGAACAGTTGGCTGGGGGCCAAGTTTGATCACGCAGCCTACGGGTTCCCGCTGACTAATGCTCATGCGGTTCCTCCGCGCGAGTGTATCGACTGCCACGTCGGCGGCAACTATACCCTGACCACCACCGCCTGCGTTTCATGCCACTTGAAGGACTATCAGGGGACGACTAATCCCAACCACGCGCAAGCTGGTTTTTCCCAGACTTGCGAGCAATGCCACACCACGATCGCCTGGCAGCCTGCAAACTTCGATCACAACTCGGTGAACTTCCCCCTGACGGGTGGCCATGCCGTTCCGCCTCGCCAATGTTCTGACTGCCACGTCAACAACAATTACAACCTGACTACCACGGCCTGCGTGTCCTGTCATCTCAAGGACTACCAGGGGACGACCAATCCCAATCACGTGCAGGCAGGATTCGCCCAGACTTGCGAGGTTTGTCACAACACCACCGCGTGGCAGCCTGCCCAATTCGATCACTCGAAGTCTGGGTTCCCGCTAACCGGAATGCACACTGTGCCGCCGCGCCAGTGTGCGGATTGCCACATCAACAACAACTACAACATCACCAATACCGCCTGCGTGAGTTGCCACCTGACCGATTACCAGGGAACCACTAACCCGAATCACGTGACTTCGAATTTCCCGCAAACTTGCGAGCAATGCCACAGCACGTCTACCTGGCTGGGAGCAACCTTCAACCATGACTCTACCGGCTTTGCATTAACCGGGATGCACACGGTGCCGCCACGGCAGTGCACCGATTGTCATGTCAACAACAACTACAACTTGACTACCTCCGCGTGCGTCAGCTGTCACCTGACTGATTACCAGGGAACGACCAACCCTAATCACGTGGCGTCGAATTTCCCCCAGACCTGCGAACAATGCCACAGCACCACCTCATGGCTCGGGGCTACTTTTGATCACTCCACCACTGGCTTTGCCCTGACCGGCATGCATACCGTCCCACCCCGGCAGTGCACCGATTGCCACGTCAACAATAACTACAACCTGACCACATCCGCGTGCGTCAGCTGCCATCTCAAGGACTACCAGGGAACTACCAATCCTAACCACGTGGCATCTAATTTCCCCCAGACCTGCGAACAGTGCCACAGCACGACTTCGTGGCTTGGCGCTACTTTTGATCATTCAACAACCGGCTTCGCTCTCACCGGCAGCCACACCGTGCCACCGCGCCAGTGTACCGATTGCCACGTCAACAACAACTACAACCTGACCAGTTCAGCCTGCATTACTTGTCATCAGACGGACTACAACAACGCTAAGAGTCCGATCGACCACATCTCGGTAGGCTTCCCGACCACCTGCGAACTTTGCCACGACACCGTGCTTTGGACTGATGGCAAGTTCGATCACAACAAGACGGCATTCCCGCTCACGGGCATGCATACTTCGCCGCCGCGGCAGTGCGTCGATTGCCACGTGAACAACAATTACACGACGCTGCCAACCGACTGTTACGGCTGCCACAAGGCCGACTACCAGAACACCACGAATCCGGGCCATGCGGCGCAGCCGCAATTCTTCCCGACCACTTGTGCTACGTGCCACAACACCACCAGCTGGTTGAATGCGACTTTTAACCATTCGCAGTACACGCCATTCCCCACCAACCACGGCAACGCCAACGGAGTTTGTTCCACCTGCCACATCAATTCGAACGACTATTCGGTGTTCCAGTGCACCAATTGCCACTCGAAATCGCAGGCTGACTCGGACCATCGCGGCGTCAGGGGCTATGTCTACAACAGCATCAATTGTTATCAATGCCACCGCGACGGCAGGGGAGGCTAGAGCAGTTGTCGCTTGACTGACTGAACCTCGACAGGTGCAGCAGACCGGAGCGGCTGCAGCGTGCGGATCGATGATGACGGCAGTTCACATTCAAGTCGGGACGATTTTGCTATTGCTGTCGATGGCAGCGGCACAAAGCGCGATTCCTCAGTCGGCTAGGCTCTACGACGTGAAGGTAATGCGTGACGGAAGGGACGTGCTGATCGACCTCACGCTCAGCGATGTCGTCAAAACGTCGGTCAGCACGGCGGCGCGGCCAGATCGGATCGTCATCGAGCTTCCGAGAACAACCTCGAGTGCCAAACAGCAGCGTATTGCAGTCAACTTCCAAGGCGTGCGTAACGTGCGCTATGGACTGCACAGCACTGACCCGGCGGTAACCCGGGTGGTCATAGAACTCGACTCTCCAGAAACTTACTCGCTGAAAGCTAACGGAACCCACCTCGTGTTGACGATCGAAGCGGATTCTGCCCGAAATACTGGGCGTCAGGGCGCGCCTGCGGCAGCCGCATCGGGAGGGTTCATCGGCGTGTTTCGCCGTCAGCAGAGCCTTCCGCCCGTAGCGCCCCCAGTTGAGGTAGCCGACACCAGTACTCCGCCGCCAACCGGTCCGCGGATCGCTTTCCCGTCACCGTCAGACGCGCCGGCGAATCAGACGGCGGCGAGCAAACCTGCCCCTTCGGCGGCCCATCCAGATAAAGGCAGTTTGCAGGAGGGAACTGTATTCCCGAACATGGGAGCACCTGGCGCTGGAACGGTGCCGGGCGCGAGCGATACGACGGTCGGCGGGTTCGATAGCGGAACGAAAGCGGAGGCCGGTGCGACCAATGCGTCCGCCTCGACCTCGGTGCCCGCAGGCTTCTCCACGGTTGCGGAACAGAAATCATCTCCGCCTGTTGCTGGCCAAACATCCACCCCGACGCTTGCGCTCTCCCCAACTCCTGCTCTTGCGAGCGAACCGGCGAAACTGGTTGTACCAGGCAACCTGGACCGCGAATCACCAGCGCGCGAAGCGAGGGCCGCTCCAGATGTAACTCCTCGCTCCGCATCAGAAGTTGAACAAGGCGCAAACTCGCAGCCTCCCGCCGCCGAGAACACCGCCGTTGTGGCGGCAGTGAGTGATCTCGATCAGCAACTGCTTGCCTTGCGAGCAGCGAATCCTAACTTACGCACCGTCTTCAAGGTTAAATACGTCGCCGATGGTGTGGCCTACCTGGATGGTGGCCGGGCTGACGGGCTGACCGAAGGGATGAAGCTACAAATCAAGGATTCCGATCACGCGCCGCGTGCCGGCGAGATTGCCGATCCTGCCGACCCATCAATCGTTGCCGACCTTCAGGTAAACGCGGTTGCCGACACCTCCTCGGTGACCGACATCAGCAATCCCAAGCGTCCGGTGAAGCCCGGCGATCTGGCTTATCTTTCTTCTGCGGATGCTTTGTCCCTGGTCCAGCAGCAGGCCCTGAGTGCCACACGAAAGTATCCTACGGTGATCAGCTTTACAGAAGGCGACACCCTCGATGAAGAGGCGCGTGAAGAAGTCCCGAAGCCGCCCTTGCCGTCCGTGAACCGGGCGCGAGGACGCATAGGTCTCGACTACACCGGCACCTCCAGTTCGGGAATCACCACTTCCGACCTTGGCCTCGTAGTGCGCACTGACATTACGCGACTCAACGGCACCTACTGGAATGTGAGCGGCTATTGGCGCGGACGCCTTCAGTCCAGCGCGCCTGCAGGCCAGCAGACGATTCAGGATCTCATCAACCGCACTTATCACCTGAGCATGACCTACGACAATCCAAATTCCGCCTGGGTAGCGGGTTTTGGCCGCCTCTATCTACCCTGGGCTCCGAGCCTGGAGACTATCGACGGCGGATATTTCGGCCGGCGTTTGGCCAAAGGCACGACGGTTGGCATTTTCGGAGGCTCAACTCCTGACCCTACTTCCTACAGTTACAACCCCGACCAGGAGATCGGCGGTCTCTTCATCAATTTCGATGGCGGCAGCTATCAGGATTGGAAATATACGAGCACTTCCGGCCTCGGCATAAGCGCCCTCAATTTTGCTATCAATCGTCCTTTTGTCTTTTTCGAAAACGGGGTTTTCTACAAGCGGTATTTCTCGATCTACGACTCAATGCAGGCCGACAGTCCTAAGGGAAACAGCCAAACGCCCGCGCCTGGCCCAGGTCTCAGCCGCAACTTCCTCACTATTCGGGTTCAGCCGCATCCCCGCGTCGAATTCGATGTGAATGAAAATTACTTTCGCGACATTCCTACTTTCGATCCTGCGCTGATCGGCACTACGCTGCTCGACAAGTATCTTTTCCAAGGTTTCAGCGCGGGCGCCCGCGTCGAAGTCGCCAAGCAGATTTACGTCTACACGCAGTTGGGGGCGAGTAACCGTACGGGAGACGCCAAAACTTCGTTGAATGATTCCTTCGGTGTCACCTTCAATCATGTGCCGTGGATTGCGGCGCGCGCGGATGCGCACTATTCCCGCTTTAACAGTTCCTTTGGCAGCGGATCCTACGAAGCATTTACCTTGTCACGAAATATCAACGAAGGTCTGCGGCTGGAGCTGTTGCTGGGCCAACAGAACTTTAACTCCACACTGCCCACCAGCGACCGTTCCCGCTTCGCTAACGTCAACTTCGAATCCACGCTCGGAGCCCATTATTTCCTGCAAGGTGGATTCGGCTTCAATCGCGGAGATTTGAACTATCAGCAATGGCATTTTTCCCTGGGATACCGGTTCGATTCGAAAGGCAGTAAGCAATGAAACGGCTTATTCCATCATGCTGGCGAGTGGGGGTTGCGGCCGCGTTGCTGCTCCAGTGGATAACACCAGACCTGTGCCGCGCACAATCGTTGCCCGACGTGATTTCCCTCACCAGCAAGCAGGTCGCAGCTTTTGTTGAACAGTTTTCCGACGTGAAGTGTATTGAGCACGTGCAGCAGGAAAAGCTTGGTAAAGATGACAAGGTAGAACTGAAGACGGAGTCCACGTTCGACTATCTGGTCATTCTCACCAACAACGGCGGAGAGTTGAGCCTGGACGAATCCCGTCTCGCCGTCCGCGAGGCCAAGGCCGACAAGAAAAATACCTCCATGCTCTTGAGCAATGGCTTCGCTACGCTTTTTCTGGTTTTTCATCCTTACTACTCGGCGAGCTTCCAATTCAATCTGCTCGGAGAAGAGTCTGTCGATGGGCGACGTTTTCTGAAAATCGGCTTCGAGCACATCCACGGCACCCGGTCTGTAGCAGCCTTGGCTTTGCGGGGCAGGGAATACGCTCTGGAGATTTCGGGAACCGCGCTCGTCGATCCGCAAAGCGGCAACATCGCCAGTATCACCGCTTCGATCGGCGACACCATGGAAGACGTCGGACTGAAATCGCTTCGCGCTGACGTTGTATACACGCCCGTACCATTTCGCGACGCCAGGGAAACATATTGGTTTCCGTCGCAGGCGGTGATCGCGGTGGAAACCCCGCGCCAGCACTGGCGTAACACCCATCACTTCACTGACTACAAAAAGTTTTCTGTAAGCACAGAGGAACAGGTCGCAAACAAATGAGTGCCAACGCTGCTGTAGCAACCGCGGCTATTTCTGGTTTCAACGAGGAGCGCTCCCATCGCGTCCGTCTCGCGATCGCTTACGTACTGGCGATCTCACTGGTGCTGGCCCTGGCCGTGTACGGTTTCAGTTACTACACGCTCGGCTCGGCGGAGCGGCCGTTCTCACCCAAACACAGCTTGCTTCGCCCCAGCGGGACGATCGGGGTCAAACTGGGATTCCTTGGGTTTGGCACCTTCCTGATCATCTTCCTGTATCCGTTGCGCAAGGTATGGCCGTGGCTGGGTCGATTGGGAAGCTCGCGCCACTGGCTCGACTTTCACGTCCTGCTCGGCATCAGCGCGCCGTTCATCATCGCCTTCCATTCTGCCTTCAAGTTTCGGGGGTTCGCCGGCATCGCTTTTTGGATCATGCTGGCAGTGTCGCTCAGCGGCGTCGTTGGGCGCTACTTGTACTCGCAGATTCCTCGTCGCCTGAACGCTGCCGAGTTAACCCTGCTGGAATTGCAGGAAATGCAGGATCGCCTTGCCCAAAAACTCGCCGATCAGAAATTGTTCCCCCGCCAGGCCCTGGCGTCCGCGTTCTACCTTCCCAGCCAGCAACAGGTCGATGGCATGTTCGCCGGACGGGCGCTCCTCTACATGATGGTGCTGGACCTGCTTCGTGGATTTCGTATCGCCAGGCTCAGGCGCCACGCTCTTACCTTGGGCGGAAAACTCGCCACGCTTGGCGGGTTCCTCCCAACCCGCCACCGCGAACTGGAAGCCATTCTCTCGATGGCCAAAGAGCAGGCCTCCACCGCCAAGCGCGTCCTGTTCCTGAAACGCTCGCAGCAGGTGTTCCACCTGTGGCATGTAGTACACAAACCTTTCAGTTACACCTTCGCGATCTTGGCGCTGATTCACATCGGGGTTGTAATGATGATGGGTTTCTTCTGAGGATCGGCGAATGGATACATTACTGGCTTTGTTGATTGCCGTGGTAGTGAGTAGTTTCTTCCTCCGCGGCTATTTGAAGAAACTGAGGACTACTGAAGCGCAGGCTTTGGCGGCAGCCGAGAAAGGCAAGCTGTTCTCGGAGGGGCCCCGGGCGCAGCACCCTCACATTGACACCAGTTACTGTATCGGCTGCGGCACCTGCACCACCGTTTGTCCTGAAGGCGATGTCTTGGCCATGATCGGCGGCAAGGCCGCAATTGTGAATGGGCACAAGTGCATCGGGCATAGCCTTTGCGCCGAGGCCTGCCCTGTTGGTGCGATCACCATGGTGATGGCGAGTCCGAGCGTCGGCGCTGACTTGCCCTTCCTGACGCCTGAGTACGAAACGAGTATTCCGAGCCTTTTCATTGTTGGCGAACTTGGCGGCCTGGCGCTTATCAAGAATGCCGTCAATCAGGGGCGTGATTGCATCGATACCATTGCTGCCCGGCTTAGCAACTCGGAAAAGCCTGCGTACGCTTCGAATCTTTATGACGTATTGATCGTCGGTGCCGGCCCAGCTGGAATTAGCGCATCCCTGCGAGCAATAGAAAGGAAGTTGAATTACATCACCATCGAGCGCGATGAAGTCGGCGGAACCGTGGCCAAGTACCCGCGTCAGAAACTGGTCATGACCAGTCCTGTGGAATTTCCTATGTACGGGAAGTTCAAGAAATTGCAGCTTAGCAAAGAGAACCTGTTGGCCTTCTGGGACATGATCCTTAACCGCTCCGATTTCAACGTCTCTACTGGCGAGAAAGTCGAGGGCATCACGCGAGATGCGAACGGAATCTTGTGCGTCTCCACCGTGAATAACCAATATCACTCTCGTGCGGTTGTGCTCGCGCTCGGCCGCGCCGGAGAGCCTCGCAAACTCGGCGTTCCCGGCGAGCAGCTTCCCAAGGTCATGTATCGCCTCATTGAAGCGGATCACTACGTCAACAAACATATCCTTGTAATCGGCGGCGGCGACAGCGCCGTTGAAGCCGCTATGGGACTCGCTGAGCAGGTGGGCAATCGCGTCACGCTTTCCTATCGTGGCGCGCGGTTCAGCCGCATTAAGGACCGCAACGAGAAGCGCATGCTGGAGTGCATGCGCAATGGAAAAGTCAAAGTGCTATTCAATTCCAATCCAGTCGAATTCAAACCTGATTGCGCCGTCCTGAACGTGCAGGGTTCCATCCAGCAAATCCCGAATGACTTTGTCTGGATCTTCGCGGGCGGAACTCCTCCGAACGACTTCCTGAAGAAGATCGGTGTTTCGTTCGGCCAACGCGATCTGACGCTGGAAGGCGGCGCCGAAGCTCGCCTGGCAGCCTCAGAAAAGAAAGGGGCCGCCGAAGCCAGCGCCGCGCGTGCCTGACCGTAAGACCAGTAATCCTCCCGCTCTGTTGTGGCACACCTCCATGTGAACGTTGTATCCTCTTAGGTTACCGGCCTAGCTCTGCTGATCCGAACCAGAGGCACCGATGCGACGCTCGTCCGCAACTGTGATCTCCATGGCTATGCTGCTCGGCGTTGCCGTTGGGCTGGGCGCCTACACCTTCATTTACGCGAAGGGATACTCGTATCTCACCAACGATCCCGCGGCCTGTACAAACTGCCACGTCATGCGGGCGCAATACGATGCCTGGCTGAAATCGAGCCATCATTCAGTGGCGACCTGCAACGATTGCCACACCCCTCATAACATCGTCGGAAAGTATGCCGTAAAAGCGAATAACGGCTTCTGGCATTCGTTCTATTTCACCTCGGGCCGGTACCCAGACACTATCGAGATCACCAGGTTCGATCACCAGATCGCCGAGAATGCCTGCCGGCGCTGTCACGATTCCATTACATCCGCGATCGATGGCAACATCGTTCATGGCAAAGCCGAGGGACTGCAGTGCACGCGCTGCCACAACTCAGTTGGCCACTCGGAGTCTGCGTCGGCCTCTCTGACCAACTACCAAAAGTGAGTCCTCATGAGCAACGCTAATCCGGAATCAGCCCGCTCCCGAAAACTTGTATTCGCCGTAATCATGCTGGCAGCAATTTCTACCGTTGCCGTGACAGCTCTGCTCGTGAATATTTTCGAACGCAAGCAGGAAGGGAAGAATCCCTTCTATCGCGTGGTCGAACTCAACGACACCATCGACGATCCCGCTACCTGGGCCAAGGACTTTCCCCTGCAATACGACCTGTATGAACGCACGACCGACATGCAGCGGACAAAATACGGCGGAAGCGAAGGCCTGCCTCACTCGCCCACCGCCGCTGACCCGCGCTCCGTTGTAGCACGCTCAAAACTGGAGCAAGATCCGCGCCTGAAAACCATCTGGGCTGGCTATTCTTTCTCGGCCGACTACCGCGAGCGCCGCGGCCACGCCTACATGCTCGACGACCAGACCTTCACCGAACGCCAAAAGTTTGCTCCGCCCGCCATGTGCATCAATTGCCATGCTTCGATGGTGACGACGTATCTCAAACTCGGCGATGGCGACATCATGAAGGGATTCAACGTCATCAGCGATTCGCACATGACTTACCAGCAGATTCGCGAGCAGGTGAAGCATCCAGTCGCCTGCATCGACTGCCACGATCCGAAAAATATGCAACTCCGGGTGACACGCCCCGCATTTATCGAAGGCATTCGCGCCCTGAAAGCCTCTCAGGGTGTCCAGAATTACGACGTGAACACCATGGCAACTCGCCAGGAAATGCGCTCATTCGTTTGCGGCCAGTGTCACGTGACTTACTATTTTCAGCCGCCGAATAAGCGCCTCACCTTCCCCTGGGGGAAGGGGCTGAAAGTCGAAAACATCATCGCTGTTGAAGACGAGCAGAAGATTAAAGAATGGGACCATCCCGAGAGCGGTGCTGGGCTCATCAAGGCGCGTCATCCGGAGTTTGAGATGTGGAACCAGGGCGTTCACGCGCGTTCTGGCGTCGCTTGCGCCGATTGCCATATGCCCTATATGCGCCAGGGCGGCCTGAAGATCAGCGATCACCACGTGAACAGTCCGCTGCTGAAGGTAAATCGCTCGTGCCAGACGTGCCATCACTTCCCGGAGGAAGAGTTGAAAGCGCGTGTTGAGGATATCCAGGACACGTTTTTCAATTTGCGCAACACGGCGCTCGATGCGCTGGTCGACCTGATTAACGACATCAAAACCGGGAAAGATAAGGGCGCGACCGATGTTCAACTTGCCTCGGCTCGCGAGTATCAGCGCAAGGGACAGTTCATGATCGATTTCGTGATGTCCGAGAATTCCATGGGATTTCACGCCCCGCAGGAGGCAACCCGCATTCTGGGCGATGCTATCAATTTGTGTCGCCTCGGCCAGTTGAGCCTGCATGGCGGCCCAGTCCCGAGCCACAATCCGCCGGCGATCGAAAACAGCATCCCAAGAAAGATTGCTCAGGCGAGCCCTGCTCACTGAAGAAAGACTGAAGACTGACGTTTAGACCTGAAACGCCGGCAACGGTTCCGGATTGATGGGAGGAGTTACGTCAGGATCGCTGCCAGGCTCGGGTTCGGGGTCAGGGTTGGGCAGCGGCCTCGGATCCGGTATCGGATCAGTCGGATTTCTCAGCATCATTAGCACGATTTCTAGCCCCATGTTCACTTTGTACTCCCGTACGCCATTCTTCAGATTCAACAATCGCACCAAAGGTTCGCTCCCTTCCGGCGAGGCGTCATCTATTTTCTGCATCCCTCCTATCCAACGCGTGCAAAATCGACTTCCCGCGCTGCGCCATTCGTACCGTTGCTGAGATAGCTCGCCTGTATCACGATCCTCTTGAGCGTTGATCCTCATCGCGCGGCGCTCCCAGGCAACCTGCTTTTGAGGCATCTCCATGTCAGCGATGGACGGCTTACGCCGACGATTCTCCCGTCTTTTTTTCGTCACCACCCTCCTACTTTTGCGCGGTATTAGCCTCTCGAACGCGCAAGCTCCAACTGATTTGCAGTTTCATAGATTCCAGCCGAAGGTGGCCCCCGATCTGGTCGCGTCAACTGCGGAAAGCTCTAGCATCGGATCCAATGCCCTCAGTGCCGCGGCTGCGCAACAGATTCAGGCCCTGCAACTGGAGAAGGCCGCACGCACCCCGGCCCAGCGGAAAATCGACTCCAATCTTCTTTATACGTCCCGCATGTTGGCTGGAGAGCCTGCAGCGCCCAGCGTTCCCTACCTCTACACCGGGGTGGAACTTGACTCAGCCAACAATTTGGCTGTCGAGATGGTAGCGAACGTGACTGATGATCTGCTCGATCGCCTCACTGCTGCGGGCGTGCAAGTCCTTCACGTGAACCGCCAGCTCCGCAGCATTCGCGCCATGGTCCCTCCTCAGCAACTCGAACCGGTCGCCACGATGCCTGAAGTCGTTTTCATTTCCCCACGGCAACGTTTCGCCACGCGTGGCGAGAACGTGCACTTCGATACCTTCCACCGCTCCGATGCCCGCGCGCGCGCTCGAAGTCTACGACGTCGACTCGGGACCACGCTTTCAACCATCGGAATTCCATCCCTGGGGCAGGGAAGCGTCGAGACCGAAGGCGACATAGCTCATCGCACGTTTGACGCTCGCGGGGCCTTCGGCGTGACCGGCTCTGGTGTCAAGATTGGTGTGCTGTCTGACGGAGTGACGAGCCTCGCTCTCAGTCAAGCCTTGGGCGATCTTCCGCCCACCTGCGGCACGCCGCCTTGCGTCACTGTGCTTCCCGGACAATCTGGTTCCGGCGACGAAGGCACGGCCATGTTGGAGATCATTCACGACATGGCCCCCGGAGCCGCGCTTCTCTTCGCGACTGCCGCGAATGGCATCGCCAGCTTTGCTCAGAACATTCGCGACCTGCGGACCGCCGGCTGCGACATACTTGTGGACGACGTCTTCTATTTTGTAGAAACGCCGTTCCAGGATGGCCAAACTTCCTCGGTAATCTCGACCAGCCAGGGCGGCGTCGTTACGCAAGCCGTCAACGATGTTGTTACTTCGGGCGCGCTTTATTTTTCTGCGACTGGAAACGAAGGCAGCGAAGACAGCGGTACCTCGGGCACGTACGAGAGCGATTTCAGCGGAGTTCCTGGCGGCAGCCCCTTACCCTCCGGAAAGATACACAGCTTCGGTACCACTACTTATGACGGTATTATCAGCTCCGGCTTGCAGGTTGTCGGTCTTTGGTGGGCTGATCCCCTCGGTGCCTCAAGCAACGATTACGACTTGTTTGTCTTGAACAACACCGGGGTGACCATTCTCGCTGCTTCCACCAATCTGCAAAACGGCACCCAGGATCCGCTGGAACTGATTGCCAGCGGCAACGTGCTCGCCAACAATCGGCTGGTAGTTTTGCAAAACGCTGGCGCGAGCGATCGGTTCTTCCATCTCGGACTGCTCCGCGGAACTTTGGCCGTTCACACCGCCGGTGAAACTCATGGACACTCGGCCGCCTCCGGCGCCTACACGGTGGCGGCAGCGCCGGCCTCGCTGGCGTACAGTCCGACGTCCCCCACCGGGCCATTCCCGGATCCCTACGGCCCCGCCAACCAAGTAGAGTTGTTTTCCTCGGACGGCCCACGCCGTATCTTCTTTAGTGCCGATTCCACTCCCATCACGCCCGGAGACTTCTCTTTCACCGGCGGGCAAATCTTAGATAAGCCCGACATCACCGCCGCAGACGGGGTTTCCGTTACCGGCGTCGGCGGATTCGGTTCTCCTTTTTATGGGACATCTGCCGCCGCGCCGGCCGCAGCGGCCATCGCCGCACTATTGCTGTCCGCGAAGCCGACCCTCACCCCACCAGAACTCCGCACGGCCTTGACCAGTACCGCTGTCGACGTTATGGGTGCAGGGTTCGATCGCGACTCGGGACATGGGATAGTTATGGCGTGGGAAGCGATTCAATCTCTTGGCATCACCGGTTATGCCGATCCGGAGTTCAAAATCATCACCGCTAACGAGAATCCTGGCAACGCAAACGGCGTAATCGAACCAGGCGAAGGCGCAAGCTTGGTGATCGCACTGAAGAACACTGGCGGCGTCCGTGCCGCTGCGGGCATCAGCGCTTCGCTGAACACCAGCACCTCGCTCGTTTACATCACTCTGCCGGGAATCACCGCCTATGCCGACATGGCAGCGGGCGCCGACGGCGGCAGCAACCTTTCTCCCCTCACTTTCACTCTCGATCCTGCATACCCCTGCGGGCAGGCAATCGATTTCACTCTGACCCTCGCGTATGCGGGTGGCCCTCCGCGGGCCTTGAATTTCTCTCTCCCTACCGGTGAATTCACCATCACCAGCCAGCTTGGCTCTCAGCCCCCGGCGACGATGGGCATAGCTGGTTCTACCGGAAGTCAGATTAATCGCATCAACCGTACCGGTGTCAGCAGTACCTGTGGATCGCCAAAGAGCTTTCCCGGTGTCATCGCGAGCGGCCCTCGCACCCTTGATTCCTATAGCTTTACCGCGTGCCAGGACATGTGTCTTCAGGTGGCGATGAACTCCAGCGCCGGGGCGAGCCTGTTCGAGTCGGGTTACTCTCCGTCATTCGATCCGGGCGACATAGGTAACAACTACAAAGGCGATTCTGGATTGAGTTCCGCCTCGCAACTCGTTGGTATCGAAACAGTCGCCGGCGCCGGCTACACTGTCGTCGTAAACGATGTCAGCGGCTTGGGGCGCGGTAACACTTACACCATCAAAATCCCTGCTTGCGCCATCAACTGCAATGTCAATCATCTGCCAATTGCTGTGGCGCACGATGTGACCGTAATTGCCGCCAGCAGTGGAGACGCGGCCTCAGCGAGCATCAACGATGGTTCTTCCGATCCCGACGGTGACGCCATCACCCTTTCGCAATCACCAGCCGGCCCCTACTCTTTGGGAACGATGAGCGTTCTGCTCACGGTTGTCGATAGCAAAGGTGCGACTGCGCAAACCACGGCCAATGTCACGGTTCGCAACCCCGGGTTCGCAATTTCCGCGAGTGCCACTGCGGTCACCGTTTCAGCCGGAGCCTCGGCTACTCAGCACATTATCTTCACTCCCGACCCTGGTATCGGTGCTTCGCTGACTTTCGCGTGCTCCGGGCTCCCCCGGCAGTCGTCCTGCACTTTTTCTCCCTCACTCCTTCCCGCCGGGTCGGCGGACAGCGACATTGTCCTCACGATTCACACCACCAGCCCGTCAGCGGCAATCGCGTTCCGTTCCCCCGCGATGTTACCCGTTGCCGCCTTCGCGTTGTTCGGATGCATGATCAGCGGTGTCTCCTCCAGACGTCATCGCACCCGCCGTATTCTTCTGAACTTGCTTGTCGTGTGCACGCTCCTCTCGCTGATCTCCTGCGGCGGAGGCACAAATCCGGGCACTTCTGCTTCTCCTGGCACGCCAAAGGAGAGATTCGTCATCACCGTCACCGGCACCTCTGGTAACGTGTCTCACGCGACAACCTTCGATTTGACTGTGCAATAAGGCAACGCGCAGTGCCCCCCTGGCAAATGGCGAGTGGCTCAACTTCCCCCTCGTTCTTGCTATGAGCCTATGCAGTCTTAAGAAGCAGCTCCTGCAGGTGACTATTCCTGGGCTGCTGGGAACTGAGAACCGCGAACTGAGATCTGATTATTTTGCGAGCGAACGCCAGGGGTCCACGACTAAGAATTGACGTCAAGCGACTCAATCGCGCACGTTAGGTCGGCAGCGAGGCGGGTTTTGTCGATGCATCCATTGGCCCCTGCTTCGATGGCGCGTGGCAGCACGCGATCCGGGTCGTGTTGGCTCATCAGCAGGATGCGCGTTTCCGGCAGCTTATCGCGCAACCTTCGTGCGGCTTCCAGGCCATTCATTCCCGGCATACTGATGTCGAGCAAAATTAGATTTGGCGCCAGGGTTGGTGCTTTTTCCATCGCTTCCTCGCCGCTCCGCGCCACCCCACAGATTTCGCAATCGGACCGCGCGGAAAGAATACCGGCCACACCTCGCCGCACTACTTCGCTGTCGTCGACGACCAATATGCGAATAGCCATGGAAACTTTTAGGAGATAATTCCAAACTATCCCAGGGCTTTAAGGCGGGCGGTGGGTACAGTCCGCTTCGACTGGCCGCTGGACGTAAGCGGTATCTGAAAGGAAATCGTCGTACCTTCCGCTCCCGAATTCAAGCGCATGCTTCCGCCAAAATGTTGCACACGTTCGCGCATGCCGCGAATACCGACTCCGCCCCCGCCCGATCGAATTTCTACCAGTTCCTCTTTTGTCAGGCCCTTGCCTTCGTCTTGCACTTGCAGCGAGATCATCTGTTCCGCCCGTACGATGCGGATGCTGGCCTTCTTGCTTCCGCTGTGCCGGTGAATGTTCGTGAGGCATTCCTGCACCAGGCGGAATACCACCAATTCCATCTCGCGCGGCAAGCGTCCGAAGTCTTCCGCGATCTCGACCACGATGTCGAGTCCGCTGCGCTCCGCCAGCCCCTGCGTGTACCAATTTAAGGCCTCGGCGATTCCGGTCTCATCCAAAAGGGGAGGATGCAGCAGGTATGACATGGTGCGAATTTCCTGGCTGAGTTGTTGTGCCAGTTCCTGCCCTTCCTCCGCGCTTTGAGCGAGTTGCTCATTGTCTTTCGCTTGCTGGCGGATGCTCGCCAGGTTCATCCCCAAAGCAGTCAGCAACTGGCCTGCACTGTCATGCAGTTCGCGGGCGATGCGTCGTCGCTCCTCATCCTGCGCCCTTAACAGCCGGCGCGACAGGTCTCGCAACTGGTCCGACTGCTTCACGATTTCACGGGTTCTCTGTTCCAACTCATGCGTGCGGGCCCGGACCTCGGCATCCAGCGTTTCCGCCAGCATCCGGTATTTCTCTTCCGCCCGCTTCAGTTCAGTTACATCCACTCCCGTCGGATGCAGAAACAACACTTCACCCTTGTCGTCCAGGATCGGGTGCAGAGCAAAATCCACGAGCCGCTCCGTTCCGTCCGCCCAGTAATAAGTCAGGATGCCCTGATAGGGAACTCCGTTCGCCGCGGCCTCCGAAGCGGCGCGCACCGCTTGCTTGGAGTCTTCTGACAGGCGCCACCAGGGAGTTTCGTAGAAGGGTCGCCCTAATGCCTCTTCTGCGCGGTATCCGCAAGCCTTCAAGGAGAGATCGTTGGCGTCAATCAGGATCCCGTCCTTGGTCATGATTCCCGCGAACACTGAGGTCTGCTCGAATACCGCACGGAACTTTGCCGTGGCCGCGACCGTTTCTAAGGTTATCTCCCGCTCGCGCTCCTCTGCTTGCTTTCTCGCCGTGATGTCGAGTGTCACCCCGTCGAATCGCGTGGGCTTGCCATTTCCGTCGTAGTACGTGCGTCCCATGGCGCGAATCCACTTGTACTCTCCCCTCTTGGATACGGTGCGATATTCCACGTCGTAAGGCGTGTCGCTCGCGATGGAGTCAGCTATTGCCCGTTTCGTGGCTTCGCGATCCTCTGGGTGCAGTCCCTCGTAGAATGTGTCGATGGTTACATCGGAATCGGGGGCGAGGAAGAAATGCTCCTTCACCCGGTTGTCCCAATTCAGCTTGTCGAAGGGCAGGTCACAGAACCAGAATCCGACCTGCGATGCTTCCGACACCAGTTCCACTCGTTCGCGCTGCTGCCGCAACGCCTCCTCGGCTTGCTTGCGAACTCTGGCCAGCTCAAGATGAGTTTGTACTCGCGCTAGAACTTCTCTGGCGCTGAAAGGCTTAATCAGATAATCGTCTGCTCCCGTTTCGATACCCTCAACCCGCGCCTCTTCTCCGGCCCTTGCGGAAAGCAGAATGATAGGGATTGTTCGCGTTTCTGGGTTCGCTCTCAGTTCGCGCAGAAGCCCGAATCCATCCAGGTTAGGCATCATCACGTCCGTCAGCACCAATTCTGGCCGCCGTTCGCGGGCTGAATCGAGCGCCATTTCACCATCGGCAACCGCGCTTACGTCGTAGCGCTCGCCAAGCATCCGTGTCAGGTATTGGCGCATGTCCGCATTGTCGTCTGCGACCAGGATATGTGGCCGCGTTGTATCCCCATTCCCTGCTGCGGTGTACGGCACAGGCACCAGTTCGCCGTCTGGCAGAAGTTCAGGATCGGGTTCTTCCCCGTCGGGAAGCCATCGCAACGCTTCCTCTACATACGGCACAGCGCCTATTGCGGTGGTTGCTAGGGTTCGACTTCCTCCCAACCGCTCTGCCGGCAGATGATCTTTCCCCTTCGGGATGCTGATGATGAACGTGCTGCCTTTGCCCGGAGTGCTGTCCACGCCAACCGATCCGCCGTGCAGTTTGACCAATTCTTGAACCAGCGCCAGCCCGATGCCAGTCCCTTCGTGCGTCCGGCTGCGTGTGTTTTCGATACGGTGAAAACGGTCGAACAATCGTGGCAGCTCCTCCGACGGAATGCCCACACCTGTATCTGCCACTCGTAATTCAACCGAACTTCCGGATACTCCGATCCCGACAGATATCTTTCCCTTGAACGTGAACTTGAAGGCGTTCGAGATCAGGTTGAGGACTATCTTCTCCCACATGTTCCGGTCAACATAGACCAATTCCGGCAGCGGCGGGCAATCAAGTTCCAACTCCAGACCGGCTTTCTCCATCGCAGACCGGAATACGCTGGCAAGATCGATAGTGAACGATGACAGATCAGTCGCCTGGTAAATGGCGTGCATCCGGCCCGCCTCGATTCGCGAGAAATCGAGCAGCGTATTCACCAGCCGAAGCAGGCGCGATCCGTTGCGATTCACCAGTTCCAATTGGTGTCTCGCCGCTGGCGAGAGATCGGTGTGGCTGCGTGCCAGCAGTTCCTCTACCGGGCCCAGCATCAGCGTCAGCGGCGTGCGAAACTCGTGGCTTACGTTGCTGAAGAAAGTCGTTTTCGCTCGGTCGATTTCCGCCAGCGCTTCCAGTCGCCGGCGTTCTTCCTCAATTGCCCGCACATTCTGGATCGCAGTCGCGATCTGGCTGGCAAGCAGTTCGAAGAAAGCGCGGTACTCCGTATCCAGCAATCGCGTCGGGTTTACCCCCGCAATCAATACACCCAGCGGTCGAACTGCTCCGCGGCTGGTTACCGGCAGCACGATCGCATGGGAAAGCCTCTGCTGGGCCGCCCCCAAAGGAAGGTCTTCTACCAGGTCGACCTGAACGATCTTCGATTCGCTTTGATTGGCGACCTCCGCTACCGGCCACAGCGTGTCCCGGTCAGAGTCCAGTCGAACAACCTCGGGAAACCGCTCAATTTTTGCTTCCGTGAGCACGCATTCTGGCCTGAGTCGGGCTTCCTGTTTGGATTCATCCACCAGGTAGAGCACCGCGAATGGCACGTCGTCTGGGTTTTTCTTTAGGGTCTCCGCGACCCCAGAGCACGCTTCTTTGGTGGTCTTATTCAGTGCTGCGACCGCAGCCAGTTCCGACAACGTCGCCAGTCGCCGCGCGTTGATAACCTTGTGCGTGACCTCGGTGGAAGGGCAGAACAGTCCTGCGATGGCCCCGGACTCGTCGCGAATAGGGCTGTAGGAAAACGAATAATAGGTTTCCTCCAGCCGATCGCCACGGTTCATGAACAGGCGAACCTCATCCACGAAAGACGCTTCACCCTTCTGGAAAACTTTCTCAGCCAGAGGACCGCAAATGTCCCAGATCTCCGCCCATACTTCAGATGCCGGCATACCCAGCGCCTGGGGATGTTTGGCCAGGCTGAGCACCTGGACATAGGCGTCGTTATAGAGAAAGGTAACTTCCGGTCCCCATCCGATCCACATCGGGTGCTGGGAATTCAAAATCAGGTTCACCGATGTTTTCAGGCTTTGCGGCCAACTTTCGATGGGGCCCAATGGAGTGCTGGCCCAGTCGTACTCTGCGATCATCCGCCCCAGGATGCCCCCGCCCGAGAGCCATCGCACCGACCTGTCAGTGTCATTTGAACGAACGCTCCCTGGTGATCGGCCCAGCAACCGGTCGAGTGCTGGAAGGAGTTCATCCGCCAGCTCGCTCTTCAACACATATCCGTCCGCCCGAACCTCTTTCACCTGGAGCCGAACGACCTTCGGATCGTTCTGACTGACAATAACTATTTTCGTTCCCGGCAATTCTTCGCGGATGATTTTCGAAGCCTGCAGGCCGTCCATGCGAGGCATCGAAATGTCCATCAGGACAACGTCCGGTTGCACCGCCCTGACCTTTTCCACCGCATCAATCCCATCCACCGCCTCCCCGCAGATGGTCCAGTCGGGACGAGTCGACAGCAATGACCGCAGCCCTCTCCGGACTACTTGGTGGTCATCCACAATCAGTACCCGGCCCGGCATTCTCCTCCTTAGAATCTTGTCTTTGCCGTTGAACTTGCAGTTTTCTCTTGTGCTCTCGCCCGCTTGAAGGGAAACACTGAGGCTTCGAAGCGTTATGCTATATATGTCCAGAAAGCCGATATATACGGTCTTTCCTGTACTCACAATCGGTGCGGCAAGTACCGTCCTGCCCAAGCTGAGCACATATGAGTTGGTTGAAGCGCATTGCGTCCGCGCCGATTCACCTCGTCCACCTCGCGTAATCACGCCGCGAGTCTGAGAACTGAGAACCGAGAACTGAGAACTGAAATTCAAAAAATCGAAACTGAAAGCTAAACCTGTATGACTGACGACTTTTCGTCCTACCGGTCCAGATAGTATTCAACTGAAGTGACGACTCGTACCGTCTTCATCAGGCTGCTATCGGCCCCATATCCGCCATCGCCTTCTCCGCCTTCGCTTGCCTGATCAGCCGGCACAATCGAGAACACACCCTGGTTGGCTTGCCGGATGGATCCCACCTTGCTGCCCGAGTCCGAGGCGAAACGGTCCGCCGCCGCTCGCGCATTGCGCGTGGCTTCCGTAATCATGTCCGGCTTGATGGAATTCAGTCCGGTGAATTTGTATACCAGTCCGCGCTCGGGATCACTGTTCAACACAATCCCTTTCTGCAGCAGAAGCATGGTTTTTTGCGCGGCCCCGGCCACCTGGTCAACACGTGCGGTCTTTACGGTAATTTGCTGTTCAACGATGTATCGATGTGGCGCGCGCCCGTTGCCCCCGTACTCATTGGCCTGGGTGTCGACTACCCGTACCACTCCCAACTCAATTTCTGAAGATTGAATACCTTGCTGATCCAGAAAATCCAGAATCGTCTTTTTGTCCACTTCGGTCTTTGCGTACACCGAGGTGAGATCGTCTCCCGCTTCCTTGTAGCTGAGCGGCCAAACAGCGAGGTCCGATTTCACCTTGCGTTCCACCAATCCTTTCACCGTGACGTAGCGGTCACTCAGGCGCGTCGCCTTGATTTCCGCTCCCATCACCCACCCAGCCGCCACCAGTCCGGTCGCCAACAGCAAACCAAGCCACACCAGTCCACGATCACCACGAAACATATCGTTCATAAGGTTTTCTCCACTAATTTGGGAGCATGAGAAACTTCTTAATGCGGAGATTCTATCTGAAACGTCACTGGCAGCAGAATCAGCCTGCGGTTGACGACTGCTATCCTCAGAAGGTTGTAATCATTCGCAAGCTCCAGCTTCGCGATGGCCCAATCGCGTTTCCCGAGAACAGTCCCCCGAAGTCGATTACATCCAGCACGTTCGTCAGGTTTTCACCATCCGCCTGCAGTCTCATTGAAAGCTTTTCCGACTTATAGATATCCGCGCCCGCGGAAGCGTTAACTAGCAAGCTTGGCAAGATCCGTCCTCGGGCAAAGTTGACTCTGTTCAGCACAGCGGGCCCATACTGTGTAGCCACCGTCGCGGGGTCTCCGGCAAACTCGAACGGCAAGCCACTGTCATATTGCAGACCTGTCGCGACCCAGAATCTCGGCCATGCCTGAAAACGCACGCGTCCTCTAAGCGTATTCCTTTGATCTTGCGAGATCGGAAATCGTCCCATGGCGGGTAAGTCTTTCGAATCATCCCCAAGAAACAGTCCACCGGTCACCGGAAACGACGCGAACCCCACGGAGTAGCTGTAGCTGGCGAAACCCGACCACCGGTGCCACTCAGGGATCTCGATCTTCGTCTCCACGCCATAGATCGACGCCTTGCGGAATGAGATCGGAAAACTGATCGCGGTGTTCTCAAGCTGATCGTCGTCCGCGAAATCGGAAACGATTCGGCGAAAATAGTTGGCGTCCAGCCTGAGCCTGCCTGCAAAAGCCTTGCTCAGTCCCGCTTCGTAGTAGTTTCCTTCAGATGGTTCAACCGGAAGCCGCAAAAACTGTCCTGGAGCGATCGACTCAACCTGCGTGGAACTCGACAGCAGGATGTTTTCGAACGATGGCGTTTGAAATATGCGGTCATACGAAAAATGCACCAGCAGATCAGCGCCGGGAAAATATCTGGACACCGCAAGCCGTGGCTGGACCGCATGGCGGTTCAGCCGCAGTTGATAGTGGTCCCAACGTACTCCCGCACGAACTGTCCAGTTATTTAGCTGAATTTGATCCTGAACAAAGAATGCCTGCTCCAAGTCAGGACGGGTTCCAGCAAAAGAGAAATCGATCGGCGTACCCGGGTCGAAGCGGCTGGGGTCGGTGATGTGATAACGGAGGTCCTCGTTCAAGAACGTGTTGTCGGACTCGAATCCAAACTTCCACTCATGCCGCCCGTGATGGATGGTGGTGGTCCCGCGAAAGTAGGCCTCGCGAAACGAGTTTTGCTGAAACACCTCAACCGGATCGGAATTCGCATTTGACTTGAATTCCGCGGCATTGTCGCGTGCGAGCACATGAAAATCCGCCACCGCATCCGACGAAAACGTGTGTTGGTAGGAAGCGATGCCGAACGTTTCAATGTTGTCCGCCGTCTGCCGCTGACCCGCTGCCTGCTGCAGAAACTCGTTTGGAATGTCATAGCGCGCGACCTCATGTCGCACCAGGAACTGTACCCGGTCCCGCTGTGTAAGGTCTCGCTCATAGTGGACGGCGAAGTCGCCGAGAGTCCCCGTGTTGCTGAAGTTCTGCGGCACAACTGGATTTAGATAGCGGTCGGTCATGCTGCCGCTCGCGCTTCCGCCGAACGTGTTGCCTCCCCAGGAGGTTTGCGCCTGTGCCGATGCTCCATCGCTGTCGAAACTCCCTCCAGATAAGGCCACTTGCCCGTGCCATCCCGGCTGCGCATTACGCAGGGTATTCACTTCGACTACTCCGCCCATCTTTCGTCCGTACTCCGCAGGGATCCCTGAGGTATAGACGCTGACTGACTCGACGTCATCCGCGTCGATAGCTGGACCAGATCCGGGTGAACGGTCGTCCGTCAGTGGCACCCCATCCACCACGAATTGTGTCTGGTACTCCGATCCTCGCGGATGCAGCACCGCATTCCCTTCGTAAAGCCAGCCCGGCTGGGAATTCACCAGGTCCTGCAACGAGCGCCCGGGAATTGAACTGAGCCGGTCCCGGATCGCAGTCGTTCCGATCACATTCACGCTCGCGGGCTGCTGCGGATCGATCAACGTGTCGGTTGCGTTCACAGTCAGCTTCTGGGTTACTGATGGCAGTCGAAGTTGAATGGTGCGCTCAATCGGTACCGAGGAGTGAATGTCGATGCGCTCGAATACCGGTGCAAAGCCCGGATGCTGGATTTCGATCGCATAAACCCCGTATGGCAGGCGGTGCAAGTTCAATGAGCCCTGCTCATTCGTGGCCAGGGCGTTTCGGTACTGATTTCCTGCAGAGCTAATCAAAACTTCTGTCTTCACTCGCGAGCCGGAAGGATCAACTACCATAAGCCGTAGCTCGCCAAGGTCGCTCTGCGCAAAAAGCACTGTGCAACCCAACGTAAAGCCAAGAAAGAGCTGGCAAACGGTGCGAAGAGGTTCCTTTGAACGCATTGAGGAAAAAGCGCGGCTATATCCCGGGTAATCTTTATGACAGAAAGGATTTCCCGATGCAATCGGCTTTGGATGCCGAAAGCACGGAAAGAGTACTAAAGGTAGCACGGAAAGAACACCCCGGGAGGCAGTGTTTCGTCATGCCTCAAAACGACAAAAGGAGGAAGATCTAGTCTCCGCGTGCTTGCTACCGCAAGCTTGCTTCGGTGAACGCAACTTTCACTAGGTTTGCGGCCATTTCATCGAACTGCGCTTCAAGCTTTTTGTCACCGCCTGCAAACCGCTCCTTGAACGGCGATAAGTCAACTCCCGCCTTCACGTCATCCAGCGACTGAAACATCGCTGGGCCAGTCTGCCTTAATTTCGCGTTCATCTGCTCCACCGCGCTGAGCAATAATTCCCGACACAACCCCAGGTAAACTCGGTCGCGCAGAACCGGTCCATGTCCGGGAACGATCGCCTTCGCGTCGAGTGCCGCGAGTTTCTGCAGCGTCTCAGCCCACTCCGCCGGGTACCCATCATATATATAAGGTACGGGATACACGACCAGGTCTCCCGCGACCACAATCTTCTCCTTCGGCAGATAAGCCACCGCGTCTCCTGAAGTGTTACCACGCCCCAGAAATTTCACCTGCACCTCGCGATTGCCAAGGTCGACTGTGAGGCCATCCGTGAATGTCATGGTTGCGCTTTGAAACCTCACTGCCTCGATCTCGGCAAAGGCGGCTTTGCGTCTCTCCAGCACGGTTCGGACTTCCGCAGTCTCTTCAGGAGTAAGCACATGACCGCTGCTCGTCTTCTCCTTGTCGAGCATCTTCTGCAACGACGCCATTCCTTTTCTCTCCCGGTCCGCCGAACCGGGCCCAAACATGTCCATATCCTTCTTCGTTTCCGACTGCGCGATGATCGTCAGGGCAGGGAATGCGTCCATGTAGACACGATTTCCCAAATTGTGATCATTGTGAAAATGCGTGTTCAGAACGAACGCGACCGGTTTGTCAGTCCATTGACGAATTTGCGCAATGTCCTCTCGCGCCGCCGACGGAAGAAAGCATGCATCCACCACGAATACTTGCCGATCGCCGATGATGACGGTGCTGTTGCCACTGGCGTATCCATCGTTGGCGTCACGATGCTCAATGACGTAGACGCCGTCCGCCAGCTTCGTGATCTTGCGTTCGGTCTGTGCTTGCGACGCCTCGCTCCCAACAAACACGCTTACGAGAAATGTGAGGATGATTGTTCGTGCCCACTTGCTCGCGCGGCTGTTCTCTGACATGTAGATCTCCGCTGGACGGCTGGGATAACGCACGTACCATTCGACGCTGGAACACACCGCTGGTAATCAACAGTACAATCGTGGTTGTTCAGCCGATATAATCCCTCGGAAGCCGGTGTCGCTCTTACCACCCGAGTCCAGCACCAGCGAAGACGGGGTTCGCATCGTACTGAACCTCAGCCTGGGGTACAACGAGTGAATAGACATGCCGGTCAATCCACCCTCGCCGCGATCGCCTTTATCCTTCTGACACTCAATTTGCCAGCTCAGGCAGCGGTCCCAGACTGGTGCCGTCCCCTGCCGCGGCCCGAATATAAGACCATCGAACGCGTCCCTGTCGCGGATTCCTGGTTTGAGGTCTATCGGCCTGCACCCGGCGTCTTCGCCATCTATGAGCCGCATCAATCCGAAGAGGTCATCAGTTATTTGATAGTCGGGCAGAAGAAGGCGCTGCTCTTCGACACTGGCATGGGAATCAGCAGCATTAAACAGGTAACGGATGAACTAACCAAGCTGCCAATCATTGTGCTCAACTCGCACACTCATGACGATCACGTGGGAGGTAACTGGGAGTTCGCCACTATTTACGGCATGAATACGGATTTCACCCGCAAGAATGCGCAAGGCTCTCGCGACGATGCGCAGGAGGAAGTTACTCCCGATCAGATTTGCGGAACACTGCCAGCGGGATTCGATTCAAAGGCCTATGCCACTCGACCGTGGAGCATCACCGCATTCACCCATGATGGTGACCAGTTCGACTTGGGTGGCCGCAGCATAGAAGTGATTGCTACTCCCGGCCACACGCCTGATGCCATCTCTCTCATTGATCGCGCCAATGGATTACTCTTCACCGGCGACACTTACTACCCTGCGCCCATCTGGCTTTTTCGTCCCGAAACCGATCTTGACGCTTATGCCGCGTCCATCCGCCATCTTGCCGGACTGGCTTCCCAGGTGAAGGTTGTTCTGGGGGCGCACAACATCCCAATCGCTCAGCCGGAGGTGCTTGCGCAACTTGTAGCTGCGTTCGACCAGGTACGCGCGGGCAAGATCAAGCCAACTCCCCAACCTCCCGGCAAAGTCCTCTATAAGGTTGGAAGTATTTCCTTCCTCATGCGGACGCCAAACACTCCCTGATCCGATCGGCTCAGCCGTCCCACCCTTATTCCCAAATGCGCAATTGTGAAATTGCCAGGTTTCAAATTACCAAATGAATCAATCGCTCAGTGAGTCGACTCCCCTGGCATTTCGCCATATCGGACTTCAAATCCTCATGAACATCGGCGCCCGGCTGATCTTAAGCCCAGTCCCAAATACTTCCAAGAAAAAATCGGAGCCTGCTGCCCTTAATGTTTCCTGCAATGTAGTCGTTTGGAGTGGGTCGCGCGCAAGGATTACAAATTACCTGTTACAACTTCTCCACTTTCAATCCTCAATGATCCAATCACTCAATGATTCAATGATCCAATCGCTCAATGCCTACGGCTGTTTCGTCTTCATCAGCTTGCCCGCATCGTATCCCTTGGCCGCAAGCCTCCCAGTAATCTTCTGGTACATCGCATCCGGCAGGGAGGGGGTACGGCTCAAGATCCACAAATATTTTCGTGAGGGTTCGCCGACCACTGCGTATTCGTAGTCTTCGCCCAAATCGATGACCCAATATTTTCCATAAAAAGGCCAGAAGAACGTCACCTTGAGCTTGGCGTTGGTCGACTTATCCTGCACCTTGGCATGGCCTTCGGAGCGCTTGACTTTGCCGTCAGCTCTGACACACGAATTCACCACCCGAATTTTGCTCTCCGACTCTTTCGAATACTCGGCCGTCACACTGCGGTCGCATTCGCGCTCAAACCGGTTCGGATATCGCGCCACCTCGTACCACTTGCCCAGGTAGCGATTGAGATCGACATGCGCCACGGTTTCCAGCGGCGTGTCCGCGGCACTCGACACGGTTGACATCACCAGCGCCGCAGCCGACGCCAAAACCGCCCAACACAGTTTCACGAAATCTCCTCTTGCAAGCGGCCAAACCGCCTGACAGATTCATCGTAAATGAAAGGGTGATTCAATGACTCAATCCCTCCGTTCACCCGTCACATCCGCCAGCCCGCCTCTCGTGCTATCTATCTCTTGAGCTCCGCATGTCCGCCCCAACCATCAAGCCGCTGCCTCGCCGTCATCCCAATACCAAGCGCACCGGAGAGCTCGCCGAGGCCGCCTTCGTCGTTAAAGCCACCAAGCTCAGCCTTCCCGTCGCCAAGCCTTGGGGCGACAGCGAACGTTACGACTTCATCCTCGACGCCGGCCACTGTACCTGGCGTGTTCAGATCAAGTGCACCGAATCCATCAACGCCGGCGGATACCAGGTCCAATCCACTTTTACCGACGGCAAACAAAAAGGCCACTACACTGACGACGATATCGACGTGCTCGTCGCCTACATTCTTCCCCGTGATCTCTGGTACGTCATCCCCGCGCACGCGCTCCCTTCCAGCGCCAGCCTGCGCTTCTATCCCGACGGCAACACCCGTAACCCGCGTTTCGAGCAGTACCGCGAAGCCTGGGATCTTTTTCTTCAACCTAAACCTCCTCGCGACCGCCGCAAATCCCGCGCCTCAACTCCTCCGTCCACCGCCCCAGCAACTGAGAACATGCCTGATACGCCGGATCTTTCATCCGACGCCGGCCCCTCCTGCGATGACGCACTTTCTTCCGACGCACCTTCATCGAACGCTGCCGCTTCCTCTCCAGACCAGGACCCACCAAACCGCGCCGATTCCCGCAAAACTAGTAGCTCGGCCCTCGAGTCTCTGATGACTAACTGGTCCGCTCGCGTGAATAAGCTCTATAAGAAAAGGTGACTTACTACCGCCGCTAAACCGCGGCATGAATGATCAAAGGATTCAATGACTCAATGATTGAATCCCTCAATGATTCAATCGCTTAATGATTCAATCGCTTAATGATTCAATCGCTTAATGACTCAATCGCTTAATGACTCAAACCCAAAATCCCACCTTGTCATCCTGAGCGTAGCGAAGGACCTGCTTTCATTGATAGTGACTGACTCCTGAATCCGATTGTCATTCCGAGCGTAGCGAGGAATCTGCATTTCATTGCCGGCTGCCCCATGCCGGAGGTGCGCCCGGTGCCGCAAGGTTCGCGCGCCGTTGTTCTGGCTGCGGCCCTAACGGGTGAGATTTTGGGGCGCGAACCTCGGAGAAGAAAAAAGAATGTTCCCAACGTAAAAGGGCCGGGGGTGCCGGGGGTGCGGGGGTGCGCCACTTCTCGCGCTTTTCGAGAAGTGGCCATCGGACGGGACCAGGTCGCCGGCTGGCCCGGCCTTTCGCGTGTTCTGCGAAGGCCGGGAACGTCCGGGTGATCCACTCATCACGCCACCCTTCTCACCACCATCTTCATCAACCAAACCCAACGTGGGAGGGCACAGCCGACCATTTGGGGTGTGTGTGCGAAGGTCGGGGATGTTCCCAACGTGGGAGGGCACAGCCGACCATTTGGGGTGTGTGTGAAAGGTCGGGTATGTTCCCAACGTGGGAGGGCACAGCCGACCATTTGGGGTGTGTGTGCAAAGGTCGGGTATGTTCCCAACGTGGGAGGGCATGGCTTCAGCCATGCCGCCAAGCTAACCAAAACACCGTGGGCTTTAGCCCCTGAGGGCGACGAACTGGCCCTGCGTCTAGTGACGTTCACCACACCCGCCCCTTGCAAAAACCGCAAGGAACGGGGCACCCCCGGAAGGATTTGTGACGTAGAATGGCATGCTTAAAAGGGTTAAAAGGGTGGGCCACCCGCCCGCAAGGAGTATCACTTCAAGATTGCGGACGTAGACAAGAAGGATGTGAAGGCGCTTTTCGAGGAGTGGTTCCGCCGCACCGGAAATCAGCAAGCCTTCATTCCATCGTCCCAATAGGTGGTTATAGACTTCATGATAACGACACCCTTTTGCGTCACATGATAAAGTATCCAACCTAAGCTGCCTCACTGTGACTGCTATCGTTAGCGAGTAAACACAACTGCGTGGCTCCCGTCTCCGGCCAGCTTTTCCTCGGCGTAAACGACGTCTATTTTGCGGACAACTCCGGCGCGTGGACGGTCGGCATCACTGAGGAAGGCTACGCCGAGAACCGAGCCCCAACTCGCTTGACCCCCGGACAACAAATCGTGGTTAGTGTTCCGGCCGCTCAACCCTGGACCGACAGCGGAATGGTAGTCGAGCAGAATCGCATCTACAGCCTTACCGGCAATGGCGCCATTGTTTACAGCCGCGATGGCAGTTCCTCTACTCCCGCTGGGCGCTTCAACTGGAGTCCCTGCGGTCCCGGCGAATATCATCCCGGTTTCGTTTCTCCAGAGTTGCCATGCCTTTCTTTACTGGGACGTATTGGCCCGATCGGTCCCGTATTCGAAATCGGACCAGCTCTGACCCTCAATCCCCCGGTTACCGGCGAACTTTATTTAGGCGTGAATGACACGGACTATTCCGACAACTACGGTGCCTGGATCGTCACCTTGGTTCCGCTGTCGGAAGGCGTTTCCACTTTGCCACCTCAGGCGCCCGCTGAAATACAAACTGTCCACGAAAACGATACGCCCGCACAAGTCTTAGCCGCCCTCGGAGAGCCCGACAAAAAAGTCGACATGGAATCCAAAAAAATCTGGATCTACAAAGATCTAAAAGTCACCTTCGTAAACGGAAAAGTAGCAGAAGTGCAGTAACACCGGCGATTGCCCCACTCAACCATGCTTTGGGCTTGAGGGAGCTGTCCCCACGCATTCCCACGCCACAAAACTATCTCCCGCCGCCGGATAGTTTTGTGGCGTAAAATGAACCCCGCCTGAGGGTGCCCTCCGCCCTAAAAAGTAAGAGTATGAATGTCAGTGTCATAAGACCCACATCGTCCACCTGCGCGAACTTCCGAAGTTTGGCATTGGCCATTTCGTTTTTCCTGATCACCACTTCGTCAGCCGGAGCTCAAGTTGTTTATAGCTGGTACAACTTTCGAGGAACGGCAGACGGCAGCTACCCTGGCGCGGGCCTGATTTCCGACGGTGCCGGCACCAGGCCACGCTTAACCGGATTGCGATGTATGTAACGCAACTTCTCTATCCGCTTGCGCTCGCTCCAAACATTGAAGTCATAGAAACGCTTTTGCCATATCTGCACAGGTTCCCAAAACGCCGTCTGCGTCGCCCAAACCTTTCGTTTCGCGTTCAGCCGGCGGCTAAATCTTTCTTTGATCACTTTCATTACGACCGACGGATCACCCACTTCCGGCTCCGTAATCAGCACATGGAAATGCTCAGGCATAACCACATAGCCCACAACCACGAACCGGAACTTGCGTCGTGCCTCTTCGAAAAGTTTAAGGAACAAGTCGCGGCGTTTACTGGTACCCAGCTGCGGCTGTCGCCGGTAGCAACTGCCGGTGATGAAGTGAAGGTCGTTGGAACCGTAGTAGCGATGTAGGCCTTGTGTCACATGGTAGAGTAGCCAACTGGGTGGGCTCTGGCTGTGACCGATGCCCTGGACAGGGGTTGACCGCGCCCACTCATTCGCGCTTCTTGCGAATGAGTGGGACCAAACGCAACGTGGGAGGGCATGGCTTCAGCCATGCCGCAAAGCCGCCAAGTATGAGGGGCTTTAGCCCCTGAGGGCGACGAGCGAGGCTCTGCTCTAGTGACGTCCCCCACGCTCATTGTCGTCATGAGTCCGCGCCACCCGGCCTCACTCCCCAAAGAACACTCGTGGCGTCAACAAATATCCGTGTGCTTCTCCTTTGAATGTGCCCAGACCCACAATTTGTCCCCACACATTGATGTCCGTTGCGGTATTGAGCACCCAACCCGAATTGCCGCGAATCAAGCTGTTCAGATCGCGCATTCCCTTGCGCTCAGACCAGATGAAAGGCCGGCCAAGCACATCGATCGAACCTCCCGGTTTTTTGTCTTGCCACGCAACTGTATTTCCCGAGGCCCCGATCACTTGCCCGAAGAAAGTTATCTTTCTCGCAACACTCGACGTGTCGCCCGCCAGCGTACCGAGGTCCTGCATTCCTACCCCGTTCCTCCATAGGAAGGCATGAAAAGGCCCTGCATTTGTGGACGGGTCACACCAACCAGCCGCGTTCAACGTTGACCATCCAACTATCGCTGCTAGATCGTTAATGTCATTGGCGCCGCTGCAATACGACCAGTCACTCGAATCCCCACCGAGAGTTCCTAGGTCTGTCTCAACGTCGTTGTTCCAGAGAGCGGCATGTGATGTTTCCTCTAAGGACCAGAGTCCGCTCTGTCCGACCACCTGGCCCATGTTGTTCATTCCGTTCGCAGCGGTTTGGTAAGCATACCCAATCGCGGTCATGCCCTTCGCCCCGGTCCAGAGATATCCCCATTTGTATGTCGCAAAATCTGTATTGCTCCCAACGACACGGCCGTAGATATCGATTTCGGCAGAGAAATAAGAGAGGTTACACCAGTCGTCATAAAGAAGAACCGCTCCAAACGCGGTCGCCCCCAGGCCGTGCATGCCCATACTCCGCGTCCAAAAAAACGGCTGGTTGAGATTTTCACACTCCTTATTTGGCAACCCTGGGCTGGTAGATACAACGGTGCCAGGACCGTCAGCAGACCCTGACACCACCCCGAGATCGTTGATTGCCGCAGCGCTACTGAAACTTCCGCTGGGCAGCAGCCCCAAGTCTTGTATCTTCCTGCCCCTCATCCACAGGATCGCGTGACCATTCAGATTACCGCTCACCTGGCCCCACGTATTAATTCCTGTCGGGGAGAGTGGTCCCAGGTCAGTGATCGAGTAGCGTTGTCCAACGGCGGACGGGTCTATAAATGCGAACGCCAGTGCGATGGATGCTAACTTGAACAATCTCATCTTCTCCTCCACAGAATCAGAGTTACCGTGAAAGGGCCTGCCTCAAAGCAGACGTGGCTTCGGGAATGTCACTTCTGACGTGAGGATGTACAGCTTGGGTCTTTCGGCGAAAGCTTAGTCCGACTTGCTCTGAGGGCATGTGAGAGCAGTCACCATTTCACGTGACAGATGCTCGCCACACCCGCCCTTTGCAAACACCGCAAAGAGCGAAGCACCCCCGGACAGTTTTGTGGCGTAGAATGGCGTCGCCAAGAAGTTGGGCCACTCCCTTCACGTGGGGGACGACGGCATGAATCGGATTTCGGCCTCGGTTGTCATTATTGGTCTCTGCGTGCTCGCGGTCGCCGCAGAGAAGGATGCTTATGCTCCGCTGCCTGAGAGAGTAGCAAGTGCCAAGACCGTCTTCCTCGACAATGAAACTGGCACTAACAAACTAGGCGATGCGTTTTACCGTGAGGTCAAAAAGTGGAATCGATGGCAGGTTGTAGCAGACCGTCGAAAGGCCGACTTGATTCTGGTGCTCAGCAAAGACAATAGCGTGGTGGGCGTGGTATCCAGCGGTTCGGCGACGCAGACCTCAACGGCTTCCGCGACAACTTACGGACAAACCACAACTGTTTCGGGAACCTCGAACGCATCGGGTGTCAACGTCAGTGTTCCGATCAAGGCTCAGGGCTGGTATCTCCACGTAATCGACCCAACTAGCGGTGAGAAGCTATGGAGCGTGAATGCCACCATGGGAGGAAAGTTGTGGCGCACTTGGAACTCGATAGCAAAATCGTTGTTGTCAGATGTTCAGAAGCGCCTGGGGTGACCCTCGAATTTATCGACTTCGTGTCGTTCGCGTTCAAGTGGATACTCGACGCGAATACGCCGGCTCCGGGTGCGCCAACATAATTCGGCTGTGCTCATGTAACAATAACGACCCGTGGAACACAAACCCGAACCTACGGTCGAGGTCTACTTCGCTCGCTGCCCAACCAGCGGCCACTTCCCGGTCTTCCAACTCAACGACAACCGGCTCGACGCGAGAAACCCGAAGGCAAGTGAAATCGATTTCACTTGCCCCGGATGCGGTGTGGCAGTTCACCTCGTGGGACTTAGGAGGGGCCAGGTCGATGTTCTGGACCTCCACAAAGGGTACACATTCAAGAAGCCTGCGAGTGAAAGTCCACCCTGATGTGGACCTCGCGTACTTGTGAGCAACGAAGGACGGGGTGGCCCGGCCTTTCGCGTCTTCTGCGAAGGCCGGGAATGTTCGGGCGATTGCCCCACCCACACCGTCCCCTTGCTCATCACCATCTCATCACGGACGCCAACGTGGAAGGGCATGGCTTCAGCCATGCCGCCAAGCTGCCAAAGGAATGAGGGGCTTTAGCCCCTGAGGGATTTGCTCTTCGCAGCGCAGGGGGCGTTGCCCTGAGAAACGTCAAGCGAAGGCCGCCTTGGACTTAACAAATGTCATCAGCTGAGGTCTTTTCCGATTGCGCTCCTGCGCAAACGCAGCGAACTCGTCCCACTTAACCCGATACACTTTTTGATGGCCTGCTGGAAGCCAATCGATATAGTTCTGCCGAATTCGAATACGTCCATGCAACGCGCCATTGCGCTTTCTCTCGACCGTTATTCCTGAAAAGGTGATTTCGGTCTTCGGTAGAGACACAGTTAATGTTGTAGCCATCTATCCTCCTAGCCATTTGCTTTATGGAGACGCAAGATACAACGTGTTAAATCGATGCTCCCAATGGCCGATATCAGTGAGAGGGGCTTGGCAAGTAGGGCAGGTAAAGTCGCCGACCAACTCATGCAGGCGTTCGGCATCATCTCTCAGCCTCTGATTTTCGGCACGAAGATCCGCAAAAAGGTCTAGAGCCTCCAAGCCAAAGTCGCGAGGAATTTCCACGAGTCTGCCGCGGGCGTTCTGAAACCAAGCGGCGTCTTTTCTTCCCTAAACGCGTGCGATGAGATGGGAATCGATGACGTTGAATACCCACCCCGACGGTAGGGCGGACGAGGCGACTATCTCGTCCAATGGGACCAAGATCGAAGTCTCGCGACCTTTAACCGGTCGCTTGAGCGCCTGTGAAAGCAGGCCAATGCGCTTGGTAAATTTCGCATCCATCGCAACCCCTGCGCGTGCGACAGCTTCCGCCCAACCTGCTGGCGTGAGGACATAATTAGAGTCGTTCAGTTTTTGAAGGAGGCCCTCGGCAAACAACTCATCCCAGGAAGTGGGTTTTACATTCGCGAAGGTTGGAGCGGCAGGATAGAGGATGGTTGTGTCGATCGGCAGATCGTCGACCAAGAGGAAAATCTGTTCGAGCAGCCTAAGAGCATCAGAACGTCTCGTTTCCTGGGATTCGGACATTGGCTGAGCCATTATGGTGTTGAGGCAACGATGACGACAAGGGCCGTCTGGCGCAGGTATTGTAGTCGAAAAGGAGAAGTCCCGGGGCGGGTAGCCCATACAATCTCCTCATCCGTATGAGTAGGAAAGTACCACCATGGTGCCCCACTCCATTCGCGGTTTGTGCGAATGGAGTGGGCGACGCTGGAAGCGCATCGCCTCTTCGGGCGAGCAGGCATCAACAGGGACAACTTAGGCGGATAAAGCCGCCAGCACCATCCCTTGCAAACACCGCAAGGAGCGGGGCACCCCCGGATGGATCTTGTGGCGTAGAATGGCGTCGCGAAGAAGGCGGGCCACCCCGCCGAACTAGCCCGTGAGTGCCTTCCAGAGGAAGCGTTCAGCTTTGTACTCATGGGCGCCAATCGGTTGCGCAAACAGACCCACAACCAGACAGATCAGTCCGGCCGCCCACACTCGGTGCACGAAGGTCGCAGAGGACAGGAGAGTCAAAATGCAAATAACCATTCCGTGCACAAGTGCAATGTGAAGCGGCACCCCGAAGCTCGACAGGGGACGATTATCGAGTATCAACTTCGCCCCTTTTATTTGAGTGCTCAGGAAAACACCAGGCGGGGTATCAACATTAGGCAGTGTGCATAAGTAACTGAAATCAGCAACCTGATCACGATTGAAGATTGGTATCTCGTATTCACGGGTGTGATAGTAAGTTTCTAATTGCAGAGCTGTTGGTGTCTGGCCCGCCGCAGTTGCCAACTTGGCTTGGTATTCTGGCGAGTAGTGCACGATATCTGGAGAATTTCGAACCCTTGTCTGTTCGGTCAGAATAAAGGTGTCATTGCCTGTATAAACCCTGAGCGGAACCTTCTCGAAGTCGTGGCTTGATGTGTTGCTCAGCGTGATTCGCGCCATGTAAAGATTGCGAACGGCGTTCCCACTCCATGTAACGCTCACGTTTCCGAAGATTGCGTCGGCAGCTGAAAGAGCAACGCGCTCGACTGAGGTGGAGTAACGCAGACGCTTCGTTCGAGACTGCAGCTTACTGATGATCCAACCAAGGATAGACCCAAAAAGAAGAGAGGAGATGGAGACTGATAGGTTGTTTCGAACGACTTCCGGTATGGTCATCGCGGCAAAATTGTAGCAGCTTAGGCAGGGTGGCCCACGCCTTCGCGAACGTTCATTCTTCGCCGTAATCTATCCGTCCCCTACGTCGGCCACGCCCCGGCCATTGAACCTAGTTGTTTAACCTTCCAACCTCGCCCTCTTTTCTCCTCAACCCCTTCCTTTCCAATACTTTACCTCCCGTCCAATGCTCCCAGCCCCCGCTGAACCCCCATTTTTCTCCATTCAGCGCATTCTGCGTGTCTCTCCCCTGTACTATCAATAAGATAACCTCAGAACATTGGAATGGCGGGAAACCGCCTACCCCGGGTCTCCCGGGTAAAAATTTGAGAGAGAGAAGTCGTCGCTAGTCGTTTGTCACTGGCCTTTGGCCAAAAGCCAAAGGCCCGGCAAATTTCGTCACTGAGCCATCGGCCAACCAAGTGGCATTTGGCAAACGTCCAACGACTACCGACCAACGACTGTATTTTGAAAGCGAGAATCAATGCATAAGCCAGTAAAGTACGTGGAGAAAGCCGTCACCGTTGCCGCCAAGGGCGCTTGGGTGGTCTTCAATAGTCTCAACAGCATCAAGCAGAATCCATCGCCCACCCCCAAATGGTCCGACAAGCCACTACTCAAGTCTTATCAGAAGACCAAGCCGCCTCTCGGCTGGCCTCGTTCCACCGACTCGCTTTGTCCCAAGTGCGTGCCTGAAATCCGCCAGGAAATTCTCGACGGCAAGCTGCCTTACGAGATCCTGATGAACGAGAAGGTCGGCGAAATCAAGGCCGAGATCATCGAGCGCGACGGCAAGATCCTTATGGTCAAGGACTGCCCCAAGCACGGCCACTTCGAAGACGTCATGTCGATCGACACCGACTTCTCGCGCCACCTCGAAGAAGTTTTCCCCGGACGCGACATCCTCGCCCACAACGACGAGAAGCTGCATCATCACGGCTCTTCCACCGTCAAGTATGGACGCGGCTCGGTGCTCACTATCGATCTCACCAACCGCTGCAACATGATGTGCGATCCCTGCTTCATGGACGCCAACCAGGTTGGCTTTGTCCACGAACTCACCTGGGAAGAAATCAAGCAGATGCTTGATAACGCCATCACAATTAAGCCGCGCCGCCAGATGTCGGTGCAGTTCTCCGGTGGCGAGCCGACGTTGAGCCCTTACTTCCTGGACGCCGTCCGCTACGCGCGCAAGGTTGGATACAACAGCGTGCAGGCTGCAACCAACGGAATCGAATTCGCCAAGAGCTTCGAGTTCGCGCAACAAGCGGCCGAAGCTGGCATGCGCTATGCGTATCTCCAGTTCGACGGCATCGGTAACGCTGCCAACGCACATAGAAAGGTCGGCAACCTGTTCGATGTGAAACTCAAAGCGATTGAGAACCTGCACAACGCCGGAGTAGAAATCGTTCCGGTTGTAACCATCGTGAACGGAATTAACAACGAACAGGTCGGACGCATCATCAAGTTCGCGCTCGACAATCCGAAGAAGATCGGCTTCCTCTCGTTCCAGCCGGTCAGCTTCACCGGACGCGACGAAGCCGTCACTGACGATCGCCGCACCGCGCAGCGCTACACGCTGTCCCACCTCGCCCACGACGTGAAATCGCAAACCGGCCTGGGCGAACCCGCCCGCGACTGGTTCCCAATTTCCTTCATGGGAACCTTCTCCGACTGGGCCGACCTCATGCACTCCGGCGACTCCAACAACGACTGGGGCCAATTATCATGTGGTTGTCATCCGAATTGCGGGACGGGCATGGCGGTGATGATTGACAAAGAAACCAAGGAGGCGGTGCCGGTTACCGCGTTCTTGAAGGGTGATCAGTTAGCGAAAGATATTCAAAAAGTAAATGATGCGGCGAGAGGGAAGTTCCTGACGATCGTGGGCATGGCGCTGTGCCTTATGAAGAACTACGATCCGTTCCAGTCGCCGACGCACTTCAAGATGATGGATTTGCTGAAGAAGTTCGACAAGAACTTCAACGCGACGGGCAAGAACTACGGCAAAGTCGGTCCGGACCGCACGATCGATGACGTGATGAAGCGGCGGCAGGACCGGTGGAATTTCCTGTTCATCGCAGGCATGTGGTTCCAGGACCTGTTCAATTACGACTTCCGCCGGACCGAACAGTGCATCATTCCTTACGCCACGCAGGAAGGCGAGATTTCCTTCTGCGCGTATAACACGGGCGTGGGATGGAGAAACATCATCGAGAAAATGCACATGACGGCCACGCTGACCAAGTGGTATGAAGAGCACGGGCGGCACGAGATTTTTGCCGGCGGCAAGAATGTGAACATGGAATCGGCTGCGCATTCGCTGGTGCTGAAAGACGAAATCGTAACCATGGAAGAACAGCACGATCTCGACAAGCTGGGCATCGCGAAAAACTCGCGCGAGGAAAAAATTCGCGCGCGGGACGCGAAACAGAAAAACGATCCGGCGTACAACGCGCGTATGGCGTCGTTGTACAGGGAAGTGGTGTTGAAGGAAAAGCCCGTAGTGGCGGAAAATGGGTTCATTCCGCTAGGCGCGTTGAAGCCAGCGAACGGCAACAGCGGAATCGCACCGGCTGCTAATCCGGAAGTAGAGATGGGGGAACCTGTAGCTGGAGATTAGAAAAGCAGTTGTCAGTTCCCGGTTCTCAGTTCTCAGATGGCCGCTCGCGAGAGCGGCCATTTGCTTGGCAGTCGGTTAAAGGTCTATCTCCGTTCGGACTTCAGTTGCGAACACTCCCGGCCTTCGCCCACGACGCGAAAGGCCGGGCCACCTCGTCAGTTCGAGAGATTCATGTTCAACGCATCGCAAGATCAGTTGACGGTGAACGTTTGCTTGCTTTTGGCGGTGCCGTTGGGTGTGAGAACGCCGACTTTGCCGGTGAGGGCTCCTGCAGGCACCGTGACCTGGATCAGTGACGGTGAGATCACGGTGAAGGTGGAGGCGGGCACGCCGCCGAAGGTTACTTTGCTGGTGTTGGCGAACCCGCCGCCGACGATGTTCGTGATGGATCCAACCTGTCCGCCGGGCGGGTCGAGGTTGATGATCTTAGGTAGAATGTGCACGGACTGCGCACTTTGTAGCTGAGCGCCTGTCGCGAGGGTCACGGTGATGGGAGCGTCGAGCGCGCCGCTGGGCACGTTGGCAGTGAGATAGCTATCCGAACGTACGTGAAATTGTGCGGGAACTCCGCCGAAGCTGACGCTGATGACGCCGGTCAAATTCTGGCCAAGCACTTTTACCGGCTGGTCAAGAATGACCCACCAGTTGCAGCACAGGGTGATATGTTGCGTCAGGTTGAGTGGAGTGAGGCTGTAAAACACACCTTCGTTATTCACGCCACCTCCATCGGTAACTCCATAAAAGGTACCGTTGGTATGTTCAACAAGGGCGGCGCTGGGATGCGTACCGCCGACGCCACCTTCCCCGTCGAGCGAGAAATCGAATAGCTTCGTGAAGGTCCCACCGGTGGTGATTTGGAAGAGGGTCCCCTCCGAGTAAGTCCCGCCAAATGTCGTGTCTCCATATAAAAAGCCATCGCTGGCGGCGAGCAGGCCAGCGGAAGGACTATTACCATCCGAGCCACTGAAAGAATACAGAGTAGTTAGAGTGAGAGTTGCGGGGTCGAACTGAAAAACCGTTCCATCATTCCCGCTTCCCTCCACGGAAGTTGTTCCGTAGAGCATGCCGTTCGTGGCTTGGGTGAGCGGACCAATGGGCAAGGCTCCGTCTGTGCCAAGGAAATTGTGGACGATCTGGATCTTGCCAGACGTGGTCATACGGTAGATGGTGCCTAGATTAGCGGAGCCGCCACTCTGCGAAGTTCCATACAGGTAACCGTCTGAGGCCTGAAACAGTGGGGCATTGGCGATGGCAGGGGCGAGATTGGGAAGCACAATAAAGGTTCCGCCTGCAACCTTTAACCTGTAGGCTGTTCCGCTTTGAGTGGTGCCGTAGAGGTTTTTGTCCTTGGCCTCGACTGGTGCAACCAAACAACTGCCTTCGGTGGTGGTGAAACTGTGCAAGACGGTGAAGCTGTTCAGTGAAGGATTGAAGCGATAGAGAATGCCGTTATTGAAGTCACCTCCGCCGATGTTGATCCCGTAGAAGTTTCCGTCAGAAGCGAGCGTGAGAGAGCCAGTCGGTGAATAGCCGCTCTCGGTTCCGTCGAAATCGAACAGATCCGTGTAACCAGCGCCCGACGTACTAACTTTGAAGATGACACCTTTGTTATACGCGCCACCCTGGTAGGCGGTCCCATACAGATAACCATCGGTTCCCTGGACCAGCCGGCCATAGTCGTCAGGGAAGCAGCCGATTGAGCAGTTGAAGTCATAGAGATCCTGGTAGGTTTGGGCGGCCAGCGGGGATGCGGCCACCACAACGATGAGAGCCAGGGCCAGAGCTAGGCCGATTCGTTTTCCGATGGTTCTGTGACCTTGAGCCGGTATTTGAGCTGACATAAGCATTCCTCCTGAAAGGTCGAGGTTTCGTGGGTGCCGATCACCACAACCCCTCCTGGTCAGAAAGGCGTAAACGGAAACGAAATCGCCTCAGAAAAAGTAAGAAGTCGAAGGAAGGAGTTCGAAGTGTGAAGTTCGAAGTCCGAAGCAGGAGGGCTGAAGAATCGGCGGGAAGACGAAGGCTGAAAGCGAAAGCGGCAAAACGAGAAAGCGTACGGGGGAACTTTTGTGAGGAGAACGCTTATATAAGGGGACACGCTTATATAAAGGATAGGGCGAATGGACGAGGGAGGAATAGGGGCGGCCGGGCGGGGACCAACTTCTCCACTCGTTTATCTCCAAGGTTGCGGTAGTAACAGAGGCGGAACTGTGCAAAGCTTTTCCTCTCCATCGTTTAGGTTGAAATTCACTTGATTTTTTCTGGCAACACAGTCAGAATCCACGCACTTTGTGTAGTTGTCTCTCAGCGTCGCTAAAAGGGGCAACTGGGGAAAAAGTGCGAGGCGACCCCTTGGTCGTTCTCATGGACGCCGGAACTGAACGGCCGGTTTCAGTTTCAGCGGAACCGCCGCCCACCGGGAATTTCAAGACGAGGTGATGCATCCGTGGCCAGTCTACAGCTGAGGAAAATTGTCTTTGCCACCCTGTTCACAGCCATTTTCCTTTTGAGTGTGGCGACGCAGCCTGCGTCGGCCCAGACCAGGGGAGTCATTTACATCAATACCAACCAAGTGGCCAATGAAGTTTGGACCTATACCCGAGGGACCAACGGGAAGCTGACATTTGTCGGCGCATTCCCAACGCAAGGAGCGGGTACGGGAACCGGTCCATTGCTCAACTCGCAAAATGCCATCATGGTGAGCCAGGATGGCCGTTACCTGGTAGTTGTGAACACTGGAAGCAACGAACTGACGGCTTTCAAGATCATGCCACGCGGGCAGTTGTCATTCATCAATAAAGTGCCATCGGGCGGCCAGTTTCCGATCAGCCTAGCGAACTTCGGTTCGCTGGTGTATGTGTTGAACGCGCACGCGCAGGCCAACATCAACGCATTTCGCCTGAAAAATGGCGGAGTGCTGAAGAACATGGCTGGCACCAAGCGGTTTATGAGCGCGCCAAACTCGCAACCGACAGAAGTGGCTTTCAACAGCGACGGCACCATTTTGGTGGCGGTGGAACTGATGACCAACAAGATCGACACCTTCACCATCGACGCGGAAGGGCGCGCGACTGGCCCACTGGTGCAGAATTCCAACGGCAGCGGGCCGTTCGGGTTTGCGTTCGATAATGCGGGCCACCTGCTGGTTTCGGAGTCGAACCCGAGTGCCATGTCTTCGTATTCGGTGGACAGCGGCGGAGTGATCTCAACGATCACGAATTCGCTATCGGACCTGGGCGCGGCGGCATGTTGGGTAGCAAACACAAACAACCCGAGCCTGCCGAATCAATATTCGTACGTGACCAACACCAATTCGGATAGCGTGTCTGCTTACAACATCTTTGCGGACGGCAGTTTGAGCCTGGTGGATGCGGATGGAGTGACGGTGCAGTTGCCTACCGGAGCTCATCCGATTGACGATGTGCTCAGCGTGGACAGCAAGTTCCTGTATGTGCTGGGTGGGCTGAACGGGGATCTGTGGGCGTTTCAAGTCAACCTGGACGGAAGCCTCACGCAAATCCAGATGATCACAGGTTTGCCAATTTCTTCACAGGGCATGATTGGAAACTAAGAATTGCCGGTGGTTTGGCAGAATGTGAAACGTAGGGGTGAGCCGCGTAGTGCGCTGAGGGAGAGAGCGGCTTACCTCCTCCGATACAGTCGTTGTTTGGGACAAATTGCAGGGCGAGAGCCGACTCATGACGGGAACGGGGTCGCGCGGGTGCCCAAAGAAAATGTGTCGCGCCTGACCCAGCGTAGGTCGGGCGCGGCAATGTCTCAGGAAATTTTAGCCAAGGGGTCCTCCGATGAATGCACGAGCTTTTACCACCAAGCTTGTACTTTGTCTGCTTGCTGCGGTTGTGGTTACTCCTCTACTGGCCCAGACCACGGGAACGATTTACGTCAACACCAACCAGGTAACCAACGAAGTCTGGTCTTACACGCGGGCCGCCGACGGCACACTCACCTTTGCCGGGAAATTCGCGACCCAGGGAAAAGGAACGGGCGGCAACAACCTTGAATCGCAGGGCTCGATTCTGATCAGCCAGGACGGGAAGTATGTGGTCGCGGCAAATCCCGGGAGCAACGAGATCACGTCATTCAGCGTGCAGCCGGGCGGGCAACTGACATTTGTGTCGAAGGTCAGGTCGGGCGGGACTTATCCGGTGAGCCTGGCAAACTTCGGAACGCTGGTGTACGTGCTGAATTCGCGCGGTACATCGAACATCAATGCGTTTCGCCTGAAGAATGGCGGAGTGCTGAAGCAGATGCTGGGGACGAAGAGGACGCTGAGCTCGTCACATCCGAGCCCGGCCCAGGTGGGGTTCAGCAAGGACGGGACGATTCTAGTGGTAACCGAGCTGGACACCAACAAGATCGACAGCTTCACGATTGATGCGGAAGGGATGGCAACCGGGCCACTGGTGCAAGACTCGAGCGGACCAGCGCCCTTTGGATTTGCATTCGACAATGCGGGACACTTGATTGTTTCTGAAGCGACGAACAGTGCAATGTCGTCATACTCGGTCTCTCCGACTGGAGTGTTGACGCTGATTACTGGATCCTTGGTAGATTTCGGCAAGGCTGCGTGCTGGGTGGTAAATACGAATAACCCGGCGTTCACAAACCAGTTCTCCTACACGACCAATACAAACAACAATACGATCTCGGGTTTCACGATTCTCCCTGACGGCAGTCTTACGCTGGTGAATGCGAACGGGCGAACGGCAGTCTTGCCGCGGGGCGCCGATCCATTGGATATGGCGCTGAGCTCCGATAGCCAGTACATGTATGCGCAAGAAGGTCGGTTCGGGGGGATCGTAGGTTTCCAAATTCAGCCTGACGGCAACCTGGTGCAAGTGACCAGCGTGACCGGAATTCCCGCATCGCAGTACGGGATGATCGGAAACTGAGCTTGGCGAAACGGCGCGAAGGGGATAACCCTTAGGAGTAAGTTCTCCGCCGCCGCGAACGCTACAACCGACAGCCTGAGACGAGAGGGCTTCTTCAAGTTTGCGAACGAAAGGTGGGTAGTGACGCAGCTTGAAAGAGAGTATCTCCCCCCAAGCGGCTCAAATCGTGTCAGACATTGAGGAGGCCATTGCCTTGTCAAATTTCTGCAGGGTGCTTTTTCGCGTAACCCGCAACCTCAAAAACAAAATGCGAATCTCAGGACACCTCATACCGTCCAGCCGGAAGCTGGCTGGCGTAGCGGCGCTCTCCGCGCTCGGTTTGGCGCTTATGCAATTTTCGATTGAAACGATGAAGGTGCAAGCTGCAAGCGGAACATTTCCGGTTTCAGTGGCGATGGGAGATTTCAATGGGGATGGCAAGGCTGACCTCGTAGTGGCGAATTCGGTCGGGAACACTGTCAGCGTGCTCGTGGGAAACGGCGACGGTTCCTTCCAGGGCCACGTGGACTATGACACCGGCGGATCGCCGACTGCGGTGGCAGTGGGCGATTTCAACGGAGATGGAAAGCTCGACGTAGCGGTTTCCAATGGAACCAATTCAGTTTGTACGCTGCAGGGAAACGGGGACGGCACATTCCAAGGACACGTCGATCACCTGACCGGCACTGGGCCGGCAGCGGTCGCGGTTGCAGATGTGAATGCGGACGGTCACGCCGATTTGCTGGTGGCCAACAAGAGCGACAACACGGTCAGTGTTCTGCTGGGGGTAGGGGACGGGACATTTCAAAGTCGCACGGATTTTCAGACCGGACGTTTTCCGGTGTCGGTGGCGTTGGGGGATTTCAACCGAGATGGCATCCTGGACATCGTGACGGCCAATGGAAGGGCAAGAGCGTCCAGCCTGCTGTTGGGAAATGGCGATGGAACATTCGGGACGCATAAAGACTTTGGCGCCGGAAGTTCTCCAGTGTCAGTGGCCGTGGGAGATTTCAATGGCGACGGCAAGATGGACCTGGTGATAGCAAACTCTGGCGACAACAATGTGACCGTGTCGTTAGGCAACGGCAACGGGGGATTTATGTCTCGTGCCAACTTTCAAGTTGCGAACGCACCATCGTTTGTGTCGGCCGGCGACTTCAATGGAGACGGGAAAGCCGACCTGGTGGTGGCCAACCAGACGAGCGATACGGTGAGCGTCTTGCTGGGAAACGGCGACGGAACCTTTCAGGTACACGTGGACTACGCAACCAGGAGCCATCCGACAGCCATTGCAGTGGGCGATCTGAACCAGGACGGGAAGCCGGATCTTGCGGTGGTGAACCGGAACAGCAATGCGTTGAGCATTCTAATCAGCAACGGGGATGGCACGTTCCAAGGCCAGATCAACTACGGGACCGGGTCGAGCCCGGTGGCGGTAGTAGTGGCAGACTTCAATGGCGACGGGAAAGCTGACGCCGCTGTAAGCAATAACGGGAGTGCGAGCATCAGCATTCTGCTGGGGAACGGCGACGGAAGTTTTCAGCCGCACGTGGACTACACGGTGGGCGCGTTGCCATGGGGGCTAGCGGCGGGAGACCTGAATGGGGATGGCAAACTTGATCTGGTCTCGGCAAATAATGGCAGCGCCAATGTGAGCGTACTGCTGGGCAACGGCGACGGGACCTTCCAGTTGCACCAGGAGTTCGGTACAGGGAGCTTGCCATGGGCGGTCGCGATGGGTGACATGAACGGCGACGGTTTGATCGATCTGGTTACGGGGAATGGCAGCAACACGGCGAGCGTACTGCTGGGAGACGGAAGTGGGCAGTTTGGACTGCACAAGGATTTTCGAACGGGAACATCACCACGGTCGGTAGCCTTGGCCGACTTCAATGGTGACGGAATCCTGGATGTAGTCACCGCGAATTCAGGCAGCGCCACGGCGAGCGTGTTGCCGGGAAATGGAGATGGCACGCTAGGCAACAGAGTGAATTACAACACGCTGGGACGCTTGTCGTCGGTGGCGGTCGCCGATTTCAACGGAGATGGCGTCGTCGACCTAGTGGTGACTGACAAAGGAGAAGGGATGGTAAGCGTGCTGCTGGGAAACGCCGATGGTACGTTCCAGGCGCATGAAGATTATCCAACTGGAATGTTGCCCTGGTCGGTGGCGGCCGGAGACTTTAATCACGACGGCATCGTAGACGTTGGCGTGGCCAACAAGGGAAGCAACAGTGTGAGCGTCCTGAGTGGCGATGGTACGGGAGGTTTTCTAAACCACACCGACTATCTCACCGGACCCGCCGCCATCGCGGTGGCGGTAGCAGACATGAATGGTGATGGGAACCCGGATCTGGTGGTGGTGAACAATGATGGAGCAACAATCACTTTCCAGCACATTGGGATCCTAAGCTTAGAATTCCACGTGGACAAGTTGTCGC
>JADMIO010606990.1_pt1 | contig 61035 bp, 63 predicted proteins | sample 8958161 | NCBI WGS metagenome assembly JADMIO01 (sample SAMN16585339, study PRJNA669376) | soil metagenome | isolation source: Crop rotation soil | place: USA: Cullars Rotation, Alabama | collected 2011
CGCGACAACTTGTCCACGTGGAATTCTAAGCTTAGGATCCCAATGTGCTGGAAAGTTCCACAACTTGCCTGCGCTGGCCCCACCATGGTACGAAGCGGTCGCGCGGATGGAGCGGGAACCATCCGATATAGCCGCGCACGGGGACTAACTCGACGACGGCGGGCGCGTAGCGCACAACGACGGTACTGCGCCGAACCGGCACCCAGTACCAGCGCGACCGGTAAAACGTCCAACGGCCGTAGTGGCACGGCGCCCAGCCCCAGGGCTCTTCGCTGATCCAGGTCCAGCCCCACGGATCCTGCCAATAAAAGTGGCCGGCGGTGAACGGCTGCCAGCCGGCGGCGACGACGGTCGGCGTCCACGCGCGGCCGTATTCCGGGATGTCCTCCCAGCGGCCGTTATCCGCGAGGTCTTCCATGCCGACGATATCTTCGTCTGCGTATTGATAGGCGTCGCGGAAGCGCGTGTCGAAGCGAGCCTGACGCTCATCGACCCAGCGGTCGAACGTGTCCGCCGCGCGCAGCCCAACGATCTCGAATTCCGCCGCGTCGAGACCATAGATGCGCATCTCGGCTTGCTGGACGGTCACCTGGCGGCCGTTGGCGGCAACGTACGCCACACCGCTCCGCACGATGACGCGCGTGTCGCCGTTGTCTTCGACCTCGACGCGGTATCGACCGGGCTGATCGACGGTGACCGCCACGCTGGGCGTGTTGATCTCGAAAATCTCGTCGCGATCGAGGCGTCGGATATTGAAAGTGGCGGCGCCGTTCCCGACGTAAAACTGTTTCGTATCATAAGTGAGCGTCAGCGCGGTGATGTAGCTCCCTCGCCCTATGCGCACGAAATTGCCGCCGGGAAGCGAGAGCTCGCCGCGGCCGTCGCCGGAAGAATAGAGCTTGTCGCCGAGCCCGAACGGAACATTGACGACGGCAGCATCCCAATTGTCCGGGTCGTCGCCGCGCGCAAAGGAGACGGGGCCTTGCAGAAACGATACACGCGCGACGATCTGATCGATCCCGTCGTCGTAATTGTCCTGAGTATCCTGATAATCCTGGCCGCGCGCCGCCTGCGGCGTCATAGAAAAGAGAAACATTATTGCCAGGATGCCTACTGAAATCCGCCGCCCCGCCTCAAAAAACCGCAATCTCATGAACCCTCCTCTTCTTTAGTCCTACCCCACCGAACGAATTTTAACATTGCCATCCGCCACGGGCCTATCGGGTGTTTCCCGGGCGTCCTCGTCTCTCAGTTAGACGTCGAAGGCAACGAAATGTTGACGAAACATGACTCCTGTTTACAGATATCCGGTTTTTTCCGTGATTGACTGACAAACGGCCGAGTTCACAATTAAAAATGTGGATGCCGATAGAGAACATGAGTTTGGGCAAGGAGGGAATTATGAGGAATTCAAGGTATGGTTTTGCCGCTCTATGCTACGCCGTCGTTGCGTGCGGCCTGCTGGCGCTCGCAGCGTGCAGCGCGCAAGTCGCGGCGCGCCGCCCGTCACTCGCCGAGGCGCGCGCCGGACAGACACCGCAGGTCGACGATACAGCTTTAGCTGCCGGCGAGATGCGCGCGGAAGTGACTGAGGTCGATCCTCTGCATCGCGAGCTCCGCGTGATCTGGCTCGACAACGGCGGACGCGACATCATTCCCTACGACCTGAACTATACACGCGTCATATATCATGGGTCGAATTACCCCATCGACGCGCTGCAGCCCGGAGACCTCATCGCCCTGCCGGCAGCGCGAGGAGTGCCGTACGTCGACACGATCAGGATCCAGGTTCCGGTTCAAGCGCGCGTTCCCGGCTCGCCTTATGCGCGCGCGACCGTCCCCGGACCGGTTGCGGGTGCGGTGGCGCGGCCGCGAGTCGTGGAAGGGACGGTCGACCGTATCGACTATAATCGGGGCGTATTCGACTTGCGGCCGCGGGACGGCAGCCGCATCGTCACGATCGCGCTGCCGTACAATGCGCGCGGCGCCGACCTCGATAACTTCCGCCGGCTGCGCACCGGCGACTACGTCCGCGTCGAAGGAGAATTTGTCAACGGCGACAACGTCCAGCTGATGGCATTTCTCCGCTGAAACGATCGCGTTTTCCTGCGTAGCGGCGGTTCGCGAAGCCGCTACGGATCCAACAGCCCGCCGGGAGCTCTCCCGCGCGGGCTGTTTTTTACAAGGCTTCGATAAACCTGGCCATCCGCTCGCGCGTTTCCGCATCGGGAAGCGGAGCGTGGCCCGCCGCCATGTTGTCGCGCAGATGATCGGCTCGGCTTGTGGCGGGAATGGCGCATGTGACGGCCGGATGGCCAAGCGTAAATTTAACAAAGAACTGGGCCCAGCTCTCGACGGCGATTTCCGACGCCCATGCCGGCAAGGGCTTGCCGCGAACTTTCGCGAACAGCGCGCCCTGCGCGAGCGGCCGATTGGCGAGCACGGCGAGGCGGCGATCCACGGCGAGAGGCAGAAGGCGGCGCTCAGCCGCCCGCTCGGTGATCGAATAATTTAGCTGGACGAAATCGAGCTCTTCGCTCTTCAAGACGCGCTCCAGATCGCCGTAGGCGCTCTCGGTATAGTGCGTGACGCCGATGTAGCGGATGCGGCCGTGCGCCTTCCATGCGCGGAGGGTACGCAGGTGCGTTCGCCAGTCGACGAGATTGTGAACCTGCATGAGATCAATGCGCGCGACGCGGAGGCGCTTGAATGATTCCTCCATCTGACGGATGCCGGCTTCGGCCCCGGTCGTCCAGACTTTCGTGGCGATGAAGAATTGGTTCTGAAGGCCGAGCTCCGCCGTAAGGTCACCGACCACAGTCTCGGATCGGCCATACATGGGCGATGAGTCGACAACCGTGCCGCCGAGACGTGCGAATTCGCGCAACACATCGCGCAGCGGCGCTGCGGCCGCCGCGTTCGCTGCGTCGAATGTCTGCCAAGTGCCGAGTCCCACGGCCGGCAACGACTCGCCGGTGCGTGGAATCCGCCGCTGAATCATGCCTTCGGCCGCCATCGCAAATGCCCGCGATCCGATCGCCGCGGCACCCAGCGCAAGCTTCAGGATCTCGCGGCGGGTAAACGTCGCATGACTCAGACGCTTCGCTCCCTCATTTTACGAATCAAGTCCTCGAAAGAGGAGTTCGTCATGACGCGATTGAACTGCGAGCGGTAGTTGTTGACGAGGCTGATGCCCTCGGCGACGACGTCGTAGACACGCCACTTGCCGTTGACCAGGTGGAGCTTATAAACGACCGAGTAGTTCTCCCCCTTCTTCCCCACGAGCTTCGTCTGAACATCGGCGAAATCCTGATCGATGGTTTCGCCCGTGTATAGAACGCGCTGGCCGTCGTAAAGGTCGATGTTTTTCGCGTACGTCTTTTCCAAAAGCTCGGTAAAAACGGCGACGAACTCCTTCTGCTGTGCGGGATCGAGGCGGCGCCAATGGGCGCCGAGCGAGCGTCGCGCCATCTCGTCGAAGTCGAACAGAGGATAAACGATTTTCTTTAGCCGCGCGATCGTCTCGGCTTTGCCGCCGGCATTGTCGAGCCTGGCTTTGTTGAGAACTTCGACGCCTTGATTGACCGCCGCGCGAATTTGCTCGGTCGGCTCGCCTGCGGCAGCGCTGCGCGGCTGAAACAGCAAAATCATCCCGGCGATAACGATTACCGAAAAAACCGTTTTCATTCGCATCATCGAAAATCAGGTTAACGGAAATCGCTGAAGGGTCAAGGGCAGGCGATTTTTTCAGTGAGCCGCGGCGGCGCGCGTTTCGCCTTCAGCGGCGCGATGCCGCGACAGCGCCACGTGCAGCGCCGCCATACTGTCGGCGTCGTTCAAGAGGCGCGCCCGCTCCGAAGCCGATAGGCTTTTCGGCCCGTCGCTGAGCACCTTTTCGCGCAACTCTCGGTTGCGCTCCACGGCTGCGGCGGAACGCGGGCTTTTGCCGCGCATCAACGTGCCATGGACGGCGAGCGCCTCTGGGTCGACGGCGGCGAGAATAAACCCCCTGAGCCGCTCCGCCTTCCGTTCGGCGAGCGCGCCCCGCAGTGCTTCGACGACTTCCGGCGGATCTCGCTCTTCAGGAATGAGAAAAAGCCCGGCCTTTTTGAAGGCGCGGCCGAGCGACACTTTGCTCGTGTAAACCGAAATCGGTGCGGAGAAGAGCAGCGGCAGCGCGACGGGGAGCACCCACCAGGACGACGCCGGATTTATCCAAAACACAGCCAAGATCCAGAAGCCGGCGAAGACGATGGACGCGCCATGCGCACGGATCGCCTGCGACCAATCGGTCTCCGCGTCGCGGCGCGGCTGCGGCCCCCATTTGATCGGCCGGCCGATTAGCGTCAACAGCACGAATTGCGCGTGAAACCACATGCGAATCGGCGCGAGAAGCGCCGAAAGACCGATCTCGAGAATCACGCTCGACGTAAGCCGCACGATTCCGCCGAAGCTTGTCCGGCGGCGGTGCATGACGATTACCAGTAAACTTAAAAATTTCGGCGCAAAAAGCAGCGCCGCTGTCGTAGTCAAAAGCGCCAGCGCCCACTCGGGATGCCAATGCGGCCAGAGCGGGAATAGGCTCGGCCCCGTCGGAAAATAATTCGGCGTATAGATCGCTTCAGTTGCTAGCTGCATCGTACTGAGAGCAAGGAATGTCGCCCAGAACAGAGCGGAGGCGTACGCCATGATACCCATTGAAAACAGCGCGCGGTGCCCGCCGCGGATGCCGCCCGCCAGTACGAGGCGCAGGTGCTGCATATTTCCCTGGCACCAGCGGCGATCGCGCTTGAGCTCGTCGAGAAGCGTCGGCGGCGTTTCCTCATAGCTGCCCTCCAGATCGCGCGCGAGCCAGACTTCCCATCCGCCGCGCCCCATGAGCGCGGCCTCGACGAAGTCGTGGCTCATGATCTCGCCGCCGAGCGGTGGTCTGCCGGGCAGACGCCGGAGTCCGCAGTTTTTGACAAAAGCCTCGACGCGCAGGATGGCGTTGTGTCCCCAATAGGCGCTTTCGCCGCGCTGCCAGTAATGGAGTCCGGCGGCGAGCATCGGACCATAGACGCGGCCCGCGAACTGCTGCGCGCGGGCGAAGAGCGATTCGCGGTTCACCGTCACCGGCACGGATTGGATAATGCCGGCGCGCGGGCTGCGCTCCATAAGGCGAGCGAGCCGCACCATCGTCGCGCCTGCGATCAAACTGTCGGCATCGAGAACGATCATATGCTCGTAGTCCGCTCCCCAGCGGCGGAGAAAATCCGCGATGTTGCCGCTCTTCCGCTTGATATTGTTTTTCCGGTGACGGTAGAAAATTTTTCCGAAGCCGCCGACCGCTTTGCACGTTTTCGCCCACGCCACCTCCTCATCTACGACGGCTTCCCAATCGCCGGTATCGCTAAGCGCAAAGAAATCGAAATGCGCGAGTTGTCCCGTGCGTGCGACGGAGCGATAAATCGCCTCCAGTCCCGCGAAAACCCGCTCGGGATCTTCGTTACAAATCGGCATGAGAACCGCGTTCTTCGACCGCAGCGGAGACGCATCGTCCGCCGGCAGCTCTGTCGCGCCAAGGCGCTCGCTGCGCCGGCACAGCAGAATAAAACCGGCGATAGCCGTCCAGAACCCGAAGGAGATCCACGAAAACAGAATTCCGAATACGACAAGTAGCGCGGTCTCGACGCCATTGAGCCACGGATACGGAAAAATTTTCGCGAGCGACCACGTGGCGGCGGCGGTTTGCGCGAGCACGAGCGCGGCAATGACCGCGCGGCGGCGATAGGCGACGTGGCGCCAACTCCGGCTCTCGCTAGAAGCGATCGGCTGTTCGATCCGGCCGGAAAGCTTCCTACGCAAAGCGCGAAGCGGGTTGCGCTCCAGATGGGAAGGCGGAATCGAAAGTCGGCGAACCTCCGGCATCGAGAGAAGCCTAAGATTCCGCTCCAGTGCTGAACGGGCCTGCGTTGGCGCGCCGTTCTCTCGCGACGCCAGCATCGACAGCCGCGCGAACGCCCGCCGTGCGGCGCTCGCCGCCGATGGCCATGGCTTTTCGGGAGATGTGTCGGTATGGGTCGAATCGATGTCATTCATGGTTCGAGTTGATAACTCCATGTCTCGCTTAGTGTGTCTTTCTTATGCTGAAGGAATGCGCGGAGCTCCAGCGGCTTGTCCTTCGGCGTCCTAACCTGAAAAGCCAGCCGCCATCCGCCGGTCACCGGATTTTTAATTACCGTCTGCTGCAACAATTGGCCGTCGGGTCCGAGGCTGATCACCGCCTTCACGGCGGAATCGGGGGGAAGCGATTTGAGCCTACCGCCTTCGAAATCGATGACGAAGCGTTTCGCGTCGTCCTTATCGCCCGCGCCGAGGCGGGTCGCGACGGCCCGGCCGTGCGCGGCATTGTTCGGTTCTTCGGTCTGAAAAGAAATCTGGTAAGCGAAGTCGATCGGCTGTCCCTGCGCCGGGAGATTCCGCGGAATCCAATAGGCCACGATATTATCATTGGCCTCTTTTTGACTCGGGATCTCGACCAGCTTTACTTGGCCTTTTCCCCAAGATCCCGTCGGAACGATCCAGGCGTTCGGACGAAGCTCGTGGCGCGTCTCGAGATCTTCGTAATCGTGAAAATCGCGATCGCGCTGGAGCAAACCGAATCCGCGCGGGTTTTCGCTATCGAAGTAACTCAACCTGAGTTTCTGCGGATTGCCGAGCGGACGCCATATCCATTCGCCGGTTGCCGACGCAATCATCAGGCCGTCGGAATCGTGCACCTCGGGACGCCAATCGCCCGCCGGCCGCGGCCGCTCCTCACCGTAAAAGAACATGCTCGTCAATGGGCCGATGCCCAATTCCTTCGAGCGCTTTCGCTCAAAAAGCCTTAGTCGGACATTCACCAGGGTTCGATCTCCCGGATGGACGACGAACTCATATGCCCCGGTAAGGCTTTGGCTATCGAGCAGGGCGTAAATGCGCGCCGTCTGCGCGTCGCGGGTAGGCCGTTCGAGCCAGAACTCCCGGAAGAACGGAAACTCCTCGCCGGAAGGGAGTCCGGTGTCGATCGCCAACCCGCGCGCCGAGAGCCCGAAGACCTGGTTTCGCGCGACGGCGCGGAAGTAGCTTGCGCCGGCGAAAACGATCACGTGATTGAACTCGTTTTTTTTGTTGAGCGGATACGCGAGCCGAAAGCCGGCAAAGCCAAGATCGGCGGAAATTTTATCTGCGAATTTATTCCTGCCGTACGTAAACATTTTCGTCGCGAAGGGCACGCGTTGCGTTCCCTTCGAATCCACGACATTAATCGCGACAGGATACTTGTAATAAAGACCGGGATGAATGAACTGGACCTGAAAACGGCCGCTGTCGCGCCATAGCGATTGCCCAGGATCGAAGCGAATATCGCGATAGTCGTCATAGCCGATGTCGACGAGGTAATCTGGGACGGACTGCGGCGGCTTGAACGGCTCGGCGGCGGCCTTCCGCGCGGACTCGGCAACATTATCGAAACCGAAGCGGGCCTCCGCGACAAGCGCGGTTGTCGGCATGAACAAGAGGAAAGCAAACGGCAAGCACAAAGCCGCAGCTAAAGAGGAAAATACGAGGAAGCGCATTGAAGACGTGCGGCAACTTGAAACGGCTCAGCTTTTTATAGTTCAGCAATCGACGTGCCATCGTGGGTCGAAGCGGCTCGCCATCCTGAGCTAGTTTTCGGCTTGTAAGTCACGATTTTCGCACCATTATCGGCGAGCCCGTCAGGAGCGTCGGCCCATCGATTGGATTAAATCCCACCTCGCCGCGTAATTTTTTCCCGCCTGTTGACCTTTTTTCCGGATGCTCCACTGCAGAGCGTCGGTGCAACGACATGAAAAATTGCCTAGTTCCAGGCTGGCATAACCGTTGCTTTGAACAGCCATCGGGCGAAAGGAGAGGGAATGCAGATCATCAAGCGCGTAGTTACGACGGCACTGGTTACGATACTCATTTCTTCTGTCGCGGGCTGTTTTTACTATCACCGCACTGATGTCGACCGGCCAGATCCGTATTACCGCCGTTAACGGGGGGTGGTGTGGCTGTGGATCGATGAAAGCCGCCTCGTCGCGCGCGAGGCGGCTTTCATTCGTGATCTTCTCTTAACATTGGGCGAGTAAAATCCTCAATGATGGGTTCTTAGCCGAAAGGCGAACAGGGGGAACTCATGATCCGGTCGTTTAAATCCAAAGAGACTGAAAAAATTTTCAGCCGGCAGAAGTCCGCCTCCATCCCGGACGAGATCCAAAGACTCGCGTTACGCGAGCTGCGGATACTCGATCAAGCGCCGGTCGCCAAAGAAGAATGGATCCGCTCAAATCACAATGGCGACTCGAAAGTGGCCGCGGCAGGCAAGCCGGCGCGCTACTCGATTCAATTTCACGATGAATGGCGCATCTGCTTCGAATGGAGCGAGGGGAACGCGTATAACGTGGATCTTGTCGAAGGCGACTGCAAATCCTAAAGCGGCGCGCTCTTGACGGACGCGCGCCAGACGACCTATGGTCGCGTTATGGCGACCGCCGCTCGCTTTAGGCCCCGTTTGCTTCTCTGGCTGGTTCTTTTCATCCTCGCTCCGGTATGTGCGGCAGCGCAGGAGCGCCTCCGAACGGCTTATGGCGCGGTCAGTGTTCAATCCGGCCTCGTCTGGCTCGCGAAGCAGAAAAACCTTTTTGCCAAATATAATCTCACGCCTGAGATGGTCTATATTCCGGGCGGCTCGATAAACATTCAGGCGCTCATATCCGGCAATCTCGACATCTCGCAATTGACCGCCGCCCCTGGTGTTGCGGCGAATCTCGAAGGCGCCGACATCGTGTACATTGCGTGTTTCGTGGACAAGCTCAATTACCAGCTCGTCACCCGGCCCGAGGTGAAATCGACGGCCGAGCTGAAAGGCAAACGGTTGGGCATCAGCCGCTTCGGATCGGCGGCGGATTTCGGACTGCGCGTCATGCTGCGCAGGCTCGGCATCGATCCCGCGCGCGACGTTACGATCCTACAGATTGGCGACGAGCCCGCACGCAGCGCCGCGGTGCAGGCGGGAAACATCGATGGTACCGTCATGAACGCGCCTTTCGGCACGCAGGCGCAGCGCCTGAAGCTCAACATCGTGGCGGACTCCGTGAAGATGGGAATTCCTTTCTTCGGAACGGGTCTCCTCGGCAGCCGGCGCGTTCTCGACCGCGACGAAAGAAAAGTCCTCAATCTTCTTCGCGCCTATTTGGAAGCTATCAAAGTCCTGAAGACCGAGCGGGCTTGGTCGATTCAGGAGCTGGCGCACTTTACACGAGTATCGGACTTAAAAGCTGTCGAAGAAGCATACGACAATTTCAAAGACCAGTTGCCCAACGTTCCGCATCCATCGCTTGAAGCCATGCAGGCGGTCGTCTCGCAGATGGCCGAAACGAGTCCGAAGGCTCGAGCGGCCGACGCGCGTAGCTACGTCGAAGATCGCTATTTGCGCCAACTCGAGAACGAAGGATTCGCAAAGCGGATTTGGCAGCAGTAGCGTGTTACACGCATAGAGCATTTACCCGGGCGTAATTTCTCCGCCCATTGGACGTTTTTCCGCTCGTCCGTACGGAATAAAATCAAAAAGCGCGCGCTATGGCTGTGTTTTTTTGGGCACGTGCATTGCAGTGTTCAATGGCAAAGAACCAAGGAGGTTCGTTATGAATGCTGTGAGAAAAATAACCGGAGCGGTGCTGTTGGTGATGAGCTTCTCGGCATTGGCGGGGTGTTACGCCTACTACGATGAAGATCGCTATCACGAGCACTACCGCGGCGCATATTATCGCGATTATCCGCGCGCGTACTCTTACTCTTACTCCTATCGCGATCCCTATTATTATCGCGACTATCGCGATCGCTGGTAGCAACCGCGTGTGACAAGGATAAAATGTACGCACCGGATAAGAAACGGCCCGGGAAGCTTAAAGCCCCGGGCCGTTTCTTTGCTGGTACATTTCGCAACGAAGCACCCGCTTCGCGGCGTTTCTTTGATCTGCGGTACAGATAATACCCTTCATTGATCATCCTTTTCCCTTCTGCTCCAAGTCCCGCGAGTGGTACACATATTGCCTATGTTTATGATCCGCATGCGTCGAAAGCGTAAAATGGTGAAATCTCGAAGCATGATGTCACATTCAAATCGACGGGGTGTAGGAATTTGCCGCTACAGTGGAGGGATTTTGGTGTGAAAGGTTTAGCTTTGCGATTCATGATTGCATCCGCGCTCCTGGCGCTTTTGGCGTTCGCCGTTCAGCTTGCCGGCGCGGACAACGGCGGCGATGAATCTGAGATTGAGATCAAAGCGCCGCTCGACGCGGTCAATTGCGCCGGCGTGCCGCCGACGATCACGGTTCTCGGGCTCACGATCGATCTCAGTCAAGCCTCCTTCGATGAGGCCGAGACCGATGACGATGATGGCGGTCCGGGCAATGGTCTCGGATGCGCCGGGCTCGTCGTCGGCCAAATCGTGGAAGTCGAGTTGGCGAGCGACCTGCCAAATAGCACTACAGGGCTCTTGACCGCTGTAAAGGTCGACGCTGAAGGCGAAGAGTGCGACGACGAATGTGTCGAGATCGAAGCGCCGATCCAGGCGGCCGACGCGACCGGCCAGACGATCACCGTCCTCGGCCTAACGATCGACATCAGCCAGGCCGAGATCGGAGGCGATGACGAACAAGGCGATGACGACAGCCAGGGCAATCAACCGCCCGCGCCGCCTCAGCTGATCGCCGGCCAAGTCGTCGACGTCAAGCTCGCCTCGAACGTGCCGCCGCTCGTTGCGACGGAGATCGAAGTCAAGAATTCTGGCACCGGCATCGAGGTCGAGCTCGTCGACCAGAACGGCAATCAGGTCGATGACGACGATGACGATGTGCAGGTTGTAGTAAGCGTAACGCCGACAGCGTCGGCCGCGGTCAAATCTAAAGTGGCCAAAGGCATGAAGAAGACTCTCACCTTTACGGCACATAGCAACGGTCACACGGTTTTAAAGGGCCTGCCTGCAGGCCGTGCCAAGCTCCTCATCACGCGCATCCACGGCGGTCACAAAAGCTCAGCCAAGTCCTCGACGGTTGTCCAGCCGCAACAAACGACGCACGTCGTCGCCCGTCTTAAACAGGCTAAGTAGCGCGCCGCCCGCTGCAGCCTGGTTAAAGAGCCCGGGGCGCTTATGCGCTCCGGGCTTTTTGCCTTTCATGGGTCATCTCCACTCGTGCTTAGGGTACCGCCGCTGCAGCTGCGGCTTGAGCTTTGGGTACGTCTCGCGCCAGAAGTTCGCGAGATTGTCGGTTACCTGAAGCGGACGATTACTCGGCGCGAGAATCTGGATGCGCACCGGCACGCGTCGGTCGGCGATCCAGAATCCTTCCTTGACGCCGTAAAGATCCTGGATGCGCGCGGCGATCGTCGGCGGGGCGTCGGCGAAGTAGGCAATTTTTACGGAGCGGCCGCCCGGCAGCTTGATACGCTCCGGGGCGTATTGCTCCACCCACGCCTGTTGCTGCCGCGACAGCCACGACTTAACGATCGGCAGCACCGGCCGGTCGCGGAGGTCGGCGTAGCTCGCCGCGCCGTCGCAAACATGCGCGATGATCTCCAGCCGGTCTTCGTCGCCGATCGCGGGGAGCCCGAGCTCCGGCATCCATTCGCGCAGCCGGTTCACGCGCAGGAGCCACTCCTCCACCGATTCATCCCAGTGCTCTAGCTTTAAGCCTCCGGCCACGACCTCCCGGGCGAGAATCTCCGCGGCTTCGTCGGCGGCCGGCTCGCCCACGCGCTCCTCGCTCAAAACGAGATCGCGAAAGCGGCTCTGCTTGCGCACGAGCACGCGCTTCAAGGCGGCGTCATACGCCACGGCGCGCGCCTCGCTGAAATCGGCGGGAAACAGCTCGCGCAGCCACTCCTCGCTGATCGCCGTCGCAAGGCTCAAAACGACATTCAAGTTGCGCTCGCCGCCTGCGCGATGTTCCACTTCGCGGACTTCCGCCGCCACGAACAGCGGCGCTTTGACGATGCTCTCGCGCGCAAGCGTGCCGCGCCGGCCATGGACCAGCTCGCACCGCTGCGAAGCGCCGTCGCGCTTGGCGACGTGATCGGAAAAGCCCAGCAGCACGCAACGCTGAATCGCCTCGCCCGGCGCATCGTCAGCGAGTTTCAATCCCTGCTCGCTGGCGATGCGGAGGAATTGCTCGAGCAATGGTCCGACCTGGCGCGCCGCCTGAGCGTTGATGCAGACGCGCCGGCAGCGCTCGGCGTCGAAGCCGTTCCTTTCCGCGTAGCGCCACGCGCGCATGAGGACGAAAAAATCCGATTCCGCCGCGCCGGCGAACAGTTCCTCGCGCCGTTCTTCGACGCGCTGTTCCTGCCGCCGCAGCAGCATATCGCGCCCCTGCGTAAGGGCGGCGATCAAGGCAACCGACGGCACGCAGCCGTATTCGTCGGCGGCGAGCAGCATGCGCGCATAGCGCGGGTGCAACGGAAATTCGAGCATGCGGCGCCCTACGGCTGTAATCGCGCCGCCCGGTCCTTCGATCGCTTCCAAATCGGCGAGCAGCGTCTCGGCGCGCTCGACGGCGGGCGATGCGGGCGTTTCGAGCCAGCGAAAGTTTTTGATGTCGTCGACTCCGGCGGCTTTGAGCGTAAGAATAACTTCCGCGAGGTCGAGCCTCTTTACTTCCGGGACTTCCTGAGCAGGCCGGCCGACGTGCTCATGCGCCGTCCAGAGCCGGAGACAACGGCCCGGCGCTGTCCGTCCGGCCCGCCCGGCGCGCTGATCGGCCGCGGCACGGCTGATCTTTTCGATCAGGAGCGTGTTGATGCCGCGATACGGATCGTAGCGCGGGATCCGCGCGACCCCGCTGTCGACCACGAGCCGCACCCCTTCTATGGTGAGCGACGTTTCCGCGACGTTCGTCGCGACGACGATCTTGCGCTTTTCGCTGCGCGCGACCGCTGCGTCCTGCTCTCTCGTCGGCAATTCACCGTGCAGCGGAAAGACGGCGAACTCCCGGCCCAAAGCCGCGCGGGCGGCATCCACGGTGCGGCCGATCTCGTAGACGCCGGGCATGAAAACCAGTGCGTCGCCCTCGCGCTGCTCTCGGACGAGCCGCTGAAGCTCCGCGACGGCGAGATTCCATAGCGGTGTTGCGCCGGCAGGCTTGGCCAGATATTCGACGTCGACCGGGTAGGCGCGCCCTTCGGATGAAAGAATGGAGCAGGGCGCGAGGTATTTCTCGACAGGGGCCACATCCAGCGTCGCGGACATGACGATGATCAGGAGATCCGGCCGCGCCGATCGCTGAATGTCGAGCGCCCGGGCGAGCGTGATATCGCCGTAAAGATGCCGCTCGTGAAACTCATCGAAGACGATCGCGGCGACGTCGTTCAAATGCGGATCGGCGAGCATCCGCCGGAGCACGACTCCTTCGGTCGCGTAGCAGATGCGCGTCGCGGCCGAAGCCACGTTGTCGAGGCGCATCTGATAGCCGACCTCGCCGCCGAGCTTCGCGCCGCGTGCTTCGGCGACCCACCGCGCGAGCATGCGCGTGGGCAGCCGCCGCGGCTGCAAAACGACGACTTGCCGGTCTCCGAGCAATCCCGCGTCGAGCAGCATCTGTGGCACCTGTGTGGATTTTCCCGAACCAGTCGGCGCCGTGAGCACGAGGCGCTTCTCGGTGCGGAACGTCTCGACAAGGCGCCGCTCGATCTCGAAGATCGGCAAATCGGGCTTGCGCATTCGTTGAATTTAACACAAAAAGGCGCTTGCCGCGGATCTCGGCCACAGGCTTGGGAAAAAAACCGGCGCCGCCTCACTGGAGCAGCGGGCGGCGCCGGATGGCCTGGATCGAAGAGAGTAGCCGACTATTTTTGGATCTCGTTTGAGCTTACGGCTCTTGGATACATTTTGAATCCGCCCCAGCCGAATTCGCCGACGGGCGCCTTCGTGGCCTCATCGTAGAGATCGATCAACATGAACTTGTCGGGATGTCCGGCGAGATAGTGCGAGAAGGTGTCGACGAAATGCTCCTGAGCTTCCGGATCGGCGCGGTAAAACGCCTCGCCGACATAGAGTTTGTGCGGCCGGCGGTCGGAGTCGAGTCTGATCCAATATCGCGAACCTTCCGAACCCAAACCATCGAGCCACGCCTTGTATTCGGCGATCTGCGCCGCGCGTTCTGTAAACTCATCGCCCCTGGCCATTGCACCAAAAGGAAGACCGAGCGCCAGCACGAAGACGAGAAAGAACTTGTTCATAAAAACCTCCCGCGTTTTTCGGATTGCCTCACGCAAGAGGCTTGCCACTCGGCCATCGAGCAAGTATCGGGCGGAAACGGCCGCGCGCTTACAATAATCCGTCATCGCAACCGATAATCGGCGCATCGAAACCGTTATTCGTCACCCGAATGATTTACCGTAGCGAAGCGACTTGTGGACTCTCGACGCGCGGTCAGGTGCGTGCGGGGAATTTTTGGGATATTGACGCGGCAACGTTGTGGTGTATATCTACTGGCCGGAATCCGCCTGCCCACGTCCCTTAACGGAGGGGTGTTATGTTTATGCGCTCATCTACTTTAATCGTCGCCGCGGCGCTGGTCGTAGCGCTCGTATCCACTGTTTCCACCCAGCAGGCGCCGGATTCGTCGGCGCAGCCCGGCGCCGCACCATCCAAAGCGCCCGACGCATCGAAGCCGCTTCCGTCGCAGCAGCCCGAGCCGACGACCGTCCCAGGACGGCCGGACATTCCCAACGCCGAAGTGGCCCAGAAGCTCCGCAATGTCGCGCCGCTTCCATTCGGCGCGCCGGCGGATAAGTTACCCGTCGCCGAGCTGAAAGTGCCGAAAGGCTTCAAGGTCGACGTATACGCGAGCGGCATACCGAACGCGCGCTCGATCCGCCTCGGCGACAAAGGGACGCTCTTCGTCAGCAACCGCGTCCTCGACAAGGTCTATGCCGTCGTCGACAAGAACGGCAAGCGCGAGGTGAAAGTCATAGCGACGGGCCTCGACCGGCCGAACGGTCTTGCGTTCCACGAGGGTACCCTTTACATCGCCGAAGGCACGCGCATCTCCAAGCTCGAAAAGATCGAGGACCATCTCGACAATCCGCCGAAGCCGGTCGTCATTTACAGCGACTTCTTGAACCACCAATCGCACGGCTGGAAGTTCATGGCGCTCGGTCCCGATAATATGCTCTACGTCAACGTCGGCTCGCCGTGCAACATCTGCGAGCCGCCCGCGACCAACGGCCAGCTCCGCCGCATCAGCCTCGACGGCAGCAAAGCCGAAGTCTACGTGCGCGGTGTGCGCAACTCGGTCGGCTTCGACTGGAACCCCGTGACGAAGGAGCTGTATTTCACCGACAACGGCCGCGACTGGCTGTCGGAGGACCTGCCGGAGGACGAGCTCAACCGCGTAACCAAGCAGGGTCAGCATTTCGGTTTCCCGTACTGCCATCAGGGCAACTTCACCGACCGCGAGCTCGGCTGGGGCCGCTCGTGCGACGAATTCGAAAAACCCGCCGCGCTTTTGGGGCCGCACTCCGCCGCGCTTGGCATGCGATTTTATACCGGCAAAATGTTCCCGAGCCAGTATCAGAACGCTATCTTCATCGCGCGCCACGGCTCATGGAACCGAACGAAAAAAATCGGCGGCGACGTCGTGGTGGCGAAACTCAACAAAGACGGCACGATAAAATCCGTCGAGCCGTTCCTCACCGGCTTTCTCAAGAACAACGAGTATTCCGGACGCCCGGTCGACGTCCAAATGATGAAGGACGGCTCGCTGCTCGTCTCCGACGATCACGCCGGCGCGATTTATCGCGTGAGCTACGGCAACAGCAAGGTCCCCGGAAATTGAGCGGAGCGAAACGAGCGCTCCTACAATTCACCGCGGGCATTGCGCTTGTCATCCTCGCCGCCGCATCCACCACAGCAGCCGAGCCGATCGATGCTCGGCTGACTGCATGTCTCGCCTGCCATGGAGCGCAGGGACGCTCCGAGACCACGCTGGTGCCTTCCCTTGGCGGCCAGCCCGAGTTTTACTTGAGCGTCCAGCTTCTCATGTTCCGCGACAAGCTCCGCGACGTCGCGCCGATGACGGAAATGCTTCGCGGCGTCGGCGATGCCGAGCTGCAATCGATGGCCGCTTCCATCGCGAAGCTCCCGCCGCCGGCGGCTTCTGCGGAGACGATCGATCGAACGCGTATCGAGAAATCGCGCGCGCTCATCGAGCAGCACCGCTGCAATTTCTGCCATAAAGCGGATTATTCCGGCGGTGAGAACGTTCCGCGGCTCGCCGGCCAGCGCGAAGACTATCTCTTGAAGGCACTGAGAGATTACAAAAGCAACGCGCGCCGCGGTTACGACGCTTCGATGGCGGACGTGCTCTACCCGATCAGCGACGAGCAGCTCCTCGATTTAGCCTACTTTCTATCGCATCAGCGCTAAGAAAATATTCGTCGCAAGATTTGGGTGGAAAGATCAGCGGCAGGCGACTAGTCTACAGGCATGAACGATTACGCCCGAATCGAAAAAGCTATCCGTTATCTCAAAGATCGTTACCTCGACCAACCGGACCTTCGCACGGTTGCGGAGGTCGCCGGCATGAGCGAGTTTCATTTCCAGCGGCTGTTTTCGCGCTGGGCTGGAATTTCACCGAAGGCGATGCTGCAGCTATTGACGGCGCAGCACGCAAAAGCGCTGCTGCGCGAGTCGCGCAGCAGCGTGCTCGACGCGGCGCTCGACGCCGGCCTTTCCGGGCCAAGCCGATTGCACGATCTCATGGTCAGCGTCGAAGCGGTGAGCCCCGGAGAATTTAAAACTTACGGGGCCGGAGTCGAAATCGCCTACGGCTTTCACGCGACGCCGTTCGGCGTTTGCATGATCGGCGCAACGGCGCGCGGCGTCTGCCGCATGTCCTTCCTCGATCAAGACACGCGCAATAGCCGCGCGGCGCTGCTCGATGAATTCAAATCCGCCTGGCCGCGCGCCGGTTTCCGCCACGATCAGACGGCAACGGCTCGCCTCGCCCAGCGCATCTTCGGGCGCAGCGCGGCGCGCGAGCCGCTCGGCGTGCTCCTCGTCGGCACGCCGTTCCGTCTGAAGGTATGGCAGGCGCTGCTCGAAATACCGTTCGGCCGCGTCGCTTCCTACCGTGACGTAGCCGAGTCCGTCGGCGCGCCAGACGCCTGCCGCGCCGTAGGCTCGGCGGTCGGCGCCAATCCCGTCGCCTATTTGATTCCGTGCCACCGCGTGATCCGTGAGACCGGCGTCATCGGCCAATACCGCTGGGGCGCCGAGCGCAAGATCGCCATGCTCGTGTGGGAAAACGGCGCAACCTGTGCGATAAAGAATCGTCAGCGGGACGCAGCCGCATCGGCACCAAAAACATTCTCGAGGTGAATTATGCCGCGAATTCCTTACGTCGACTTCGCCTCCGTCGCCGATCCCGAGATCAGAGGATATCTCGACCGCGCGCGGCGCGAGGGAACGCCGCGGCCGGAGAGCCAGGCGGTCCGGGCGCACAACCCGAACGTCATTCGCGCCTTCTCACAGGCATGGGATCTGACCTTCCGCAACGGCGTCGTCGACCACGCGTTGAAGGAGCTTTGCCGCGTCTACGTGTCGAAATCGATCGACTGCGAATATTGAGGCGTGCAGCGCTCCGTCCAGGCTGGACGGAAAGGGCTCACGGAAGCAAAATACGACGAGCTGTTGAATTTCGCTTCGTCCGATAAATTTACCGAGCGCGAGAAGGTCGCGTTGACCTATACGAGCGCGATCGTGTGGAACTCCGACATCGCCGACGACGCACTGTGGGCGAAGCTGCACGAGCACTTCAGCGTGCCCGAGCTGGTCGAGCTGGGTTTTTTCATCGCGCTGACGTTCGGGCAGCAGCGCTGGATCAAGACGCTCGGCATCGGCCATAACGAGACGCTCGGGGATACGTCCGCCGGCCTGGCGCCTTCCGCCGCGGCGGCGACAAAGCGCGGATAATCGACAATACACCACGTGGAATCATGAGCGCACACACAGACGCATTCGCCGGCGCTCTTCCCGACAAAGAAGCCACCGCCGCGGCGGCCGAGTTTGTCGAGAGCGTCGCGTACGGAGATATTCCATCCGAGGCGATTCGTATCGGCACGCGCTGCCTGCTCGACGGCCTCGGCCTTTACGTCGCGGGCTCCGAAGAGCATTCGGTAAAAATTTTGATCGACGAAGCCGAAGAAACCGGCGGGCGACCCGAGGCGCTCCTGCTGGGGCGCGGCACAAAAGTTCCCGCCGCCGCGGCGGCGCGCGTTCTCGGCACGGCGGGTCATGCACACGACTGGGACGACAGCCAGGTGAGCCGCGACCCGGCGCACGTCTACGGGCTGTTGACCCATCCGACGATCCCGCCGCTCTCGAGCGCGCTCGTCATGGCGCAAAAGCTCGCGCCGGTCGACGGCAAGCGTTTCATGCTTGCATTTCTCACCGGCTTCGAGGTCGAATGTAAAATTTCCGAGTGGATGCTGCCGCAGCATTATCTCCGCGGCATGCATTCGAGCGCGACGGTCGGCACCTTCGGTGCATTTGCCGCAGCGGCAAAGCTGCTCGCGCTTAAAGGCGAGCGGCTGCTCAGCGGATTCGGCATCGCCGCGAGCTTCGCCGCCGGGATCCGCTGCAACTTCGGCACCATGACGAAGCCGCTTCATGTCGGCCGCGCGGCGGAAAACGGCGTCGTCGCTGCGCTGCTGGCCGCGCGCGGCTTCGACGCGGACCCCGCGGCGCTCGACGGTCCGTGGGGCTTTTTCGCCGTTCACTGCGGCGGCGTGAGCGCCGATAAAATCGCGCAGGGCTTCGGTAAAGTCTGGAGCATCGTCGAGCCCGGAGTCTCGATTAAGCCGTATCCGTGCGGCGTGCTGACGCACCCGACCATTGATCTCATGCTCAAGCTCGTCGCGGAGAATGACGTCGCTGCGGAGGATATCGAAGGCGTGAAAGTCTACGCCGGCACGAATATTTTAAAGCCGATCCGCTACCCCGTCGCCGCGAATCACTTGCAGGCGAAATTCTCCTTGCCGGCGGCTCTCGCGATGATCGCGATCGCGCGTAAAGCCGGCAAGCCGGAGTTTTCCGACACGTTCGTCGCGAGCACGCCGATGCAGGCGATGCAGCGGCGCATTCAAACCGAGCTCGATCCCGAGATCGAAAAGCTGGGCTTCGACAAAATGCGCTCGCGCATTGCGATTCGACTGAAAAACGGGCGGGCCGTCGAAGGCTGGGCCGACGAGCGCTACCGCGGCGGACCCGATTATCCGCTCACGGATGCTGAAGTCGAAGCGAAGGTGCGCTCCTGCTGCGAAGGCGTCCTGGGCGAAAAAAAACAGGCGGCTCTCATCGAGGCCGCCTGGTCGGTTACGCGATTGCCGGACGCCGGCGTATTAATGGAAGCCGTCAATCCGTAAGCTCATCTTGTGACCGTCGCCTCCGCTCCCTGGGTATTTCTCGCCGTATTAGGCTGCTGCTGCGGCGCCGGCTTTTCGCTTGCCGGAGCATTGCTCGTGTTCTGATTTCTACGCGCGACCTGCACGTTGCCCGCCTGCAGCTCGCGGTCGAAGCCGGGAAGGATCGCCTTGAAGAAAGCGTTTTGCACGAGGTTGACAACCATCTGCCAAGTGCTCGTCTGCGGCGACTCCACATCTCCGCTGATCGGAACTACCGTCGCGACTTCCTTGCGCGGCCGGTTCTTCAATATATTCGAGAGCCCCTGGATGACTTTCACGTATGTCTTATGCCAGAAGCTCTCTTCCTCGCCCTGTCGCTGGTCGACGACTTGCAGGTCGCTGAAAAGCGGCTTGACATAGCCGTCGATCTTTCCCTGACGAATCTTGATTTCCGAAAACAGCGAGAAATTTCCCGCGGCAACGTCGAAATTCGCGTAAGACCGCATGAGATCGCTCATCTTGGCCATGTCTGCGTTCTCGATCGCCAGATTTAAGTCCACGTCGGGACCTTTATCCTGAGGGCGAAAAGCAACATCGACGCGCGTCGCGCCGGTGCCCTGGAATCGGCCCGTGATATGGGCGCGCGCCGGACCTTCTTTAAACTGATTGCTCAAATTTTCGACGACAATCTTCGCATTATCCAAAAAGACGCGATACGGCTTCGGCTTCGCGACCTGGTTGACGTAGCCGATGCGGCCGTCTAGCTCCAGCCGCTGCAGCTTGAACTCCAGGTCCGACTTGTTCGCCGTCTGGCGCGCCGTTTTGCCCGCTTCCTTGGTCGCCTTCTCCGTCGGCGCCGTGGAGGGATCTCGGTGCAGATAGTCGGCGTCGAGGCCTTTGATAGAAACTGTGCCGATCTGAAAATTAGCGAGCTCGCTGTTGTATTCGAACGCTGCCTTGGCCGAGAGCACACCCTTGCGCACATCAAATTCGTAGCGTTGGGTAATCGGCTTGAAGTAGTCCAGCGTGACCTGCTCTAGATCCACGTCGCCCTTCAGGCCAATATAAGGCTTCGCGAGAAAATCGGCATGGCCGTCGAACGTTGCCTTGCCGGTATCGAAGACCACGGCGCTGAAATTCACCGGCGAGGGATACACGCCCCTTTCCGACTTCACGTTACGAATATTCTCCGCCTCGAAATTGACCTTCGTGAGATGGAGCGGTTTGAACGGTCCGCGATCGGCATAGGTGACATCCGCGTTACTGATCCCCAAGCGATTGATCAACAGCGGGTAGGCCGCGTAGAGCGCGTCCTGCCATCCCTTGTCCTTGATCGAAGTATCACTCTTCGCCTCGGCCATGAAATTCGCCAGATTCAGATAAAGCTTCGGACCGTTGAACTGAAAGTCGCCGACGAGGCGACCGTGCAGTAAAGCTCCCCAGTGCACGCTCGCGTGCATATCGGGAATGTACGCGATCGGCGGATCCGGATGCGCTTGCTGGTAGACATACATCTGCTCGAGATCCAGCGACAAGCCGATCGGATGGAAGTCGAGCTTTCCGATCCGAACGCTATATCCGGTCAACCGCGCGTTCATGTCGCGCTCGACTCTGCGCCTGAGCGGCTCGTCGATCATGAAAGCCAGGACGAATAGGAGCAGAAGCAGGAATGCGACGACGCCGGCCGTCCACAGAAACCAGCGCCGGTGCAGAGCTCCGCCTAACCAATCTGGCATCGATCTGCTTCTCATGCTTCTATTTTACCGGAGAGCGCGCAGTGTGCATCCGCGGGTAATTACCCGAGAGGTGCGCCCGGGTCCTTACCCGATGCGAGTTACAGAAAACTTTACAGCCAGCGAACAGCTTTACAGGCAGGCTAACGAGCCGCTTGATCGAAGGCGGGCGACGGCTGATCGGCAAAAACGAGAGCGATTCGTACGCCGCGGCGGGTCGTCACGTACTCGATCTCGTCGAGAACGCGAAAGAAAAGATCAGGACGAAAATTAGCGTTCTCGATCCAGCCGTTTCTAGTGAAGGACCATAATCTACCCGTGTCGCCGAGTCGACGCAGCGATTCGAAGCCGATGCGCTGGCGCTCCTCGGACCACTCGAGCTCGAATAGCTCCGCCATCGCGGCGGGCGCCGAAAGCGGCAGCCCTTTTAAGAAATTGATGATCCGCGTCGCGACAAACAGCGTGTAGATGTCTTCCCGCTCGAAGTCATTCCCGATCGCCGCCATCGCGGTAAGACGCGATCGCACGTAATCGGCGTCGGTGAACGCGTCGCCCCGGGCGATCGGCGCGTTCGGCGTGCGATAAAATGGCGACGCGCCGAGCAGCACCGGCAGGCGCGCATTAAACGCCAGCGTCTGGATCATACTCGCGAGGCTTTCGTTCGGAAGCCCGAGGATTTGATACGACGTAATTTTCAAACCGAGCCGGTGCGCTCTATCGACCACCTTTAAATACGCGCTCAGCGTATGCGGCCGCTTGGTTGTTTCGCGCACGGTCTTGTCCGAGCTCACGAGCGCTAAATTGAGGTGAGAAAAACCCGCCGTGGCCATTAGCTCCAGCATCTCGTCGTCGAGACTCAAGTAGCTGATGCCGTTCATCGCGATGAGCTCGAGCGCGCCGGCGCGATAGCGCGCGATGATGCGGCGGCAGAGCTCTTTGAACGAGCTTTTATAATAGGTGAGGTTGTCGTCTTCGAAATCGATTATGCGATATCCCTGCCGATAGCGCGCGTCGATTTCGTCCAAGACATTCTCCAGCGGCCGAAGCCGGTACTTCGCGCCGAACGTCGTATGCACGGAGCAGAACGAGCAGCGGTGCGGGCAGCTTCGGGAGGTGATCATGAAGGTCATCGGCTTGCCGCCGAGGCGATAATGCTCCGGCGCGAAGTCGCCGAGATCGGGAAACGGCAGGTCGTCGATTGGAAAATTCTCCTCGATCGGATTGAAGACGATCTCGCCGTCTTTTTTGTAACCGAGGTTGGGCACCGCCTGGACCGGCCTGCGCCCGAGCAGGAATTGGAGAAATTCCACGAACGGCCGCTCGCCTTCGCCGCGAACGACATAGTCGACGAACCGCGAGGCGAGCAGCGATTCGGGCGCCGCCGACGCGTGCGACCCGCCGAAGATGACGGGAGCGGACGACCGGCGCTTTGCGCGCCGCGCGACCTCGAGCGCCTCGCGGTAATACGGCGTGAACAGCGACGAGATGCCGACGACGTCGGCATTAAGGGCCGCCAAATCGGCTTCGATCTCATCGAAGGACGCGCCGAAATGATAGTAGCGATGAAAGGTGGAAAACGGCGAGCGGTCGGGCACCCGATAGTATTCCGTCAGATATGCGAGCGTCGGCGGAATCGCAACGGTACGCCGCCCGCCGCGGTGATAGTCGCGCACGATGACGTCGACGCCGGGCAGATGCTTCTCGACGGCAGCCTTGATATAGCACAAGCCGATCGGCTGGAGTCGCACGTCGGTGTCGTAGAAATCCTCCACCGGCGGTTGCACCAGCACGACTTTCATGGTCGTCTTATAAACGATCCCGTTCGGGGATGAAACATGGACCGTCGAACATTTGTTTTGCTGCTGGCTCTCGGTTTTTTGATTTTCGCCGCCGCAGAAAGATGTCTTGCCGCGGAGAAAAGCGGCAAAGCGACGCCGGTGCGCATCGGCGTGGTGTCGCGCAGCACGCTCGACATGCCCTATTACGTCGCGCGCGACCGCGGTTTTTTTCGCGAGGAAGGACTCGATGTCGAGATCGTGCTCGTGCGCTCGAGTCTTTCGGTCCAGGCGCTGCTTAGCGGCAGCATCGCCTTTGCGACCGCGACGGGCACGGCCGTGAACGCGGCGGTGAGCGGCGCGGACGTGCGCGTCATCTTCGCGATGACCGATCGGCCGTCGTTCGACCTCATCGCGCATCCGTCGATCGCTACGATCCAGCAGCTGCGCGGGCACAAGATCGGCTACGGCGGAATCGGCGGTCTGTCGGAAACGATCGTGCGCCAGATTCTCACGAACAATCGAATCCCGCTCGATCAGGTCACCTTCCTCGCGCTCAACGCGAGCGATCTCACGTATCCGTCGCTCAAGGCCGGCGTCATCGACGCGGCGATGCTGCAGATCCCGCCGACGTTCCTCGCCCAGGATGAAGGCTATCGCAAGCTCGCCGCCGGCGCGGACTATTACCGAGTCGTGCAGGGCGGGCTAACGACGACGCGCGCGGTGCTCGCGGAGCGTCCCGAACTCGCCGTGCGAATGATACGCGCCGCGCTGCGCGCGGTGCGCCTGATCAAGAGCGACCGGAAGTACGCGCTCGAGTTCATGAAAGGCCCCTACCTGGAACTCGGGAAAGAAAGGGACCGATTCGTCGAGCGAATCTACGAAGCCGCGGCGCAAGGATACCTCGCGAACGGCTCCGTCGACGAAAGCCTGCAGCGCGAGATGATCGCGACTGCCGCGCGGCGGCTGAAGCCGCCGCCGGCCGTCGCGCCCGAGCGCGTGTTCGACTTCAGTCCGGCGCTGAAGGCCGCGGAAGCGGTTCGTTGAGAATCAGATGGAGACGCCACCTTGCCGCGCTCTATTTCAGCAGGCCGTTGTATTCCTTGACAGTCTTGTCGTAATCGCGGCCCGACGCCTCGACATCCACGACATAGGTGCGCTTGCCTTGCAGCGCCGCCACTTCCTTGACGAGCGGAAGGTTGTCGCGCGCCGGCGCCATCGCGTTCGCGCGCGTATACTGGCCGGTCGACTCGGCGGTTAGAATGAAATCGTACAGCAATATCGCCGCGTACGGGTGCGGTGCGACTTTCGGCATCATGTTGATGACCGGGACGACGATCACCGGCTCGGGCACGGAGTAAACGACGGGCGCGTTCAAATCCAGCAGATCCTTCACGTTGTTCAGGTAAACGCCGAGGCCGCACGTTTCCTCGCCCGCGGCGACGAGCTGCGCGCGCAGCGTGCTTCCGCGTCGAAGGAAGACGTCGTTTTGCCTAAAGCCCGCAATGAGTCTGGCCGCTTCTTCTCGGCCGTAATTCTCCTGCAGCGCGTAAAACCACTCATAGCGTGTGTCGTCGATGGAAAACTCGCGTTTCCATTTCGGGTCCAAAAAGTCCTTCCAATCGGCCGGAGCCGCTTTCACCCGCGCTTTATTGCAGATAATCGCCTGGATATTGCCGAAGTACGCGACCCACCATCCGGATGGGTCTTTCATGTTCGGTTTAATCTGGGCGGCTTCCGGCGAGAGATACGGAATGATGACGCCGGCGTCTTTCATTCCCGCGAACGTCACGGCGCTCGTGCCGATGATGTCGACATCGTCCTTGCCGGCGCGATGCTCGCGGATAATTCTTTCCGCGAGCACTCTGCCGCTCTGGCGGACATATTCCACCTCGATTGTGGGATAGCGCTTGCGGAAAATCTGCAGCGAAGGCTCGGCCCAGGCTTGAGGAGTCGAGGAGGCCCAGCGCACCCTGCCCTCTTTACGCGCCTCGCCCTCGACGCGCGCCAGCCGCTCTGCGGGAGACAGGCCTCGCAATGCCTTTAGCGCATCGTCGACGCTCGCGCCGCGCGCGGCATGAATAGGCAGCAAAACAACTTGCAACAAAGCGATGGCCAAGAACGCGGCTATTCGAGTGATCATCGAAGGTCTCCGCCTGGATCGCGGAACTCCAGGTTTCCGGATGAAAAGCTGCCGTTACGCAAAAACTCCCTTTTGCACCGGCATTCAGCCATGAAAAAGGGAGTTTCTAAGTTGGATTGGTGGAGCCGATGTCACAGTGTAAAAAACCACTGCTCACATACTCTTTCAGCGTGGAAGTCATCGAGTCCGCAAGTTTTCTTCAAAGATCATAAAGCGGCGTGTGCAGGGCGATGTGCTTGCCCAGCGCGATGGCGCCGACAATATCGGACCGGCTCACGATGCCGACGAGCTTTGTTCCGTCCAGAACGGGTAGCCGGTTGATCTTATAGGTCATCATGAGCCGCGCGATCTCCTCTACGGATGTATCCTCCTCGACGCTCTGGACTCGTTTAGTCATCAGCTCTTTCACCCGCTTTTGAGATTTCGCCACGATATCGGCTTCGCTGACGATTCCGACCAGGCGTCCTTTGGTATCGACGACCGGAGCGCCGCTGATCTGATTACGAATCAGTAACCTGGCTAAATCTTTCGCCGATGCCCCAGGGCTCGCGGTGATGACATCGCGCGTCATGATATCCTTCGCCGTCATCGTCCCCTCCTCTTTGATCGTCTCCCATATATGCCTGTTGCGCCTGAGGATAGCAGAAGCAGCAGGCGAGCATCAATAATCACCGGCCACACCGTATACCGTCCCAAACGGTCGACGGTACCGCACCCCTTGTCCCGGGCCTAAAACAAAGGTTTCATTTTCTCGCGATTGTTCCGTTTCTTTTTGTGCCGGTCTCTCCACAAGCATGATGGCTTCTGCAGCCCCTGACGAAACCAAGAAGGAAGACAAAAACGAGGAACATCCAAAACACGATCCAGTTGTCCTGAGATAATTCCATACGTCACTCCCGCTGACCGTCCAGCGGCCTCCAGGGATCATGAGGTCGGCTTGAAATCCGGCGGCCGAATGACCAAAACCGGTTCGCCGCAATGGCGAACCATTCGCTCGGTTACGCTCCCCAATATCCACCGGCGAAATCCCGATCTGCCGTGGGTGCACATCGCGATTAAGCTATTCGGTGTCTTCTTCGCCAGCTCGATAATCCGCTCCTCCGCAAATCCCTGTAGGACAACGCTTTTGACGTTGGTAAGGCCCTGTCTTTTCAACTCGATAATTTTTCGATCGATGTAATCCTGAGCCTCATGTTCGATGGCTTTCAAAATGTGCTCGTCAAGGACATAGCTCTCGTCGTAATACAGCGCCGGGATTTCCCAGATTCGCACCAGAATAATTTGCAAGCTCATCGACCGTGCGAGTTCCGCCACCATCGGCAGCACGCTTTCGGCCAGTGCAGACCCGTCAAGCGGCACAATAACCGAGTTCAACGCACCGGTATCGCTGGGCCGATCTTCGGGCGTCCGAACCAACAACAAAGGGTTTTTGGTCGAATGCAGCACCTTATCCGCAACGCTGCCCATTACCCAGCGGTCGACGCCGGATCGGCCGTGTGTGCCGATCGCAACGAGAGTGCCGGCGTCCGCTGCTGCACGTGCGACAATCGTCTCTGCCGGCTTTCCCGCCTCGACGATATTTTCGGCGTGAAAACCGTTTACCAACATGCCGGCGATGTTTTTCAAATAATTTCGAGCGTGTCTTTTTCGCCTGGCGAACAGCGCCTCCTTATAGGACTCGCTTATGTCGACCGCGAGCCCAACGACAGCGTCGGAGTCGACAACCGCGAGAAGCTCCATTGGGATCTTCAACCCTACAGCCAGCGACTTCGCATATGGCAGGATCAGCTCAGAAAGTTTTGATCCGTCCAGCGGTACTAAGATTTTTGTAAACATGATCTTTTCCCCTGCACCTCAGGTTACATTAGATAAAACCGGAGATACGGCACCCCAATCAGCAAGAGCGCCGCGAGATAGATGGCGCCGAAGATCAATCCAAGAGTCCAAAAGTCTTTCCGGCTCACGTATCCGCTGCCGTAATAGATCGGGCCAGGGCCGGTGGCGTACGGCGAGATCACGCCCATCAAGCCGAGCGTGTAGCAGAAGAGAAGCGCGATCAGCTTCACCGGCATCTCCGGGACCGCGATCGCCGCCGTGAGCAGGACCGGCAGCAAAGCCGTCGTGTGCGCGGTCAGACTTGCAAACATGTAGTGGATGACGAAGTAAACGACGGTGAGAAGCACGACAACCGTCATTACCGAATAGCCGCTCATCGCTCCGGCCGCGCCGCCGGCAAACCACTTGAGGAAACCGACCTTGTTCAACCCGTCCGCCATCGTGACGAGCGTGGCGAACCAGACCAGGACGTTCCAAGCCTGTTTATTTCCCGTGACGTCGTCCCATTTGACGATGCCGGCCAGAACCATCAGCGAAAGCACGAGCAGCGCAACGGTCGTCGCGTTGATATAGTCGCCGCCGAAGATCCACAGCGCGAGCGCGATGAGCGCAAGCACGGCCATCGTGATCTCTTTGCCAGTAAGGCGCCCATCTTCTTGAGCTCCTCGGCGGCCCAAAGGGGCACGTCGGGGCTCGACTTCACTTCCGGCGGATAGATCTTGTAGACGAGCAGCGGCAGGACGGCGAAGAGCAAAGCACCGACCGGCAGCATGCCCATGAACCAATCGGTCCATGTGATGTCGATCTTCGCTGTCTGCTTGATCAACGACAGCGCCAGTAAGTTGGGCGCTAATCCCGTCAGGAACATGGCGCTGGTCAGACACGTCGTGGCGAACGCCGTCCACATGAGATAGGCGCCGATTTTTCTTTCCCCTTCGCCGGGCTTCGAGCCGTAAAGCGGCGGAATGTTTTTAATCACGGGAAAGATCGTGCCGCCGCTCCGTGCGGTGTTCGACGGGGTGAAAGGAGCGAGAACGAGATCGGCGAGCGCGATCGCATAGCCCAGACCCAAAGTCTTCTTGCCGAGACGTTTGACAAGGTTGAGAGCGACCCGTCTTCCAAGGCCGGTCTTTTCGTATCCGAGGGCGAACATAAAAGCGACGAAGATCAGCCAGACGGTCCCGTCCTGAAAGCCTGACAGCGCCCATTTGATCGAGTCCGCCGCCTTGGGCGTGACGAGTAGTGCAACTGTCGCCGCCGTGACGCCGACGAGGCCGACCGCCGCGGCGGGAATCGGCTCGAGGATAAGCGCGATGACAACTGCCACGAACAAGGAGAAATACTGCCATGCGACCGGCGTCAGCCCGGCAGGTACGGGCAACAACAGCAGAACAGCGCCCGCGGTGATGGGTGCAGCCGCCTTCCAATATTTATTGAATTTACTGAGCGCGTTGTTAATGCGGTGCGTCGCCACTTCATCGGCTGTTTCGATGTTCGGGTGGGTAAGAAATTTGAGATTCATATGCCCTCCAGGGTTAGAGGACCGACGGCTAATTATTCGTTATCGGAATAACGACGGGTTGCCTCAGCCATATTGCCGGAGGCGTGACACGGCGGGTTCTCAGCAGCTCTTCCAGAGCAACAGCCGCGAGCTGATAAGCCGTTCGTTCGTTGCCGCAAACCTGAAAAGCAGCATCACAGACCGCTGCCACCAGATCACCGAATGTGGTTGACCGCCGTTCACACGTTGTGGATTTCTTCATGCCACATCCCCCCCCATCACCCTTTGAGTATTGTCCATGAGCAAACGTCATGCCGTGTATTTTCTCCCATTTTGTTGCGCGCAGCCGGGAGCTACTCGCATCGTTGCGAAAAACTCTCAATCGTTATCGCATAGACGAGAATAAGCAGACCGGTTACATCGACTTTTGCGTCATACAGGCTGTGGTATGTTTTATGCTCAGCAACGTATTGAGGAGGTGGTTTATGGATAAAGTGAAAAAGATTCTCGCACCGACCGATCTGTCCGAGACATCCGCGACGGGCGTTCGTTACGCTTTAGAGCTGGCGAAAGGGTCAGGCGCGGAAGTCACTATCTATTACGTGATCGGCCCCGAAGAGTTCCGGGGTGGGTATCGGGAGCTCTTGAAAGATCCTATCGGGGTCACGGAAAGTGAATTAAGACGCTTTGTCGAAACGCATTGCGGAGATCTCACGCCCGGCATTGAGACTCATATAGCCGTCGAGTTGGGAACCCCGGAATCCAACATTGTCGAAAAAGCCAACGCGTCGGGCGCCGATTTGATCGTTTTAGCAACTCATGGGCGCACTGCTCTCGCTCATGTCCTGCTGGGAAGTGTGGCCGAACGGGTGGTTCGCCATGCGGCGTGTCCGGTGCTTACGGTTCGGGCAACATTTCCGAAAAACGCCGGGACGGCGAGGGCAACATAGGAAAGGCCCGGACCGGTTCATAGCCGGTCTGGGCCTTATTGATGGCTTTGCCTCGCTGATGCGGTCTTCTACTTCGCCTTCATTCGTCCAGCCATGTGATTCATCATTCCCGACATCTCGGTCATCATCTTCCTCATTGATTCCATTTCTTCCGGCGTCATCTTACCGCTCTGCATCATATCTCTCATTCCGCCCATCATTCCCGACATGTCGCCCATAGCGCCGCCCATCGCCTTCATCTCTTCGGATTTCATCGGCCCTTTGTTCGACGTTCCGGCCATATTCTTTTGCATTTCCGCCATATGGCGATGCATATCCATCATTTTTTCCATTCTATCGCTCGACGCCGGCGGCATCCGTTTTTGCTCTTGCGCCTGGGCCGGCACAGACGTAAACGCAGCGAGCAATCCAACGATCAAAATGATTGTTTTCATGTGTCCCGTCTCCTTTCTCGCCAAGTATGCCGGTCAAGCCGTCACGCCGACGGGGCATGGGCAGGCCGGCGTTTGTTTATGATAGAGCTGCGGTAACATTGTGATCCGACTCTTAACGGAAGCGGCGATCAAGCAGCTCTGCTCCGCCTTTCGCAGAAGCCTTTCGGCGCGTTCTGTTTCCGCGAAGCGCTCGACGACGACAACCGGTCTTAGGATGACTTCAGTGAACCGATAACCGCCGTCGGAATCTTTGTCTAATTTCCCTTCGGCCGAAACGGTCGCCGACGCGATCCCCAGTCTCGAGTGAAGCGCGATAGCCAGAAATGTCATCATGAAGCATGAAGCCACGGAGCCGACGTAAAGCCCCTCCGGCGTCCAACCGCCGCCAGGACCGCCAAACTCCGGCGGCGGCGCGACTTCGATCGTTGGTAAACTCGGGAACCTCAGGTTACCGCGATTTCCGCCCGCCCATTCAACTTCGGCCAGGTAACGAAACCCGTCGCGTTTCATAAGCCACCTCGATTAGTTCTTCACCCAGCGATTACGCACATCTTGTGCCAGTTGTCAGCCGATGAATTCTCGCTAATTTCTCCTTGGTCGGTCGCCGCCCTTCTCATCCTTGCGAATGATGCTGGTTAAAAATGTCAGAGATGATAAATCACCGCGGCATCCGACCCGTTCGTCCCCGCCGGTTCGGCAGATTCTGAGAAAAAGTCGCGGCATAGCTTTTGCTGAACGAATATACAGGAACGCAGGAGATCTTATGCAGAAGGCAAAAAAGATTCTCGCGCCGACCGATCTGTCCGAACTCTCATGCGCCGGCGTCCGATTCGCTCTCGAGAGCGGGGCGGCAACAGGCGCAGAAGTAATCGTTTACAATGTCGTCGGCTACGCTGAAATATCGGCCTACTTAGGCTTGGAGGACAGCTATCTAAGCGACATGAAACCGATAGAGGAAGGGGTTTTGGACGAGCATCGTAAAAAGCTGGCTTACTTCCTGCGAAAGAACTTCTCCGAGCTGATTCCGTCCGTGACCATTAAACAGGAGGTCGATTTTGGAACTCCCTATCAGAAGATCGTCGATAAGGCCGCAAGCGACAAAGTCGACACGATTATCCTTTCCACCCATGGGAGAACCGGGGTGGTGCACGCATTCCTTGGGAGCGTGGCGGAAAAGGTCGTGCGGTTGGCGAATTGCCCGGTGCTGACGATACACCCATCACTCAAAGATATGCAGGCTCAGGCGGCATGATCTCACTGGATTGGAGGACGCAAACATGATTGTCGGCCATCACATGACGCATAACCCGGTCGTTATCGGACCGGATGAATTCCTCGCTGCGGCTGACGAACGGATGCGCCGTGGCAGCTTCAGACGCTTACCTGTCGTTTCCGGGGGCAAGCTCGTAGGGATTATCACAGAGCGGGATCTACGTCAGCATCTCGGCTACCTGAAGAACACGAAAGTAACCGCCGCAATGACTGAACCCGCTATGACTGTGTCACCGAACGATACCATCGAAAAGTCAGCCCATCTCATGCTCGAAAAGAAAATCGGCGGCCTACCCGTCGTGGAAGGAAAAGAGCTCGTCGGCATTATCACGTATAGCGACATCTTGGAGACGTTCTTGAACGTCATGGGCGCATCCGAAGAAGGAACGGCCCGAATAGACTTGCTGATAGGTCCAGGATCAAACCTGTCCACGGCCTCAAAGACCCTCGAGGATGAAGGCGCTGAAATTGTCGGCCTCGGAACCTATCGCGAAGCGTGGGGCAATGACTCGGTTTGTTATATGCGCCTTCGTTGCACCGATCCACAGCATATCGCCGCTGTGCTGCAGACCAAAGGTTACAGCGTCGTCGGCGTATACAGCTAATCCCCTCCGCCTCTCCGCTAGCCAGGCCTCCGAACAGTCAGCTATTGTGACGACGTCATGATCGGCCTCACAACGCACGAAGCCGCCGAGCGGCTCAAAGCCGATGGATGGAACGAACTCCCGTCTTCGTCGCGCACCGGTACGCTTGCCGTCCTCGTCCACGTCGTGCGGGAGCCTATGTTTTTGCTGCTTCTTCTAAGCGCGGCCGTATATACCGGCATCGGAGATTACGGGGAAGCAGTGATCCTTTTCCTCTCGGTCTTTTTCATTATGGCGATTACAATTTTCCAAGAGCGAAAAACCGAACGCGCATTGGAAGCTTTACGAGATATGTCCAGCCCGCGAGCGCTGGTTATTCGCGACGGGCAGGAAAAGAGAATTCCTGGACGCGAGGTGGTCTGTGGTGACGCCATTATTTTAGCCGAGGGTGACCGGGTCGCCGCCGACGCTGAGGTCATCTCCTGTAATGATTTGCTCGTAGACGAATCGTTGCTCACCGGCGAGTCGCTGCCGGTAGCGAAAATTGCCTCGCAGGGGAACACGACGAAGTTCCGCCCCGGTGGCGATAATCTTCCATTGGTTTACTCAGGAACGCTGATCGTGCGAGGCCGAGGAACAGCAAGCGTTTATGCGACAGGGTTGCGGACAGAATTGGGGAAGATCGGCAAATCTCTAGCGATACTACCTCCGGAACCGAGCCGGTTGCACCTAAAATCGCGGGCGTTGATTCGGACGCTTGCAGGCATTGGTCTATTTCTTTGTGTCGGCGTCGTCATCTTGTATGGGGTCACCGCACGAGATTGGACAGGCGGCTTTTTAGCCGGAATTGCGCTGGCAATGTCATTGATTCCAGAGGAAATTCCGGTCGTGATTACAGTATTTCTGGCTTTAGGCGCATGGCGCATGTCGCAAAAGCGAGTGCTCACGCGACGGTTGTCGGCGATCGAAGCACTCGGCTCGGTCACCGTACTTTGCGTGGACAAAACAGGAACGGTTACATTGAACCGGATGGCGGTGAAAAAGATTTGGTCCGACGGCGCGATCTATGCGGTCGACGACCAAACAGATCATCCAATCTTGCCTGTCCGATTCCACGAGATCGTCCGCTTCGCAGTCCTCGCCAGCGAGATTGAACCGTTCGACCCGATGGAAAAAGCTTTCAGAGACTTACTCGATCGCAGTCTGATATCAGATACCGGAGTACGGCAAACGCTCGTCCACGAATATTCGCTCTCTTCAGAGTTGTTGGCCATGTCTCACGTGTGGCGCGCGGATAATAGCAAGTCGTACACTGTCGCCTGTAAGGGCGCTCCGGAAGCCGTCTTCGAGCTCTGCCGGCTCAATGAAGAGAAGCAACGCGAGATTTCCGCAGAGATCGACCGTATGGCGGCAGAGGGTTTACGCGTCCTAGGCATTGCGAAAGCAAGCTTTGAAGGCGTCCACTTTCCGGCAAGCCAGCGGGCTTTCGATTTTGAGTTTCTGGGATTGACGGGCTTGGCCGATCCGGTACGGCCGGGTGTTCCCGCCGCAGTTGCCGAGTGTCTAAAGGCCGGAGTGAAAGTACTGATGATAACCGGCGACTATCCGTCAACCGCTCAAGCGATTGGCGACATGATCGGCCTGCCCTATCCGGACAAACTGCTGACGGGAGCCGAGATTAAAGATTTCAAACCTGGGGAACTCAATAGCTCAGTCGATGAGACCTCGATATACGCAAGAGTGCTGCCGGAGCAGAAACTCTCGTTGGTCCAGGTCTTAAAGGCGCGAGGTGAGATCGTCGCCATGACAGGCGACGGAGTAAACGATGCGCCGGCGCTCAAAGCGGCACACATCGGGATTGCAATGGGCGCTCGTGGGACGGACGTCGCGAGAGAAGCCGCCGCCGTAGTGCTGCTCGACGACGATTTTGCAACCATCGTAGAGGCGATTCGCTCGGGAAGACACATCTACGATAATATTCAAAAGGCGTTCGGTTTCGTTTTTGCCATCCATGTACCGATCGCCGGCATGGTCTTGCTTCCTTTGATTCTTGGCTGGCCAGTCATTCTCTCACCGGTTCACATCGTTTTTCTTGAGCTTATTATCGATCCGGCTTGTGCTATCGCTTTTGAGGCTGAGCCGAGAGAAACCGACGTGATGCGCCGATCGCAACGATCACCAAATGAGCCGCTGTTCGGCATGCGAAATATCATCAGGAGCAGCTTGCAGGGCAGTGTAATTCTATCGACAGCGTTGCTTGTTTTAGGCATCGAAATTTTGATAAAGACCGCGGAGCCTGTCGCGCGGGCAGCGACCTTCGTGACGTTGGTGGTCGGTGTTTGGAGCCTCATTCTCATCAACCGATCGTCGTCGAGAACGTTATGGCGAACACTCAAAACGCCCAACGCACCGTTTTGGTATGTGACATCGGCCGCACTGGCATTTCTTGCACTCGTGCTTTTTGTGCCACCGCTATCGCTCACCTTCCGCTTCGCGCCGTTGGGCCAATCCGGGCTGCTGTTGAGTCTAGCGGCGAGCATGATCGGCCTCCTGATGGTGGCCGCAATCCGACGATTATTGAAGGAAAAATAACCATTTGAAGAACGAGCTAGACAATTCCCAAGGAGCTGCTTTATGGATGCGAAGAAGCTGGGGTCCGTAATTGTATTGTTCGTTGCCATCCTTGCCCTTCCCGCCGTGAGCCTCGCCGGCGAGGCGAACACAGGCAGGGAGCTTTTTCTCAAGTACTGCAGCTCATGTCACGGTGCCGATGGCAAAGGCAAAGGTCCGGTCAGCGGCGATCTCAAAGTCAAAGTTCCCGACTTGACGACGCTCGCGAAAACTAACAAAGGAGTCTTTCCTGCTCCGAAAGTGATGTCTGCGATCGATGGCACGCGCAAAATCCGCGGCCACGGAGAGCCGGCGATGCCGATTTGGGGAGAGGTGTTCAGGGAGGAATTGAAAGACGGGAAATATCCGCAGCTAACGACACTACGTAAAACGCAAATTATCGTGGACTACATAGCCAGTATTCAACGCTAGCTGCCTACTACGGCGCGTCGACGCCTTGCCTTAAGTCGACGATCTCATGACAATTCCGCACAATCGTCGCACCTATCGAACGCTCTGGCTCGGGCTGCCTCCCGCAGTCTGGACACTTGCTGGAATGTGCCGCTTCTTGGATGGCGGATGTCCGGATGCCTTTTAAGGCAAACAGGTTCCCGCACTCATAGCACTTAAGCGTGACGATCCAAATCAGGCCGTTCATGGGATTTCTCGATTGGCATTCAACCGATTCGGCTCCATTCTCCAGTCATTCTAAAGCGCATTTTTCATGCCAATGAACGCACTAATAGTGTAGTATTTACGAAGGTTGCTCCTGCCGCGGCGGTCGCAAGTTCTTACGTTTGCGAACGACGCGGCTAAGCCACTCTTGATTCAATAGATCGTGACTGGATGGCGCGGAGTAAAAAGTCTTCAGCCTGCGTTGTCAGCGCTTCAATCGGCGCGTCCGTATCTAAGAGCAGATGCTTCTCAGGCGGAAATTCAACGATCGGCTCAGCCAAAAGCTTTTGGCTTTCGTAGATGATCCAACGAGCGTCGGAAGCATCGTGTCCCTCGACAGCACGTTTAACTAATCTCTTGCGAACGATTTCGTCGGAAGCGCGACATTCAATCACTGCCAGTGGGATATTCCATCTATCCGCGATCGAGGCGATCTGCCGCCGGTCCGACTTCCTCAGGAAGGTCGCGTCGAAAATCGCGCCTTGACCCGACTCGATGTGCATTTCGGCCTTTTTGATCATCTCCGCATAAGTTTTCGCGGTCGTATCTTCGCTGTAAATTCCGCTGCCGAATGGAACTCGCATGTGCAAATCGAGACTATTTGTGAGTGTCTTGCGAACGACATCGGAGCTCAGAAGCGGCAGGCCGAGGCGGCTGCCGAGCCTTCGCGCTAAGGTAGATTTCCCGGTTCCACTGAGACCCGAGACGATCACAAGAAACGGTCTCAGGTGGTCCCATGTATAACTATAAGCGAGCTCAAAGTAGCTTTTTGCCGTCTCTAACTTCTCCGGTTTCTGAAGGCCCGTGACCTTTCCCCGTACGAGAGCGCGATAGCACTTGTAGAAGCTTAGGAGCTTTGGCAGCTCGGGGTCATGGGCGAGCGCCATGTATTCTCTAAGGAAGATTCGCGCCAAGGCAGCTGCGCCGCGATGCTCCATGTCCATCAACAGAAACGCAATTTCCGAGGCAACGTCGCAGCAGCGCAGCGCTGCGCTGAATTCGATACAGTCGTAAATCTGGATCCCGTCCGCTGCAAAACAGATGTGCTCGCAGTGGAGGTCGCCGTGCAGGTCGCGAATACGCTTCTCTTCTACACGCCTTCCCAGCAACTCGGTTTGAGCGTTAAGAAAATGCTCGCCGAATTCCTTTATGGCATCGAAACCGCGAGCGTCGATCAACCGACCTGCAAACGGCGCGACATCATCGAGATTATTCACCCACATGGCACGGACTGCTTTCGGCTCACCGTACCGTTGTACTGCTTCAGTGCAGCTTCCTTCCGCATGGAAGCGGTGGAGAACGCCGGCCAGTTCCCCCAGCATCCGCTTAGTCGTGAGTAGACGATGCTCTATCAGGAAGTCGAGCATGCGCCGCTGCGGCAGACGCCGCATGGCTAGCGCGTACTCGACCGGGTTGTATTCGCTGCCGAGCTTCCATTCCCCCGCGACAAGCGAGATCGGCAGAATCCCAAGGTACACCGACGGCGCCAGCCGCCGGTTCAGCCGGAGCTCTTCCTGGATGAAATGCTTTCGTTTGGCGAGTGTCGAGTAGTCGAGAAAAGAAAACCGAACCGGCTTTTTGATTTTATATACGAGATCGTCCGTTAGAAATACATCCGATATATGCGTCTCAAGGTGGACGACTTCGGCCGGCCGGCGTGGATAAAAGGCTGGCTGCGCCATCGCCGCGAGCAGGCTTTCACCCGCGGCGGACGTTGCGGGCTGGCACTTCTTCTCATTCCCGGTCTCCGGCATACATCGACCTGATTTTCATTTGTCACGCAGGCGGTCGCGAAGGAACTCGAGCACTTCGACGTGCTTTTCCGAGTCGCGTATCATCGAGCGAAGCAGCAGCACGAACAGGTCGCGATAATATCCTTTGCTCGCTTTCAGGAGGCGCTTATTCTCTTCGATGCCGCTCTTCTCGATACGGACAAAGTTGTCGGTCGTCTTGACGAGCGCCTTGCGGTCTTCCGCACTAAGCTCATAGAGCCCGCGCAGAACGCCATCGCGATCGGTCCAATTAAGATCTCCGCGCAGAGTCGCTGCCATTGCATGGGTAATCGCATGATGGCGCTCTTCGTCGGCGATGATTGTCTGCAAAAGCATCTTTACCGTTGGGTTGCCCGTTCGCGCGGCTACTTCCTTGTAGTCGGCGAGGCATTTCGACTCATCGGCTTCGTGGGCTTCGAACTCATTCAGCAACCGCTCGACATCCGAAATGTCGGGTTCCGGACCGTTGCCCAGTTTTTCGAGCAGCACATCGACTTCCGGGCTAGGCGTCATGTTCATTCTCCTTCCTCGCGATACCGCGGCGGCTCCGCAATCAGCGTCACGGAATTCCTTGTAGATATGTTTTTTGCTCCTCCCCTTATTTTGTGATCGCACCGAGTGAGGGTGGAGCAAGCGACGTGCCACAAGGCTTTCGGATTCTTAATCGCTTAAATTCACCGTAATGGCCCAAAGCCGTTCGCATTTGTGCGAAATATAAGCACTTGGCTCCGCAGTAATGCTAATCCAGGTGAACAAATACTAGGATCAGCGGGATTTAAATATGCGGAAACGGATTACTTAGCGTGTGCTTCCGTTCCGTCGGCGGATTTCTCTAGTTTTCGGTAAAGGGTCGAGAGGCTCAAGCCGAGGATATCGGCGGCTTGTTTCTTGTCGCCGTTGGTTGTTTCCAAGACTCTCTTGATGTGAATCTTCTCATACTCGGATAACGCTCGCTCCAGCTGCCAGTCGTCGGCGATCGAAGGCTCGACGTCGGAGCTGCCGAGATCCGCCGGCGTGATCCACTCGCCGTTGCCTAAGATCATCGCCCGCTCGAGGAAATTATCCAGCTCGCGGATATTACCCTTCCACGGCAACGACATGATCAAGCGCATGGCGGCATTATCAACGCCCCTATAGTTTTTCTTCATCTCCCGATTATGCCGCTGGACCAGATGCTCGACCAGCATTGGAATATCCTCACGCCTTTCGCGCAGCGGCGGAATGACGATCTGAAAAACGTTTAGGCGATAGTACAGGTCAGGCCGAAATCGACCTTCTTCAGCTTCCACTTTTAGGTTCCGGTTGGTCGCCGTGATGATGCGCACGTCGACATTCACCGGATGCGTCGAGCCGACAGGCAGCACTTGCTTTTCCTCGATGACGCGCAGCAGCTTCACTTGCACGCTCAACGGGATTTCGCCGATCTCATCGAGAAAGATTGTCCCGCCGCGGGCCCGTTGGAAGAGGCCCTCCTGCGACGCTATCGCGCCGGTGAAAGAGCCTTTCACGTGTCCGAAAAGCTGGCTCTCCAGCAGGGTGTCGGGAATCGCGCTGCAATTAACGGGCAGGAATACAGCGTTCGCCCGATCGCTGTGCGAGTGAATCGTGCGGGCGGCGACTTCCTTGCCGACGCCGCTCTCGCCGGTGATCAGCACCGTTGTCGGCGTCCGGGCCACCTTATCGATAAGCGTCGCGATTGTGTGCATCGCGGTGCTCTTCCCCACGGGGTAGTCCGTGGGAAACTGCTCGCTAACTTCCCGCCGGAGCATTTGAATCTCCCAGGCCTGTTTTTTGTGCTCGATAAGATGATTGATTTTGCGCAGCACTTCGTCGAAGTTCAGCGGCTTCAAGACATAGTCTTGTGCGCCAAGGTGAAGCGCTTCGATCGCTGTTTCGAACGTAGCATTGGCCGTCATCAGCATGACGAGCGTTTTCGGCGCATGTTCGCGTGCGTGCCGTAGTACAGCGAGTCCGTCGGCGCCAGGCATCATAATGTCGCTAAGAATGAAATCGAAGTCGCGCTCGTCAATCATCTCGATGGCTTTGAGACCGTTCGGCGCATCATGCACCTCGAAGCCTTCGTCATGAAGCAATTGACACAAGCTCGCCCGGGCGGTGTCCTGATCTTCCGCCACGAGAATCGTACCCTTGGTGCTCATTGGTTAAATTCCTTTTCGCAAAATTGGGAAATGATCGCTGGTCTTTTCGCAATGCCGCGAACTAAGGACCATAATAATGGCCAGCTAGTAACTACCGCAAGAGAACGCAATTTTCAGGCCATTTCACCCAAGGGCGGGTAATTTCGCGGGGAACTTAAGATAGAATCTAGTGCCTTTTCCCGGCTCGCTGCTATAACTGATTGTTGCTCCGTGGGCTGTGAGAATTTGTCTGACGATGACGAGGCCGAGCCCCGTGCCGTTCGATTTGGTCGTCGTGAAGGGCTCGAAGATATCGACACCGACGGGAATGCCGACGCCGGTGTCTTTGATCTCCAATACGGTCTGCTCGGCGTCGGCGTGAGCGGAAAGCGTAATGCTACCTCCGTCCGGCATCGCTTCCGATGCGTTCTTCAAAAGGTTCAGCAACACCTGCTTGAACTTTTCAATGTCGACATTGATATGCGGCAGGTCGGCGGGAACCTTATTTTCGATAACGATCCCACACGTCTTATAGTTGGATTCTTCGAGGTCGAGGATGTCCCGTAACAAATCGGATATTAATGCAGGTTCGAAAATGTATTTTTCCCGCCGATAAAACGTCCGATATTCATTCAAGAGCTGGTTTAATCGACTGATCTCGTTTTGAACGTTACGCAAGCCTGACTTCAAAGTCTCGTCGGAAACGCCGAGTTTGTTCAGACGGCGCTCGAGCATCTGGATCGTTACCGACATGCCGTTTAATGGATTGCCGACTTCATGCGCTAATTTGGCGGCGGTGGCGCCTACGGCCGCCATCCGCTCGTTGTCGATTATCTGCTGCTGGAGTTTCGTTTTCTCGGAAATATCGCGGATAAACGCAGAGTAGCGGATGCCCTCCGGCGTCGGCACTTCCGTCACTGAGAGCTCTATCGGAAATGTGCTGCCGTCCTTCCGCCGCGCGACGACCGTCCTGATCCGGCCGATCGCGCGCGCTTCGCCGGTCTTCTCATAGCGCTCAATATAATCGTCGTGTTCCTTGGCGTAAGGCTCGGCCATCAGAACGTTGACTTTTTGATTCACGATTTCCGCTTTGTCGTAGCCGAACATCCGCTCGGCCGCGGGATTGAACAAGACGATTCGCGCGGAACCGTCGATTGAAATAACGGCGTCGTTCGCAGTCTCAATCAGAGTCCTAAGCCAGGCCTCACTTCGGCTGAGGTCGGAAATGTCGCGGATGAGAGCAGCATAGCGAACATCGCCGGCATCGCCGATCACCTTCGTGACCGAAAGCCTGATGGGAAAGGTTTCGCCGTTCTTTCGCCGTGCTTCGACCGTTCGAATTTGGCCGATTGCGCGAGCTTCACCGGTTTCTTCATAACGTTCAATATAGGAGTCGTGCTCCCGCGCGTAAGGTTGGGCCATTAGCATGTTGACTTTTTGCCCGACTATTTCTTCCCTGCCGTAGCCGAACATTCGCTCCGCAGCGGGATTGAAGAACGCCACTCTTCCTTCACGATCGATCGTGATGACGGCATCTTGTGTGGCCTCGATCAGGCCGCGCATCCACGACCCTTCTCGCTCCAAAGCCCCTGTCGACGTCGTAAGGCGGGCTTCGCTCTCTAGTAGGGCAACTTCGGCTTTGTGCCGTCTGGCGATCTCCTTTTGCAGCAACCGGTTGGCTGCAACGAGCATAGTTTTGTGCTTCTGAAGATTCTTGTGAATAGACTGCGGCGGGGCGGCGTGAGTCGTGGAAGAGGCCGGAATCTTTTTCGGCGGCGCTTTACGGTGAGATTTCTTCGTGCCGCCGCTTCCTGATTTGATCGGTGTTCGGCGCATACGGGGCCGACGATAGCCGGGTTTTAGCTATAAATCTTTGCCCTGATGCATAGCTGGGTCTATTGGACTTAGGTCCAATAAGAAAAACGGCTCAATTCCGTTGAATTCGCGACTCAATTAGCAAAATCAGTATCAAATCTTATTTTGATTCGCAATTCTGAGAAATCAAGCGGTGCTGCATCTGCCACGTTGACGATTTGTCGGGACATTCCGCAGGGGTGCATGGCTTTGTGTCATTGGTACGGGTTTTGGATTGGATATCCGATGAAAGGAGTCGGCCATGTACTATGACGGAATACTCGATCTCGCTTTGATCATTTTGCTGATCATCATCATGTTGATCGCGTTATTTCTTGGCGATAAGCGGCCGGCCGTCCGGCGTTAATAGTGACGTCGCTGCAACGCGAGTTGTCGAGAGATTACAGCAGCTCCATCCGCCATTGTAGGCTACTTAAATTCGGCGGCGTGCAACGTACGGGTCGGGCATTGGCGACTCGCGAGTCTTGTTGGCTCTGATCGGTGACTCCTAGCATCCCGCAAAGAACGCGGTAAACTCCGGAATGCGAAACAATCAACGGCGTACCATCGTTCACAATCTTTGCGAATCCTAATGAAACACGCCGGGAGAACTCCTCGGGTGTTTCGGCGCCGGGAGGAGTCGCGCCGCGAACGCGCAGTCTGCGCGGCTTACCTTCAAGATCGCCCCAACGGCGCTCGGCCAGCTCATCGATAATATGAACGGGCACATTTAGCACCTCACCGATCGTTTCGGCGGTCTCTCTTGCCCGGGATAAGGCGCTCGAGTAAATCGTGCTGATACCATAATTTTTCAGCAGGCGCGCGGCGTCTTTGGCTTGCGCTCGGCCCAACGCCGTGAGCGGCACGTCGATAGAGCCAGCGATCGTATCATCAACATTGCTCTGGCTCTCGCCATGCCGGAGAAAGTAGAACTCGCGTGTGAGGAGCGGAATCGCATCCCTCATAATTCTATCGGCATATCGGTGGTCAATGCCGCCGCTGCACATGCACGCGCGAGGCCTGGATGCTGATCCGGCTCGGAAAATGCCGCGATGGCCTTTTTTGCTCCCACGGAGCGAACCAGCGCCGCGTTTTCGGACAAGCGGGGATGGACATTCCAACATAGATATTTGGCGCGTCGCGTCTTTACGAGACGTTCAGCGGGCGTTCCGCGGGGAATGTAGCCGGTGAACACGATCGTGGGGACAGATTCGCGTTCCCATTCAGCCGCTAGACGCGCCGACTCCCCTTCCGTTGCGTCCGCGCGGGTCGCGAGCATGATTCCGTGCGGCCCGTCGATGTTTGCGGCGGTCTGCGAAAGTCGCGCGAGTTGGCTACGCACGCCGTCACGGAGCGACAGTGCGGCATTGTTGACAAGCCAGCGCACCGAATCCCGCATCGACGTGTCGAAATAGAGGTCGGAACGGCCTTTTTGCGCCAAATACAGCGCTATCTCGGGACCGCGACCGTCCGCCGGAACGGGTAGCAACACCGGACCGTCGGCTATCAACTCATCGAATTCTTTCATCCGGGCTCTCAGCGAAGTGTCATCACAACCGTAGGATGCGTCGAGAATCAATGTCTCGGCGGATGGCGGCGTATCGCTTGCGTAAAGAATCGATTCTGCGCAGTGATCGCCCATGTAGAGCAGCCCGCCGGCCAGTCCGATATGAATCCATATTCCACCCGGAGCATGACCCGAACGACCCGTTTCAATCGGGATTCCTAGCACATCGAAACTGCCGCGCAGTGGAAGAATTTTTGTTTTGGTGTGCGGTGGTAACGCATGTGCGGCCAGATGGGTAACGTAGACCGGCGGGCGGCCGAGTTTGTCAAGCAACGATAGACCGCCGGCGTGATCTCGATGTCCGTGACTAAGTAAAAGCGCGTCGATTTTTCCGATAGCATCGACATCGGGCCAAAGTCCCGGCTCTGGACCGTAGCCGAGGTCGAGCATCAGTCGGCCTTGCGAGGATTCAACGAGAAAACACGCAGGCGTTTTGCCCTGGATCCCGGAGATCGCCGACAGCCGCGGCCGCGCGTTCATCCCACAGCCTCCCGCTTGAAGTCCGCTCGGGTAAGCGAGTCTCGTTTGAGATAGAGCGCCAGGGCGGCGATCAAAAATCCAACCGCGATGGCGGGCTTCGCGTTCTGTCGTCTCTTCTGGAATCCGAATGCGATCGCAGCGTTTTTCCCGGGCTGAACGGCTTTGGATCTTAGCGTCAGCACTACGTGGTCACCGTCCGTGAAAAAATCGTACGGCGGCTCGACCTCTTCGCCGGTCATGCGGGGCGTGCTGCTTGAGACGCCATTCATCACATACTCCGGCGGCAAAAGAATTTTTAATGTGTATTTGCCGATATTCCTGCTGGTGGCATTCGTGAAGTTATACGAAAGATTGTAGACGCCACGCGCCGATCCGGCTTTCTTCCAATCGAAGAAATCTTTGGCGTCGTAAGTGACCGTGATGGCTGTTTCCTTGATAGGTTTCGAAGCGAAAATGAGCTTGACAACTTTCACGTCGCCAGTTTTTCCGGCCGAAGCGGCAACTTTGGTGTCGTCGGCCGTCGCAGCGAAGTTCTCAGGCTTTGCGACATTGAGAGGCAGCTCGGCCTCCTCCGCATCGAGCCCTGATACGCGCAAGCGCGTGGTGACGCGTGCCGATCCGTCGGGCAACACCTGAAAAGTCTCCTCGTAAGCTGTAATGCCTTTGGTCTCCTGCGGCCATGCCGGCGCGATCAGCATCACCTGAAACAGAATCAAACCCGCGAGTGCGATCGTTTTCATCAGTTACTCCCTAGTTTAAGCCCAAGAATTGGAACCACGTCGGGCCTGCGGCGATCAACAGCGCCACACCGAAGAGACATACCGCCAGCCCGTAGACGAGCTGCTGCGGGATCGTGAACTGACCCGTGCCGTAGAAGATAAGATTCGGCTTACAGTGCGGGGGCAGTGTGATCGTCCACGTCATAGTGAAGGCCGCCGGCAGCGCCAGCGACACCGGACTGAATCCCATCGATTTCGCTAGGACGATGACGATCGGGATCACGATCGCCGTACGGACAGTTTTGCTCGTGAACACGAAATGGCTGAACATGGCGACGGCGATGACCACCATGTAAGCGCTGAAAAAGTTCATGCTCTTGACGCCCGTCGCGACGAAGATACTGTCCATCAGCCATTTGGCCGCGCCGCTACTTTCAAGCGCGAGACCGACGGCATACGCACCCGCGGAAAACACCATGAGGTCCCACGGAATCTGCGTCTCTTTCCACGAGAGGAGGCCGATGCCGGGAAGAAAGCAGAGGGTCGCCGCGATGATCGCCGCCATTACGGTCGTAATCGGAATGCCCCACATCGCGGCATGCCAGCGATCGCTCACCCATAGGAATATTGTGAGGCCGAAGATGAAGGCAGCCTTCCATTCGTCGGCGCTCACCTTGCCGATCGATTTCAACTCCTGCCGCAAAGTGTCGAGACCTTGCCCTTTCGGCGTGTCGTGCTCGGGCTTGAAAATCATAAGTCCAAATACCCACGCAAAGATCATTGTAATCGCCGCAATCGGAAACCCGGCGAAAAGCCAGTCGGTGTAAAACACCTGCTGTTTGCCCAGTTCGCGAATGAAGCCGACAGCCATGATATTACAGGCGGTCGCCGTTAATATGCCCGAGGTATAGATATTGTTGGACTGCAACTCCTGGATCATGAGGCTCGCGCCGAAATTGCTCTTTCCGGGAATCGCGCCGTAAACATCGGCGAGAATCAAAACGATCGGCAGCATCACAGCGGCACGCGCCGTGGTCGACGGGACGAGAAACGCGAGCATCCCGTTCAGGATAATCATGCTGAGCAGCGCCCATTTGGCGCGGGTGCCGAATGTCACGACCATCCTCAGCGCGAGCCGACGCGCGAGGTTGGCTTTGCTCATCGCCGACGTGAGAATGAATGCGCAAACCATCAGCCAAATGACGTCTTGTCCGAAGACGCCCAAGACGTCGCTCTCCCTCCAGGCTCCGGTGAGCACGAGCAAGATCATCGACAGCAACGAAGTAGCGTAGGTCGCTATGGCCTGACTCACCCACAAAACGAGCGCCATCAGGAACACCGCAAGCGCCATCCGGCCCTGGTTCGACAAGCCACTTGGCGGAGGCATGAGGTAAATGGAAACGAATACGATCACGGCCACCGGAATTCCCAGCAGATCGAGCCACCGCTGGAACGTTCCGGTTTTCACTTCGACAGGTTTGACCGTTCCATTAGCCAAGTCGGCGCCTGATACCTGTTTGGCTTGCATCGGCATAGGACCTCCTTGTTTGTGCCTGTGGGTGGAGCAGGTTCCATGCCAATAAGTATGGCGCAAAAAGAACTCCGAGCGCCCCAAAAAACCGTCCCGTCAATCGCAAATCTGACAAAGCACCGATAGTAGATTCGCACGGATGCGAAAAATGCCACCACCGTCACGGGATGATTTTATTGAAAACCTCATGAACGAAAGTCTCGAAACGTGGGCATATTTATTGCGCATGAAACATCGAAGTGACACATATATTTTTTTCCTTCATCCAAGTTCTTTATTTTTTTCTTCCCGCTTACATTGCGAACATGGCACCGGTCTTGGTGCGCGGAAGGTTTAAGGCACTAGCAGCGCCGATCGACGGCGGGCGAACGCTCGGCGGCAAACGCATTCTTGGCGACCATAAGACTTGGCGCGGCTTGATCGCTGCCGTCGTCGCCGGCGCGGTCGTTTTTACATTGCAAAGATTTATCTACGAGTCGGGCCTGTGGCGCGAGCTCGCACTCATAGATTACTCGAAAACTCCACAGCTGCTCGGCGCCTTTATGGGTCTGGGTGCCATCGTCGGTGATGCGGTCAAGTCGTTTTTCAAGCGCCGCGTCGGCATCGCCCCGGGGGCGAGCTGGCTAGTTTTCGACCAGCTGGATTTTTTTCTCGGCGCTTACGCTTTGACCGCACTCGTCTACGCGCCGCCTTTTTGGCCGACGCTTGCCGCGGTGCCGGTCGTCCTGGTCGGCGACATGGCAATCAACGCACTCGGGTATGTTCTTGGATTTAAGAAAAACTGGATTTAGGCGGATATCGGACGCTGCCGATCAATTCCACCGCTATGACCGAATTGGCATTCAATATGCTTTTGAAACGCTATGGACGGACACGGAGGTGCCACAATGAGGATTCCTGTGCAGATTACATTCAAGAATATGAAGACGTCGGAAGCGATCGAGGCCCAAGTGCGGCGACTCGCGCGGAAGCTCGAAGCATTCGGCAAAGGAATTACTACCTGCCATGTTTTTATAGAAGCTCCGCATCGCCACCACCACAAAGGAAAGCGCTTCAATGTACGCATCCACATTGCGGCCGCCGCCCGATCGATTGACGTTAGGAAAGAGCCGAAGCTTATCGTCGCGGCTCCGCTCAACACCGACAAAGAACTACTGCCGCAGAACCATGTAGTCGGAAGGGTCGCCGCGCATACAGATATTCAGGTGGCGATTCGCGATGCGTTCGATACCGCGCGTCGCAAGCTTCAAGACTACGTGGCGAATCGACGTGGTAACGTCAAAGTCCATAAACGCGGCGCTCGTGCGAACCGCACCTTTTAGTTAGCTGAAGCGCCGGCATAGCTAGGTGAAGGGCAGAATCTATGGCTTTCGTCCGTCCCTTGTATCTACCGCCCATCTTCCAGGATTCCGCGGAATCCGGACGCGTGATCTTACGCGACGGCACCACAGCATCGATTCGCCCGTCACGCTCAAATGACCATAATGCGATGCAAATATTTTTCGCTGAGCTGTCTCCGGACTCTCAGCGTCAACGATTCTTCTGCGCCGGTGTTCCATCCGACAAACTAATCGAGCAATTTTGCGATTCGTCTAATCCCGACGTGCAGCTGACACTCGTGATCACGCGCGGTTCCTCGACGTCACCGCATTTCATCGGTGTCGGCTCCTACATGGGCCGAGAAGGCGAAAAAGCAGAAGTCGCTATTGCCGTAGCGGATGCTTTCCAGGGCAAAGGCGTCGGCACTTTATTGCTCGAGAGACTCGCTTTCTTAGCAGTGCGCCACCGCATCGTTAGGTTTTGGGCCGTGACATCTGTCGACAACGCTCGAATGACGGAAGTCTTCCGTTCATCAGGCTTCGCGATTCATCAAGAAACGAAAGAAGGCGTTATCGAAGTTGATCTCTCCGCCGCACCGACGAAAGAAAGCATGGCTCAGAATGAGCTGCGCGACCGTCTCGCAACTGCAGCCTCACTCCGGCCTTTTTTTAATCCTGCGAGTGTCGCGGTCATCGGCGCTTCGCGCGACCCGTCGAACATCGGGCACCGCATTGTCGAATTACTCATCGGCAACAGCTTTCAAGGCGCTATTTATCCCGTGAATCCACATGCGACGAAAATTGCGGAGCTTCCTGCCTACGGTTCGGTCCTCGCACTTCCCGATGGGGTCGACATGGCGGTCGTTGTGGTGCCGCATGATTGCGTCATGGAAGTCGTCGATCAATGCGCACAACGAGGCATAAAGGCGCTGGTCGTGATCAGTGCCGGTTTTGCCGAGACGGGTGCGGCCGGCCGCGAATTGCAACAACAACTCGTAGAAAAAATCCGAAGCTACGGCATGCGCATGGTTGGTCCGAACTGCCTAGGACTCATTAACACCGATCCACATGTGCGTCTCAACGCATCGTTCTCGCCGGTTTTTCCTCCAACCGGAGCGGTCACCATGTCGTCGCAAAGCGGGGCGCTCGGACTTGCGACTCTGGCGATCGCCAAGCAGCGCGGCATCGGTGTGAGCACGTTCGTAAGTATCGGCAACAAGGCGGATGTCTCTAGCAACGACCTGCTGCAGTTTTGGGAAAACGACGAGCGGTCGCGCGTTATCCTTTTGTATGTTGAATCCTTTGGTAACCCGCGGCGGTTCGCCCGCATCGCCCGACGCGTCAGCCGCACGAAACCGATCATCGCGCTCAAGGCAGGGCGCACGCAATCGGGGAGCCGCGCCGCAGGATCTCATACAGCAGCGCTGGCGGAGAGCAATGTCGCCGTGGATACTCTATTTCGCCAAGCCGGAGTCATTCGCGCCGAAACGCTGGCCGAGATGTTCGATCTTGCGGCGGCTCTGGAGGCGCAGCCGCCGCCACGCGGTAATCGCGTCGCAATTATAACCAATGCCGGAGGTCCGGGAATATTGTGCGCAGATGCCTGCGAAGCCGGCGGGCTCACGATTCCGCAATTATCGGAAGCTACAAAGTCTAAACTGCGCGGCTTCCTGCCGCCGGCCGCGAGTTTGAACAACCCTGTCGACATGATCGCTTCAGCATCACCGGAGCAGTTTCGGCAAACTCTACAGACGTTGCTCGCCGACGACGATATTGACGGTATCATCGTAATCTTTATTCCCATCGGCATCGTTCGGTCGCAAGATATTCTTTCCGCTGTGGCCGAGAACGCCGCGCAGGCACGCGCCAAGCCGATACTCGCATGTGTGATGGCAGAGGATGGGCCGCAACCGATTTGTACAGACAGTGGCAAAATTCCCGTCTACGAGTATCCTGAAGCCGCCGGCCGTGCCCTCGCGAAAATCGCCGCGTATGCCGAATGGCGCAAAAGCACACCCGGTCTCATTCCAGATTTCAACGACATTGCGTCGCGACGGGCACGAGACATCTGCTTGGCGGCGCTAGCGTCGCGCGGACCAGGATGGCTCACGGCAGAGGAAATACGAGCTGTGCTTACAGCGATGCGCTTGCCCATGCCCCGTGAAGCAATCGCAAAGACTGCGGACGAAGCCGTTGCCCTCGCCCGCCGCTTAGGATTTCCTGTCGCGGTCAAACTGACGTCGCATTCAATCGTTCACAAGAGCGACTTTGGAGGCGTGCACCTCAGCCTCGAAGACGAAAATTCCGTCCGACTTGCGTTCGAGAAAATCCGCTCGAACTTAGCGGCAGCAGGCAGGCTTGACGAAATGGACGGCGTCATCGTGCAGCCGATGATCCGATCGGGCCTCGAGCTGATGATGGGAGTTACAACAGATCCGCTATTTGGGCCGCTCATAGCCTTCGGGCTCGGCGGAATCCATGTCGAGATAATGAAAGACATCTGCTTCCGCATCACCCCTCTAAGCGAACGGGATGCCGCGGAAATGGTTCAAGAAATCCACGGATATCGCCTCCTTGAAGGCTACAGAGGTCACCCCGCCGCTGACATAGAAGCGATCGAAGAAATGCTCTTACGGCTCTCGCGCCTGGTCGAAGAGGTGCCCGAAATCGCGGAACTGGATTTGAACCCTGTCTTTGCCTTGCCGCCAGGTCAGGGCTGCGTTATCGCCGACGCACGCATCCGCGTTCAGAAGTGAATGTTGTATCTAGTCTTTTCGCCGGCGAACCGGGACCGTCACGACCGGCCGGTCCGCCAAGCGCACGACTTTTTCGGCGACGCTGCCAAGGAAAGCATGCGCCACGCCCGTGCGGCCGCGCGTTCCAACGACGATGAGGTCGGCTTTGTCCTTTCTGGCGCTTCTTACAATCTCCTCGTGCGCCGGTCCCATCGCGAGCCGCGTCTTCACGGCTATACCCTTTCGGGCCAGTTCTTCGCGCAGGCTCTCGAGGAGAAAAGAGGCTGTTTTGCGAAGTGCGCGGCGATGGTCAACCACCGTGAAGGTGTCGGTGACGCTGTAGGGCAGCGAATCGATCGCATGTACCAACAATATTTCAGCACCGGCGCTTTCCGCCAGTGACACTGCATATTCCGCAGCTTGTTTGGAAGCAGCGGAAAAGTCCGTGGCGACAAGAATTTTTTTTATTCCCCGCGACGAAAGCTTTTTTCTCTTCTCGACTCGAAATCCTACACCCATAGCGCGCGCAGCTCCCCCGGCAAAATGTGTTTGATATCGTCGACTTCGCCGACGCTGACGTGTGTTCTAATGACTGCGAACACAGCGCGCACGACCTCGCGTGCCTCGATTTTCTCGTCGAAGTTAAAATACGTCATCACATGGTAGAGGAATCCTTCTTCATGCCGTTCCTTGACCGGCTTTCCTCTTGGGTTCCAGCCCTCGAAGTAGAACCCGCGGACCAGCATGGGCAGCTGCGCGGCGAAGTCGGCCGCCTCCTCGATAGTCAGGCGGTCTCGCAGCGTATGCAACACGGCACGCAAGGCGAGGTAGGCCTTGTGCTCATCCGTCCAGTGCAATTCCTTCATGACATCGACAAGCCAGAGGTGAGTCTTCTCCATCGTCTGACCGAAAATGTTGTTCAATGCTTCGTTCATAATCTTCTCCTTTCGACTCGATGATATCTAGCGTGTTTCCGGTCTTTCAATCCTTCGATCCGTAAAGAAACGCCGGCACGCCTGATCGATACAAGCATTCGCTTGCAATACTTCCCAAAACCGCGTGTTGCAGCGGCGTTCTGATGTGCGAGGTCATTGCAAGGACGACCCCAGGCCGGCCGGAGACATACGAGCAAACAGCCGAGGCCGGATGGCCATGAAGCACGTCCCAAGTGACCTTCACATTGAATTTACGGTTCAAGTGATCAGCAGAGCGTGCGACATAGGCGGTTTCGACTATATCGCGCTCGATTTCTTTCGGAATAACGACGTCGCCAGTCGGCAGTACCTGAATGAGCTCGCAGCCAGCCCGTGCGGCTTTTGCCGTTTCGGCGGCAAACGGCAAAATCGCCTCCGCCTGCGTAGATCCATCCAGCAGCGCAATGATCGACTTCATTTCGAAGCTCGCGGTTTCGCTGTCTTTCGGGTGCATCACCAAAATAGGTCGACCGATCTTTCGCACGATGTTCAGGGCGGTGCTCCCGAGCAACGGCTCGACGAATCCTGTATGCCCGCGGGTTGTGAGCGCCGGCAAATCGGCAGGATGCGATGCGAAGTGGTCTAAAATCGTGGCGGCAATTTCCTGCTTCACCTCCAACACCTCCGCTTCGCAGCGAACATACGTCGACCAAACATCGAGGTAATCCTTGACCCCCGAAGCCGCTTCGCCCCAGTCGACTACTCGCAAGAGCTTAAGCCGCGCATTCGTCGCAGCGGCGATTCCTTGCGCGTACGGTATCATGCGTTCGGCGAGATGGGAGCCGTCGAGGCATACGACAACCTGGTTAAACATGCTTATTACTTAAACGCATTTCGCGTGCCATATCGGTAAGGCAAAGGCGCTCCATATCGGCTGGCGATTTCTTTGGAGGTAACGACTGCACTTCTCAGAAATGCGAAAGGAGCGGGAGTTGATTGTCAACTTTGCGACGAATATTCATTCGCCGGCCGCTCAGGCTTATTACTTTTGAAGGCATGTTTATTGCTCAGCTTTCATGTCATGGCTACCCATCCAAGCCGTTACAGATTTGCCGGTGAAGATGATCAAACACTCAGCGCTCGCTTGCGCATGGCGGATGAACAAATGCGCCGCGGCATAAAAGACACGCGGCTTCTCGAAACTATGCGTGTTGTTCCGCGGCACCTGTTCGTAAGTAAGCATCAGAGATCGTTCGCGTACGCCGGCATGCCAATCGCCGTAGGCTTCGGTCAGACGATTTCTCAACCTTATCTCGTGGCCCTTATGACCGAAGCCCTAGAATTAAAAGGTAACGAAAAGGTTCTGGAAATCGGTAACGGATCCGGTTATCAGGCTGCTATACTCAGCCGTCTCGCCAAGGAAGTGATTTCGGTTGAGCCGGCTGCCAAGCTGGCGATACGAGCGCGGAAGATTCTGCGGCGCATGGGTGCGACGAACGTGAAAGTTGTCCACGGAAACGGCAGGCCGGGGCTGCCCGAAGAGGCTCCGTTCGACGCGATACTTGTGAATACCGCCGAGCGAGAAATTCCCGCCCTGCTCGTCGAGCAGCTCGCCAACCACGGGCGATTAGTTGTGCCTCTCGGAGTAGGATGGCGGCAGAGGATTGTTAAAATCCTCAAGGAAGGTGAGATTATTCGACACGTCGACCTTGGACTCGGGGCGTTTACTCCGCTGATCGGCAAGCGAATAGCGAAAATCGATGGTATTCACAACGGTAACGCGACATAACCGCGTCGTCTTCGTTGGCGCTGGTTGTATCTGAGCGTACATAGTCGATCCAATTTGGAGGAGACGCATGTACAGTAAAATTCTTGTTACTCTCGACGGCTCGAAGACCGCTGAACGCGTTTTGCCTTCGGCGCGGTATCTTTCCGAACGGCTGAAAGTGCCCGTTGAGTTTCTCTCGGTGATCGAGCCTGAGTTAACGGCTGGCGAAGAAGATCAAAGCGCTACTTTCCGCGATGCGCTGCTCGCCGACAGACGCCGCATCGCCGACTTGTATCTGAAAAATTCCGCCTCTGCTTTGAAAACATCAATGCCTATCGCTTGTACTGTCGCAATTGGCAGCCCCGCCGAGGTAATCGTCGATAGCGCGGCAAAGGACGCCAATACCGTGATCGCGATAGGCACCCACGGCCGGTCCGGCATCCAGCGATGGCTGCTCGGCAGCGTCGCCGACAAAGTCTTGCACTCGGCTCGCAATCCCTTACTTCTGATTCGCACGGCAGAAGAGAAGAAGGACTATGCAAACGTCGAACTGAAATCGATCATCGTCCCGCTCGACGGGTCGGAGCTGGCGGAAAACGTCCTACCGCACGCAATCGAGCTGGCGCAGCGGCTCGACGCCGAATTAGTCCTGCTGCGAGTCTTCAACCTGCCGACCGCTGGCTACGATGAGGGCTACGTGCCCGATCAGCGCACGTGGGAACTCATCCGTGACGAAGCTCAGGGCTACCTCGACGCTAGGATAAAAGAAATCAAGGGCCGCGGGTTCGCTAAGGTCAGTTCCATCCTATTGGAAGGATTCACCGCCGAGCGTATCATCGCCGTGGCACAGGAAAGACCCGACAGTCTCATCGCTATCTGTACGCACGGGCGGACCGGTGTTCGCCGCTTCATCCTCGGCAGTATCGCCGATCGGGTGGTGCGGCATTCAGGAAATCCAGTCCTTTTGATCCGCGCTCCCGGCGCCGTGCCGTGAAGCCGGCCAGGCCAAACGACTCGTGCGTGTGTTTCAGCGTCCCCGGCTCTACGATGATCGATACCGGGGCACTTCCGTTTTGGAGTCGAGAGACCTCAGAACTTCTACGACAACTCGACACTTCGACCCAAGGGTTAACGAGTGCCGAAGCGCGGCGGAGAATCGGCCTATGCGAGTCCGAACGCATCACGCGGCGCCATCGGACTGAACCGCTGCGGCTGTTCCTAAACCAATTCAAAAGCCCCATTATTCTCATCCTGCTTTTCGCCGCAGGGCTGTCCCTATTTCTTCGCAATCCGACTGATGCGTTAATTGTTTTTGCCATAGTTTTCGTCAGCGGAGTGCTCGGATTCTGGCAGGAAAAATCCGCCAATGATGCGGTCGCAAAGCTGCTCGCGATCGTGCAAACCCACGCAACCGTCTTGCGCGACCGAACAGAGCAAGAAGTGTCGGCTGAGGACGTCGTTCCCGGCGACATCATTCTTTTGAATGCAGGCGACGTCATACCTGGCGATAGCCGAATTTTGGAAGCTAAAGATCTCTTCGTCGACGAAGCAGCGCTCACCGGCGAAAGCTACCCCGCCGACAAGCAGTCCGTCGTGGTGCCGCCAAATACGGCTCTCGCGGAGTGCGTCAATGCTCTTTTCATGGGCACGCACGTCGTCAGCGGCACAGCTACTGCGGTCGTCGTGTGCATCGGAGCGGCAACTGAATTCGGCAAGGTGTCCAGCCGGTTAAAGCTAAGACCGCCCGAAACGGAATTTGAGCGCGGTGTGCGCCGCTTCGGCTATCTGCTGATGGAAGTGACCCTGCTGCTGGTCATCGCCGTTTTCGCCATCAATGTTTTCTTGCAGCGGCCGGTTTTGGAATCGTTCCTGTTTTCACTCGCCCTGGCGGTCGGGCTTACGCCGCAGCTGCTGCCGGCTATTATCGCGATCAACCTCGCCCACGGCGCCAAGCGCATGGCGAAAGATAAAGTTATCGTTAAACGCCTCGCATCAATAGAAAACTTCGGTAGCATGGATATTCTTTGTTGCGACAAGACCGGTACGCTAACCGAGGGACTCGTTCAGGTCGATAGCTTCGAGGATGCCGAAGGTAACGCAAGCGAGAAAGTGCTGCACTTCGCATTCCTCAACGCCGTCTATGAATCGGGATTCACGAATCCCATCGACGCTGCCATTCGCTCTTACCGTGACTTCGATCTCGCCGATTACGAGAAAGTCGACGAGATTCCTTACGATTTCGTGCGCAAACGGCTGAGCATCCTCGTGGGGCACGGCGCGACGCGCCTGCTGATCACCAAAGGAGCTGTAAAAAACGTCTCCGATATCTGCTCGACCGCTGAGCTGGCCGACGGTCGAGTCGTTAGCATGGATGTTATCAGGGCATCAATCCAGCGAAGATTGGAAGCTCTCGGCTCGAGCGGACTCCGCGCTTTAGCGGTCGCTTATCGCGAACTTGGTTCGCGCAGCCATATTTTAAAAGAGGACGAAACAGCCTTGACCTTTCTTGGCTTTCTGGTGTTCACCGACCCCGTTAAATCCGGTGTCGCGGACGCAATCGCGGAACTTCGGAATCTAGGCGTGTCGTTCAAGCTCGTGAGCGGCGATAACCGTCATGTTGCCGCCTATGTCGGCCGGCAGGTCGGACTCGACGCCACAGAAATCGTCACCGGTTCCGACCTGAGATCAATTGCCGATGCCGCACTGCCTGTTGTCGCTAGCGGCGTGGAAATTTTCGCCGAAGTCGAGCCGCAGCAAAAAGAGCATATCATCATGGCGCTGAGAAAATCCGGCAGCGTTGTCGGCTTCATGGGCGACGGCATCAACGACGCATCGGCGCTTCACGCAGCCGACGTTGGCATTTCCGTCGACAGTGCGGTCGACGTCGCGAAGGAGGCGGCGGAGATCGTTTTGCTCGAGAAGAATTTAGCGGTGTTGGCGGAAGGGGTCCAGGAAGGCCGGTCGACATTTGCCAACACGCTGAAATACGTCTTTATGGCGACCAGCGCTAACTTCGGTAACATGTTCAGCATGGCCGGCGCATCGCTGTTTCTGCCTTTTCTGCCGCTCCTGCCGAAGCAAATATTGCTCACGAACGTGCTGACCGATTTGCCAGAAATGGCGATCGCCACCGATCGCGTCGATCAGGAACTGGTGCAAAGACCGAGGCGTTGGGACATTCGATTCATTCGCAAGTTTATGATCGTCTTCGGGCTGGTGAGTTCGATTTTCGATTATGTCACGTTCGCGACTTTACTTTTTTTGTTGAAGGCCGGCGTGGGAGAATTTCGCACCGGCTGGTTCATGGAGTCGGTGATTTCGGCATCGATGATCGTTCTCGTGATTCGAAGTCGGAGGCCTTTCTTTCAAAGCCCGCCGGGAACATATCTCTGGTTCGCGACATTGGTCGTAGGATTGTGCACGCTTCTTTTGCCTTATACCTTCCTAGGCCGACTGTTCGGTTTCGTCGCCATGCCGGCGGAGTTTACTGTGCTTTTAGGCGCGATTCTGGCGCTTTATATTGTCGCGGCGGAATCCGTAAAGCGTGTTTTTTACGCGCGCATACATTTTTAGGAGAGTTCCAACGATTAGCGGCCGAGTGGTTTGCGCCGTATCTGCATCAATCAAAACGATCAGATCGCCTGCACCAAAGCGCGTCCGCTGAGAATGGCGACGACTTCATCGTCATCCACCTGCGAGAAATCCTCGAAGAACTGCCCGACGGCGTAGAAATCGGCCGGTACTTTCAGACAAACGAGCTTGTCGGCTTCTCGCTTCAACCGCGCCGCCGTCGCCGGAGGAGCGACCGCGACTGCGCCGATAAGCAAGCCGGGCTTTTTCGCGCGGGTGGCCCGCAGCGCCGCGATCATCGTCGCGCCGGTAGCAATGCCATTGTCCACCACGATGACAATGCGGCCGGCCGGATCGATCGGCGGGCGGTTCGGGGTGTATAGCGTGCGGCAGCGGCGCAAGGTGGCGAGCTGCCGGCCGGTTTCGCTTCTGATGTACTCTTTGCTAATCCCCAATTCCGAAACGTAGTCCGATAGGTAGACATGGCCCGATTCGTCGACGGAGCCGATCGCGAGCTCCGGCTGGTTGGGTGCCGCGATCTTGCGTACGAGAACCACATCAAGCTCGCCGTTTAGTTCGTCCGCAATAACTTTCGCCATCGGGACGGCGCCGCGCGGAATGCCCAGCACCAAAGGATTCTTTCCTCTAAAAGCGATCAGCTTCTGCGCTAAAAGCCGTGCCGCATGATCGCGATTTTTGAAGAACATCGGGTATGCCTTCCACATCCGATCACAGACTTGAATCTCACGACCGCCGGCGTCGCAGCGTTTTCGAGCTTCCATTATTCTGAAGCAGATCCCGTGCGATCATGGCAGCGGAAATCACAAGCACTAAGATGAATATATCGATCAGCCACATCGTCGTCCTCCTTACCGCTTGGTGTCTACCTCGCGCAGGTACGCCAGGACTTTGCGCATGTCGTCGACTTCAAGCTGATTCATAAATGTCGGCATAGAAGAATGGTCCGACTTGTACATGAACTCGACCCACGCACGAATGTACACGTCGGGCCGGTTGCGGAAATATTCCTCGTCGAAGGCCACTCCGATTAAATCATCCCGCGAAAGTCTCGGCACGCCAATAATCTCGCCCGGCGCATCCGCGGGCGGGTAGCCGTCGGAGCCGTGACACCGTGCGCAGAACCTTTCGTAAAGCTCATAACCCGGAGATAATATCCGCACGAAGCCGATCAGCGCAGAAAGATCGTCCTGGCCGAGCACCGCCGCCATGCCCGGCATATGACCGTGGCCGTCTGCGATCCTGCGGGCGAGCTGAGCGTCGGGCGTCGAAAGCTGGAACGAGCCGTTGGCGAGGTTTCGTACTGGCACAGGCTGCGCAGAAGCCATGACACCGTCGCCGCGGCCGTAAACTCCGTGGCAGAAAGCGCACAGCGTCTCATACGCATGCCGCCCGCCCTCGACTTCTTCCCAATCGAGCTCGGGCAGGCGCTTTAGATAAGTCATGAGAGCCATGACATCGGCATTCAAAGCCGTTTGTTTTTCCGCGCTCACAAGAGTCACCGGCGCATCTCCGTGAAGGACCTTGATGATCGACAGCAATTCGTTCTCCGGCAGACGCGATCCAGCGATCGGCGGAGGATGGACCTCGAACATCGTCGCCATCGGCCCGTTCCCGCGCCCCTCCCAGCCGTGGCACCCCGAACAGTAGCGGATGTACAGAGCTTCCCCTTCTGTCATCTGCCGCGGCGCCGGCAGAGTTTCACGCGGCAGGCTTTTCGGTGCAGAGCAGCCGACGACCACCAGCAGAGGGACGACGAAAAAAAACGCACTTCGCATTTATGCACCCGTCTATTGCTGTTTAGCTGTTGGGACCGGTCGTGACGACGCAGCCGACGTTGTTGCGGTTGAAACTCTGTGCCCCTCTAAAGGACTAACGCCTCCTCGCCCTACGGCTTGGTTTCTGCGACCATGAGGGACGACTTCTGCCATATGACCCTCGCGAATTTGTTTCGCTCCGACCACTTGTAGGTCACTTCTCCGCCTCTGGCTTTCTTGAGAGCTCGACCGAGACGCTGTGCGAATTTCTCGGTCGTGGTCTCAACTCTCATTCCGGTTGTATCTACAGCAATAGCCATGACGCGTTCGAGGGGGTTTTTGATGCGCGCCTTGGCCTCCTCGTTTCTGATCAGCCGAAGGATCTCCGGTTTGTCTTGGCTATCGATGCCGGATATTTCGACAACCCCCTGCCAGTAGCCTTCACGGATTTTAAGGCACGCCGGACAGTAGGTCGGTTTCACGCCCTCTCCGGCGGCCACTCGGCGGTGGACGGCTTCCGCCGGCGCGAGCGACCAGCGCCCGCGGAAGTAGATGGCGCCGCAGGCGCGGCACGAGAGAACGCCTTTCGGCGATCTGCGAAAGCCGTATCGGTATTCCTCATCGCCCTTCTTTTTGTACATGATGTTATAAGGCTTTTTCGTCGTGGTCATTTTCTGGCTCCGATCTTCGCTCGGCGTTGCGCTCAGCTTTCGTCAACGCACTTTTCGTGCCACGCTTCGCTGCGGAAAATTGTTCGTTGAATGTGTGTCTATCCAGCAGAAATTTCTTTTACGTGCAAAAGAAGCCGTGGGAGATTCGCAAGTTTGAGAATTCTTGGTTTGGTGGCCTCGATTAAGCCTGCTTTTATTGGCCAAAGGACACCGGAGGACGGGTATATTTTTTGCTCATCAAGAATTGCAGGGGGGCAACGATAATGAAAACCGTAAACGACATCGGAAAGAAGCTGCTCGAAAGAAGGCGGGAGATCATCCGGGTGCTCGGACATCTTAAACGGGACAGCGATGAAATTATGGGGACTCGGCAGATCGATTGGCTCGACGAGGCATCGGAGGCGAACACAGTCCGTGCGGGCGATCGGCTGCGGAAAATGTATGACGCGGAGCTCGACGGCATCGAACGGGCGCTGGCACGCATTCATACCGGGATCTTTGGTGTTTGCAAAGCTTGCCATCGGCCGGTCGAAAGCAAGCGCCTCGAGGTATGCCTTGACACAGAATTTTGCGCCGGGTGCGCCGCGATGCGCGACGACTTTGTTGCGGCGACAAATTAGCGGAGGATCACGATGGAGATTAAAAAGGTTCTTGCTCCGACAGACTTATCCGAGCTGTCGGTAAATGCCCTGCGCTATGCGGTTAAAACCGTCGGCGAAGGCGGCGAGTTGATCGTCTACCACGTAATTGGACCGTCCGAGGAATGGCTTGCACGGCATGAAGAGATTCGTTCGATGGAAGAAATCGTTGAAAGTCGTCGAAAGATTCTCGCTGCATTCGTTAAGATCGCGCTACGAGAATCTTCCAGCGTTCGGATTCGCACAGAAGTGGATCTCGGCGTGCCCTATAAGAAAATCGTAGAGAAGGCGGCCTCGGAAAACGCAGATCTCATCGTTATGTCGACCCACGGCTGGAGCGGCTTACTCCACATGCTCGTCGGGAGCGTCACAGAAAAAGTAGTTAACAAAGCCGCGTGCCCCGTCCTCTCGATTCATCCCAGCGGCGACATTGCCGCGCCGGCCGGCGGCCGGGGAGGAGGTAGCCATGTTGTTACGTGAATTGCCTGTTGATCTGCTGATCGCTGTACTTTTGCTCGTCGTATTTATGATACTCAAGCCGGTACTGTTGCATAATCCGAAGCGTTCGCCGCGTTGAAGTTGTTAAAATAACGCGTTGCTAAAAATACCGCCTTCGGCTGGTTTCCCCCTGTATACAGCCGACACGCTATACGCGCTATAACGGACGAGCCGCCGCCTGCGGGTCGGTTCGCATGTGCATCGCTCTGATCGTCCCGAGATGCTTCTTTTCCTCTTGTAAAACCCGTTCAAGCACCTGTCTTGTGTCGGGATCCAGATCCTTAGCGAGTGCAAGTTCTGCAATGAGGTCAGCGCAGCATCGTTTTTCTTCGTCCAAATCTCGACTCAGCGCGTTCCAGCTGCTCAATTCTTCTGCCGGCTCGACTTGCACCTTCGGCACTTCGCCGCCGAGCTGCCGGATTCTTCGCGCAAGCCATTGCGCATGACGCTGCTCTTCTTTAGCTATATTTAACAACAGCTCGCTGAATTTCGAATAGCGCACCTGCTCCGCATGCCACTGCAGCCGTAGCATGCTCTCCATCTCTTCGACGTACTGGCGTGAAAGAAACTCGATCGTCCGCCAATGTCCGTCATGGATACGATCCCAGAGCTTTCGGGCACTCTCATACATAGCCATGATCGTCCTTTCCTCACGCAGCCTTGTGATATGTTGCGCTGGACAAGTCCGCGATAAACGGTCTGGTCAACCTCTTGTAGTCGGAGTAAGCAAGCCGCATCGTCTGCCAATGATTACCCGGCTTAAAGAAGATGTCTTTCCGTTCGGCTAACAGGTAATCCACAAGCATCGGCACACCGAACAAGTCGCCAAAAGGCGGCATCGCCCCGACATCGCAGCCAGGAAACAACGGAGAGAATTCTTCCTCCGTCGCCAGGCGAACAACCTCGCGGGCTCTAAGCAGCCGCGCGACTTTCCGAAAATCGATCAGCCGATCGCCGGGAATGACCGCCATAACGAAAGCACCGTCCATGTTCAGGACAACGACTTTAGCCATCTGCTTGCCCGAATCGTGCATCGTATTCGCGGTCTCCTGCGCGGTATATGCAGACTGATGGTTATAGATTTCGTAAGAGACTTTCCCGGCGTCGAGAAGCTTTTTCAGCTGTTTAAGAATTGGCATCGGATCCTCCTTACGCATTCGCGCTGTTACTTTTCATTTAGCTGTTAGCGCACAAAATGTGCCAGAAAATAGCCGCCTAAAACGCTGTCTTTTCATTGATTTTTCGCATTTCTGCAATTCTTTCCTGGGAAACTTTCCTGCGCATGCGAAAGCCGAGCAATTGTCGCATGGATTATCACGGATGATCGCTGGCATGTTGATTGCGAAATAAGTCGATACAGGAGTGGATGCGGCGCATGGACCCTAACCTTCCGCACGGCAGTCGCTCGGCTATTGTCTTAGCGGCGGGGGACGGCAAACGCCTCGAAGATTATATATTGCGGATACGGGGCGACCGGCTTCCGAAACAGTACGTTGACTTCGGCGCCGGCCTGTCGTTGCTCGAGCAAACCTTTGCGCGAGCAGAGCGGATAATCGCACCGGAACGAATCTTCACCGTCATCAGCCGACGACACCTAAAGTATGCCGAAGCCCGCCGGCAGCTGGCGGCGCGCGACCGCTGCACCGTGATTGTGCAGCCTGAGAACAAGGAAACCGGGCCAGGGCTTCTTTTGCCCTTGGCGCACGCATTCCGGCTCGAACCGGATGCGGCCGTCATTGTTTTTCCGTCCGATCATTTCATTGGGGAAGAAGCGTTATTTATGGCCCATGCAGAGCTCGCCTTTCGTGTGATCGAGCGCTGCCCGCAGTATATCGTTCTACTGGGGATCCAGCCGCAAACGCCGGAAATAGAATACGGCTATATTTTACCCGGTCATCCAGTAAAACGTTTGGCGCCGTTAGCTGTTCGCTCCGTTATGGGATTCAGGGAGAAGCCCGACGACAGCGCCGCACGGGCGATGATCGGCGCCGGCGGTCTCTGGAATACGATGGTGATGGTTTTCACAGCGCGTACACTCGTAGAGCTCATCGGTCGGGTTTCGCGGCCACTCTTTCCAGCACAGTGGGATCCGAAGCTTGGAATTCACGTGACTTGAAGTCGCGG
>JADMIO011116452.1_pt1 | contig 61023 bp, 50 predicted proteins | sample 8958161 | NCBI WGS metagenome assembly JADMIO01 (sample SAMN16585339, study PRJNA669376) | soil metagenome | isolation source: Crop rotation soil | place: USA: Cullars Rotation, Alabama | collected 2011
TCTCGCCGCCGATGGAGCCGGCGGCCCCGGTCACCAAGATGCGACGCCCCACCACCAGGGCGCGGATCTCGGCCGAGTCGAAGGCAACCGCGTCGCGCGGCAACAGATCCTCGGGGCTAAGGTCGTGCAGCATCGCCGCGGTGATACGGTTTTCCAGATACGTGAACGACGCCGGAATGATCTTGAAGTTGACCTTCTGACCCGCGCACAGCTTCAGCATGGCGCGGATGCGCTCGGCCTTGAGCCGCGGCGTCGAAATCAGCACCATGACGATCTGTTCGCGCCGCACGATGGCAGGCAGCTGTTCGATGCTGCCCAGCACCGGCTTGCCGCCCAGCGAGGTGCCGATCTTGGCCGGGTCGTCATCCAGGAATCCGATGACGTGATAGGCGGTGTCCGACGAACGCACCAGATCCCGCAGCAGCAGATCGCCCGCGTCGCCAGCGCCCACGATCACCGTCCGCTGGGCGCCCTCCAGGCGAGACCGCTGCTGGTCCCGGTACCAGCCCATCACCAGGCGGGGTGAGAACCGCAGCAGCGCCATCAGGGTGGTGGTGAGGAAGAACTCCAGCGCCACCACCGTGCGAGGAACGCTGAAGTTCCGGAGGAAGTACGACGCGGCCACGAAGACGGCGCTGCCGGTCACCGTGGTGGCCACCAGGCGCACCGCCTCGTTCAGCCCCGACATGCGGAAGGACCAGTGGTGGAGGCGGGACAACAGCGTCAGCACCAGCCGAATGACGATCAGAAGCGGAAGCACGGTCGGCAGGCCAGCCACCTGCTCCGACGGGATGGAGCCGAAACGCAGCAGCAGCCCCGCGTAAAGGCCGATGGCGGTGAACACCGCGTCCAGCGTCAGGATGACGCCGTAGCGAACTGCCGCCACCTGCAACGACCGCGACGCCAGACCGGCGTTTCCGCCTTCCGGTGCCTCAGCTGACTGCATGCGTCCCCCCGCCGTCGTCTTCAAGATTTCCCCAGGCCCCTTTTATCTCCAGGGGAACCTCACCCGCAAGTTGGGTGGGAGCGAATGGGTTATGCTGTGGCCCGCCGCAAACGCCGCAACATTCCCCATGAAGCTTTATTTCTATTTTTCGGTTCATGAAAAGTTGTTCGAGCGTGTGGCCTTCGAGCTCACCCAGCGCCACAACCTGGACACCGTCGGTGGATTCGTCTGGGGGTTGGACCAACGTGACACCCTCGAGGCGTCACCGATCTCCTGGTGGCGACTCGACACCTTTACTGAGTGGCTAAACGACCTCTCCAGTCGTCAGGTGGATCTGGAGTACTTGAGGGCGGCCGAAGAGCGTTACGGCTTTCCCACCCTGTCGCGGATGATCTATGGCGAGCGGCACCTGCTCAAGCGCTACAGCCATGAAGATGTGCTGAAGATCGTCGAGATCTGCCTGCGGCGCTGGGAAAAGCTGTTCGACGAAGACCCGCCCGACGCGGTGTTCGTGGAAAGTATCGATGGGCTGCCGATGCTGTTGATGTATGCGGTGGCGCGCACGCGCGGCATTCCCATCCTCCACCTGGATTCGGGGCGCATCGACCGCCGCGTGGCTGTGACCCGCGACCCCTTAATGACGTGGGCAGACGTGGACACCGCCTTCCGCGCCCGGCAGTCCCAGCCTCTGCCGCCGGCGTCGCGCGAACGCGCCCTGGAGTTCTTCAACAATTTCCGCCAGGCGCGCACCCGCATCCAGACCCCGCGGCGGTGGATGTATCCACGCCCGCGGTTGGACGACCTGCATCGGCTTCTGCTCACCACCCGAAGGTATCTGCGCGATCCGCGCAATCCGGTGCTGACCACTCCGGCGCAGATGGTGCGCCAGAAGGCGACGCGCCTCTTGAACCACTTCCGCTCGTCGCGCTTCCATATGTTCGAGACGCCCGTGCCCGGCGAGAAGTACGTGCTGTTCCCCCTGCACTACCAGCCCGAGGTGTCGACGCTGGTGATGGGGACCTTTTATCTGGATCAACCGGCGCTGATCGCCGACATCGCCAAGAGCCTGCCGGTGGGGTACCGCCTGTATGTCAAGGAGCACTTCTTCGCCATCGGCCGCCGGCCCATCGACGAGTACCGGCGCATTGCCGCCAGCTTCAACGTGAGGCTGATCGGCCCCATGAACGATCCCATCAAGATGGTGGAAAATGCCGCGGCGGTGGCCACCATCGCCGGCACCATGGGGTGGGAATCGGTGCTGATGGAACGGCCCACCATCACCTTCGGCGAGTGTTTCTACAACAGCTACCCGCAGGTCTATCGGGCGGGGCTGCAGGCGAAGGTCGAGTGGCCGCGCATCTTCAAGGAAGCGCTGACCCGCTTTCACCCCGACCGCGAGCTGTTGCTGAAGTACATCTCGGCGGTCCTGGAGAACACCTACGAGGGCTACTTCTCCTTCGACAATCCCGTCACCGACCCGGATCGCTGCATGACGGAGGAGAACTACCGCAACATCGCCGCCGTGATCGCCGCCGAGGTGGGGCTGTCGGCGCCCCACCGCCGGAACCAGGGCGCGGCGTAGGCGGACAGGGCGGGCATGCGCATCGCGGTGGTGGGCACGGGATCGATCGGGCTGCGGCACCTGCGTTTGTTGGGCGAGGTGGAGGGCGTCGTGCCGGTGGCGGTGCCGGCGCGGCCGCAGCGGGTGGCCGAGCTGCAGGCGCAGGGGATCGAGGCGGTAGCCGGCATCGAGGCGGCCCTGCAGCTGGAGCTGGCGGGCGCCATCGTCGCCACCGACACCGGCCGCCACGCCGCCGACAGCGAGGCGTTCCTGCGCGTCTGCCCGGTGCTGGTGGAAAAGCCCATGGCCCCGACCGCGCGCGAGGGCGAACGGATGATCGAGGCGGCGCGCGCCCACGGGCGGGCCCTGCACGTGGCTTGCTGCCTGCGCTTCGATGCCGGGTTGCACTGGGCGCACCAGCGACGGGCGGCCGTGGGACCGCCGGCACTGCTGGACGCTGAATGTCTGAGCTGGCTGCCCACCTGGCGGCCGGGCCGCGACTTTCTCTCGACCTACAGCGCGCGACCGGGCGAAGGCGGGGTGCTGCTGGATCTGGTGCACGAGATCGATTCCTGCTTCTGGTTCGCCGGACCGTTCCGCGCGCTGGTCGCGGATCTGGAAAACCAGGGGCTGGTCGGTCTGCCCAAGGGGCTGGAGGAGACGGCGGCCATCTCGGCACGCCACGCCTCGGGCCTGCAGTCGACCATTCGGTTGAGCTACGCCGTCCGGCCCGGTGTCCGGCGGCTGCGCTTCTGGGGCACCGAGGGCATGGTCGAGTGGGACGGCATCGAGCGGCGGGCCGAGCTGCGGGACGCGAATGGCAACAATCAGGAGACGTTCAGCTGGACCGGCCCCGACGACATGTACCGCGCGCAGCGGGACGCGTGGCTGGCCTCGCTGCGCGGCGAGCCGTCGCCCCGTCTGGTGACGGCCGCCGATGGCCTGCACGCGGTAAAGGTCTGTGATGTCGCCCGGCGCGCATCGGCGCGTGGCTCCCGCGAGGAGGTTGCGTGAGCCGGGCGACCTCGCCGTGTTTGGCCATCGTCCCGGCGCGGGGCGGATCAAAGGGGCTGCCGGGGAAGAACATTCGACCGCTGGACGGCTTGCCGCTGCTGGTGCACTCGTTGCGGTGCGCGGGACTGGCGTCGCGCATCGACCGGACCATTGTGTCGACGGACAGCCAGGCGATCGCCGACGTCGCCCGTGCCCACGGCGGGGACGTGCCCTTCTTGCGTCCCGGCGCGCTGGCCGCCGACGACACGCCGATGATGCCGGTGCTGGCGCACGCCTTGGCGGAGGTCGAACGGCAGGAGGGGCGCCGGTTCGAGACGGTCGTGCTGCTGGATCCCACCAGCCCGGGACGTCTGCCGGCGGACATCGACGGCGCGCTGGGGCTGCTGGCCGACGACCCGACTGCCGATGGTGCCGTCGCTTGCTCGCGGCCGCACTTCAATCCGTTGTGGGTGGGGGTGTTCGAGCGCGGCGGCTACATCGAACCGGCCTTCGATTCGACGGTGGCGTACGCGCGCCGCCAGGACGTCCCCACGTTCTTCCGCATCAACGGCGCCTGCTACGTGTGGCGCAGCGACTTCGTCCGCCGCCAGCCGGAGAACTGGCGCCAGGGGCGGAACCGGCTGTGGGAGATCCCGGAGGAGCGGGCGTTCTCCATCGATACGCAGTTCGAGTTCGAGTTGCTCGAGTTGCTGCTGCAAAATGGCAAGCTGACGTTTCCTTGGGTACGCGAATCATGAAGACCGTCGCCGAACTGTTGCGTCTGGATGGGCGGACCGCCGTCGTCACCGGCGGCGCGGGCCATCTGGGTCTGGCCATCGCCGAGGCGCTGGCCGAGGCGGGCGCGCGCCTGGTCATCGTCGATCGCGAGCAAGCCGCGTGCGACGCGCGGGCGGCCCTGTTGCGACAATCGAAGGGCGCCGACGTGCTGCCGCTGGGCATCGATCTCGGCGCCGCCGATGCCGCCGCCCAGGTGGTGGCGCGGACGCTGGATGGGTCGGGGCGCCTGGACATCCTGGTCAACAATGCCGCCTTCACCGGTGATTCGCGGCTGGCGGGGTGGGCGGTTCCCTTCGAGGCCCAGTCGCTGGAGGCGTGGGACGCGGCCCTGCGCACCAACCTGTCGGCGCCGTTTCTCCTGGCGCGGGAGGCGGGCAAAGCGCTGGCGGCGTCCGGTCACGGGGCCATCATCAATGTCGCCTCGATCTACGGAACTCTGGGGCCGGATTTTTCGTTGTACGAGGGGACCGCCATGGCCAACCCGGCGGCGTATGGCGCCAGCAAGGGCGGCCTCATCCAGCTGACGCGCTATCTGTCGACGGTGATGGCGCCGCGCGTGCGCGTCAACGCGGTCAGCCCTGGCGGCATCGAGCGGGGCCAGCCGGCGGCGTTCCTGGCCCGTTACCGCGCGCGCACCCCGCTCGGCCGCCTGGCCACAGAAGAGGATCTCAAGGGCGCGGTGGCTTTTCTGGCCAGCGACGCCGCCGCCTACGTCACCGGGCAGAACCTGCTGGTGGACGGCGGCTGGAGCGCGTGGTGAGCCCGCCGTCGTTGCCGCTGGGCAGCCGCCGCATCGGCGGCGGTGAGCCCTGCTTCGTCATCGCCGAGGCGGGCGTGAACCACAACGGCGATCCGGCCCTGGCGCGCGCCCTGGTCGACGCGGCGGCCGACGCCGGCGCCGACGCGGTGAAGTTCCAGACGTTCGATCCCGAGGCGCTGGCCGCCGCGGCGGCCCCCAAGGCCACCTACCAGCAGGCCGGCGCCCCCGGCGGCGACAACCAGCTGGAGATGCTGCGCGCGCTGGTCCTGCCGCGCGACCTGCACCGCGAGCTGCAACAGCGCGCCGCCACGCGCGGACTGCTGTTCATGTCCAGCCCCTTCGAGGAAGGCTCGGCGGACTTTCTCGCCTCCATCGGCGTGCCCGCCTTCAAGGTTCCCTCGGGCGAGCTGACCAACACCCCGTTCCTGGCCCACCTGGCCGGCAAGGGTCTGCCGCTGTTGATGTCGACGGGGATGGCGACCATGGACGAGGTGGGCGCCGCCGTGGCGGCGGTGCGCGCGGCGACGCCGGCGGGCCAGGGAGGCATCGCCTTGTTCCACTGCGTGTCGTCGTATCCGGCGCAACCGGCCGACGCCAACCTGCGGGCCATGGCCACCCTGCGCACGGCCTTCGGCGCGCCGGTCGGGTGGTCGGATCACACGCCGGGCATCGACATCTCGATCGCCGCCGTGGCCCTGGGCGCCGAAATGATCGAGAAACATCTGACCCTCGACCGAAATCTTCCCGGTCCCGATCACAAAGCTTCGCTCGACCCGGCACAAATGACGGAGATGATCGCCTCCATCCGCCGCGTCTCCGCCGCCCTGGGCGACGGGAACAAACGCCCGGTCGCCGCCGAGCGGGAGATCGCCCAGGTGGCGCGCAAGAGCCTGCACTTTGTCCAGGCGTTACCGGCGGGAACCACGCTGCGCCGCGAGCACCTGATCGCGCTGCGCCCGGGCACCGGCGTTTCGCCGGCGCGCCTCGCCGACGTCTGTGGACAGGTCTTGCCCCGTGAGGTCTTCGCGGGTGAAATGGTGCCCCTAACCTTGTTGCGAAGTTCGCCGTCATGACCGCCGCCGCCACCACCGCCGCAAAGACCAAACCACCCGGTCGAATCATCGCCCGCCTGGACATCAAGGGACCGAACCTGGTCAAGGGCATTCACCTGGAGGGCCTGCGGATCATGGGGGATCCGGCCGCCCACGCCCTTCGCTACTACGGCGAGGGGGCAGACGAGCTGATCTACGTCGACATCGTCGCCAGCCTGTACGAGCGCAACAACCTGGCCGACGTGGTCGACCGAACCGCGTCGCACATCTTCGTTCCCCTGACCGTGGGCGGCGGCATCCGCTCGATCGCCGACATCACCACCTTGCTGCGCGCGGGCGCCGACAAGGTGGCCATCAACACCGGCGCCATCCGCCGCCCCGAGCTGATCCGCGAGGCCAGCCGGCTGTTCGGCTCGCAGTGCATCGTGCTGTCCATCGAGGCCAAGCGCCAACCGGACGGACACTGGGAGGCGTACACCGACAATGGCCGCGAGCGCACCGGCCTGGACGCCATTCAGTGGGCCAAACAAGCAGTCGACCTGGGCGCGGGGGAGGTGCTGCTGACGTCGGTCGACCGGGAGGGCACGAAGAAGGGTTTCGAGCTGTCGCTGATCGAGGAACTGGGCCCGGCGCTGGGAGTCCCGGTCATCGCCAGCGGCGGCGCCGGCTCCGTCGACGACGTGGCGGCGGCCTTCGATGCCGGCGCCGACGCCGTGGCGGTGGCCGGGCTGTTTCACTACAAGACCGAGACTGTCGGCTCGTTGAAATCGGGGCTGGCGTCGCGCGGCTACACGGTGCGCCTGTGAGCGGGTCCGCCACCATCATCGACTACGACCTGGGGAACCTCCACAGCGTCATCAAGGCGCTGAAGCACGCGGGCGCGGATGTCACCGTCACCTCGGATCCCAGGAAGCTGCCCGAGGCCCAGCGGTTGGTGCTGCCGGGCGTGGGCGCCTTCGGCGACGGTATGGCGTCGCTGCACAAACACGGTCTGGTCGAGGCCATTCACCGCTACTTCGAAACCCAGCGGCCGTTCCTGGGCATCTGCCTGGGCATGCAGATGCTGCTGACGGAAAGCGAGGAGTTCGGGCTGCACCAGGGCCTGGGCGCCATCCCCGGCCGCGTCGTCGAGATCGCGCGCGAGCCCGGCGTCAAGGTGCCGCAGGTGGGATGGAACGCCATCGCCCCGCGGCCGGGGGGCAGCTTCCGGGGCTCCATCCTCGAGTCCGCCCAGCCGGGCGCCATGGTTTACTTCGTTCACTCGTTCACCGCCGTCCCCGATCGCGAGGAGGATCGGTTGGCGGACACGACCTACGGGTCGACCCGCGTCTCGGCCGCCGTGCAGCGGGGGTCGATCATCGGCACGCAGTTCCACCCGGAAAAGAGCGGCGAGGTGGGGCTGGGGATCGTCCGGCGGTTCCTTCAACTGTAAGACTGCAACTCTAGGATCTCGCCGCATGCGCATCGGCGTTCTCACCACCGGACGGCAAGACTGGGGCATCCTGCGCAGCACCTGCCTGGCGCTGCGGGCGGATCCTCACTTCCAGCTGGTGTTGCTGGCCGGGGGAATGCACTGCAGCGCCCGCTTCGGGCACACCCTGGACTTGTTGCGGGCCGAGGGGTTCACCGTCGACGCCGAGCTGCCGTTTCTAAAGGATGACGGGCCACAGACCATCGCCGAGGAGTGCGGCGAGGCGATGCGCCTCATCGAAGCGGCGCTGACGCGCCTGGCGCCCGATGCGCTGTTGTTGCTCGGCGATCGCTACGAGACGCTGGCCGCCGCCATGACGGCGACTTTGACGCGCGTGCCGGTGGTGCACCTGCACGGCGGCGAGGAAACCGAAGGCGCCTTCGACAACGCCTTTCGCCACGCCATCACCAAGCTGTCGCACCTGCACCTGGTCAGCCACCCGCTGCACGCGGCGCGCGTGCGCGCGCTGGGCGAGGCGCCCGAGAGCGTTCACGTCGTGGGCGCCCCGGGCCTGGACAACGCCCGCCGCGCCGATCTGCCCACGCTGGCTGAACTGCAAAGCACGCTGAGAATACCGTTGCCGCGACCGATCGTCCTCGTGACCTTGCACCCCACCACCCTGGGGGACGATCCCGCGTCCGAGGCAGCGGCGGTGACGTCGGCAATGGACCGCGTGAACGCCACCTACGTGGTGACCATGCCCAACAGCGATCCCGACAACGCCATCACGCGGGCGGCGTTGAAGGCGGCCGCCGCGCGGCCGGGGCGGGTCGCCGTCGACGCGCTCGGTGATCGGCTGTACTGGGGCATGCTGCGCGAGGCCGACGCCATGCTGGGCAACAGCTCCAGCGCGCTGATCGAAGCGCCGGTCTTTCGCCTGCCGGTCGTCAACGTCGGCATGCGCCAGCGCGGGCGGCTGCGCGCCGCCAACGTCATCGATGCCGACGCCGACGCGGACGCCATCACCGCCGCCCTCGGCCGCGCCCTCGACCCCAGCTTTCGCGCCAGCCTCAGCGGCCAGGGACCGTTTGGCGACGGACGCGCGGCCGAGGGGATCCTCGCCGTGCTGAAAACGTGGACACCGCCGCGCCCGCCGCGCAAGCCACCGGTGCCGGTGGCGCTGGACCCGCAGGAAAAGAAAGGCTCGCCATGAGCACGCCGCGCAAGCTCATCCTCCTCGGCGGCGGTGAACACGCCACGGTTGTCGCCGACGCCGCCCGCTCGCGGCCCGAGCTCTGGCAGGTGATCGCCTATTGCGATCGAGCGCCCACGCCAAAGATGGCGTCGCTGGGCATTCCTTTTCTGCTCGACGACCCCGCCCTGCTGCCCAGCGACGCGCTCCGCATCCTGGCGCTGGGCGGCGCCCCCATGTCACCGGTGCGGCGCGAGGTGGTGCGGCGTCACCAGGCCCAGCCGGGCCTCGGCTGGGCCACCGTCGTTCACGCGCGCGCGCACGTCGCTGCCACGGCGACGCTGGGCGCCGGCACGCTGGTGGGCGCGGGGGCGGTCGTCAATCCGGGCGCAAGGGTGGGCGCCCACGTCATCGTCAACACGGCGGCGGTCGTCGAACACGACGTCACCCTCGGTGACTTCGTCCACGCCGCACCGGGGGCGATCCTGGGTGGCGGTGTCTCGGTGGGCGAAGGCAGCTTCCTGGGCCTCGGCTGCCGCATTCGGGATCACGTCCAGCTCGGCGCCGGCGTGACTGTGGGTATGGGTTCGGTGGTGATAGGCTCCGTCCCCCCCGGCGCGGCGGTGATGGGAGTTCCCGCCCGCATTCGCCTCCCCCAGCAGACATGAGCAGCACAAACACCTGGAAGAATCGCAAGGTATTGGTGACCGGCGCCGACGGCTTCATCGGCAGCCACCTGGTCGAACGCCTGGTCGCGGAGGGCGCCTCCGTGCGCGCCTTCTGCCTCTATAACTCGCAGGCCTCGCGCGGCTGGCTGGAGCAGAGCCCGCCCGCGGTGCGGGACGCCATCGACTTTCGGTTGGGCGACATCCGCGACGCCGGCTTCGTCGACCAGGCCTGCACGGACGTCGAGGTGGTCTTCCACCTGGCGGCGTTGATCGCCATCCCCTACTCGTACACCGCCCCCGAGTCGTTCGTGGACACCAACGTGCGCGGCACGCTGAACGTCCTCGAGGCGGTGCGCCGGCGCGGGGTGGCGCGCATGATCCAGACCTCCACCAGCGAGGTCTACGGCACCCCGGCGACGCTGCCCATCCGCGAGACCCACCCGCTGCAGGCGCAGTCACCCTACGCGGCCACCAAGGTCGCGGCCGACCAGCTGTCGCTGTCGTTTCACCGCAGCTTCAAGACGCCGGTGGTGGTGCTGCGGCCCTTCAATACCTACGGCCCGCGGCAATCGACGCGCGCCGTGCTGCCGACCATCCTGCTGCAGCTTCTGTCGGGCCAGCGTCAGATCTCGCTCGGGCGCCTCGACACGCGGCGCGACCTGACCTACGTCGACGACACCGTCTCGGGCTTTCTGTGCGCGGGCGCGGCGCCGGGGGTCGAGGGCGAGACCTTTCAGCTGGGAACGGGACGCGCCTTCTCGGTGGCCGAACTGTTCGCCACCGCCTGCAAGGTCATTGGCGTGGAGGCGACGGTCGTCGAGGACAAGGCCCGCTTGCGCCCCGACGCCAGCGAGGTGCTGGTGCTGGAGTCGGACGCCTCGCTGGCGGCGGAACGGCTCGGCTGGCGCGCCACCGTTGACCTGGCCCAGGGACTGACCGCCACCACGGCCTGGCTGCGCGAACACCGGGCGGACTACCGCCACCTGCACCACCTGTGATCGCATGAGCGCGCAATACGACGACTGCCGCGTGCCGCTGGCGGGCACCTTGCGAGACGCCTCCTGGGCGCTGGAGCGCGGCCAGGCGCAGATCGCCCTGGTCACCGACGGTGACAACCGATTGAAGGGCGTGCTCACCGACGGTGACGTGCGGCGCGCCTTGCTGGCGGGCTCATCGCTGGACGCGCCGCTGGCGCCCTTCGTGAAGGAGCAGTTCATCGCCGTGGGACCCGAAGCGAACCGCGCCGAGGTGCTGGACCTGATGCAGGGCCGCACCATCGAGCAGGTTCCCATCGTCGATGGGCAGGGCCGGCTGGTGGGCCTGCACCTGCTGCATCAGATTCTGGGGGCCGTCGAGCGGCCCAACTGGGCGGTGGTGATGGCCGGTGGCAAGGGCACGCGGCTGCGGCCCCTGACCAACGACATCCCCAAGCCGATGCTGCTGGTAGCGGGTCGGCCCATCCTGGAGCGCATTGTCCTACATCTGGTCGGCGCCGGGATCCGCCGCATCTTCCTGTCGGTGAACTACCTGGGCGAGATCATCGAACGCCACTTCGGAAACGGCGAGCGCTACGGCTGCCAGATCGAATACCTGCGCGAGACGCGGCCCCTGGGAACGGGCGGCTCGCTGGCGCTGTTGCCCGAGCTGCCACGCACGCCCCTGCTGGTCCTGAACGGCGACCTCATCACCCAGTTTCCCGTCGGGCCGCTGCTCGAGTTCCACGGCCAGGGGCGCTACGCCGCCACCGTCGGTCTGGCCGAGTATTCGCACACCGTTCCTTTTGGCGTGGTCGCCGTGCGCGGCTTCACCGTCGAGGCGCTGCAGGAAAAGCCCACCTTCGAATGGCAGACCAACGCCGGCGTGTACGCGCTGTCGCCCGAGGTCATGGCCACCATTCCCCCCGACACGGTGGTCTCCATGCCCGACGTCATCCAGGGGTGCCTGGACCGGGGCCAACCGGTGGGTGGCTTTTCCATCGACGGCGAGCACATCGACGTCGGCCGCACCACAGAGTTGGCGCGCGCCCGCGGCGAAGGCGGGGAGTAGGTAAAACCGCGTCACGGATCCGCCGGCCGCCTCAAGTGATGGCCCGATGAGGCCGATGTTCTTTGCTGCATGGCATCGATTGTCGATCTGGGAGTGATGGGGCAAACCGCGGTTGCCCGCAACGACGTTGACCCGGCCGCCACGCCGGCCCGCGCCCGTCGCGCCACCGGGCCCATCCGCGCCCTCGACGCGAACGCCCTGGCGAGCGACCGCCCGGAATCGCTGTCGGCGCTGATGGCGACCCACCGCTCGGTGGACGTCTCGAAGATGCGCGCCGCCGCGTTCCTCGACGTCCAGGATCAGATCGAGAAGGTGAAGCTGGCGGCCATCGAGGCCGGCAGCGGCTGGAAGTCCGTCGACGCCTGCCCCTTGTGCGGCTCGCGCAGCCGTCATCCCGAGCTGGTGAAACACGGGATCACATTGGTGGGCTGCGACCAGTGCGACCTGCGCTACGGGGCGCAGATCCCGGCGGTCCTCGACGACGTCTACAAGAACCCCGCCTACGCGTCGTACTCCAAGGAAGACAACGACGAGCACTACAACTACCGCCGCGAGCGCTTCGGCCGCGAGCGGGTGCAGATCCTCGAGCGGCACTGCGGCTCGCTGGCGGACAAGCGCCTCGTCGACGTCGGCTGCGGCAACGGCTATTTCATCTCGGTCGCGCGCGAGTCCTGCCCCCAGACCTTCGGCACCGAGTTCTCGGACCGGATGCGGAAGTTCGCCACCGCCAAGACCGGGCTGCCCATCTTCAGTGAGGGCCTGGACCAGTTGCCCGAGACCGGCTTCGACATCGTGACGTTGTTCGACGTCATCGAGCACATCCCGGATCCCAACCCCTTCATGGCCGCCATCGACCGGATCCTGAATCCGGGGGGCTACGTCCTCATTTACACCCCCAACTTCGACAGCTTCGGGGTGCGGGTGATGGGGGCGCGGCACTCGGTGGTCGACCCCACCGAACACGTCCTTTTGTACACCATGCCCAGCCTGCGTTTCCTGGCCGCCCGCTTCGGCTACCAGATCGTCTACCGGGAGACGGCGGGCCTCGACGTCCAGAGCATCATCTCGATGCACGACTCGACCGGCACTCCCCGTCCCGAGTTCCTGACCTCCTGGACCAACGAGATCCAGGCCATGGTCAACGCCTCCTCGTGCGGCGACTACGCGCGCATTCTGCTCCGTAAGCCTGCAATTTGAGGGGTTTGGGGCCGCGGGGCCGCCGCTGGCGGGAGTCAATCGCGCGGGGGGTGTGTGCTAGTATCCGCGCGATGCTCACCCATGGAAACCAAGGCGGCGGATCGGGAGTCGGTCACTCCCTCAGCGCCGTCGAATCGAAGATCCAGCATTCCTTAGATCGGCAGTTGGAGACCCAGCCCAAGGTCGTTCGCTTCTGCACCTGGTGCGTCGTCTCCAACCAGCGTCCCAGGATCGTGTTTGATTCCGAGGGTGTGTGCAGTGCCTGCCGGTTCGCGGCCGAGAAGAAGAACACCATCGACTGGAAGGACCGCAACCGCCAACTGGAGCAGCTGTGCGATCAGTACCGCCGCACCGATGGCCGCTATGACGTGATCGTCCCCTGCAGCGGTGGCAAGGACAGCTCCAGCGTCGCCCACAAGCTGAAGCACAAGTACGGGATGCATCCGCTGACGGTGACCTGGGCGCCCTTCGCCTACACCGAGATCGGCTGGCAGAACTATCAGAACTTCGTGAAGTCCGGCTTCTCGAACCTGCTGTGCTGGCCGAACGGCCACCTGCACCGGAAGCTGTCGCGCATCGCCTTCGAGGCGGTGGGCGACGCCTGGCAGCCGTTCGCCTTCGGCCAGATGGCGTACGCGTTCCACATCGCCCTCCAGCACGGCATCAAGCTGGTCTTCTTCGGCGAGAACGGCGAGGCGGAGTACGGCGGCTCGCCCAAGAACAACCACCGGTCCCACATGCCTCTCGAAGACTGGTCGGACCTGTACTTCAAGGGCGTGACCGTCGACGACATGATCACCTGGGGCCAAGAGCGCGGCCTCATCTCGCCGTCGGACTACGACCCGTCGGACCTGCAGTTCTACAAGCCACCGGCTCCCGATGCCTTGCGCAAGGAAGGCATCCAGATGCACTGGTTCTCGTACTACGACCGGTGGATCCCGCAGGAGAATTACTACTACTGCGCCGAGCACACCGGGTTCCAGGCGAACCAGAAAGGGCGCTCGGAGGGCACGTACTCGAAGTACGCCAGCCTCGACGACCGCCTGGACGGATTCCACTATTACCTCGCGTATCTGAAGTTCGGCATCGCGCGGGCGACGTCGGACGCCGCCCACGAGGTCCGCGACGGTCACATCACCCGCGAAGAAGCGGTGGCCCTGGTGCGCCGCTTCGACGGCGAGTTCCCCAAGACGTACTTCGCCGACTTCCTCGAGTACCTGTCCATCACCGAGGAGGAGTTCTGGCAGATCGCGGATCGCTATCGCCCTCCGCATCTATGGGAGAAGGTCGACGGCGTCTGGAACCTGAAGGCGCGGGTCGCCTAGCGCCTTTCCTGCGTCACCCGGGAACCCGATGACTGAGGACGCAGCGCCGGTGCCGGCTCGCGACGATCGGCTTTGGCATTCGTTCGCCCTGCTGGCACTGCTGGTCCTTCCTCTGGGGGCGGGCGCCTTCTGGGCCTATCCCACCTGGGACGACGGCCTCTTCTGGTACCAGCTGAACGAGCTCGGCCCCGCCGTCTGGAAGACAGCCTCGGAGGAGCGTCCGCTGCTGGGATTCCTTTTGCGACAACTCGGAGAGCACGGCCTTCTGCCGGGATCGCTGGTGGCCTTCTTCGCGTTCACCTGGCTCGGGACAGGCCTGGTCGCGCGCAGCTACTGGAAGGCTTTCTTCCCCGCGTGGCGCGCGTTTGCCGCCCCGGTGGCGGCCCTCGCGGTCGCGCCCATGCTTATGCAGACGCAGCTGATCGCCGTGTACCCGGTCGTCAGCGCGCATCTGGCCTGCGTGGTCACCTTGGCTGCGTGCCTCCTCATCGGCCGGCCCTGGCAGCCGGCGCTGCCGCTGTGGACAGCGCGGGTCACCGGCGCCGGGGTCGTCTTTGCAGCCTCGCTGATCTCCGAATATCCGGCCCTGGCCACCATCGTCGGTTCTTTGAGTCTGGCCCTGACAACGCCGCGCGAGCCGGTGGCGTCGTTTCGCCGCAAGCGGCTGTCGTGGCTGATCCTGGGCGCGGCCGCCATCGCCGGGTACCTCGTCTATCACGCCACCGCGTCGCTGGAAGCACGCCCCGAGATCCGGCCCGAGGTCGCGCTCCCTGCCCAGGGTGCCCGGCGCCTTCTCGAGTTGCCGGTGCGCGTGCCGTTCGCCATCTGGGCCGGCGTGCTGGGTGAATTCTTCCGCGGCGTTGGCGAGATCACCTTCTTCAGTGGCAGCATCGTCGGCCTCGCCTACGGCGGGGTGGTGGCCGCGGGTGCCTTCTTGCTGCTGCGCCGGCGGATCGTCACCTCGGAAACCGTGGCGCCGCAGCCGGGGCAGAACCGCACGGCCGCGTTTCTGGTGGTCACCTTGGCGCTGGGACTGGTCCCCATCATCGTGATGTCGTCCTCGCCGCAGCAGAACATCGGCTCGCGCCTGTGGTTCCCGCTGTTCCCCATCCCTGTTTGTCTGACGGCGTGGGTTCTCGTTCGCGCCTTTCGCCCCCGTTTCCACCTGGTGCTCGCCGTGGGGACGGTCTTCCTCTCCGCGTACTTGTGCGCCAATGCGGCGGCCACGGCGCGCACGGTGCGCAAGTCGACCGACGCGCTGGGCGTCGTTCTGCACGAGCGGCTCGCGCCCGCCGGCTTGACCGTGGCGCTGTTCACCAGCTACCCGACCAATTCCTTCGTGGGCAGTGCGACCGCCCGTCCGGCGGAGTTGTCGGCGCGCCTGTCGCGTCACTGGCCGGAGACGGACCGCAAGCGCTTCTGGGCCGCCGTCACCGATTGGCCGCCATTGAAATCGCACATTCCACAGTTCGCGGGGAACTGTGGACCCGTGCCGACCGTCGATAGCGAGATCGCCGGATGGCTGCGGCGGGGACCCATCGAACGCCTGCTGTGGGTGTCGGTCGGCCCGAACGGCGAATACCAGATCGCCGAAGGCCGCCCCCGCTAGGGGAAGGAAACGAGCGCGGGAAGGGGACGATCCCCACCCAGACCGTCACCCAGCTGGCCGACGTAGTTGTCGCCCCAGCAATAGAGGCGACCGCCGCCGTCCAGCGCGCAAAAATGCTGGGCGCCCCCCGTGATGTCGACGAAGTTGACGTCGCTGGCGATGCGTACCGGTTTGGGGCTGTCCGGGCCGCCGGTGCCGAGGGCACCGCGCTTGTTCTTGCCCCAGCACCACACCGAACCGTCCGCCTTGCGCGCGCAGGTGGCCTCGTGCGAGAGGGCCAGCTGCACCACGCCGTCGATGGTCACCGGTACCACCTGCCGGAGGTTGAGCCCGCACAGGACCGCCCCGCCGGCCTTGCGGGCACAGCCGTCGACGGACAGGGCGACCTCGACCGCGTCGGTGCCAACCAACATCGAGGGAATGGGGGCCATCCCCCAGCCATCGCCACAGCACCAGTACATGCCGTCGCTCCGCTGCGCGCAGGTCAGGCCTACGCCGGTCGAGACGGCGATGTTCTTCGATTCGAACAAGGTCATCTTCGTCGGGTCGGATTCCGTCGGGGTGAAGCCGCAGGCGGAGTTTCCCCAGCACCACAAACTGCCATCCCGTTTGACGACGCAGGCGTGACGGTCACCGACCGCCAGCTGCATGTTGTCCGCCCCCAGCGCCGTCAGCTCGACCGGTTGCTTGCCCAGCTTGCCACCCATGCAGTGCACCTGGCCCGTCGGACGCATCCAGCAGGTGTACAGCGCCCCCGTCCCCCACTGCTTGGCGTCGGCCGGCGGCCCCGGCACGAAGCGCGGCGACAGCGCCATAGGATCTGAGGCGCCGATCTGGCCCTTGGTGTTGTCGCCCCAACAGTAGAAGCCGTTGGTGGCCCGGGCACAGGTCGAGTCCTCACCCGTCTCGACGGCCGAGAACGGACCGAAGGTGGCCAGCTTCAGCGGCACTGCCGCTGCCGGCGTGTCGCGGCCCAGCTGGCGCGAGAAGTTCAGTCCCCAGCACCACACCTGGTTGCGATCGTCGAGGGCGCACAGGTGCTGGCCCCCGATCGCCAGATCGACCACGGCGGTCCCGAGCGAGGACAGGCGAATGGGGGCGTCGGTCCCGTCGCGGCCCAGTGTCCCGTCCCCGAGCTCGCCGTTGGCTCCGCGGCCGGCGCACCAGATCGAACCATCGCGGGTCCGGGCACAGGTCTGGGCGTGGTCGTACTCGCCCCACAGAAAAAAACCGCCCGCCATCAACTCGTCTACTGGTCCCAGGGCGTCGAACACCGTCGGGGTGGTCAAGAAAGCGGCGCCCGATGCGCTGGCTTCACCGGCGCCGTTGAAGCCCCAGCACGTGACCTGGCCAGTGGCCGCGCGCACGCAGGTGTGCCGCGGGCCCACGGCCAGACGATCGATCGTGGACGGCAAGCCGGCCACCGTGACGGGAGCGAAGCGCCCGATCGAAGTTCCATCGCCCAGCTGCCAGTAGCTGTTGTCGCCCCAGCACGAGACCACGCCCGCCTTGTCCAGCGCGCAGGTATGAGCCGCGCCGGCGCCGATCTCCACCACGTCGTCCAAGTCGGCGACCGCCGTCGGTGCGGCGCGATCCATCTGCGTACCGTCGCCCAGCTGGCCGGCGAGGTTGCTGCCCCAGCACTTGACCGCACCACCCTTGATCAGGGCGCAGGTGAACCCACCCCCGAGCGCCAGGTCCTGGACGTCCGTCAGCCCCTCGACCGCCGCCGGAGCCGCGCCGTCGGCCCAGCACCACACCGCACCCGCCGCCGTCAACGCGCACATGCGATCATCGCTGCCGCCGTAGATTCCGGCCAGCGGTTCCGTGATGGCGTCGACACGCGCCGGCTGTAACAGCTCGCCGCCCTGCCCGCCCCAGCACCACAAGGCGTCGGGCCGAATGGTACAGGTGCGGGTGCGGCTGGCCGCCACCCGGTGTCCGCCGAAGGCCGGCAAGCCACCCGCGGCATCGCCCGCATCGCCCGCGTCCTTGCCCGGGACGGTGTTGTCGATCGCCATGTCGACGGGCTGGTCGGCGTCCTCACCTTGGCCCGCCTCCATGCTGGCGTCGTTGGGCTTGGCGCTACTGCTCCCGCAGGCTGGCACCGCCAGGGCCAGGGCCGCCGTGATCGTCAGATTGGTCAGGCCGACGATACATCTGGTGCAGGATCCGTCGAGCCACCCCGATCCGGTAGTGCGATGCTTCATAGTAGTTTTGCCTATCATTCGTGACGTCGTTGGAGCCCGAATAGTCGAAGACGTGAGTGGCACCGAACACCGCCTGCAACACCTGGCGGTCGGCCTCGGCCAGTGGGCGGCGATCGTACAACGGACTCACCACGATGCGCAGGTCCGTCCCGCGCGCGGCGAAGATTTTCTGCAGTTCCTCCAGCCGTGACCGCTGAGGGACGCCAATCACGGGCGGGGTGGGCTCCCCCGCCTTTTCGATGGGCGCGTCGAACACCTCGCGGCGCGCGCGATGGAACTCCGCCCCCTCGACCCGGATCTCTTCCTCCAGCGGCTGGAACGACAGATCGTTCGTGTGCGGGTCGTGGAGAAACATTCGCTTCTCGATGGCCCCCGCCATGTACCCGCGCCGCCGGCCGGTGAAGGCGAAGTCGCAGTACTTGGCGAAGAACCCGCGCGACAGGAAGGCCTCGCCGAAGGCCAGCTGGAACTGCAGCACGCTGCTGCCATCGATCTCCGGCGTCTTGCGGAACAGGGCCCGCTGATCGCCGTGGTCGGCCTGCCGCAGCAGGTCCGCGTCCACCACCATCAGCACGTCGCGAAGAGCGTAGCCGTGCCGATCGAGGTAGCGAACCTTGGACCACACGCCGTACAAGGACTCGAGGGACGCATCGAAGTGATACGGACGGACCCCGGAGGGCAACAACGGCGTCCAGTCCCGCGTCTCGAAGGCCATCGAACGCGAGTTGCCGAAGATGAAGGCGTCCGGGCGGTCACCGGCCGGGCGCGCCAGCAGGATCCGCGACGACACCCAGTCACGATTCGGAAACACGCCCACGGCCCCCGGGTAGTAGTCGTCGTGGTTGCGCACCACCATGAACGGATCCAGCGCCAGGTACAGCGCCGCCAGCACCGCCAGTGGCAGGGCCAGCAGGCAGCATTTGGCGAGGATCCGCAGCTGGGGGGCGATGTGCATGGCCATTGGGAGTCAGAACTGGAAGTAGATGAACTGCTGCGCGGTCCCTTCACCCGCGCCCAGGATCGCCGCGTAGACCACGCCCAGGTACAGGGCGTAGCGCACCACGGCCGGCCGGCGGCGCACCAAAGCGTCGATCTCGCTCCAGCGGCCCGCGAACCGTTCCACCAGCAGCACCAGCGCCAGCAACGCCGCCCGCGGCGCCAGGCCCACCGCCGGAAGACCGCCCGACCCGCCGTGCGCCAGCTCGACGAGGTCGTGGCCGACGCCGGAGAACAGATGGCCGGCGACGTACAGCGCCTCGCCGGTGTTGCGCGCGCGGAAGAAGATCCAGGCGAAACAGACCAGCGAGAAAGTGGTGACGAGCGCCAGCGTGGGCCGCAGCCCCGACCGTCCCGGCGCCCATCGCGCCCAGGCCCGGTCGCGCCACCCGGCCGTGAATCGCCCGACGACGAGGAACGTGCCGTGCAGCGCGCCCCACAACACAAAGGTCCAGTTGGCGCCGTGCCAGAGGCCGCTGATCAGAAACACGATCAGCAGGTTGCGCGCGGTCGTGGCCGCGCTGCCCCGCGAGCCGCCGAGCGGCACGTAGAGGTAGTCCTTGAACCAGGTCGACAGGGAGATGTGCCACCGCCGCCAGAACTCGCCCACGCTGCGCGACAGGTACGGACGATCGAAGTTCTCCATCAGCCGAAATCCCAGCACGCGCGCACTGCCGAGCGCGATGTCCGAGTAGGCGGAGAAGTCCAGGTAGATCTGGAAAGCGAACATCACGGTGGCGATGATCAGGGCCAGTCCGTGATAGCCGTGGGGGTTGTTGTAGACGGCGTCCGCGTAGACGGCGACCCGGTCGGCCACCACCACCTTCTTGAACATGCCCCAGGCCATCCGCCGTAGCCCCGTCGCTACCTCGACCTCGTCGAACCGATGGTCGACCGCGAACTGCGGCAGCAGGTTCTGGGGCCGCTCGATGGGGCCGGCCACCAACTGGGGAAAGAACATCACGTAGAGGGCGTAGACCAGAAAGTTCCGCTGCGGCGGCTGATGACCGCGGTAAACCTCGATGGTGTAGCTCATCGCCTGGAAGGTGTGGAACGACAGACCGATAGGCAACGCCATCGACAGCACCGGCATCCGTTGCGCGAACCCGAACCGGTCCAGCGCACCGTCGATGTTGTCCGCCAGGAAGGGGTAGTACTTGAAGACGGCCAGCACGCCGATGTTTGCCACCAAACTGGCCCCCAAGAACAAGCGGCGATGACGGGTGGCACGCGCGATCAGGATTCCCGCCGCGTAGTCGACGACGATGGTGAAGGCCAGGATCAGGATGTAAGCGGGGACGAACGCCATGTAAAAGACACAGCTGGCCCCAAGCAACAGCACGATCCGCCACCCGCGCGCGGCGAACGCGAAGTAGAGCGCGCAGACGACCGGAAAGAAGACAAGAAAGGCGACCGAGTTGAAGAGCATGTCCGTCGAGCCCACGTGCGCGGGCGTGCGAGACCGTAGCACTCGCGCCGCCTACCCGAAATCGGCATAATGCGGCCATGCGACTGGGCCTGCTTATGCTGTTCGCGCTCCTGCTGGTGGGTGGCGCCTGTTCTCGTGATTCGAACCGGGCGAACCCGCTGCTGCGAGTCGAGGGCGTGGCGGCAGCCGGAGTCCCTTCCGAAGCGGTCTACAACCCGTGCCCCCCGTCTGTTCCCGTGTGCATCATCATGCCGCTGGGCGATTCGCTGACCCAGGGGGCGGGCGACGAGGCCGATGGTGGCTATCGCGGCGAGTTGTTCCGAATCCTCACGCGCACCGGCCGTCCCTTCGATTTTCAGGGAAGCCAGCGCGTCGGCCCCGGTTCCGGACACGAAGGCCATCCCGGCGCCCACATCGGGCTGCTGGCCAGCTACATCGACACCTGGCTGCCGGCGTACAAACCGAACGTCGTTCTCATGCTCTTCGGCACCAACGACTTGGACAACTACATCGACGCGCACGTCGGCGACTACGGCAAGATGTTGGACCGGATGTTCGTGCTGTTGCCCGATGCCCTGATCGTCGTGGCCTCCATTCCTCCAGCGCCGGCGACCGACGCGTTGGCCGTCGAGTTCAACCGCCAGTTACTGGCCGTGATCAAGGCCAAGGCCGCGACGGGCAAGCACGTCGTCCCGGTCGACATCCATCCCGCTCTGCAAATGCGCGATATGAGTGCCGACCAAACGCACCCGGTCCATACCGGCTACGTGAAGATGGCGCAGGCGTGGAACACCGTCCTCGACAAGTTCATGCGTCCGGCACACTAGCGGGATGTTGAAAAACAACGTTCCGACGTGAGTCTCAACGCCGGTTTGTGAATTTCAGGGAAAGGGGACGATCCGTCGTCCAATCCAGGCGCAGGATCGAAACGATGGTGGTACGACCCGAGCGATGGCAATCGGGTTAAGTACGCTCCCCAGAGGCTCTCCGAGCTGCTAGGGTTTCAACCCTCACCAGCCCGTGGAAGACGCGGAAAACATATGGCTGAACCCGATCATCGAGCTGCCTTGGTGGCTCGCAGCTCTGGTGCTGCTGACCATCCTGGTCATGTCGTTCTACAGCGTCCGCACGGCGATTCTCGTCCTCATCTTGACCGTGCCGCTGCAGCGCTTCATCGTCGTCCCGGGCGTCCTGGGAAACCGCTTCACGCCCCATGAGGCGGCGTTCCTTTCCTGCCTGGCGGCCATCCTCACGCGATGGCGATCCCAGGTCCGCCTGACGCTGCCCTGGTCGGAACCCATCGCCATTCCGCTGTTGACGCTGCTGCTCGTCGGGGTCGCGTCATTGCTCGGCAATCCCTTCGCCGATGTCGGTATCTCCGAGTTGGTGATCCTCGCCTATCTCTACTTGCTGATGCATTTGATCGCCAACCTGGCGACCGAAGAGTCCCTGGCCTTTGTCGTCTATCGGTCTTGGTACATCACCTGCGCCGGCTTCTGCGTCCTGGCGATGGCGGGGGGCTTGCTCCAGTCGATGGGCGTCGAGACCTTCCTGATGGGCGGGCCGCGGTTGATCGTCACCTTCTTCAATCCCAATCAGGCGGGGTCCTTCATCATCGCGGGCGTCTTCTTGTTCCTGGCGAGAGCCACCCACCCCGGGACCCCGCTGTTGCGCAAGCTCATGAATCTGGGGCTGGTCTTCTGTTCGGTGGGTGGCGCCTATTTCATGCAGTCACGGGCCACGGTCCTCGGCGGCGTGACCGGCCTGGGCGTGTTCGTCGTTCTGCGGCGGGCGCGCGTGGGCGCCCTCGCCAGCCTCGTGGCCCTGTTGCTGGTCGCTTCCTACGCGCTGTCGATCTTTCAGGAGAGCAGCGAAGACAACGCGAAGATCTACGACGCCCGCTACTCCGAGGGCGTCGATCCCGAATCAAACTCGGCGCAGGTCCGCATCGAGAACTGGCGAACGGGCATCGAGGCGTTCTCACGCAGCCCGTTGATCGGTATCGGCATTGGCACCCTTTGGTTGCAGGCGCCTCCCACCTCGGGCGAGTCCTACCAGGTACACAACACCTATCTGTCATTCCTCGCCGAGACCGGCGGCATCGGCTTCCTGTTGCTCCTGATCATCGTCATCATCGTCGTTCGCGAGTGCATGGTAGGCATTCATCTAGCGCGCGGCACGCCTTTCGAGGATCCGCTCGTCTCGCTGATCCCCGCACTGGCCTCGCTGGCGGTCTTTAACGTCTTTCACTACGGCATCCGTGCCCGGCACGTCTGGGTCACGATGGGGTTGGTGTTCGTATTCAGGCGCCTGGCTGGCCAGTATGCGTCGGCTGCTCACGCGGGCGCGCCCGAGCCGACACCGCCGGCTCCAGAACCAGGGCCCTCGCCGGCACGACCGCCGTTCCCCAACCTCACGCGGCGCCGCCTGTAGAGCGCGGAGGGTCGCTACACGGTCGCCGGGCGTCGTCGTGCAGACGCCGGGTAGGCGTCTGGTTCGGTCGTTGGACGTGGGGCATACTGCCTGCCGTGCCGTCGGTCCGACACCTGATCATCCGGCTCGCGGAGGAGCGAAAGCCACTGCGTTTCCTCGCTTCGCGCGTGTTGTGGCGCAGCGGTCTGTGCCGTCTGATGACGTTCGGCTTGCCGGGCGGCTATCGGATGCGCTTTCATCCGAGCGCGATCTCGGCGGCGCTGTGGCAGGAGCGCTCTTTTCGGCAAGAAGACGTCGATGTATGCACTTCGATTCTGCGGCCCGGTGACACCTTCGTCGACGTGGGTGCCAACGTGGGGCAGCTGTCGATCGTCGCGGCCCGCCGCGTGGGGCGCCAGGGACGCGTCGTCGCCATCGAGGCGCATCCGCGCACATTCGGTTTTCTGCGCGACAACCTGGCCCTGAACCAGCTCGACTGGGTCGACGCGCGCAACACGGCGCTCGGCGACGAGGAGGGGCGGATCAGCTTCACCGATCTGTCCCTGGACGATCAGAACGCCGTCGCCACCCCCGGAGCCACGGCCTCGGTGGAAGTGCCGCTGACGACGCTGGATTTCCTTTGGCCTGAGACGGCCGGTGATATCCGCCTGCTGAAGATAGACGTCGAGGGGTTCGAGGCCAAGGTTCTCGCCGGCGGCGCCAGCGCGATCCGCCGGTGTGCCGCCCTATACATCGAGGAATCTGAACGCAACCTGGCCCGTTTCGGTTCGAAGCCGGCCGAGCTGCGGCACACACTGAATGGATTGGGTTTCGAGATCTTCGGCTGGAGCGCCGACGGGTGGCGCCGCAATCCGCCCTTCGCCCTCGGGGAGAACAGCCAGAACCTGATGGCCTTGCGCCGCGGAGTGGTACCCGAGATCGACCTCCGCCGGGACTAGGTCACCTCTTAGGTCACCTCTACAGCCGCCGCAGCTTGTTCTTGTCGTGCATCTCTTCTTGATACACGTGCAGGGTTGGCTCGACCGTGCGCTTCAACTCGACCTCCAGCGCCCGCAGCAGCAGCGGCTTCTTCGCCGGCGGCATCTCGACGCGTAGTTCAACGGTGACGCGCGTGTTCTTGTCCAGGCGCGTGCAGGCGATGTCACCGGCCGCCAGGCCCAAACCCGGCGCCAGCCGATCCAGGGCCGTCTGCAGCGTCTGCAAGCGCTGCCCGTGGGTGGCCTCGCGCCAGGCGAGCGCCGGTGGCAGATCCCAGCGATTGCTAACCTCGGCAAAGCCGGTGTGCATCCGATACTGCGCAAGCAGATCGCGCACCATCGCGGCCAGACCACGGAATGCCGGCGTACTCTCCGGTGACAAGATCCCAGCCACCGGGCGTGGCTGGCCGCGCTCACGCAACCCGTACTCCAGCCGAATCACCGCGTGGTTGGCGTCCTCCAGCAGGGGCTTCTCTTCCAGGATGCCGCACAGGCCCTCGAGCAATGCCCGGCGCGTGGGGTCGTCGCCACCGTCGTGCCGCGCCACGCGCACAGTGTGATCGGCGGTGGTCACCAGCACCGCCAGGCGCGCGCCCGCGGCTCGCACCTCCAGCGCCAACTGCTCGGCCGTGGCAGCCGGCAGCGTCCCTTCGTGCCGGTGTTCCTGTTCCTGCAATCGGCGCACGCCTGCGACGTAGATGGCCGGCAAGGTGTCGCCGGTGCCAGCGGCCGCCGCCGCACGCGCGGCGTCCGCCTTTAGGCGCGCGTCCCGCTCCTCACGCGCGCGTTGTGCGCGCGCATATGCCTCGGCCCCACCAGAGGTGGCGGTATCGCCGGCGCCCGCGAACGTCACCTTGAACGCCAGACTGGTCCCCGACGGCGTCGTCTCCACCGCACCCAGCGGCGCGGCCAGCGACCGCAGGTGCCCGAGATCGACGGCGGCGAGCGTGGGCGCGCCCAGCAAGATGGTGACGTCGCCCAGGCCGTCGGTGCGGGCCGCCTCGATCATGTTGAGGATGCTCTTCGAGTGTTCGGGATCGTGCACCCAGTTCTCGAGGAACCGCGCACCGCCACGAAACCCGCGCAGCATCGTGTTCAGGCTGTCCTGGTAGCGCGACATGACGTCGTCGTAGTCGACGATGTTCGTATCTTCCGACGCCGGTGCTTCGCTCATGACCGCCTACCCCTCGTCACCGGTTGTAGAAGGCGCGCACTTGCTCGATGGTGTAGTCGACCTCGGCGTCCGTCAGGTACGGGTGTGCCGGCAGGGTGATGACCTGCTTGGCGTCCGCCTCGGAGATGGGGAAGTCGCCGGCCTTGTAGCCCAGGTGAGCCGCCGCCTTCTGCAGGTGCACGGGGATCGGATAGTGAATCTTCGCCTCGACGCCGCGCTGGTTCAGGAACGCCAGCAGGTCGTCGCGGCGCTCGGCGCGCAGGATGTACAGGTGATAGACGTGGCGGACGCCGGGACGGCGGCGCGGCACGCGGAGGCGCGGCGCCAGATCGCTGAGCGCCTCGTCATACCGGCGCGCGTAGCCGATGCGCTTCTCGGTCAGCGCCGGCACCGTCGGAATCAGGCGGTTGCCGATCACCGCCTGCACCGTGTCCAGGCGCGAGTTGTGGCCGAAGATCTCCACCTCATCGCGGTTTGCCAGGCCGTGGTTGCGGTACAGGCGCAGCTTGGCGGCCAGCTCGGCCGACCGGGTGCAGATGAAGCCGCCGTCGGACCAGACGTTCAGGTTTTTCAGCGGGTGGAGGCTGAACGAGGCAGTCTCGCCCCAGGTGCCCACCGGCTTGCCGTCGATTTGCGCGGCGATGCTCTGGCAGGCGTCCTCCAGCAACAGCAGCTTGCGGCGCGCGGCGATCTCGGCGATGGCCGGCATGTCGGCGGCGTTGCCGGTGTAGTGCACGGGCAGGATGGCCTTGGTGCGCGGGGTGATGGCCGCTTCGATCTTCGCCGGGTCGATGACGAAGCCGTCCTCGCTGTCGACGAACACCGGACGGGCGCCGGTCATGGCGATGGCGCCCACGGTGGCGATGAACGTGGTGGGCGTGGTGATGACCTCGTCGCCCACGCCGATGCCCAGGATCTTCATGGACAGGATCAGCGCGTCGGTGCCGCTGGCGACGCCGATGGCGTGCGGCAGCCCGACCAGCTCCGAAAAGCGGCGCTCGAACTCTTGCAGCGGTTTGCCCAGCGTCAGATCGCCGGTGGGAATGAACGCCCGCAGATCGCCCAGGTAGGCGTCGACGTCGGCGAACTGGCGGTCGAGATAGGAGAAAGGCACGCGCATCATCGGTTGGCTCCCTGAAACGCCCGGATCTGGCGAATGACGTGTTCGAGCTGAGCGGAGGTCAGGTCGGGGTGAATGGGCAGGCTGAGGATACGACCGGCCTGGGCCTCGGTGACGGGAAAGCTTCCCGGACCGTAGCCGGTGCCCTTGGCTGCGTCGGTCAGGTGAATGGGCGTCGGATAGTGAATCGACGTGCCCACGCCGGTGGCCGCCAGGTGTTCCTTCAATCCATCGCGCCGATCCGACTGGATGACAAAGGTGTGATAGACGGCGCGTTCGTGCGGCCGGTCCCCGGGAACGATCAGCCCTGGCACGCCGGCCAGGCCCTGCTGGTAGACGACCGCGTTGGCGCGTCGCTTCGCCGTCCAGCCCTCGAGCTGCTTCAGCTTGACCAACAGAATGGCGGCCTGGATGGTGTCGAGGCGCGAGTTCACCGCCCACTCGGCGTAGTCGCCGCGTGCGCGCAGGCCGTTGTCGCGCAGACGGCGCAGCTTTTGGGCCAACTCGGCGTCGTTGGTGGTGACGACGCCGCCGTCGCCGCAGGCGTTCAGCGTCTTCAACGGGTGCAGGCTGAAGCAGCCGGTCGTCCCCAGGCTGCCCACGCGGCGCCCGCGGTACTCGGCCATCACCGACTGCGCCGCGTCTTCGATCACCGCCAGGCCGCGCGCGCGCGCCAGTTCCAGCAGCGGATCCATGTCGGCGGGACGTCCCGTCAGGTGCACGGGCAACAGCGCCTTGGTGCGCGGCGTGATCGCCTGCGCCACCAGCGCGGGGTCTAGATTCAGATCGCCGCCCACGTCGGCGAAGCGGGGCGTCGCCCCGGCGATGGCGATGGCCGCCGCGCTGGCGATGAACGAGTTCGGCGCCGTGATGACCTCGTCACCCGGGCCGATGCCCAGCGCCCGCAGCGACAGCACCAGCGCGTCCGCGCCCGAGCCGACGCCGATGGCGTGGCCGACGCCGCACACCTCGGCGAACGCCTTCTCGAACCGCTCGACCTCGGTGCCCAGGATGAAGTCGCCGCGATCGATCACCGCGCCGACGGCGGCCAGCAACTCGGATTTCAGGGGCGCGTGTTGCGCGGCCAGATCCACATAGGGAACCGAGAGGTGCCCCGCGGTGCTCAAAACGGCCCTGTGAACGAGTTGTCGGGGATGTCGAGCGGCGAGCTGCCCTCCTCGGGCAGCGTCAGCTGCGACCCGCTCTTGCCCAGCATGTCACCGACGGTGCGCACCACGTCGACCGCGCGCGGGTAGCAGAGCTTGGCCAGCGACGGCGTGCTGGGCGTGGGAACGTCGACCAGGGCCAGGCGGCGCGGCGCGCTGCGCAGCTTGTCGAAACATTCTTCGGTGGCTCCCGCCACCACTTCGCCCGCGAAGCCGCCGAATTTCCAGCCGGTGTCGCACACCAGCAGGTGGCCGGTCTTGCGCACCGACTCGTAGATGGTGGCGGTGTCCAGCGGCCGCAGCGAGCGGATGTCGATCACCTCGGCGTCGACGCCGCTCTTCGCCAGCGCCTCGGCCGCGCGCACCGCCTCCAGCACCATGTGCGAGATGGCGACGATGGTGACGTCCTTGCCGGCGCGGGCGACGCGCGCCTTGCCCAGCGGCACGCGGTACAGGTCCTCCGGCACCGGGCCGAAGGTGCCGTGCAGCCAGCGGTGCTCGAGGAAGATGACGGGGCTGTCGTCCTCGATGCTGGAGATCAGCAGCCCTTTGGCGTCCGCCGCCGTGGCCGGCATGACCACCTTCAAACCGGGAACGTGCGCGAACCAGGCCTGCAGACTCTGCGAGTGCTGCGGGCCCTGCCCCCAGCCACGGCCGATGATCAAGCGGATCACCAGCGGCACCTTCTGCACGCCGGCGAACATGTAGTGCCACTTGGCCGCCTGGTTGACGATCTGCTCCATCGCCAGCAACGCGAAGTCGACGCGCTGGTGCATCATCACCGGCCGCATGCCCACCAGCGCCGAGCCGATGGCGATGCCGGTCATGCCGTTCTCGGACGTCGGCATGTCCATTACCCGCTGCTTGCCGTACTTCTGCTCCAGGCCCAGCGTGGTACCGAAGATCCCCTTCGGATCGGGGACGCCCAGGCCCATCACGTAGACCGACGGATCCTTGGCCAAGGACAGGTCCAGCGCTTCGCGGATGGCTTCGTTGAACTTCAGCGTGCGGCTCACGGATGCAGGTGCTCCCAAAGCTTGTCTTCGCCGGGGAAGGGGCTCGCCTTGGCGAAGGCGAACGCGTCGTCGGCCTCGGCCTCCATCGCGCGTGTCAGTGCGTCCAGCTCGGCCTGGCTGTAGACGCCGTCCTTCAACAGGCGCGCCGCCAACCGCGGCACCGGATCTTTCTTCTTCCACTCTTCGTATTCCGCCGGCGTGCGGTACCCGATGTCGTTGTCGTAGTTGGGGCCGCAGTGCTCGCGCCAGCGATAGGTCACGAACTCGAGGAATGACGGTCCGCCGCCGGCGCGTGCCTTGTCCACCGCGATCTTGGTGCGCTCGTACACGCCCACCACGTCATTTCCGTCGCCGGTCCAGGCCTCGATGCCGTGCCCGCGCGCCAGGTCGGTCACCCCGCGGTTGTCCGGCTGCCGCACCGACAGCGGCGAATAGACGGAGAAGAAGTTGTTTTCGCAGATGAACACGATCGCCAGCTTGTGCAGCGCCGCGTAGTTGACCGCCTCGTGAAAGACGCCTTCTTCCGTGGCGCCCTCGCCGAAGTATGCAATGGTGACGCGCTCTTCGCCTTTCATCTTGGCGCCGAAGGCGGCCCCCACGGCGATGGGCAGGGTGCTGCCCACGATGGGGACGGCGCCCAGGAATCCCGCCGAGACATCGATCAGGTGCATCGAGCCACCCTTGCCCTCGCAGCAACCGGTGACCCGACCGTACAGCTCGCCCAGCATGGCGCGCAGCGAGCCGCCCTTGGCCAGATAGTGCGCGTGCGCGCGATGGGTTGACAGCGCGTAGTCGCGCGGCTCCAGCGCCACCGACACGCCGGCGGCCACCGCCTCCTGCCCCACGGACAGATGAACGGGGCAGCGCATCTCCTGTTCCGAATAGCGCGCGGCGATCTGCTCCTCGACCACGCGGATGCGCAGCATCTCTTTGTACAAGCGCTTCAACAGGTCTGCGTGCGGCATCGGAATCCAGCCTTATTGCAGGTCGGTGAAGTGGGCGCAAGCACGCCGCACGATCTCCTCGCCCAGCGCCAGCGACGCAGTGGCGGCCGGCGACGGCGCGTTGCAAACGTGCAACGCGCGGGGCCGTTCCACGATGACGAAGTCGTCGGCCAGCTGACCGGTGGGCATCAACGCCTGCGCCCGCACGCCCGCGCCGCCGCGCTCGACGTCGGCCGGACCGATCTCGGGGACCAGCCGGCCCAGGGCGGCCACGAACGCGCCCTTGCTGAACGAGCGCCACATCTCCCCCATCCCCGTGCGCCAGTACCGCCCGGTCATGCGCCAGAATCCGGGGAACAGCGCCATCTCCGACAAGTCGCGCGGGTTCAGCTTCCAGCGGTGATACCCCTCACGCGCGAAGGCGAGCACCGCGTTGGGGCCGCCCTCGACTCCGCCGCCGATCATGCGCGTCAGGTGTACCCCCAGAAAGGGGAACCGCGCGTCCGGCACGGGATAGATCAGACCCCGCACCAGCCGGCATGCCTCGGGCGTCAGCTGGTAGTACTCGCCGCGAAACGGCACGATGTGCGCCTCGGGCCTTGCCCCCTCCAGGCGCGCCACCCGGTCGGCGTGCAGGCCCGCGCAGCTGATCATCGCCCGCGCCGTCACCGCCTCGCCACCCGCCACCTTCAAGGTGACGGCCGCCGCCTCGGTGCGGATCGCCTTCACGCGCGCGCCCGTGCGGACGACGACGCCCGCCGCCTCGGCCGCGCGGCGCAGCTCGCGCGCCACGTGGGCGTAGTCGACGATGGCGGCCTCCGGCACGTGCAACGCGCGCAGGCCGGCCGCGTGCGGTTCGATCGTCCGGATGCCCGCCTCGCCCACCATCGTCAGGCGCGGCACGCCGTTGGCCGTGCCGCGCCGGTGCAGCTCCTCCAGCGCGGGAAACTCGGCCTCCGTCGTCGCCACCACGACCTTGCCGCACTCCTCGAAGGGAATGCCGCGCTCGCGGCAGAACGCCTTCATGGCGGTGCTGCCCGACACCGCCAGCCGCGCCCGCGCCGAACCCGGCTTGTAGTACAGGCCCGAGTGAATGACGCCGCTGTTGTGGCTGGTCTGGTGCGCGCCGGGTTCCGCCTCCTTTTCCAGCACCATCACGCTGCGCCCGGGACGGGCGCGCGCGAATTGCAGCGCCGTGGCCAGCCCGACGATGCCGCCGCCGACGATGACCAGATCGACGGTCCGCTCGGTGTCTGTCAGGCGACGGTCCAAGACCACGACGATGACCACAACATCAATGCGCCGCTTGCCCGCCGGTCATGATCTGCGGCGTGATGCGCAGCGTGCCGTCGGCGGTGGTCGCCAGCCACAGGATCCTCGCGATCGGCCCCACCCGCCGCACGAAGCCCTGGCGGGCGGAGTTGTCGAGCTCGTCTTGCGGCATGCCGATGTAAGTCAGCTCCTTGTGCTCCGGCGCGCAGACGCCGTACTCGGCGATGGTGGGCAGGCCCTTGGGACCGTCGATGTATGAGTAGACCGCGACCCAGGTCCGCTTCGTTTCTTCCGGTGTCCATCCCTCGGTCAGGCGGGCCGTCAGCTCGGCCGCATCCGGGGTCGCGTCGTTTCCCAGGGTGAACCCCGTGTAGTTCGTATAGATGACCGCCGTCAGCCCCGTCGGGTCGAGCAGCGGCCGCACCGCCTTGCCGTCCTGAACGATACGATCCTTGGTGTGAACGGACGCCAGCGCGCCGTTCACGTTCTTGAAGCCAAGGACGAAGGTCAGCAACAACAAGGCGATGACGCGGCGGCGCCCCGAAAAGACGGACACCACCAGAAAGATGGTGAGCAAGCTGAGCACCGGCACCACCGGCGTCCACAGACGCGACAGAACGCCTGGCCGCGGTGACACCTTCATCACCATGATGGGGACGAGCGGCAGCAAGCCGGCGACCACCAAGGCCAGCACCGGCCGGCGCAAGATCGCCGTCCCCAACGCCACGATGCCCTTGCCACGACGGCCCCCGGACAACGACGCGTCCGTGGTGGCGGCGGCAGCAACGGCGGAGTGATCCATCCGCCGGATCACGACGAAGACCAGGGCCGCCAGAAAAGCGCCGAACAACAGCGCGGGGCCGTTTCCCGCGCGCAAGTCGACCTCTCCCGCCTTCTTGAACAGCTCACCCAGGGTCGCGCTCCACAGCGCCGTGGGCAGACGGAGGGGCAGCTCCAGGAGCCGCTTGAGACCTTGCGCTCTCAGCTGATACTCCGGTCTCACGGTCTGGCGCGCCGCTGCCTCCGCCGTGACGTGATAGGCCACGTAGCCGGCGATCCCGATCGCGACCATCATCGCGATGATCACCAGAGTTCGTTTGCGCGGATATTTCCCCGGATAGAGGCACTCGATCGCCAGCAGCAGCACGCCTGTAGCCATGAGCGCCGCCACGCCGTACTCGGAGACGAGGATGCCTAAGAAGATCAGCGCCGCCGAGAGGGCGACCGCGGCGCCGAAGACGGCGACCGACCGCATCCGGGCATGGTGACAGAGCAAGAGCGCCGAGAAGACCGACACGGTGCTGAGCTGGTGAATCGTCGGCACCACGATGAGGATGAGCTGCGTCTCGGCCACGATGGGGGACATGGCCAGCAGGCCCGCGAACAGCGCGTACTGTTGGTATCGCGGAAAGAAGGTTTTCCAAAGGCTGGCCGTGATCCATCCAGTCAGGATCCACATCGGCACGTGGAAAAAGGCGGATGCCACCTTCATCGATCCGGTCTGGGTGAGCAGCCACATGAGGTAGCCGGAGAACGGCCGCTCGCGCATGGAGAGCCGGAACGACTCCGGACCGTGCTCCTGGAGCATCAGCATCAGGTCGCCGTCGTCCCAGATCGGGAAGGCGCGCAGCGCGCCGTAGAGCAGGGGCAGGAACGCGACGCTCAGGACCGCGAGGAGAATCGGCAGCTGGAGCGACGAGCGGGAGGGCGTCCGAGCCGCGGAGTGCGGCTGCGCGGGAGATTCCACGGCGCCGGAGTTAAACAAGGCGTGTCTGGTGTGTCCAGGGGAGCGCTGGGCGCGTATCGCGTTTCGACGACGCAACGGTGCGCCTGACGCGCGTCGTTGCAGGGTGACGGTGCTACGGTGGTGTCGTGTTGCGTGTTGTTGATTGATGGAAAAGCCCCTCGTTCTGCTACGCGACGGTCCGACGTCCGACCGCGTGAGCCCTCTGGCATCGCCGACCGAACGGGATATGATTCGCCGCGACCTCGGAGCACGACTAGCCAATGGCAATGACCGAACATACGGACCTGATCCTCGACGGGACAAAAATGGCCTGGCACCTGGATCGGGTGCGCGCCTGGGAACGGGGCGAGCGCATCGCGCCCATCACCATCGACATGGCGCTGACCCGGGCGTGTAACTACGCCTGCCACTTCTGCTACGCCATGCTGCAGGAGAACGACCGCGGCACCATCACGAAGGAGGTCATCACCAACTTCTTGGATGACTGCGCCGAGATCGGCGTCAAGGGCATCAGCCTGGTGTCGGATGGCGAAAGCACGATCTCCCCTGTCTTCGTCGACGCCGTCGTGCACGGCAGCGAGGTCGGGTTGTCGATGGCCTGCGGCACCAACGGCTTCATCTTCAACCGCCGCAAGCTGGAAGAGATCCTTCCCCACCTGACCTACCTGCGCATCAACATCTCCGCCGGCGAGCGCAAGCGCTACGCAGAGATCATGGGCGTTCGCGAGGAGTGGTTCGATCGCGTGGTCCAGAACATCCGCGACATGGTCGACATCAAGAAGAAGAACAAGCTGCCGGTCACCATCGGGCTGCAGATGGTCCTCGACCCGCGCTACGGGGACCAGGTGTTGCCGCTGGCGCGCCTGGGCAAAGAGCTGCGCCCCGACTACCTGATCATCAAACACTGCAGCGACGACGAGGACGGCACCCTGGGCGTCGACTACGCCGCCTACGATCGTCTGTACGACACCCTACGCCAGGCCGAGGCGCTGTCCGACGACGAGTACGCGGTGCGGGTGAAGTGGTCGAAGATCGAGGCCAAGGGACAGCGCAGCTACCAGCGCTGCTACGGGCCGCCGTTCCTGTTGCAGATTTCCGGGTCGGGCCTGATCGCGCCCTGCGGGATGCTGTTCAACGAGCGCTACAAGAAGTTCCACATCGGCAACATCTGCGAGGAGCGCTTCAAGGACATCTGGGCCTCCGACCGTTACTGGGACGTCGTCAACTACCTGGCCTCGCCCGAGTTCAACGCGCAGAAGATGTGCGGCACCTTGTGCCTGCAACACAAGGTCAACGAATTTCTCGACGGCCACAAGAAGGGCCTCACCGTCCTGAATGAGCCCTCCGGGCCGCCGCCGCAGCACCTGGATTTCGTCTGAAGGACTGAAGGACCTCCGTGGTATCGGCCGGTAAGCCCACACTTTCTATTGTCGTCCCCGCCCTGAACGAGGAGGCGAACATCCGGGACGCCGTCCGCGAGGCGATCGCCGCCCTCGGCGATCGCTTTGCCGACTACGAGCTGCTGCTGTTCAACGACGGCAGCACCGACCGCACCGGCGAGATCATGGACGAGTTGGCGGCCGCCGATCGCCACATCCGCGTCACCCACAACGCCAAGTCGCAGAACCTGGGCGGCGTCTACAAGCAGGGCATCGCGCTGGCGCGCATGGAGTATCTGTTGATGGTGCCGGGCGACAACGAGAACCCGGGCCATGCGTTGCAAGCGCCCTTCGACGCCATCGGCAAGGCGGACATCGTGCTTCCCTTCCCCGAAAACTCTCTGGTGCGCGGCTGGCCCCGACACGCCGGTTCGCGCGCGTACGTGAACCTCATCAACCTGCTGTTCGGTCTCAACGTCCGCTACTACAACGGGACGGTCATCCACCGCGTCGAATTTCTGCGCGGCCTCGACATCAAGACCAGCAGCTTTGCTTACCAGGCCGAGATCCTGCTGAAGCTGTTGTGTGCCGGAAAGAGCTTCGTGGAGGTCGGCATCCGCATCGAACCTCCGAAGCCGGGTCGCGTTTCCCGCGCCTTCCGCTGGAAGAACCTGGTACAGGTGGGCAAAACCATGGGCGACCTATTCATGGACCTTCGTGTTCGCAAAAGCTTTCCGACGTTTCCCTCCCCGGCAGTGAAGCCGACCGCGCTGCCGGTGCCGGGTACTCCCGGCCAGGCGACCGACAAGGACGGGATCGCCCGTGCCCTCTAGAACGGTTCTGGTCACGGGCGGTGCCGGATACGTCGGCAGTGCGCTGGTGCCCCAGTTGCTGGCGCGCGGCCACCGGGTCAAGGTGCTCGACCTGTACCTCTTCGGCGATGACGTGCTGAAGGCGGTGAAAGGCCATCCGGGCTTGGAGGAGATCAAAGGTGACCTGCGCGATCAGGCGCTGTTGAAGCAGCACCTGGCTGGCTGCGACACGGTATTGCACCTGGCCTGCATCTCCAACGATCCCAGCTTCGATCTCGATCCCACCCTGGGGCGCTCCATCAACTTCGACGCCTTCGAGCCCCTGGTGCGGCTGTCGCGCGATGCTGGGGTCAACCGGTTTATCTACGCGTCCTCGTCCAGCGTCTACGGCGTCAAGGACGAGCCCTCGGTGCACGAGGACATGTCCCTCGAGCCGCTGACCGACTACTCGAAGTTCAAGGCGATGTGCGAGGAGATCCTCGCCCGCTACCAGGCGCCCGGATTCACAACGGTGACCATCCGCCCCGCCACCGTGTGCGGGTACGCGCCGCGGCAGCGGCTGGACGTCATCGTCAACATCCTGACCAACCACGCGGTCAACACCGGCACCATCAAGGTCACCGGGGGAGCACAGAAGCGGCCCAACATTCACATCCAGGACATGGTCGACGTCTATCTACTGCTGATGGACGTCCCCTCCGAGAAGATCGCCGGCCGCATCTACAACGTCGGCACCGAGAACTTCACCGTCATGGAGCTGGCCAACAAGGTCCGCGCGGTGGTGGGACCCGAGAAAGTCCAGCTGGTGGTGACCCCCACCAACGACAACCGCTCGTATCACATCTCGTCGGAACGTGTGGCGCGCGAGCTGGGCTTCCAACCCCGCCATACCATCGAGGAGGCGGTCACCGATCTGATGGCGGCCTTCGCCCGCGGCGACCTGGCCAACTCGATGACTGACAGCCGCTATTTCAATGTGGCCGCGTTGAAGGCGCTGAAGCTCGCGTGAGTCGTTGCCTGGTCACCGGCGGCGCCGGGTTCATCGGTTCACATCTCGTCGATCGGCTGGTGGCGGACGGCCACTCGGTCGTGGTGCTGGACAACTTCGCCACCGGGCGGCCCGAGAATCTGGAGCAGCACCGGAACAACACCGCTGTAAAGGTAGTGCGCGTCGACATCGCCGAGGCGGAGGCCATTGGCCCTACCTTCGAGGGTGTGGAGCGGGTCTTTCATCTGGCGGCGTTGGCCGACATCGTGCCGTCGATCCAGCGGCCGCTCGACTACCACCGCGCCAATGTCGACGGCACCATCGCCGTGCTAGAGGCGGCGCGAGCGGCCGGCGTCAAGCGCCTGGTCTACGCGGCGTCGTCGTCGTGCTACGGCCTGCCCGACACCTACCCGACGCTGGAGACCGCCGAGCCGCGTCCGCAGTACCCCTACGCGCTGACCAAATACCTCGGCGAGCAGTACGTGTTGTTCTGGGGAAAGCTGTACGACCTGCCGGTGGTGTCGTTGCGGTTCTTCAACGTTTACGGCCCGCGCTCGCGCACCTCGGGCGCTTATGGCGCGGTGTTCGGCGTTTTTCTTGCCCAGAAGCTGGCCGGCCGGCCGTTCACCGTCGTCGGCGACGGCACGCAGACGCGCGACTTCACCTACGTGACCGACGTGGTGGACGCCGTCGCCACTGCCGGCGCTTCCGATGTCCGGGGCGAAATCATGAACGTGGGCAGCGGCGGGGCGTACAGCGTCAACCGCTTGGTCGAGCTGATCGGCGGCGAGGTGGTCCATATCCCCAAGCGCCCCGGCGAGCCCGACCGCACGGAAGCGGACATCGGCAAGATCACCCGGTTGTTGGGTTGGCGGCCGCGCGTACGTTTCGAGGACGGCGTACGCGCCATGATGTCCCAGATCGAGGCCTGGCGGACCGCGCCCGTGTGGACGCCCGATTCGATCTCCGAGGCGACGCGCGAATGGTTCCAGTACCTCGGGCGGGAGAGCCGGCCATGAGTGCTCCTCTCGAGAGCAAGAAGGTCCTGACCGTCGCCGCGCTGGAGAAGGTGGTGCGGGGGTTGAAACGCGAAGGCAAGCGGGTGGTGCACACCCGCGGCGCCTTCGACCTGCTGCAGCCCACGCACATCCAGCGCCTGGAGGCGGCACGCCGCGAAGGCGACGTGCTGGTGGTGACCGTTCGTTCCGACGAACAGCTGGGTGATGCCCGCCCCACCCTGGAGCAGGGCCTGCGCGCCCGCATCCTGGCGGCCCTGCCTTGCGTCGACTACGTCGCCATCGAGGAGGAGCGCTCGCCGGACGTCACCATCAAGCTGCTGGACCCAGACGTGTGCGTGCCGGGCGCCGACGGTGACGCGCCGGCGAAGCCCGCCGCCGAGGAGGGCAGCCCATTCTCCGCCGAGGGGCGGGCGTTCCTGCGCAACTTCGTCACCAAGTACACGGCCGACCAGGTGATCGATCACCTGAAATCGCTGAAAAAGATGAAGGTGCTGGTCGTCGGCGACACCATCATCGACGAGTACCACTTCGTGCGGCCCTTCGGCATGCCGCTGAAGTCGCCTATCATCGCCTCGCAGTTCCTGGAGGGCGAGTCGCACGCCGGCGGCATCCTGGCCGTCGCCAACCATGTGGCCGGGTTCTGCGGCGAGGTGCACCTGGTCACGGGCCTGGGCGCCGCCGATTCGCGCGAGGACTTCATCACCCGGCACCTACGTTCGAACATCACCTCGAAGTTCATCGTGCGCCCCGATGCGCCGACGACGGTCAAGCGCCGCTACACGCGCAAGTTCCTGGTGCAGAAGCTGTTCGAGGTGTCGTTTTTCAACGATGCGCCGCTGTCCCCCGAGCTGGACGAGCAGGTGTGCCGGCATCTGGCCGAGGTGATCGGCAACTACGACCTGGTGGTGGTGGCGGACTTCGGTCAGGGCTTCATCTCGCCGAAAGCGATCGATGTCCTCTGCCGCAGCAAAGCTTTCCTGGCGGTGAATGCCCAGATGAACAGCATCAACCTGGGCTATCACGTCGTCACCCGCTATCCGCGCGCCGACTACGTTTGCATCGACGAGGACGAGCTGCGGCTCGCTTGCCGCGACCGCTACAGCCCGGTGGAACAACTGCTACGCAAGCTGGGCACCGAGATGCGGAGCGACCTCCTGACGGTAACCCGCGGCCACCATGGATCGCTGACCTACCAGCCCAAGAAGGGCATGTCGGCGGTCCCGGTGCTGTCGCGCGAGGTGGTGGACACCATCGGCGCCGGCGACGCCTATCTGTCGGTGACAGCGCCGTGCGTGCGGGCAGGCTTCCCGCCCGAATTGATCGGGTTCATCGGCAATGCGGTGGGCGCGCTGGCAGTCAAGATCCTGGGCAACCAGCAGCCGGTCGCTCCAGAAATGCTGTTCGAATCGGTCAAGCAGCTCTTGAGGTGATCATGTCTCCCGAAGAACGAGTGACGTTTGCCCGCCACTACACCACCAATCTGTCCAAGGTCCTCGGCGATCTGCCGTTCGAGGCCATCGGAAAGTTCCTGCACCTCATGGAGAAGGCCTACCTGGCCCGCCGCCACGTCTTCATCGCCGGCAACGGCGGCAGCGCCGCGACCGCGTCGCACATGGCCAACGATCTCCTGTGGGGTGTGGCGCAGCGGGGCCGGCCTGGGTTCCGCACCATCGCGCTTTCCGACAACACGCCCGTGTTGACCGCCATTGCCAACGACAAATCGTACACGGATGTGTTCTCCGTGCAGCTGGAGGCACTGGCCGACCGTGACGACGTGCTGGTGGTGATCACGGGCAGCGGCAACAGCCCGAACATCGTGCGCCTGGTGGAGCTGGCCAAGCAAAAGGGGCTGACCACGGTGGGCTTCCTCGGCTTCGGTGGCGGCAAGGTCGGCCCCATGGTTGACATCCCCATCACCATCCCCTCCAGCGACTACGGCCCGGTCGAGGACCTGCACATGATGCTGGACCACCTGTGCATCGCGCACCTGCGCGCCTGGGTGGACCGCGGATGTCCGGCGTCCTAGCGAGGAAACCGGGATGAGTCAGGCGGCCGTCTTCGTCGATCGCGACGGAGTGCTGGTCCGCGACGTCGATCTGCTGCTGCGCGCCGAGGACATCGAGATCTTGCCCGGCGTTCCCGCGGCGCTGCGCCGGCTGCACCAGGCGGGACTGCAGATCGTGGTCATCACCAATCAGCCGGTGGTGGCGCGCGGCCTGCTGTCCGAGGCCCAGGTGGAGGCGATCGAAGAGGAGATTCACGCCCGCCTGCACGCCGCCGGCGGCCACGTCGACGCGTTCTACTATTGTCCCCACCACCCGAACGCCACCCTGGCCCACTACCGGATGGCTTGCGATTGCCGCAAGCCGCGCCCCGGTCTGTTGCAGCAGGCGGCGCGCGAACGCAACCTGGCGCTCGCCGCCAGCACCATGGTCGGCGATCGCCCCACCGATGTCGCCGCTGGCCGGCGCGCCGGGTGCCGCGCCGTGCTGGTGGAGACGGGGATGCACCTGGCGCCTCCCATCGTGTCGGCGGACGGACCGCTCGGCGACTGGGCCGTACCCGATCACCGCTGCGGTGATCTGGCCGCCGCCGCCGAGTGGATTTTGGGGGTGAGGACGTGAAGGCGTTGATCCTGGCGGCCGGGCACGGCACCCGCTTGGGCGACCTGACGCGCGATCGGCCAAAGCCCATGTTGCCTATCGGTGAGGAACCGCTGATCGCGCACACGTTGCGTTATCTGGCGCGCCACGGCTACGACCACATCGCCATCAACCTGCACTTCCGCCCGGAGATCATCGAGAACCACGTGGGCGACGGGCGCCAGTTCGGCGTGTCCGTCACCTATTCGCACGAGGAGGCGCTGCTGGGCACAGCCGGCTCGGTCAAGCGGTTGGAGCCCTTCTTCCGCGGCGAGCCCGACTTCCTGGTCATCTACGGCGATCTGCTGATCGACCAGGACCTGGGCCAGTTGCTGCACTTTCACCGCGCCTCGGCGGCGGCGGCCACGCTGCTGCTGCATCAGCGCCCGGGCTCGAACAGCCTGGTGCGCCGCGAGGACGACGGACGCATCACCGATTTTCTCGAACGGCCCAGCGACGAACAACGCCGGCGCGCACCCCACCCCTGGGTCAACTCTGGCGTGCAGATCCTGGGACCGCGCATCCTGCAGGCCATACCGGCGGCCGGCGCCTGCGATCTGCCGCGCGATATCTACGTCCCCTTGCTGTCCCAAAAACGAGAACGCATTTACGGCTTTCCCTTGTCCGGGTACCGCTGCGCCATCGACTCGCCCGAACGTCTGGCCGCCGCCCAGAGCGCCTTCGCCGAAGGCCGGTACCGCGTCCGGTAGCTCGCGACCCCCGTGCTATCGTAGCGCGCTTGCGACGATGAAGATTCCGCTCGTCGACCTGAAAGCGCAGTACATCGCCCTCAAGCCGGAGATCGACGCCGCCATGGCCCGCGTGATCGATCGCTGCAGCTTCATCCTGGGCGAGGAGGTATCTCGGTTCGAGCGATCGTTCGCCGACTTTTGCGGCACCGCGGCGCCGGCCGTGGGCGTCGCCTCCGGCAGCGCCGCCCTGCACCTGTCGTTGCTGGCCTGCCAGGTCGGCGCGGGCGACGAGGTCATCACGACGCCGCAGACGTTCGCCGCCACGGTCGAGGCCATCGTCAACGTGGGCGCGCGGCCGATCTTCGTGGACATCGATCCCCACACCTACGCCATCGATCCCCAACAGATCGCGGAGGCGGTGACGCCCAGGACCCGGGCCATCATCCCGGTCCACATCTATGGGCATCCGGCGGACATGGATCCGATCATGGACCTGGCCCGGTCCCGGAACCTGTACGTCATCGAGGACGCCGCCCAGGCGCACGGCGCCACGTACAAAGGCAAGACCGTGGGCAACATCGGCCATCTCGGCTGTTTCAGCTTTTTCCCTGGCAAGAACCTGGGCGCGTTCGGCGACGCGGGCGCCGTCACCGGCACCGACGAGCAATTGCTGGCGCGGGTGCGCCGCTTGCGCGACCACGGTCGTAGCTCAAAGTCCGAACACGTGGAAGTCGGCTGGGGCGAGCGGCTCGACGCCCTGCAAGCCGCCATCCTGGACGTCAAGCTGACGAAGCTGGCGGCATGGAACGAGCGGCGCCGCCTCCACGCCCAGCGATACACGGAGGCGCTGGCCCACGGTCCGGTTGCGCCACCCATCGAGTCGCTCCACTGCCGCCACGTCTATCACCTGTACGTCATCCGAACGCCGCGCCGCCAAGCGTTGCTGGAGCGCTTGCAGGAGCGAGGCATCGGCGCCCGCGTTCACTACACCATGCCGTTGCACCAGCAACCCGCCTACCGGGCGTGGGCGGCGGGCACACTTCCGGTGGCCGAGCGCCTCTGCGAAGAGGTGCTGTCGTTGCCCATCTTCCCTGAGCTGGATGACGAGCAACGCGCCCTGATCGCCGCCGAGGTGCTTGCCTTTCATCACAACCAATGACCGCCACCAACGAAATGGACGGGAGGCGTTCCGACGGGCAACGCCCCTTCCTGCTGATCAGCTTCTTCTACCCACCGTTCCAGACCGTGGGCGCCCTGCGCCTCTCCAAGTTGAGCAAGCACCTGCCCCGCTTCGGCTGGAGGCCCACGGTGCTGACGGTGGCCAACGACACCAACCCGGCCACCATGCCCGTCGAGGTGCCGGAGGAATGGGTTCACCGCACCCGCATGCTCGACGTCAACGTCTTGCCCAAGTTGGTGCTGGGCAAGAAGCGCATTGCCGAACAGGGATTCTGGAACCTGGCGCCGACCCCCCGCGGGCGCCTGCTGGGCAGCGCCGGGCGCCTCTACCGCAACCTGGTCAATTTCCCCGACGGACAGATCGGCTGGTTGCCGTCGGCGCTCGCGCGCGGGGCGGCGCTGGTGCGGGCCGAGCGGCCAGCCCTCGTCTACAGCAGCGCCATGCCGGCCACCAGCCACCTGGTGGCGGCCGGACTGGCGCTGCGCTTCGGCCTGCCCTGGATCGCCGAGTTTCGCGATCCCTGGACGGACAATCCCAACTACGACCGGCCGCCCATCCTGGCTGCCGTCGAGCGCCTGCTGGAAACCAAGACCATGGCCAATGCCCGGCGCATCGTCAGCGTCACGCCCGAAATGGTGGAGCAGCTGTCCCGCCGGTTCGGCCTGCCCGGTGAGCTGGTTCCGAACGGATTCGATCCCGAGGACGCCCCGGCGGGGATCCAGCTGACGTCGGCGTTCACCATGACGTTCACCGGCATGGTCTACCCTGGCAAACAGTCGTTGCGTCCCCTCTTCGAGGCGCTGGTCGAGCTCCGTCGAACGGCCGAGGTTCCTCCCGGCTTTCTGGTGCGTCTGGTGGGCCGGCACGTGGCGGCGCTGGCCCAGGAGGCCAACAGTGCCGGCGTCAGCGACCTGGTCACGGTGATGCCCCAGATGTCACGCGAGGAGGCATTGCGCCTGCAAGCGGAGTCGACGGTGCTGCTGTTGCCGCTGTGGACCGACGAGAATCTGGGGTCGTGGTACCCGGCGAAGATGTTCGAGTACATGGGCGCCCGGCGGCCCATCCTGGCCATCGGTCCCTGGAAGAACGAGGCGGCGCGCCTGCTGTCCACGCGCGGTGCGGGCTGGGTGGGCTCCACCACCGATGAGATGGTGCCGCTCTTGCGGCGCTGGTTCGAGGACTACCGGCGCGGGGGGGCGGCCGCGGTCCAGCCGGGCACGCTGCTGGAGGACTTCCGCCGTGACCGCGCCGCCGAGCGCCTGGCGCAGGTGTTCGACCAGGTGGCGGGCCCTTGACAGACCTGTACCCCCAAGGCCGCGCGCTCGGCCCCCAAAAGGTGGTAGCCTGCGCGCGTCAGAGTTTCTCGTGCGGGACCCGACTACAGCGCGCTTGCGTGGCCCGCTTCGCCTCTTCGCCCAGACGGCCGGCACCCGTGTGCTCGGATTGGCGTCCAGTGCCCTGCTGGTGGTGGTGCTCTCGCGTGCCCTCGCACCCGCCGAATACGGCGTCTACGCGCTCTTCACGTCGACCTACATCTTCGGGAACCTGCTCCTCGGTCTGGGGTTGTCCGGCAACCTGACAGCGCTGGCACCGGGGCGCGACCAGGCCACCGCCGAGCGGCTGCTGGCGACCTTTTTCGTCGCCGAGCTGGCGCTGGGCGCCGTCCTGCTCTCCATCACCTTGCTGCTGGGCCTCGACGGTGCCCTGGCCACAGGGATGGCCGTGGGCCCTTACCGCGCGGCGTTGCGTCTCGTTCTCCTGCTGACCTGGATCGACCTCGGCGCGGGCAGTTGCCTGAACTACCTGCTGGCGCGCAAACGGTTTGGCACCGCCAACGTGCTGACCCTGCTGCGCAGCAGCCTGCTGGCGCCGGCGTTGGCGGTGGTCTGGTGGGGGCATGGCTCGCTCGCGCTGACGACACTGGCAGCGATGTGGCTGGCGGGCACAGTGGTGGCGCTTGTGTTCGGCGTGATCGCCTCGGGTCTTCCCCGCGCCTTGCGTGGAGGCCTGCAGCTGGATGTGTTGGGGCCGGGGCTCCCCTTCGGCGTCATGCTCGCGTGCCAGTCGGTGAGCTTCTACTTCCTCAAGCTGGCCGACCGATACTTTCTCGCGCGCTATGTGCACCTGAGCGAGGTGGGCATCTATTCCTTCGCCTACACGCTGAGCAACATGGCCTATTCGCTGACGGCGCTGGTCCTGGTGGGGCTGTTCCAACCGTTGATCGTCGAGGCCCACAACCACGGCGATCACGCGCGGCGCGACGAGCTGCTGGCCCAGCTCACGCGGACGACCATGTCCTTGGTACTGCTGGGTGCCGTGGTGATGGCCCTCGGGGGACGCTACCTCATCTTCTTTGCCCGGCCGGCCTACGTGGGCAGCGCCCCCGTCATTCCCTGGCTGCTGGCCTGCCTGCTGCCGGTGGTGGCGGCCTATCCGGCCAGCATCGTGCTGATGCTCGAGCGCAAGCTATGGGCCAGCGTGGTGGGCGGCGCGCTGGCTACCGGCGTGGCGGCGGCCCTCGACTTCGCGCTCATTCCGCGCTTCTCGTACTACGGGGCATTGATCGCCTCATTCGTCGGATTTTCCGTGCTGGCCGCCGTTCAACACCAGGTGGCCGGCACCTGGCGTTTCCTCGCCCCCGGTCACTTCCGCAAGTTGCCGGGCGACGCAGCGGCGCTGCTGGGACGCGCGCAGGCCCGCACCACCTCGATTACCCGGTCCTGATCGGCGGGTGTCAGGCTGCTGCTGCTCGGCAGGCACAGGCCGCGCGCGAACAGATCCTCCGCCACGGCGCCGCCGATGATCTCGAACCCGCGAAACAGCGGCTGCAGGTGCATGGGCTTCCACACCGGCCGCGCCTCGATGTCCGCCGCCGACAACCGGTCGAGCAACTCGTCGCGGGTGCACCCGAACGCCGCCGGCTCGACGAGAAAGCAGCTGAGCCAGCGGGTGTGCAGCCCGAACGACGCCTCGGGCATCGCCTGCAGTCCCGGCACCTCGGCGAAGGCCGCCCGGTACCGCTCGGCCACGGCGCGCCGCTGCCGCACGCGTTCGTCCAGCACCATCAGCTGCCCCCGGCCGATGGCCGCCAGCACGTTGCTCAGCCGGTAGTTGTAGCCGACGTCGGAATGTTCGTAGGCGATGCCGGGGTCGCGCGCCTGCGTGGACCAGAACCGCGCCCGCTTGATCCAGTCGGCGTTGGGCGACACCAGCATGCCGCCGCCCGAGGTGGTGATGATCTTGTTGCCGTTGAAGGAAAACGCGCTGAGCGCCCCGAACGTCCCCGCGGCTTTGCCCTTGTAGGTCGAGCCCAGCGCCTCGGCGGCGTCTTCGAAGATGGGCACCCCGTAGCGGCCGCACACCTCCATGATGGGATCCATGTCGGCGCACTGTCCGTACAGGTGCACCACCACCACCGCCTTGGGCAGGCGGCCGGCGCGTGCCCGCGCCGCCAGCGCGTCGGCCAGCAGCGCCGGATCCAGGTTCCAGGTGGCGCGATCGCTGTCGATGAACACCGGGCGCGCCCCCAGATAGCCGATGGGATTCACCGAGGCGACGAAGGTCAACGTCGACACCAGCACCTCGTCGCCGGCGCCCACCCCCAGCAAGCGCAGGCCCAGGTGCATGGCGGCGGTGCCGCTGCCCAGCGCCACCGTCGGCAAACCACTCACGCGCTGGGAGAACTCGCGCTCGAAGGAGTCGATCTGGGGACCGACGGTCGACAGCCAGTTGGTGTCGAAGGCCTCGCGCACGAACTCGCGTTCGTGTTCTCCCATGTGGGGGATCGACAAAAGGATCCGCTGGGTCATTGACGTGGGGGTCGACGGCGGCGCGGGCGGCGGGGGCCGGCTAGGCCTTGGCGTTCTCTTCCGCGCTGCCGTAGTAGCCGCCGTACCGGCGATAGCTGCGGTAGTAGTAACTGTAGTAGCCGCCGTACCCGTCACCGAACTCGACCTCGTTGATGACGACGCCGATGATGTGCGCGTTGGCGGTGGCCAGCTGGCGGCGGGCGTGGGTGGCCGCCTCGCGCGTGGTGCGGTTGGCGCGCACCACCAGCAACACGCCGTCGGCCATGGTGCCGAGGACGACCGGATCGGTGACCGCCGACGTCGGCGGCGAATCCAGGATGACCCGATCGTAGCGGCTGATGCACTCCTGCAGGATGCGCGCGAACTTGTCGGTGTGCAGCAGCTCGGCGGGATTGGGCGGCGTGGGACCGCAGGGCAGGATCTCCAGGTTTGGCACCTCGGTCTGCTGGGTCAGGTCCTGTATCGGCGACTCGCCGAGGATGGCGTTCGAAAGACCGGCGCGGTTGGTGATGCCGAACGAGCGGTGCAAGCGGGGACGCCGCATGTCGGTGTCGATCAACAGCACCTTGTTGCCGGCCATGGCGAAGGTGACGGCCAAGTTGATGGCGGTGGTGGTCTTACCCTCCTGCGGGCCCGGGCTCGTGACCACCATTGTCCGCAACGGCTGATCGGGCGACATGAACAGCAGGTTGGTGCGCAGCGAGCGGCAGCACTCGGCCACGGCGGACTTCGGGCTGCGCATGACGCTCAGGTCTCGATCACGCAATGCTGGCGCGCTCTCGTCGACCTTCTTCTCGTCGTTGCCAGGGATGGTCGGGATGATGCCCACCACCGGGCGGCCGATCGCGATCTCGACGTCCTCCTGACTCTTCAACGTGTTGTCGAAGGCCTCGAACGCGAACGCGACGCCGACGCCGCCCAGCAGCCCCAGAAGCGCGCCGATAATCATGTTGAAGGTGAACTGCGGCGACACCGGCGACTTGCTCACCACGGCGCGATCCAGGATGCGGACGTTGTTGGTCTTCATCATCCCGGTGAGATCGATCTCCTTTTGCCGCTGGGTGATCAGGCCGAACACACGGGTGTTGTTCTCCGCCTCACGCTGCAGGGGTTTGTACTCGACCTCCATCTTCGACAACTCGATGGCCTCGCGCTTCTCCTGCTCGGCGCGCTTCTCCAGGGCCCTCTGCATGTCCAGCAGTGCCTGGTACGATTTGTCCATCGTCTTCAGCACGCCGTCGATCTCACGTCCGTAATCGGCCTGCACCTGGTCGGCCAGTTGCTTGACGTTCTCGATCTTCGGGTGCCGCTCGCCGTACTTCGACTCCAGCTCCGCCTGTTGCTTCTTCAGGTCGATGTATTGCGCCCGCAACTGTTGGACGGTGTCGTTGTTGCGGATCTCGGGGATGGTTTCCTTCTCGGCGATGTTGTCCCGCGCCTCGACGATCAGCTTCCGGGTGGCCTCCAGCTCGGCGCGCTTGATGGTCAGCTCGGACAGCTTCTGGTTGATGGTCTCCAGGTTCTTCGTCGTCATGCTCTGCTTGTCGTCGAGGCCGACGCCCAGCAGGTTCTTCTTCTTGCGGAACTCGAACAGCGCCAGCTCGGACTGCTCCAAACGCTTGCGCAGCGACTGCCCCTCTTGACCCAGCCAGGCCGTGGCCGAACGGGCCCCCTCCAGCTTGAAGTCCAGGTTGTACTCGATGTACGTGTCGGCGACGGTATTGGCGATGAGGGCGGCGCGGTCGGGATTGCGATCGGTGACGGTGATGTTGGCGATGCGCGAGTCCTTGAGGCTGGCCACCTTCAACTGCCCCAGCAGACGATCCGCCAGCGCCCGCATGTTGGGCTTGCTGCCGGCCGGTGCGCCCGTGAACGAGGGATCGTTCTGCAGGTTCAGCTTCTCGATGACCCGCTGGATGACCTCGGTCGAACGCATGATGCGGAACTGGGTCTCGTAGAACTCGCGGTTGGCCCAGTAGCTGCCGGTTCCCAGCTCGACGACGTCCTTAACCTGCAGGACCTGAGGGGCCATCGTTTCCACGACGATGGAGCACGTCGATTCGTAGATCTTGGGCTGCCGGTAGGTCCAGGCGGCCACCCCGGCCAGCGCCAGCACGGCCACCAACAGGGCGATGGGCCAGCGGCGGCGGCAGACCCGCCACACCATTCGAAAATCAAAGCGCTTCTCGGCCGCCAGGCCATTGGCGGCCGAGGCACCGCTGGGGGCGGCGGTGTGGGTGGTAACGTTGCGCGCGCTTGCGTCCACGGCTGCGCAGACTATTATACGCCCGCCATCGCGGCAACCAAGCGAACGCTATGAGCGTTACCCCGACGCCTGTACCTACCGCCGGGCAAACCGCTCCTCCAGAGCGGCAGCGAGGGTGGCGCTTCCGGGTCAAACGCGCCGTCGATCAAAGTATCGCCGCGGCTGTCCTCGTCGGAACCGCCCCCGTGATGGCAGCTGTGGCCGCTGGCGTGTGGATGTCGATGGGGCGGCCCATTCTTTTCGTGCAGGAGCGTCCCGGCCGGTACGCCCGGCCGTTCCGCCTGCTGAAGTTCCGGACCATGCGGGCCCCCGCTCCGGGCGAGGAGGCCACCGCTGCCGCCGACGGCGCGCGTCTGACACCGCTCGGTCGCTTCCTGCGCAGCGCCAGCCTCGATGAGCTGCCGCAAATGGTCAACGTCCTCAAAGGGGACATGAGCCTGGTGGGCCCGCGCCCCCTGCTTACCCGCTACCTCGAGCGCTACACGCCCGAACAGGCCCGCCGCCACGACGTGCTGCCTGGAGTCACGGGGTTGGCCCAAATCAACGGGCGCAATGCCACGACCTGGGACGACCGTCTGCGGCGTGACGTCGAGTATGTCGACACCTGGAGCCTGTCCCTCGACGCGCGCATCCTGTGGACCACGTTGTGGCGGGTGGTGCGGCGCGAGGGAATCGCGAACCGCGAGGCGCCCACCATGACCGAGTTCTGGGGCAGCGGCGGTAAACCCTAGCGCCAAGTCCTAGTGCGGCGGCCCCTGGCGCCGGGCGCGCCAGGCGTCGAGCAGGCGGCGTCCGCTGTGCCGTGCCGTGTACGACAGAAACGTCGACGGCCGGTCCATCAACGGGAACGTCAGCAGGACCTGCTCCAGGCGGCGCGGCAACGAGAACCGCGGCACCGGATTGGCCGCCGGTCCCAGCAGGGCGGCCAGCCAGGCGGTGCGCGCGACGCTGGGATGCAATGACGCGAGCACCCTGCCCGGGACCTCGGCCCCCGCCAGGTCTCGCATCCACCGCAAGGCCATCCAGGTGGCGGCGCGCGCCTGCGCCTGCTCCGCCGCCGCCAGCAGTAGGTCCCAGTCGATGCCCCCGGCCGCGATCATCAGCGCCCCATCGACGGCGCGCAACAGCGACCCGCGAAAGTGATCGTAGGCCTGGTTGACTGCCGAGATGACCAGCTCGTCCTCGTCGGTGAGCACCAGCGCCGGCGCCCCGAAGATGCGTTGCTGACGCGCGCGCGAAAACAGCTGCCCGCGATCGAACGGATAGCGCAACGGCGGCGCCGGGTGGGTGTGCAGGTCCACCATGCGCACGCCCGCCGTGTCATTGATCATCGTCCGCTCGTGACTCAGCTCGGTCGAGCGGTCCCGCCCCGGCATGATCAGATCTCGATAACCGACCTCCGCCAGCAGTTGTTGCAGAAGGGGCAGGCCCTCGGGTTCCACCAGCAGATCGACATCCTGCATCTGCCTGCGCCAGGGCTCCCGGTAGGACCGCGCCGCGTGCGCCGCGCCCTTGTATACGACGACTCGGACACCCAGGGCGTGGGCCCGCGCCAGCACCGGCCCCAGCGTCGCCACCGTCAGCTCGTGACTGGCCCAGGTGGCGGCCACCATCTGTTCCAGTTCGTGCGCCATCGCCGCCGGCGCGGCGGGCGTCAGCGGCGGCGCCAGCAGCGGCAAGCACCGGTGTTCGCGGCCGATCGCCAGCAACGTGGCGACATCGTCCGCGGCGATGGGCTCCGGCGCTTCCGACGGGCCTTGCGCCACGCGACGGCAGATGCCGGCGGCGATGCGAAGCCCGTCCTCCGGAGTCATGCCGCCGGTTCGCCCACGATGCGTCTATAGTAGGCGGCCAGGCGATCGAGGACAACGAGGCTGTTGAACTCGGCCACGATGCGGGCGCGGCCGGCCTCGCCCAGCCGGAGGCGCAGCGCCGGATCATCGGCCAGGCGGCCCAGGGCGCGCGCCAAGCCCGGCACCTGGCGCGGCTCGACCAGCAGTCCGGACAGCTCGTTCGGCGCCACCTCCCGGCAGCCGCGGATGTTGGTGGCCACCACCGGCAACCCCATGGCCGACGCCTCCATCAACGTGCGCGGGATGCCCTCGCGGTACGACGGCAGCGCGAAGACGTCCATCGCCGAGTACACCCGGGGAAGATCGTTGCGATGCCCCAGCCAGATCACCCGCGACGGATCCAATTGGGAAACGAACGACGCGCGCGTCAGGGCGTCCGACTGCCCGGCGTCCTCCGCGCCGACAATCAACGTCCGCACCCGCGGGCGATCCTTCATCACCTCCTGCATGGCGGCGTAGAACTCGACGAAGCCCTTCTCGCGCACCAGGCGGCCCACCATGCCGAAGATGATCTCGTCGTCCTTGATGCCCAGTTCGGCGCGGACGGCACCGCGGACGTCGCGCCGCACGTGGGGATGATACTTCGACACGTCGATGCCGTTGCCGATCAGGTCGACGCGCTCGGACGCCTTCAGATGAAACCGCCGGATGACCCCGATGTCCTCCTGGCTCTGCGATAGCAGGCGATCAGAGAACTTGGCGCTCCACAGCTCGCAGGCGCCGCCCAGCAGTTTTTCCTTCCAGGTGCTGCGATCGTGGAACAGCAGGCCGTGCACCGTGTGCAGCACGAACGGCACGCGCGCCAGCTGCGCGGCGACCGGCGCCAGCAGGCCGGCCTTGGGCGTGTGCGAGTGCACGACGTCGTAGCGCCGCTCGCGGAACAGCGACCACAGCGCGCCGATGGTGCGCAGGTCCGCCGCCGGGGACGGCTCGCGCACGAAGGGCACCCGCCGGACCACGATCCCCAGCCGTTCGACCACCTCCACCGATTCGTCGTCGGCGCACACCGCCTCGACCTCGTAGCCCTCGGCCAGCAGGCGCTGGATGTGATCCAGCAGCAGATAGCGAACCGACATAGCCGCCGTGGCCACCTGAGCGACGCGAATGGTCTTCTTCATGCGTTAGTTGAGGTAGTGGCGCAGCCACAGTTCGAAGTTCAGCAGGATCCAGACAGCCGTCCCATTGGACCGCGCGCCCGAGAGGTGGCCCTCACAAAGCTCGGCGACGACGGCGGGATCCAGCCAGACGGTGCAGCGCGCATCGGGCGCCAGCAACGTCTGTTTCACGAAGTCCTTCAGCGGACCGCGGAACCACTCGTGCAGCGGTACGGAGAATCCGTGTTTGGGTTTGAACAGCGTCTTCAGGGGCAGGATGCCGATCAGGGCGCGCTTCAGCGGATACTTGGTGACCATGCCGCGCAGCTTCTGCGCGCCCGAGATCCGGAAGGCCGCCTCGGCCAGCTTGTGATCGAGGAAAGGGACCCGCGCCTCCAGCCCCACCGCCATCGAGGCCTTGTCCACCTTCTCCAGATAGGTGTCGACCATCCAGGTGGAAAAGTCCGTGTAGAGGAGGCGGTTCACCCGGTCGAGGTCCGACGCACGGGCGAAGCACTCCTTGTACTTCCACAAGGGGTCGTAGTCCCCCACCGCCTCCCAGATCTCGGGCCGCACCAGCCGGGGAAGCACGTCCCAGTCGATCTGACCCAGGAAGCGCCCATAGCGGGTGGCGTCCTGATCCTCGACGAGAAAGCCCGCCAAGCGGCGCGCGGCGCGGTGGCTGCCAAAGGCGGCGAAGGCGCGGTGGGCCGCCGTGCGCAACGCCAGCGGCGCCTGGGCCACCACGCCGGCCAGCGACTCCAGCGCGTACCGGCGATAGCCTCCGAACAACTCGTCGCTGCCCTCGCCCGACATGACGACCTTGACGTGCTGGCGGGCGAAGCGAGACACCAGATAGGTGGGCAGGGCGGCGGCGTCGGCGAACGGCTCGTCGTAGTGGTGCACCAGCGTCTCGATCAGCGCTTCGGCGTCGGCGTAGGTGATGATCTGTTCGTGGTGGTTGGTGCCGAACCGCTGGGCGATGGCGCGCGCCGAATCCAGCTCGTTGTAGGAACCGCCCACGTCGAAGCCGACCGAAAACGTGTCGATGCCGGGCACGGCGTCGCTCATGATGGCGACCACGGCACTGGAATCGACGCCACCGCTCAGAAAGGCGCCGACGGGCACGTCGCTGACCATGTGCGAGCCGACGGCCTCCTCCAGCAAATCGCCCAGCACGTCGGGCGCCGGACGGGGATCCGCCGTGCCGGCGGCGTCCAGCACATCCCAGTAGCGCCGCTTGACCACCTCGGTCCCTCGCACCCGCAGGCAATGTCCCGCCGGCAGCTTCTCGATGCCGGCGAACATCGTCGCCGGCGCCGACGAGTGACCGAACATGAGGTACTGCACCAGCGCGCGCGGGTCGACCTGCCGCGACACCTGGCGGTCGGCGACGATGGCCTTGATCTCCGAGCCAAACACCAGGCGGCGCCCCGGCGCCAGGTGCACGTACAAAGGTTTGATGCCCACGCGGTCGCGGGCCAGGAACAGCGTCTGCTCGGTCGCGTCCCAGATGGCGAAGGCGAACATGCCGCGCAGGCTGGCCAGCATCTCCTCGCCCTGCCGGCGATACAGATGCAGCAGCACCTCGGTGTCGCTGCGCGAACGGAAATGGACGCCCTCACGTTCGAGGGCGGCGCGCAGCTCGCGGTGGTTGTAGATCTCGCCATTGAACACCACCGTGAAGCGGCGGTCTTCCGACAGCATCGGCTGGTGCCCCGAGGGGGACAGGTCGATGATGCTCAGGCGGCGAAAACCCAGCCCGCAGGGTCCGGAGACCTCGATCCCGTCGTCGTCGGGCCCGCGGTGGGCAATCGAGGCCACCATCGGCACCAGCGGCTCGCGTCGGGCGGGCTCACCGTCCAGGTTCAGGAAGCCCACGAATCCGCACATCGACGAGACAGCCCCTTAACACGCCCACCAGGGACGCGCTAGCGGCGCCTGCGGCTCACGGTCCGACGATAGGAGCGAGTCGCTCGTAGACCTCGGCGGACTGGCGCCCGGCCTCCAGCGCCCGCCGCGCGTATTGCCGGGCCATGTCGCTGCGCGAGGCGCGCTGCGCAGCCAGCGCCGTCGCCACCAGCGCCTCGACGTCGTCGGGATGGTATTGCGCGGCACGCATGTAGCTATAGAAGGCCCCCTGGTGGTCCCCTTGGTGCTCCTGGATCATCCCGCGCAAAAACTCGGCGTCGCCGTTGGACAGACGCTCGCGATGCTGCAGATCGTCCACCCGCTGCAAGGCCTCCCGTGCGCGACCTCCGGCCAGCAGCAGGCGAACCAGCTCCGTCGCCGCCCGAGGCCCGCGGACGCCACCTGGTGGCGGGGGACTGGACAAGGCGGCGCGCTCCAACAGCTTGATGGCATCTGCCGTCATGCCGGCCCGGGCGCGGATCTCGGCCACCATCGTCAGGTACGGTTCGGAGGTCTCGCGTTCTGAAACAGCGATGGCGGCGTTCAGCTGCATCAACAGCGCGCGATCGTCCATGGCCCGCGCCTTTTGCCGCGTGATGGCCGCCAGCGCATCGGCCGCCGAACGCGCGATCTGGATGCGCCGCTCGTCAAGGCGGAACAGCTCGTCGCTGCTCCCGGAGCCGGCCACCCCGCTGGCGACGTATTCGAGCAGGGGTTCGTCATCCTGCGTGGCCCAGGTGGGATCGGACAGCGCCGCCCGCCGCAGCGGCAGGTTGCGAAGGACCGCGTCGCCGACCATGCGTACCAGCCGGCGATTGGAGCGCGCCGCGGCCACGTATTCGGACAGCGCCTGGCGATGTTTTCCCGCGCGCTGCAGGGCCAGGCCGACGAAATAGTGTGCCTCGGGACTGCGCGGCCGCAGCGTGAGGGCGCGGTTCAACCAGGGCAGCCCCAACGACGTCTGCAGGCGCAGGTGTTCGGCCCCCACCAGTTGCGGGATGAAGAAGTCGGCCGGGTGACGAACCACCGCGGCGGCCCCCGCGCGATCCAACTCCCCGCCGCTCACCGCCGTTCGCGTCAGTGCGCGAATGCCTTCGCCCTCGCGCTCGGTCGGACGTGACCCCGTGGTGAACAACGCGGCCAGCGCCAGCACCGTCAACACCGCTGGCGCGATCAATACCGCCAGTCCGCGGCGCGTGCGCACGCTCGGTGTCTCGCGCCGGGCCAGGATGCCCAGGCACACCACCGCGGTCAGTCCGATGCCCAGCAACTCGAGATCGAAGTCGACCAGATTGACGAAGGCCAACATGATCAAGACGGCGGCAGCAGCGGAGGTATTGGGCCGCTTCGCGCCCCGGGCCGCGCGCACCACCACGACCGCCAGCGCAATCATCAGCGCCGGAGCGGCGATGCAGCCCCATTCGGCCACCATCTGCAGCGGCACGTTCTCGGCGTGCCACGTCACCACCTCGGTGTTCACCGTGTCGTAGGGCGTGAAGGCGGCGCCGAAAGCCCCACGGCCCACCCCGGTGGCGGCAAAGTCCTTGATCAGGCCCCAGGTGTCGGCCCAGGTGATGAGGCGCGAATACCGTCGAAAGGCCATGTACCGGTCGGGCATGGCGCGAATCTGTTCGGGCGTGGGTAGCCAGCGCAGCGCCCCCACCGCGGCGATACCCAGGACGCCCAAACCGATCGCCATCGGGCGACCGCGCACGAACCGCCAGTTCGCCGTCCGGGCGCGCAACAGGAAGAACACCAGCGGCCCCAGGATGGCGGCAACGGTCGTCTTCAGCTGGACCGGAGTCAGAGCCAGAACCAGCAGCACAGCCGCCAGGCCGCGCGTCCACATGCGCAACCGGGCCGGGACCTCGGACGCCAGCCCCAGGCACAGCGTGCCCAAAATGGCGCAGTAGATGCCGCTGTGGCCGGGATTAACGAAGGGCCCGTGCAACCACGACGAGACGATGGTCAGCGGCCGGTAGATCCCCAGGATCCCGGGGATGACAAAGACGCTTTCCACCAGGCACACGACCGCGGTCAACGCCGCCGCCGCCAACAGGATGTACGACAGGGTCCGGCCACCGCCGCGTGGCCAGTTCAGGACCACCGCATACAAGGTGGCGTAGATGCCCCACTTCACGGCTTCGGTGGCCGTCAGGGCGGTGTCGACGGTCAGCGGGATGAACCCGGGCGCCACTGCTCCTGGCAGGGTGGCCGCCTCGTGATACAGGCTGAAGATGCGCGGGGCGATGACACGGACGAGCCCGCCGGGCAGCGGCACCAGTTGAAACGCCGTCCAGGCCGCCGCTCCGATGAGGAAGGCGCAGGTGACGTCAACGCGCGCGTTCTCGCGGACCGACGTACGCCACAATGCCACCGCGGCCATCACGATCACCACGACGCCGGTGATCACGGCCGACCAGCGGTACACGGCGCCGCCGGCCTGGGGTGCCAGGATCAGCAGCACGGCCAACAGCGCCGGCACACACCGCCTGGCAAATCTGTCCATGGATCGGCGCCGGCTAGCTTAGATCAACCCCGCTATACCGAGAAGCGCCGGCGCCAAAGGTGCAGGTTCACGATCCGCCACAGCGGTGCGAACGAGACCCGACCCGCCAGAAAATCGCGCCAGCGGGCATGAACAGCCTCCGCCACCACGAATTCGGAACGGGCCGCCTCGGCGACCAAGCCCTCGAACCACGGGCGCAGGGTGGTGCGGAACCACAGATCTTGCGGCGTCGCGAAGCCCAGCTTGTCCATCCGGTCGACGACAGCCCGCGGCAGGTCCGGGGTCATGGCCCGCCGCAAGACCACCTTGGTGATGCCGTCGGAGACCATCAGATGCTCCGGCATGCGCATGACCAGCTCGACCAACCGGTGGTCGAGGAACGGCAGTCGCGTCTCGCGCGAGAACGCCATGCTGTTCCGGTCACCGAAGCGAAGCAGGCTGGGCAAGCTGGTCCGCGTCAGCTGCTGGTGAAGCCCTCGCTTCAGGGAACTGGTGAAGGGCGGCTCCTGCGGGAGCGTTAGGCTGTCCTTGTAGCGGTCGAAAAGACCGGGCGGGTAGAGCGTGTCGGCGCCTTCCCCGCGGGCCTTCAAGGTCATCCAGAGCCCGGGGGGCAGCAATGACTGGCCGAGGAACCGGAGCGCGCGCAGGGGCTGGCCGTGGCGGCGGCCATAGGCCCTGATCTCCGCCACCAGCTGCGCCACCTGCCCGGCACGCGCCAGCGACGCGAGGCGCCCGCCGAACGCCGGTGGATGATAGCCCGCCAGGTACTCGTCGGCGCCCTGCCCGTCGAGAAGGACCGTCACGCCGGCGGTGCGGGCCAACTCCATGACCTTGTACTGGGCGTACATGCTCAGGCTGACGAAGGGCTCGTCCTGGTGCCACAACAAGCGGTCGAGCTCCCCGGGCAGGTCCGTCGCCTGCAGAAAGACGTGGTGCGCTTGCACGCCGCCGCGGGCCACCACCGCATCGATGAACGGCCCCTCGTCGGTGTTTCCCTCGCGAAAACGAGCGGAGAACGTGGCTTGAAAAGGCGCGCCGGGCGCCCGCAGCACGCGTACGGCGCCGACCACCGATGACGAATCGATGCCGCCGCTCAGCCCCGTCCCGACGGCGACATCACTGCGCAGTCGCAGTCGCACCGACTCGAGGAAGAGCGCTCGAAAGGCAGCCACGTGGTCCTCGTCTGAGGCGGCGGGGGCGTCTTCGGCCTTCAGGTCCCAATAGCGCCAGATCTCAATCCGCCCCGCCTCGACCGTCAGCGAGTGGGCGGGCGGCAGCTGGTAGATGTCGCGAAAGAACGTCGTCGCCTCGCCATCGACCTGCGCCAGCGCCAGATAGCGGACGACGGCCCGCTCGTCGGCGCGGGCGGGGGTGCCCGGATCCGTCAGCAGGGCCTTGATCTCGGAGGCGAACCGGAACCCGTCGCGGGATTGGCGATAATAGAAGGGCTTTTCGCCGAAGCGATCACGGGCAGCGAACAGGCGCTTCGTGCGTCCGTCCCAGACGGCGAAGGCGAACATGCCGTTCAACCGCTCGAGGCATCCGCTGCCCCATTGCAAATAGCTGCGCAGCAACACCTCGCTGTCCGAGGTGGTTCTGAACCGATGTCCCTCGGTCTGCAGCTGCGCGCGCAGCTCTACGTAGTTGTAGATCTCGCCGTTGAAGATCAGCGCCACCTGCCCTGTCTCGTCGAGCATGGGCTGTGACGCGCCGGCGCTCAGATCGATGATCGCGAGGCGCGCGTGCCCCAGGCAGATCCGCCGGTCGGCGTCAATCCAGGTCTGGTGCCCGTCTGGTCCGCGATGCGCCAGAGTGGCGAGGGCGCGTTCGACGAACGGCAGATCGGCGGCTGCGCCCTCCGCTACGTGTCCAACGATCCCGCACATGCGTTTCGGGAGGGAGCCTAATCGATCGCGTCGAGCGTAGCGCGGCTTTGCTGCACGAAGCTCATCGCGAGAGGGCTTGAGACCCCCCCAGGGTTCGCAATGGCGCCGATCGCCTAAAACAGGCGTTCGTCGACGACGAGCACGTCGCCCGGAAGGACGAGGACGTTGGGAGACTGACCCTCGGTGATGCTGGCCACCGGGTAGACGCGGGTCTGCACCTTGCCGCTCCCAGCCTCGCGGCGCAGGTTGACCGAGTTCTTAGCCGCCGTGGGGGTGAACCCGCCGGCGGACGCGATAGCATCGACGATGGTCATGTTGGGCCGGTAGACCACCGGCCCGGGGTTCTTCACCTGGCCCAGCACGGACACCTTCCGGCTGTTCCACTCCTTCATCATCACCGATACCTGGGGGTTCTTGAGGTAGCCGGCCTTCAGGCGGCTCACCAGCAGCTGCTGCAGTTCCGTGGTGGTGATGCCCGCGACGTCCAACCGGCCAGCCAGCGGGAAGTCGATGCTCCCGTCGGTCGCCACCCGATACGCGCCGGACAGATCGGCCTCTCCAAATACTCGCACCTCGAAAACATCGTCGATGCCGATGTGGTCGGAGGGGACGCTCTCATCGACAGGCGGCGGCGGAGGAGGAGGCGGGCCATGCGCGCAGGACGACGCCACCAGCACCCCCAACAACATTAACGGGGCGCCCGCGTACCAGGGCACGCGTCGAACGGAGGCACACATCACGAACAAGTCTAGTACGTAATCCCGAGCCGCCCAAACACCTGGTGCTTCAGGTAGTCCGGGCTCGCGACGCCAGTGGCCCCGGGATTGAAGTCGCTATCGTTCACGAGGAGGCTGTAGCCAACGCCGACGTAGAAGCCGCCCTTGAGAGCGACGTCGACGGTGGCACCGGCCTGATAAAAGTTGTCTGTCCGATCAAGGTTGGGGGTCATCGCGTTCTGCACGATGGCGATATTTCCGCGGAAATTCCGGCGTTCCCAGCGCCCAGACATACCGATGGAGACGCGCCCGAGCAGCTGCTGCTGCAAGGTGAGGTAGACGCCATCCATGTAGTAGAAATTCGAGATTAGCGAATTCTGGAAATCGTGTCGGTAACCGAGCGTCACGAGCGTGGTCAACAGCGGGCGGTACATAAGGTCAGCCGAAGCGTAGGTACTTCCGAGGAAGCCACCGGTGCTCTCACCGTTCGACTGGAAGGCGTTCGCATAACCGAGGGCGACACCCACGGTCGTCTTCTCGGTGATGAGGCCGCGGAGACCGACTGTGGCGCGCAGCGGGTACGACGACCGCTTGACCTGGCCGGACCGCATCGAGGAGTCCGAGCTCTCGTCGTTGAAGTATTGGATGTATCCCTGACGGCCTTGGAGGAAGAGCGCCGTCTTGGGGAACCACTTCCAGCTGAAATCCAGCATGGCCTCGTGGGTCATGGAGTTGGCGTAGGTGTAGTTGGGGCTGGCATTCGGGCCGGGCGGACTCGAACCAAAGATGTCGATCGAGTTCGTGTACCGGACTATGCCTTGCAGACGTCCGCCGCCCGGCGACAAGCGAACCTGCGCCAAGGCCTGATTGCCATAACGAATAATGGGTCCTTGGCTGGCGACGTAGGGCGGATCCTCGGTGCGTGCGAATGAATCCGAGAGCGTGAGGCTGACGACCTGCGACCCGCCAAATTCCATCGAGGCGCCGACCTGCGGCATGAAGGCGCGCTTGTTGCGATCCTCGATGCGGTTGGACAAGTACTCGCGGTACTGCAGCGAGGCGCTGATGTCGAAGAACAGACTCGACGGGACCTCGCCGGTCCGCGTGGCGTTCGTGTACTCGAGAAACGCCGTCGCCCGGGCCAGGCCGGCCCCGGTGTCGTTGCCGCTCGACGAGTAGTACACGTTGCTGTCGTAGCCGGCCTCGGCGCCGGCGCCCGCGTGCAGCAGCGTTCCCTCGGTGACCTGCAGGCCCGTCTGGCCGCCGCGCGGAGCACGGGTCGGCAATCCGCCGTATCCGACCACGATGGGGGTGTTGCTTTCCTGCGCCATGGCGCCGCCCCCGGAAAGAACCAAGGTCACCACCGTGGCGGCGACAATGCTAGTGCGGCGCGAGTGCATTCGAGTCTGGGTATAGTTTTACGTGGTGAGTGGGAGAGGGATGCGGGACCGGCGACCACCAGCAACGGCACCTGCTGGTAACGAACTCGGTCCCCGCGGGCCGCACTCTACATGTAGACGCTCGCGGGCGGAGGAGGACGCGTGACGTCCAGAACGGGAGTCCCCGGAACCGTGGGATCCGTCTGGGGAATGTTGGGATCGATGTCAAGGTCGACTCGGGTGGCTCCGACGAAGCTCAGGTCCTCGCCGACACAATTTTCGGCTTCGGCTCCGAGGACGATGACCTTCTGGTTGATGATGGTGAGGCGCGTGAACTCGTGCGTTCTCCCACCTTCATCGGCCCTGGCCACATTCTCCTGAAGGGAGGTCATGGCCTGGTCGGCGATGCTGATGTTCACCTTCGTCTGCACGAACTTGTCGGACACGCAGTTCAGTTTGATGATGTCCTTTTGCTTCCGGGCGGTCTCTTGCAACGCCTGGATGCGCTTCATCACCTGACCCATGCCCTGTTGGTACTCTTTTGCCTGACTTATCATCTCCTCGGTTGTCAGTGTCGGTTTTTGGCCCACGGAGAGGTCGACCTCCCGATTGGACGATGTCCCGTCCGCTGACATGGCCGGAGCCCCCGCCGTGTTGGGCTGTGCGGCGACCGTAGTGGACGCGAGCAGGGTGCCTAGAATGAGCTTGCTTAGCTTTTTCACGGCCATAGTCCTTTCCCACCCCCGAGCGCCGGGCGATCACGCCTTGGACAAAAAGATGCAGGCATCTTAGGCACGTAGGGACTCTGTGTCAACGACCTGACGCGGCTCCGAACAGCGCGTTACCGTTGACGCTGCTCGACGGTGGCGAGGCGGTGACAGTCAAGCGCGTGTCCCTACTGCGCAGCCTGGAATACGAACGGGAAGGACACCTCGACCGACCCACCCGAGGGCGCGGGGAAGCGCCACCGCGAGACGAGCGACTTGATGCAGCTCGCGACCTCGCTGTCGCCCATGGTGTCGTTCTCGACATCCACGCCCGAGACAGTGCCCGCGGCGGTGATGGTCCAGTGGATGACCACCTTACCCGACAGATTGGGCGCGCGCTTAAGGGCGCGCTCGTAGCAGGCCTTGATGGCCCCCAGGCGGCTCTTCACTTCCTTGGCCACGATGCTGGGATCCAGCTCGCCGTCGACGGCGGGCGCCTCGCTCTTCACCACGCCCGAGACCTTCTTTTCGCTGGGGCCGACGCCCGTGGTACCGCCGGCGATTCCGGCGCCGCCGCGCAAGCCACCGACGGAGGCGACACGGCCCGAACCGCTGCCACCGGTCTTGATGCCGCGCAGGGCGGCGTCGCTACCGCTGGCGACGCCGACGCCGCCGATGCCCTGGAACGCCTTCTCCTGGTCGCGATCGACGTCGCCCTTGCCGAGGACGTCCGCCAGCGAACCGCTGCCGTCGGCCTTGGCGCCGAGCAACTTCAACAAACCGGTCGACTGAACCTTCTCCGCCAGGCGGGCGCGGCGCTCGGCTTCGGCGCGCGCCTTCTCTTCCTCGGTCATCTCGTGTTTGGCGGGCTTTGGCTTCTCTTCGCCGGCTGGCTTCTTCTTCTCGGCGGCCTTTTCTTCCTTCTTCTCCTCGGTCTTCTCCTCGGTCTTCGCCTCTTCCTTCTTGGGCTCTTCCTTCTTGGGCTGGACCGCGACCATCTTCACGAAACGATCGGGGATCTCTTCGATGTCGGGCTTGCGAGGCCAGTCGACGTTTCGCAGATAGACGACCAGCAACAGGTGCACCAGGAACGAGATGCCGGCGATGGTGGTGAAGAACCAGTCGACGCTGCTGGTGATCGAGCCGCGCACCGACGCGGGCAGCTGCGGCCGGGGCTGGGGCGGCGGCGGCGTGACGAACTGGAACAGGATCGTCATGTCGCCGAGAACGATCTTGCCGCGCGAGCGCTCGTCGAGCGGCAGCACGTAGCTCTGACCGCGGCGCTGAATCTTTCCTGACTGGCGCAGCTGGGCCAGCGAGATGATCTCGCTGCCGACGGCGATGCGCGCGTCCATTCCCTCGGAGAAATGGGCGACGTAGCGGTTGCCGCTGACCTCGAACAGCTGCCAGTGGCGCGGTAACGCATCGGAGGGGACGACGAAGGTGTTCTTCGCCGACTGACCGATGGTGATGTGCTCGCGCTTGCGGACCAGCCGCTCCTCGACGATGCGGCCACCTTGGATGATTCCTATCCGAAGGATCTTGGGCTTCCCCGCACTGGCGGGTACCGGCGATCGGGCGGCGGCAGCTGCTGAGGTGGCCATGGCTAGGTCCTTATTTCTAGGAACCCTCGCTGCCGGCGAGCACCGCGCGCCGGCTGGGCGAAAGTCGTTTCAGAACGGGGCGCGGTTCACACTCTCCAGGATACGGGGGACGAAATCCTGCTTCAGTTCCTGCCAATCGTAGTTGATGCTCGACTTCTGATAGAAAAAGAAGGCTTCCGGCTTCTGGATCTTGCCCTCGATCCGGATGTCTTCGGTGATGCGATAGATTTTCTTTCCGCCCGCCCCCCGCTCGACCTTGACCTTGGGCGCTTCCGTGGCAGCGCCGCCGCTGCCGCCCGCGCCAGTGGCCGCCGGCGCCGACGAGACGGGCGTCCGCGCTGCCGGCTCGGCGCCGTCCACCGGTCGGGCCAGCAGAACGACGGCCGCCAGCGAACCCGCCACAACCACCGCAAGAACCCCGGAACGCGTCATCGCTTCCCTCCCGCTGGCGGCGCCGCCGCCGGAGCAGGCGCGGCGGGAGCGGCCGCGGGTGCCCCAGCCGGGGCGGCCGGTGCCGCCGGCGCGCCAGCGGGGG